>LWDU01031905.1_pt1 | contig 115554 bp, 131 predicted proteins | sample 727161 | NCBI WGS metagenome assembly LWDU01 (sample SAMN04566230, study PRJNA314399) | hydrothermal vent metagenome | isolation source: deep sea hydrothermal plume seawater | place: Mexico: Gulf of California, Guaymas Basin | collected 2004-07-11
ATTGCTTGGTTCGATACTTGGCTTATTGATAACTCACTATCAATGAAAGAATACAACACATTAATGAATGATAAATACTCACCCTTTTGTAGTAGCATCGGGGTGTGGAGTTGATAAAATGGCACTAAAAATTGAATACAATACAAACTACGGTATAACCTGCGAAGATGCAATATGTGTAATTATAGACACACGATGTAATAAAGAAATACAAAAAGAAACGGATGAAAACGATGAAGAAGTAGTTACTAAAACATTTCCAATAGCCTACAATGGTAAAATATACGCATCACAAACCGCTTATGATGATGCTGCTCCTATTGGTGGCTTCAATGGTCACTTTGAAATGACTGAATCTGCTGCTAAGACTCAGTACAATATAATCAAACAATGCTACCTTGACTTAAAGACGCAAGATGGTTTTACAGACGGCGTAGATTGTTAATCTTCAATATCAACTGTGATAATTGAGTAAAGATACCTCATCCAAAAGGGCATGTCGTCATTCATTAGTCTGCCCCTGTAAATTCCTCGACATTTGCACACAATATCTTATTTTCTGTGTGCTGTGTAAAACCCAAAAAGAGTCTTGAGGCAAATCAAAAGTTTCCTCTACTCTCCGACATAAATCATATCGTGAACTAACCTTTAGGTCATCGTCAATAGGCACGCCGAGAACATTACTGACTTCTTCTTCAGTATATTTTACCCTTCTATCGAGCCATACATACGCGTTACCCATGATGCTCATAAGTTTGCGAGCGAGCCACGTGAATGCCGACATGGTGTAAAAAATGCACCGCTTCTATATTGATGTTGTTACTTAAAAACCGAATCTTGCCAAAAATGACCACATTCTTTACACTGCCATAATTGGATTCTTTTTGCAGTTTCGTTATGAAAACGAGCAGATAGGCGATGAGGGATATGCTTGTGCTTACAATTACGGCACTCTACAATTAGCCTATCCATCAATCGTCCCATCTTTATCAAGCGCCTTTCTTTGCTATCATATCATCAATCTTTAAGATTGCAGTAGTAACTTCTGTGGCACTCAAAATTGCTTGTTTAACTAAAGATGAAGGCTCGAATACTCCTAAGTCCCACATAGATGTAATTCCCCCATTTTCTAAGTCGGGGCCAGCGTGTAAGAAGCCTTGTTGTATCTCATGCCTTAGTGCTAATATACAGTCGAGTGGGTCTTGTCCACCGTTCTCTGCTATGGTAGCAGGTAGTATCTCTAAAGCGTCTGCAAATGCTTCGATAGCCATTTGACTCCTACCTTGGGTTGATGCCGCTTGTGAACGTAGGTGAGATGCCATTGCCGCATATGCACTACCCCCACCACTTACGAGTTTGTCACCATTCATACAAAGAGAGACTACCCCAAGAGCGTCATCAAATCCACGCTCTATTTCTTCTAGTGTAGTTATGGTTGCACCTCGTAGCACTAAAGTAGATTGGTCTGATTCAATAACACCATCTACAAATAGATAGTTTACATCATAATGCCTTTGTCTACTTATCTTACCTATTGCAGCACATTCTATGTCAGAAGGTGTTTGTGCGATAGGTATACCAAGAGTAGAGGAAAGTGCCCTCATGGTACTCTCAGGTAATCTCCTAACCACGCTTATGTTATGTTTGTATAAAAACGCGCATACGTGGTCTAAAGCACCATCTCTTACGAACACTACACCACCGTCGTCAGGCATTTGCTCTAAGATTAATTTTGCTTGTTCTAATAAATCATCATTAGCCGAACTCTTGAATTGAGTGTATCCTTGCATGTCTAGTTGTACTTGTATATTTTCTTCAGTCTTTTGAGGCTCTAGCCCACTATTCAATAAAACGATGCTATGTTTTCCATCTATCTCTTTTTCAATAGTCAAGTCTTTATTTACTATAGCGCCGTTAAATAAATACGAGTCTCTTAACCCGCCACCCGGTAGACTCATCACGCGTACCTTTTCTGCATCACCCGCTTTTTGTACAGATTGTACGCACAAAGATGCAACCGCATCAAGAGACGCGTCTACTGTTTTACCTGTTATTGCAGTACGTGCAATTGCTTCTAATAACTCATTGCTATCACAATCGTGACTAAGTGTATCTAGTAGATAGTCTATAGCCATGTTAGCGGCTTCATTGTAGCCTTTACATACCACATTAGGGTGTAATCCCTTATTCATCAATGCTTCACTATTAGATAATAATTCACCTGCTAATACAACAGCAGACGTAGTACCATCATAGCATAGCGCTTCTTGAGTTTGAGCACATTCTATTACCATTTTACCAGCAGGGTGAGAAACGTCTAGTTCGCGTAATATGGTAGCACCGTCGTTGGTTACTATGGTGTTTCCACCACCATCAACCATTAACTTATCACGGCCTAGTGGCCCTAGTGTAGTCTTGACTGTTCTTACTATCGTCTTTACAGCATCTATGTTATTTCTCAATGTTGTTTCACTATCTTTTTCAGTCATTCCTCTTCCTCCACTATATGAGGTGTGAATGGATATTGCACTTGTGACGCTAATCTATTCGCTACTCTTTGTATGTCGGCTAAATTATTACCTCTTTGTAACATACTAAAGAGCACGTCTAACGCCTTTTTCAATTTCCATATTTCTTCTTCTGTTGTATCATCCACTTTTATTTCTCCTTCTCTTGGGTTATATTCTACCATTCTACTTCTACCTCCACTATGTCTCCGGTCTCAAAAGACCTTGACTTTAATACACCGTGTTCTTTACCGAACTGATATACGTCATATGTGAGTTGTGCATCTTTCACGCAATAGTCACACACCTCTTCAAATTTACCTGCTCTCCACCCTTTAGGTGCATCTTCGCTCTTCATACTCTTACTCTTTCCTAGAGTGTGTTGTACTAACGATTGTAAGTTTGATTCTAATTTCCCATAAGACAACGATGCCTTTTGGAAAAGTAGTTTAGTATCAATAACATTATCGGCCTTTTGCATAATATCACCAATAGCATAACAGTCTAAGGATTGCTTCAATACTGGGAAATCAAAACCTATGATGTTATGTCCTAGTATCTTGCCACCTTTTTGTACATGTGCGGTGATATGGTCTCCAAGCGCACGTGGGTGTAACTCGTGTGTGGTTACACCGTCTATCAACACATCTTCCTTGGTGAATATGTGTGCATCTGAGCCATCCCAAGTAGCGACTACGGATACGTCGAATAACGCTTTGTTATTCCATCCGCCTATTTCCCATGAGTAATTACTCGTCTCTATATCTAATGCCATTATGTCCGTCATTCTTTCACCAACTTGTATTCCTTCTCAATGAGTGGTTGTCCGTGTATATTGTATGATTGAAGTTCATTCAAATGCGAGAGTAGTCCAACATAGTTCTGCACTATGGCGGGGTCATTCGTAATCGTCAATCCACGAAATATCTCCTGACGAATGTTTTGGCACATCTTTGCGATTTCTTCTTGGTGCTCCTTGTCTGTCATTCAAACACCTCAGTATAGTGCTTGAACACAACACCTTCGTCTGTACAACCACAGAAGTCCGGTTCTTCACATTGATATCCATCCCCATCCCAACACTTGGTTGTGCCTACTATTCCACTACCCCCGCAGATGTAGCAATCGCCATCATCATCCACCGGGTACACATTAGGTTCAAACTTTATCGTCATTTGAATCCACACTCCCCGAAATCACCACATGGACATCTCCATGTACCTCTATTGAGATTAGCGGAAGCATGACCCTTACATGAAGGGCATGGTATGGGCATAACCCACTCTTTGGGTTTCAGCATCACGCCTCACCCCCGTAGCCCTTGCATCCCATCCTGTTCGGTCGGTGCTTCTTGGTAGTGACCTGCTTGCCGCATCTGCGGCATTCATAATCACCAGCATTGGGGGCATCGGTATTACCAATCGTGCTGCACCACCATCGGTGTTCGCCCTCCGGCTGATTTCCTAAGTCGTAGTGGTAGGCGAAGGACATCACTCATCACCTTCCACGCCTATCGTACCTGCTTCTACGTCGCAGTCCACATTACCATCTTCTATTGCTTCCCATTCTAGTTGCATATCGTGGAACTTCATCAGCACATCCCATGCCTTGTCGGTCTTGTCATGCTCCCAGTTGATTCGTTCTAGTTTCCAATAAGGCACGCGCTTTTCATTCATGCACCCTTCTACATACGTTGCGCCTTCAAGCGTCATTCTCAGATGAGTGATTAGTTCCATCAATTGCAATTCACTCAAACCTGAGTGCGGTAACACCACACCTGATGAGCCAATTACACCTCTCTCGCATTTCCATTCTTCTTCTTCATTTAACAATATACATCATCTCCTTCATATTCCTTTACAATAGCCTCGCGTTCTTCTTCTATACACGACATACAAGGCTCACAATCATATTCACCATCAGCATTCTGAAAAAATACCGCGCCAGTACCTCTACATTCTAAACAGATTTTTATTTCATTTGACATCTTTCACTTCCTCCTTTAGCCTTAGATACGCTATCGTACCATCTTTTGTGTTCTCGAACATTTTTGTTGCCCATTTTCCGAAGTGAGCATACGCTGTACCTCTAGTAACGCCCGTTTGCTTTCTGTAAACCTGTATTAGTTCTTGCTTCTTTATCCATTTGTCACCCTTGTTACCAAGTTCAAATGTTTCACATGTTTGCATAGATACAACCCATCTGTTTCTTTGTGTTATTCTTTCCGCAATTTTTGGTCCAATCTCCACTTCGCCTTCTAACCATGAGATTAAGTTACGGAATAAATCGAACAATATTTCTGTTGCCATAGAAACGTGTTCTCCCGTAATCACCCATTTTTCATCTAACATAGCGAGGTGTGATGCAATAATTACTGTGTAATTTTCCATTGCAGGTATAAAAGACGCAACTACGTCGCTAATACCCGGTCCTAAACCATGCATTAGTTCATAGTATTCGTCTATTGCTTGAGCAAAAGCAGTATAGAATGTATCTTCATCTGCCGTAAACATCTGTGTCATACTGTCTTGTAGCAATGTCTCTTGTTCATCTCTAGACATAGAATCCCATTCCACAAAAGATGTCTCGGTTACATCTAATACTTTATCTCTTAATCTCTTCTCTAATTCGGTGAAGTAACTTACAATATTCTCGTATGTAATTTTCATTTTAGGCTTCTTTTTCAATGCTGACTCTGAACGTATTAAACTTACATTTTTTCTTCTCTTCATATCCCAGTGCGACCAATACAGGAGCACTCTTTGAAAGATGCCCTTTGTTAATACGTATTCTTTCACTCCGGCAGGTGGATATGTTGTTATCCATAAAGACACCATCGACTCTATCTCTGCTCTACCACCCCTTTGTTGGAGAACTAACTTGTTGTTATTGCTCCCTACTGGGTTACAAGAAGATTGGAGATACAAAACGGTCTGCTGACTGTGTGTGCTAGGGTTGAGTATGATTGAACCTTCATCGAAGTTTAATGCTTTACGACCTGATAGTAAACCTTCCTTGTGTATGTAATTCTCTTGACCGTTTTCATCTTTTTCTATGTGGAATGAGCCTAATAATCCAGCATCAGTACCTGATGTATACATGTCAGATGGAACGTTTATGTCATCTAGTATGTCACCAACGAACTCCCATGCAATGCTCTTCCCTGTTCTACTCGATTGTATCCAAAACGAATGTACTCTAGGGTCTAGGTGACTTGCGCCCCACGGTAATCTCACATAAGGGACTGCCAATTGTCCCTGTATGAAGAAAAACGACAACATTGCAGGTATGTCGTTATCTATAGATACGTTACCAAAATGCTTGATGTAACCATCAAATATCTCAAATTTCTTTATTGCCTCATATTCATTTGCTTGTTTCATTTTTTCTTCTCTCCTTTCCTACCCTTCCGAGTATTCCTAATGTCCGTCTATACTAAGGTACATAATAGTAACTATGTATAGACAATACATCGGAATAACTGACATTTCATTCTTTGTTTAAGTAGTCAATCATCGAAATACCGTCCGTTCAATATGAATCGCATCTTCGCTGGTCAACACTTCTGCAATTTTCTTTGCAGTTTTTCCTCCTAATCCTTTTACTTTCTTCAGGGAATCCTCATACATCATTTCTTCAATGGAGCCGCAAGTTTTCAATAATCTCTCAGCCATAATATTACCTACACCGGGTATTGTGAGTAACACATCTTTACGCACATCGTTAGTGCTAACTCTGCGAATTGCTTGTGCACCATGTAATGATGCTGGCTTGTGTAGTTTGTTATGCAGTTTAACGACGAATAGAGCCGCTTCACTTACATTAGGGGTAAAGATTACCTGACAGTCAAAATCGGCCATTATACGGGCTATTAAACCCATGAATTTATTTTGTGTCCTACTATACGAAGTCTTAACCATTTTTACATATTGAGATATACTACCATGTATGAGTAAGAAGAAGCGTTCGTAGTTAGCATCCATATTATCTAACTGCTTCCATAAGTGACCGCTATCACATGATTGGAGAAAATCACTAACAGACTTAGCCTCAACACACGCAGCACCTAGTAAGTAATCGCCTACTATTAACGGTTTTCTATCAACCCTCAATCCTTCTTTCTCGGCCTTACGAATGATTGATTCGCAAAGTTTACCTCTTTCGTTACTATCTATTATTAAATCAATCATCTATAATACTCCTCTTCGTTGAATGCATGGCACAATACTCACTACCATTTAATTTTCTCATTTTACATTTTCTTTTTTGATTCGTAAGAGATATACACTTATCTTCATCTTTGGGTTTGGAGTAACAAATGTGACAAAAATGTGTTATTTTACTTCCTCTTGAAGTATAATTTCTCGTTCCTAGTTTTCTTCCGCATTGTAAACAATTTTCTATATATTTTTGTGTCATAATAATTTATCCCCCGTTCCGTCATAGAATCTACATTTACCTGTGCATAATCCTTCTTCCATGAGCGTGCTACATCTAGCATGTGCATAGCCTTTGTATACTATACTCTCAACTTGTACTGTCGTAACATCTTCATTATAATCAGCCCATCCTTGCTCTGAACATATCTGTACAATTTGCTCTACGTGCTTTTCTAGTTCCTCTTCGGGAACTCTTTCAACAGGGAAGAACCATCTGAGTCTATCCGCTAGATAAGATGCTAGATGATATCTAGCCCTGTGAATAGGATTGCCTTCGCCTAGAGCCGCTTGCGCTAAACAAGGCAACACCTGTATTTTACCAAGAGAGACAGTTGGTAAATCTGCAACCTTCTTTTTATTTACTGCGAACACACCACCCCTTCTTTCAGGTAATGTGAGTTTAATTGGGATATTACCAAGTTGTAAATATCCGCCTCTTGGTTCTTGTGCTAAGTCTAAATAATCCTCATGTTCAAGAGTCATAATTTCTTCTGATGTAAGGGGTATAGACCAACACCCTCTTTTCATATTGTAAGAGTTAGGTATACGTATCATACCCGCTAAGTCAAATGCTACGGTAGGGTCATTACATGATAAGTCCAAAGCATCGTGCCAATTCATCATAAGCATTTTACCAGCGCTCTTTAGTCTAGTTACTTCTAATCCATCTGTGGGTAGAAAAGTATCAGCAAAAGGAATCCATATATGAAAACCTCCGCCTGAAAAATACACATAGTGATGATAGTCGTTATCAAGTAAATGTCGATGCAGTCTTTTTACTTGACCATGCATGAAAGGAAAATCCACTCCAATACCTTTTTGTTTGAAGTCCTTACAATCGAAATCCATGACAAAGTGTCGTACTATCGCTGTGTTATATTCAGCCCTATGATGTCTAGGTGCTTGAGTACGTCTATATCCATAGGCTGTAAAATAAGCATTCCCTCTGCCGTTTTTACTTTCCCAATATTTTTCTAATTCATCCCAATTCTTGACAAGGTATCGACCGCCATGCCCGCCGTGAGCACTTAGTTCTAAGACTTCCCTAGGGAAATCAAGAGGGATAAATGGCACGTAATCACCCTAATTTATTTTTTATTGAATCATTATATATCGCTCGCGGAAATAACCATGAGTATATGTCTCCTTCTTTCGCTTCCCATTCTACTATTTCCTTTAGTTTATGTTTACTTATTGTAACAATAATAACAGGAAAGGATTGCACGCCGTCTTCTGTGGTATACGCCCTCAAAGTCATCTGTTCTCCCACATAAACTCTATATCTTTCATCCCCAATCATACCACATTCGACCTTTAACTCTAAGTCAGGTTTATCTATTAATTTCGTTAGGCTCGTCTTTATATCTCTTAATATCCGCTTGTGTTCATCACTCACTCTTTTAACTCTCATTTATTTGTCCTCCAATTTTATTTCTGTTTGACTGTCTATATTGTTGCCCCAAGCGGGGCATAGTTCCATGAAACTACACCATTGGCAACTAGATACTACGTTTCCTTGCCAGTCTGTGTAGTTAAACGGTTCAGGCTCAAAAGAGTCTGTTATGTGGGCTTTTACTAATTTTTTCAAATTATTTTGTACAGTCTTAGGTGCATACCTAGTTATCTTTGTACCTACTTCTTCTAATTCCCATTCGGCTTTTACTCCACCGTTTACCCAACCTCTAGGGAACTCCCAAGCCCAATGTGTAACGGGTAACCAGTCTGAAAACTCACCCTCATCTAACATTAATTTATAGAACTGCATTTCTTCTCTCAACTTTTTAGCGGTCTTTTTTGGTTGCCACTTACCTGTCTTTAATTCCATTAAGACAAACCCTCCTTCCCCATCAGCGAAGATAGTATCTATGTACCCACGCAAGTGTACAGGGTAATCTACGCCATCCACATTAACATTAATCTTAGCATGAGCAGAAACCTCGTTACCCACCGCTGCCCAATTTACTCCTTTCGTTAATAAGAATCTATTCCATTGCCAATCAAACCATTGGCGTATAACTTCTTCTTCTCCTAGAAGATAAGACATAGGTGGTGTTGGTATTACACTATACATCAATTCTTTTGCTAGGATTAATTTATCATCTGCTATAAGCGTCAGGGTTTCATCAATCCGTGAAGGTGCTTCATCCCAAAAGTATTCTACGATGTTATGTACATTAGTACCTCTTACCATATCATCAGTTTCTTCTTGCGAAAGTCTATACAGGTACTGCATTTTGTAAGAATAACCACACCAACCGTGTGCATTAAGGGATGATTTACTGACTCTCAAATATTTATCCATACCCGGTTGCCATGCGTATGTGCTATTGTTATAGGACTCTAATAGTTCAGGAGTATGAGCCTCTGCCCCTCTATCTTGTAGACTCTCCTTGTTAGGATTAAACTTCATAAACTCGCTCATGATGAACATCCATCACATTTCAATTGAGATAATTTACGACCACAAGCAGGACACACCGGATAACCTGATTCAATCATAGTTGATTTTAATCCTTGCCAGCCACAGAAACATTCAGCAATCATTCTCTTCCTCCACCGTTATTACTTTTTCAATATAAACTAGAGCGTCCATTAGTTCCTCAGATAGATGTGTCATCCACTCTTTGAATGATAGGTCGCCTCTTTCCATTGTAACACCATATTTTTTCTTTCCTACTTTCGTTCTCATCATAATTTTCTTGCACACGCTTTCTTCAATCTTACTCATTATACTTCACCTCTACATTTGATACAGGAGGCGCAATCCTCTTCGGCTGTCCATAGGTCATCCCAAGTAACATAATCCGATTGGTCATCACATCCAACACAGAAGGCATATTCTTCATAACTTGCCCAATCGTTGTGTGTTTGGTGCGTCTTTCCGACCAACCCCCACTTACGGTTTTCTTCGTTATCTACGAACTTTTTCGTGCAACCCGGAGAGCCAGTATTCCTGTAAGTTTTCCAGTCTTCAAAGACAGTCCTTTTGGTTACATTATCCCAGTTTATTTTTCTACCTTCTTGTCTTGATAAGTCTATTTCTACGCCTACGCAATGTTGACATGCCGCACACGGACTATACTTATTGATACATTCAGGTCCGACACCTCGTTTGACGCTTTTTTCTGCGGTTAATTTAGCATTACAATATTTACATTTCATTTTATCACCAATGCTTTTTGGGTATAGCCGCTCCTATGGCTGCTTCAATATCCCAATCTAATACGCTATATATGTTCTTAATTTTTCTTGTGATGAATTTATCGACACATGTATGGTGGTCAATGACAAAATCATCAATCTCATCTACTGACCTAAAGCCCACTACGTTAGTATGAACCATACCGTCAGGTGATGCTTTCGTGTAGACCCATTGTAGACTATCTCCCACCTTGAAAGGCTCTCTAGGGTTGATGTACTCGTTGTAATAGTAAGCACCTCTCACCGCCATAGGAGGTACACGTACGTAATCTTTCTTGCCTATACGACCATATGGTGCTAGTTCATCAACGCCTCTTTCGCCTTTCATTACGGAAAGTGCAATTGGTCTAATGAATGATGTAACTTCTTCTTCTTCAGAACCTGTACCTATCATCTTGAATATCTGTCCCTGTACTTCCTTTGTGATTGGAGAGACGCTTGACGCTTTATATGAAAAGCCAGTAACCTTCAACTGTCCCTTCTTTTCTTCAGGCCACACAAATATACCAAAGTTCTGATTCTTTACATCTGCGGTTAACCAATAGTCGAAATATGCCTCTAGTTCAATTTCCATACTTGGTAAATCGTATTTATTACGTATCAGTTTATTCAGATTATCAATATGAGTTTCTGCTTCATCAAAAGGAATTTGAATATAGCCTGAATCTGTATGTCCAGCAAGTGCTCTATAACCCGCTTTCTCGCTCTCAAGTAGTAGCGTGTTAATACACTCCCTACCATAATATGTAATTGTTGAGCCTATGTCGGGGTCAATCCAACCCCCACCAATTTTCTTTTGGGATACATACCCGTACGCGGCGTTGGTCGCCACTTTGATGGCAGTTTGCATCATATCATATTGCAATTTTTCTTCATCAGTTTTGGCTGCTTTTAATAGCCTTTTATATTCTGCTCTAAGTTCCAACATACTTGAAATGATAGTTGGTAACACCCCTTTCTCTCTAGTCCAATGTGTACCATTGGGGACACTACGAATATCATCACCACCATGTCTACGTTTGGTAGTAGGACATAGATTCCCGTCTACGATAATTATAGGATACATGGCCTTAAAATCCACACAAGCCACACCTTTGTGCCTTCCACCAACAGTATCGGGTACAGTAGCAGCCTTGTAGTCGTCTCTTTGTCTATGAAAAGTTGTTAGTGCCTTCAAATCAGTTTCACGTGAAATTAAACCTCTAATATAATTAGATACATTACACGTACTCCTGAAAGATACACCGCAATGTTTCTGCATAGCAAGATGATATGGTATTGCTTTTACCTTCTCAGTACATCTACGAAGAAGGGTAGTATCTCGTACACAGTAATCAACAAACTCATCGAAGTTATCAACCCACCAAGTAAATACATCAGCATCCATCTTAGAGCCTTCTTCACCAAACTCTTTGTCTAATTCCAAATCTTCTGCGATAGTAGCCAACTTCTTGTTTCTGAATTGCCCCCTACCGCTCTTTTGCCACATGGCTTCTAAGCCACTACCTTTCTCCCAAGAGAGTGCAGTATCGTAGCATAATCTACCTAGTATTGGCTGACTGTTCTCCCTGTATCCATTTTTCTTATGAGGTCTTATTACTTGTCTGACAGGACTAAGCCTCTCGGAATCATTACCCAACCTTCTAATTAACTGCGGTAAGTCAGCCCACATTAAGGCATGAGCAACTAACATATCGGGGTCACATTTCTCCAAGTGCTCTAGGAATCCAGTGAGCATGTCCTCCTCATTGCTGTAGACATAGAGCATGTATCCGCCTTCTCTATCTATGTGGTTGACGAAGGGATGCAAGTCTGTGTATTCTACACCATCCCGTTGGAGCACTTTACAAACATCGTGGTTATTTTTAGACCAAGCGAAAATAACAGGTTCATCTGCATGAGTGTCGTCTATTGCAATCATGGTGATTGCACCTTCATGGGGACACCCTTCGGGTTGCCACTCCATATCGAAGTACCAAATTCTCGGCTCAAACAAAGGTATCTTGCTAGTATCAGGATACATATGTCTGATTAACACATCATTGTAATTTATATCGGCTTCATAAGTCTTTATTTCATTCCTAATATCGTACAATTGTGCAGGGTTAGGAACATCGAAGCGCATTAACTCGATACCGTCTAAACCGGTAGCGGTAATATCGTACCTGACTCTAGTGCCCGGATATCTAGCAGTAACTCTACTTAATCTTCTAGGATGTGTGTGGGCATTAACCCAACAATGAGACGTTATGTATGTATTAAAATCAATATCTGTATCATTAGGGTCTATTGTTAATTCAACTAAAGCACCGTCAGCGCCTCTATGCCTCATATAGACATGAGGTTTGCCTACTCCCTCCCATTCATCTTCAGGATAGTAGTAGTCGATTATCATGCCAATCCACCAGCCATGTATTCTTCGCAAAGCATTTCTTTCACCCATTCGTATTGTTCCATCACTGTTTCTGCCTCATCGTGTTCGTTGTTATCAGTCAAACGCTCATACTGTTTTCCAAGTTTGAACAACCGCTTTAGTGCCATGCTAAACGCTTGAGGTTTCATTCATCTCACTCCTGTTGGTCTATGATTATCAATAGTCGCTTTACCATGTTATCTGATTGTATTACTACTAGCCCTGTGGAATCACCAAAGTGTATCTTAGATACCATTTTTTGATTTACCAAGCCTAGACATGGTAGTAACCAAGCGCCGAAACTAGACGATACTGAATGTTTTGGCCCCTCGGTGTCTCTCATGCTACTTGTTGCAAATAACTTCACATCGTGTGCTTTACCTACAGATATCGTGAGTTCAGATGAGTCTGCATCAGCCGTCATCTTGAAGTCAGAATCTTTATTGATTATTGACTTTAATGTTGCTAATTTTAGTATGTCCGTCATTTGTGTCTTACCTTCAAACGTAAAGGTATCTTGACCAAAAGATTTCCAATCAGCCTCTTCTGCCTTCACTACTAACTTTTCAAAGGTAGGTACTAATTGACTACTTTTCATATCGGTAACAGGCAGATTCATTTTCATGTTACCACTTGTTACATACAGAGTCTTGCCACCTTTTACTTGCTTAATGGTGACGAGACCTGCACACTTGTTTATGAAAGCACAAGTCTTGCCTAAATCAGAGACATTTAGCATACCTGCTTTTGCAGGTGCATCGGGATATTGATAATACACTTTCAAGAAATGTGTTTGATATGCGCTACTATAGCCTATACACGTAGGCTTCTCCATGATATTAATACTCAAATCATTGATGTTAGCATCAAACTGACTCAAATGGGTTAACCATTCTTTCTTGTCAAGTGTAATCTGTGCCATTATTTATTCACTTCCTTCAACTTTAGCAATTCACGGTAATATTTTGTGGATATTCGGTGCCTTTCGCTTATGGCTCGGCGGGTGATGTTATTCCACAAAGCCCCGCACTCAATACAAAGGATAGCGGTTGATAACTCACGTTCAAGTCTATCATAAACAGGGTATTCTTCAACCATTTCAGAAGCACAATTGAAACAATTATCCATGCCCTCATCAATGTTATTCTCTACATACAGATATTCCATTTTATCACTCATTCAATCACAGCCTTTGTAGTTCAGGTAATCCAATCCAAGATGGTGCTTTACCTTGTTCTGTAATTAGTATAGTACTACGCTGTCCTTGTAATGTAGCATCCGTCTTAGACTTCTCAAAGGTAGCCGTAAACTCAGAACGTGTTGGTCTGCCATTATCGTCAAACGTATCCTCTCGCCTACAATGTACAATCTGATACATGTAGCCTGCACTAGTTTTCTCCCATGCAGGTTGCCCTTCACTAGATGTAATCTTACCATCTTTGCCGTATACGTCTTTCAAATGTGTTTCCCAAAAGACATTCACCCCTCTCTTTACAAGAGCACGTGATAATGCGGTTAGTTGATGGAATCTTGTTGCTCGTATACTCCAGTCCCATTTCGATTGAACTCTTTTGTTAACTCCTTGTCCGCGATTGTCTGCCGCTTCGATACCGTCTTTAGATAATCCCAAATCGCTGATACGCATACAGTTGGTCGCCACGGAATCCCACAAATCTATACCTGTTACCAATACACCCCACAGTTCCTCATGAGAGTCTAAAGCGAATTGCATAATCTTAATTGTACGGTCATGTGTAGCCGGATAATCATAGGCTGTTCTATCGCTTTTGTTCATCACCCAAGGTTCCCAACACTTGATATTATCATTATCAGGATAATATGCTGACTTGGTAGCAGAGCCACCTGTATCAAAATCCACTATCCATAATTGTTTAGGCTTATCACTCATTCTTTCACCCCTGTAAAGTCTGTTAATTTCGTCTGTTTACTTGTTTCAAAAGTATCGCAGTATCTCTGATAGAAATCAAAAATTATTGCACTCTTACCGGTATTTTCATGACCTATTAAGGCCATGAATATATGTGTCTTAGGTTGATTAGCGTTCACATCAGCCAATTCAGTCCTTAAGTCAGCAAACGGGTCAGCCGCAGGGGCTTCCGCTAACTTCTCAACTTTCTTACTCTCTCCAAATCCAGCCATACTCAAACTTCCTCTTCAGCCGCATCTGCTTCTGCTTGTGCTTCTGATTGTGTAGACCTGTTAACTTCGGCTACATCACTACGCAATTTGTTTAGAGCCATATTAACTTCGTTAGCAAATGACTCTAGTAGTCTAATACTAACTAATCTCTCACTCGACACCTTTTGTACCTGCATAGCCTCTGCGTAAAGCGTATTGTATTGCTCTACAAGGCTCACATTGTTCGATGTAACTGTCTCCAATTCTTCTTCTAATTCTTTTTTCGTTTTCTTTTTATCTGTCATTTTTATTCACCTTATTCAAATTGTGAAGAATCGGTATCCCCACCACCGACTCTTCTAATTGCTCTTGATGGATTTGTATATACTCCGAATACACTGAGTTGCGGTTGACTTATTCCGTCTTGCACTCTCATCTTCAATCGTCCATATACTAATACAGAACTCTTTTCTCCGTATCCCCATAATTCATCATCTATATCCTTGAAGTGGAAAGGGCTTGCTATATCATTACAAGAGCCGCTAACCCAACATGGAATTTCACTCATTCTTCCTTTACCGTGTTGATTTTGTAGGTTTAAGGAAGAAACTGCGAGGCTAAAGTTCCGTCCAGTCTCATCCCAATCACTAGGTTTACCTTCAGTAGACATTCTCATCACGCTTCCACGTACAATTATATCAGGTCCAACCGTACCATCATTACCATCTCTACCTGTGAAGTGTCTCTTACCAGCATTGTATGCTTCTTCTAGGTCTGTTAGGTTAACATATGCATCGCCCATGTAGTCTTCATTAGTCCACATTTTGAAAGGTTGTAGATGATGTCTAAGATGTTCAGGACACCAATCATCGGTGTATTTAATCGTCTCAGAAAAATTGTAGTTAGTGCTGAGTACATCTTGGAATGCTTCACTCTTGGTATTAGGTAGTCTTACTTGTATAGATACAGGTACACCCACGTTTATCTTCATATTTCTATTATCATTAGTTAGGTCTACTCTCCAAAATTGTAAGTCACCATCTAAGAACTTCTTTGGTTCGTTACCGAAGAATCTGTAATATCTACCAATTCTTTCAGGTGGATAAGGTCTACCTGCTTTACTTAGTAAACAAATCCAGTCGTCTCCTACTTCAATACCCATAGTTGGGTCTTCGTCAGCCTTATCTGTTGTCACTAAAGCGCCATTAGACGTATTGATTGCCCACACGCCATCTTCTGTGTAATAATGTCCTACAACGCCGTCTGACATAGCGGAATTAGGGTCTTCTGTCCATTTTGAGGTTGCATTTCTAACCGACCAGCCGTTTCTGTCTGCTGATTTATCTTCTACACCCATCCAGTGCCCTACTAAAGTAACTGTATCTCCGCCACCACCGCTTATGTTTGTACTCCTATCTTCAATGTACATTCCTTCTGCCCAATCCACGAGTAAGTCTGCATCTTCAGCAGTCCAATCAGTACAACTCCATGTGTCAGCAATGTGTTTGATGTATGCTTCAATAACTTTCTCCACAGTTTCACCGGTTCTCTTCGCTTGCATTTTGAAGCGTAACATTACTTCCTCAGGCCATTCGTCTTTCTTTTCTTCCCGTTTCTTAAACGGATTTTGTTCTTCATTCATTTTTATTACCTCTGTTTACTTGTTTTCTCATTTTTGATACCATCCAATCTAGGAAGGAGTAATCGTCACCCGGCCATGTGTATCTGTGTGTCATAGAATCTCCGTATACCGCCATGATGTCCCATATCATTTCCAATGTATCCTCATCTTCAAAATGAGAATAAATGTTGCTATAAAAGCCATTGAGTACTGCTGGGAGTGTTCTGCCGGATTTGAGTTGTCCATGAAGGTTTCGTCTTAAATTGAACCATTCGTTGTTAATTGCATATGCTATCGAATCTTCTGCACTAGATGCTTCAAATATGTTCACACGCTCTTCTAGGTCAGCGAGGTCTATTGAATCGAGGAACATGATAGTCGCTCTCATATCACCGTTCATGAGTTCGACAAGGGTTTCTAACAACGGCATTAGTGCTTCATCGTGGGGAACTATTCCTATTGTCAGTCTATACTTAGGCGCGAATATCGCTCGTAATCTATTTGCAGCGGCTTCCGGTGACACAGGGGGGAATGCATAGACGGTACATCGTGAGCGTATAGCAGGTCGTATCTTCTCAATCTCATTACACGTGAGTATGACCATTGCATTGTCAGCATACTTCTCTATCAACTGGCGCATAGCATCTTGTGCTGCCGGTGTAAGGCCGTCTGCCTCATCTAGTAGGATTATCTTCCTATTAGCACCTATTCCAGCACTAGTTAAATTTTTAGTTCTCATAGCAGTCTTGAACGAGCCTCTAATGAAATCAATACCTCTATCATCACTTGCATTACTTTCAATAAAGTTATGACAGTTGAAGTCGTTACCAAGAAATGTGCGTGCTATTACATAAGCAGCACTAGTCTTACCTGTACCGGGAGGTCCATGAAACAATAATGCCTGTGGTAATGCAGCCTGCGGCTGACCCGATTGCCCAGTTTGGTATTCGTGGGAATACCAAGAATTTATATCTGCCTTGAGGTCATCTAGCCCCACCATCTCGTCCATTGTTGTTGGTCGAGCCGACTCTACGAATTTCATGGCTCATATTTCATTCTTTGTTTAAGTAGTCAATCCGTTTTATCGTACGAGAGCATGTCTCTTTCTGTATCATAAGCCTCTACCCACAATAGAAAATTATCCCAATCCTTAGGTAACGTATTATCAACAACCCAAGACAGCATATGCCAGCCCATGCGGTCAGACAGTGCAGAACGTATACCATACATATTCTCTAATTTATCTAATAGAACTAGCCACTTGAAAATATCATCTTGACTGTAATAATTTTCCTTTAGTTCCATACCAAAGGGAGAAAGAAACTTCTCCACACAAGATTGTTGGATGTATGTACCGCTAGAGAATAGAGAGCGCCAACCTATTTGTTTCTTCACTCGCATACCTAATTTAGAATCACTTCTATTTTCCACCCACGTTTTCATACGTAGTTCAGATACTATAATGCCTAAACCCATCCACTCTTCTCTTCTATCCACTTCACTATTCATTTACTACACCTACCAAATCTACATACTGTGCTATATCCGATATACCCATATCGTTATCTATTTCTACAAACGATGAGGCGCTTAAAGTATCAGTACGTCTGTCCATAAATGGTGAAGATACACGTATAACTATACAAATATCTTCAGGTATTTCTTTCCACCTATTTACTTCTTCTGTATTAGCACCAAGTATTCTTTCAATATCGTATGTTATAGAACCTTTTTCTGAGGGTATATGAACTCCACAGAAACCTACGTCCACAAACTCGTCTATTCCATCTATTGCTTGTAGTTTTATATCTAATACATCACCATGCCTATACGCCGCTAACCTAAGATTATGAATGTGAGATTGTTTTACTAAAACATAACCTCCGTATTCTGTTGGAGAGAAAGCGCCGGTATTTGGAAAGCGTACAGTATCCTTCTGTTTGATTATTGCATCCCAAGATGGGGTAGTCATAGGCCACGCCATTTCGTCGCTATGCGTTTCAGCATACTTACTGAATCTTTTCTTTAGAGACAGTTGCGGGTGATTCGGATAGGCAACATCGGTTATGACATTACCTGCCCTTTCTATTATGATGTTTTCTTCTTTATTATATTCAACACTCACCGCGCCGCCGTTAGGTATAGATTGGTAAACTTCTATGTCTACGGATTTATGTTTACTCCATGGTATCCATCTACGTTTCCTTAACGCTGCCGTAGGTTTCTGATACCACAACTTAGGATTATACAATAGATTCTCGTCAGTATATATCGCATTAATGATTTCTCTATCAGTAAGGAATCTTCTACTCGCCGCTATGATGTCGGGACTAATATTAGTGTCTAAATTTTTTAGAAACTTAAGAGTGGATATGGGGTACTGCTCACCTATAGTAGATGCCCAAAAGAGTTTAGCGTCTATCTCACTCATCTGTTTACTCAACGCTAAGAAAGAATAATCACCCGCTATAACAGCGTCTCGCGTCTTGAGTATATCTTCTAAACTCCACAAACATGGATTAGATGCACTACTCTCTGATGCTAACAGTAGTGACACCCTTCTGTCTAATAATTCTAAAAGAATCTCATAAGGCACTTCTAATTCAATTGCCACTTTAGATAATACTTTTCTTTCGGTCAAGGTTTCTTTAGGGAATAACACATCATATGCTTGTTGTGCGGTCGCTTTGTCCTCAAACTGTAAAGCACTTAGGCATCTATTTCCTAAGCGACTTCTTTCCCAAGCGTTCGCTAAATCCGTATACCGCATTAAACCAGTAAGTGACCGTGGGCGGCTATCCACTTATTTGGGTTTGGTTTTGTGCCAACGCCAAATAACTCCATAGTTATCTTTTCTACTTTCTCCACGCTGATACCTGTGTGTCCTTTCTTGGCATACAAATAGAGGCAGTCGATAATCAATCTTTTATCTCCTCTGACATTAGACCAATCAGAGTCTAATCTTATTTTAGTATAAGAAATAATTGCTTTGTTTATGTCTAAAGGTTTCATTCCAAATGATATTCCGAGAGCAAATATGTCTTTCTCTCTCATTCCACTCACCTTTCATCATAAAAGAAATGGTATACTTCACTCCATATGTTTGTATATACGCTATGTAATTTTTTATCTACTACCGAGTTTTTGAAATTAGGATAACTAATTTCCATTAATCTTTCTGATATCACGTTTGCTACATGTTCTCTTTCTATGTAAGCACGATAAGGATAATCTGCTGTCTCAATCTTAAATAAATCACATTCAGGAAACACATTCAACAGATGCTTCTCTGACCTAGCCCTCACTAACAGCGTTTCCTCATCGTTCAAATTCTCTACTATACTTAACCATCCATCGTTAAATGCTATCCACATTTTATTCACTTCCTCTTCCTTTTTCATTCTTTGTTTAAGTAGTCAAGTTGCTTTTACGCCACTTGTCTAGCAACATCGCCTATTCGTTGTTGCATGATATCTCTTGTTTGATTGTTCCTAAGCACAGACAGGGCTGCATTCATAGCATCGCTACCACCGTGTTTATCGTATGACTGTCCCATTTCTTCAGGTGTCATCTGCCCATAGACTTCTTCTGTATGTGGCGGCTTATATTGCATTGATTGTAATTCAGACACTTCCGACCCCCAACCTTGTCCTTTAGGTGCTCCTTGTGCTCTATACGGTCCAGCGCCACCTACATCAACATAGGTGGGTGTTCCATCAGGTCTCATCAATACGTTGTCCATATCCGCACCTAACGCATCCCAATTACCAATCAACGCCTGAGGTACGAAATCTTCTCTTAGCCTCTTCTTATCATCATAAGATACATTTCTAGCCCCTTCTTCAAAATCTGTGAGCATAGTGGGTCTACCTCTTTCTTCTACCATTTCAGCATTAGGTACGGCCAAACCTAATTTATTCAGGTAGCGATTCATATCGAACTCATTATTGATATGTGCTGCGGGGTTACCGCCAGCAAACCCTCCTCGCTTTACCACAACTCTCTTTCCGTTAGGTAATGTGCGTAAACCTGCACCAGTAGAGCCTCTGAGTCTGACTTCTTCTTTAAGAAAAGCCCATGCATCATGTATTGTCATTCTTTTTGCTCCGTTGTTTAAGATATTTAGTGAATACTTCTAACCCCTTTAACCTGTTCTTCTTAATTACGCTTGCAAAGTTCTTAACTAATAAATTAATCTCTGTATCCAACCTAAACATACGGGTATTCAGTATCGCTAACTGTGTGGTAAATTTAACATTCAATTTATCAAACTCACTTGATACATGTTCTTCCACATTTTTCTCTATATTAATATAAGCCTTATCAATAACATCAGTTATTGCCTTTCCTATAGTTATAGCCATTTCTTCTTTCATAGTTTCGCCCATAGTTTCAATGTAAGTATCAAAAATATGTTTTAAATCTTTTAAATCTTCTTCGATTGTACGTATTCTCATTTCTTCCAAACTTTCATCTTTCCGTTTTGTTCTATTGTATATGTTCTTCCTGTTAATCCCGTATGTCCAGCAACTGTCACAATATGACTTAGAGTCTTTCATACTAAATTTTGTAAAATTGCTTTTACACTTTAAACAAACAGATACATAACTCACTCACTCACCTAACATTGATTTCCACATATCTATTGCATCTTTTTGTTCTTGACTTAAGGTTTCAAGTAACTCTTGAGCAGCACTCTTGGTCTTTGGTGTAGGCTTACTCACACAATCAGTACATTGAACTCGTAGTTTTCCTCTCCCCTCTTGCTCGTGTTCTTTCTCACACAGCCTACAAGTAAACTTTCTAACTACGGGTTTGTAGTTTGTCTTAGCGGATTCTCTAGCAATCTTAGCGTGATTCTTTTTCTGACATTCAACACAACGTAGTTTCATCTTACCTCTACCAGTCATAGTTTCTAATTGACAATTACAATCTATACATGCCCCTACTCTCTGTAAAGGTACGAAAGTTTTAGCCCTGTACTCTGCATTTTGTTTTTGTCTGAGTATAACTTGACAATCTTCACAGCGTGTAATAGTTCTCCCTTTACCTTTCTGCACAATAACATTCTCACATTCATTGCCTGCACAAACATTCGTACGGATTACTTTCGGTTTAGGTTTCCTTATGTTTCGTCTATGTGTCTTTCTACATTCTTCTGATTGACAAAGAGTCGGTGCTTTACCCTTCTTTACTTCGTAAGTAAACTCTTCTTCACATATTCTACATGTGGATTGTTTATGTGTCTCTTTCTTTTTCTTCTCTTTAACAATCAATATGCTATCGTCTCCGAGCATCTTCGCTAACATTTTCCTTGCATCTTCATCTGTTATATTCATATTTTCCTTCTCCTTCTTATGTCGTCTAAGTATTCAAACATCATACCCATACCTGCGAATGACCAAAACCAATCACTATCTATATCTGCGTAACCTAGTACGTTTGCTAGGCTTCCGCTTGTAATTAATATACCTGCCACGAATAACCATTCGTGTCTAACAAGCAAGAATCTAATATCGTCTAGGTCTAGTTCGCCATCGTTATTGGCATCTAATATTTTCACTAGAGTACGCTTCATTCATTCATCTCCTTGTTTGTTCTTCTCATAATAAGTCCGCCATTTCATCCCATGCATGTTCGTTCATAGTAAAGGAATCCTTTGTATATTGTTCATTTCGTATTCTAATAGGTGTGTAGAATGTAAAATATATTACCTTCAATTCATCTCCTAATTTATAGGTTAAATCTGACGGCATAGTTGTTAATAATTCTTCAGTAATATCAATAATTTTACTGCGATATGAAACATCACAATCCATATATTGACCACCACTGATTATAATAGCATTATGTCGAAACAAATCATTCTCATGTTCTTTCTTAAGTAATAACATCTCATCACAGCACCATTCTAACCAATCACTATATATTGTATGTTCTTCAATTATCATTAGTGGTTTTTCATATTGATGTGGACAAGTTGCCCAATCACCTTTGCGATAAGCATCATTATCTGTTAAATTCCAATTACACCATGAACTCATGCTGTCAACTCCACGCCTTTGTGGAACACACGGTATAGTGTACCGTTGATTGTCCAATGAGGAATTGCTACCATTTCTGTTTCATCACAAACATATACTTTTTGACCTTTTATCATTTCCATTCTCCATCCTTTGTAATTTTTCATTCAATCCACCCTAGTCTCCCACGCTAATACTTGGGTAGTATCCCGACACTCTTTTGCCAAGTAGTCATACGCATCAGTCCACGCTTCTATGTAATGCCGACAAGTCTCCATTCGTCTTTTCAAATCCCTAATGGTCTCCTTCTTCGAGTGTTCTTCGCCTTTCTTATAGTGGTAAATCTCATCACTATCTGTAATTCCTGATGTATGATGTTCTTCGCCTTTCTTATATTCGAGATTCATTCTAATTCACCATTTCTTTCAGAACCGATGTTTCATGTGCATCCCACGCTATAGTACCGCTTGGGTCTATTTGTCCTGAATCTAAAAGTCCATTACATCTTGTACATAATAAACTAATAGTCCACACATTCCATAAGTCTGAGCCGACCGTAGTTAAAGTCCAAACGTGCCCATCCTCTGCACAGGATTTGAGACTTTTCTCCACATCTTTCATCCTTACTAGGTCATTCATTCTTGCTGCTAACTTCGCTCTTTGCTCGGTTATATCTTCAATCTCTTGTTCATATTTTGTCTTCATTTTAATTCACTCCTTCTTTCATTCTTTGTTTAAGTAGTCAAGTAGTCTTTCAGGTACAGTCCCTCGGCATTACCCCTCTCAAGATGACTATCATCTATAGAAACCGCATCACCCTTTGCAATTACTCTTGCTTTCCTAATATAAGCCATCAACGTGTTCCTTCTATACTGCTCTTTCCACATCATATTAACACAATCATCGCACAGCCTACCATCTTTCGCAGCCTTCTTGCTAGGCTCGGTGTACTCTGCACCACACAGGGTATCATCACGTATACGAAAGTGAATCATAACCCGTACACCTCATTGTAGACATCACCTTCAGCAATTGACGATTTCATTTCCTTAATACTCAACTGATATGTTTCAGGTGAGCAGTGTTTTTTTACAACCCAACTTTCATACTCAGAAACACAACAAGAACTCACAAATGGAGTCCAACCTTCTCCTTTACCAATCACAACATGACGACGCTTCACAGAAGTAAAGCGACCACAACTCAGACACCTGTGTTCACTCATTCAGTCGCCCCCGTAATTTCTTTTCTGCTGGTGAATCTGAGCCTCTCATTTCTATCTCCCATCCACAATTAACACAGACAAAAGAAACAATCACGACAGTGCGGGGTATCTGACCCATTTTTCGCTGAATATATTGAGGTTGTTGAAAGTTATGTTTAGCAATATCACAACCATAGAACTCAAGTTTCATTCAAACCCACTCCACTTCACCATTATTCCAATGAATAACATGCTCAACTCTAATCTCCTTACATCCATGTTCATTTGAGTGTGATTCACACCACTCATGAACTTCTTGGATGGTGGTTAGTTCAACGCTTCCATCAATGTGTTTACATTGAGGGTAGTAAGCGTGTGAGAACCAATACTCACCATTATGTGCAACAGGAACACTCATGCCTTCACCTCATATTCAACATGGTCTTTTGGTAGAAAACGTCTACGTGTTTCCATTTTATTATGTAACATCTCGGCTATATTATCAGCAGCGCTATCGAATCTCTTAGCGGCATACTTCGCCGCTTTAGCATCCTTACCTATTACCATTTGTTCCCTTAGCGATTTCAAATTTATATCACTCATTATATGCCAAAGTATTTCATACTCAGCATGTTGTTTATTCTTTGCTCTTCCTTTCATCTTCTTCCCTCTTGTTTTTCATGTCCACTAACATGTCTCTCAGTATAGGTAACAACTCTTCCAACTGTTGCTCATTCAACCTTATACCGTGTCTAGTAAAATTAGGTGGAGTGTTAGACATATTCATGATTCGCATGTCTATCCAGTCCTTACCGTAATACTCAATAGCGCGTAGGTGAATAACGCCCTTACCGTCCTTCCACTTACCTTCCATGCTAGGAGATTGCCACTTGATTTCATCACTCATCTCTTCACCGCCCCTCGTAATGTTGCATTGCATTTTTTACATCGAAATTTTAACGTACTAGTTTGAATTATATCCTTCGCACTTTCAATTTGTTCAAGTTCCCAATCATGGCTTGGTGGGTTACACAACATTTTCTTTCACCTTCTCTAAGTCTAATTCTGCATAATCGAAAGGTGCAAGTAATTGTTTGACTTTCTCATCGTCTGTAGTTTCAAGTATCCGAGAGACTACGGAATGTAAGTTTAATAATTCTGCACATAATTTAGGTATCATCGTTATCACTTTACCTTCAGCAGTTAGTAATAACTTATCGCAATCAATTTTACTATGAATACCGGATTCCACTCTCATCTGTATAGTTATGGATTTAGTATCAACAGTCCCAATAGTTAATCCTTTAATGTCAGTTGATAACGGGTGAGGTTCTAATGTTTTTATATTCTTTAATATCTCTACACCACCGACCGGATTCCACTCTCTAGTATAGGGAGTTGTCGTTAAAGGGTCGAAACCAGTAGCACCATGTTTTTCTGCTAACATGGGTAACATTAATGTATATTTTAGAGCATTCATTTTATCTAAAAAATACATACCTGTATCAATCTGAGTTTCCTTCTCTATTATTGGAAATAAATCACCAGTGAGAGATAGGCCACTGTTTGTAAAAGACCAACTCTTATCTGTGATATAACTTGTAGATACGGCCTTTATTATATCTAACTCATCCTTACTTAGTGCATTCATAATGTCACATCCTTATGCGCTCTCATACTACTGCTAATTATTCTCAGTACATCTTCTTTTGAGAACATCATCTCTTCATTCATTTTATTACATCTATCCTGACATTCTTTTCTTGTTGTACCCCAATAGTACGGAAGTGAACCCGCTTTCTCTCCACTTTTACATAGGGTATACCCATGAATATTCTCAAAAACAATAACTGGAATATAATGATTTACTCCATCTATAACGTCATACTCATTTACGTCTGTATATACAAAAATATTACTCATTCTTCTTCGCTCCTATCAGTAAACATACAGTATGTACCCCACATCCATGGAGGTATTCTTACAGGTATAGTTCCGTCATTTGTATGCAACTTATCACCAAGTCCTTGAATGGACGTGCTACCTACTGCACAACCTTGGTCAGTACCTATGTTAGAGTCTACGTATTCTATCATTTCTTCACGACTCAATGCATGATATTCATAATTCATCTCGCTTTCGTTAAACTTACTGGAACGTAATCTAAATCGCATGAAGTATTTGTCACCCATAAGTAGGTGGTAATCATCGGGGTCTATGCTAATCTCCTCATCATTATTTGGATTTGTAAGAACGTAAGCCCACACTTCTAGAGTAGTAGTGTCACCGTTGTCGAGTAGTATCTCTCTATCTTCTATGTAACTAGGCCATATATCTTCTAGCCCCATGTCTTTGAGTAATGTGCCATCACTAGCAGCCCAATTCTGTGCTATGTCTCGCTTCATGTGTATCTCCATCATCCTTGCTTCTTCTGCGCTTGTAGGTTCAGGTAATACTTGGGTGGTGTCCTCTAAGAGAGTAAAACCAACATCAAACATTAATACTTTCATACGTTGAAGATTATCTTCTGCTTCCGCGTTCTCCACTTTAGACTTCAAAGACCAAGTGTTCTCACTTACCTTTACGAAAGTTAATCCGCTACCATCAGGCATCCATATTCCACCTATTTGCATCTCTGCAAAATGTTTCATTGCCCACTCTTTTAATTTTCTATCAGGTTTCCATTCATTCATTTTTTATATCTCCATTTATTTCTATATCATCTGCATACATAACGTACTTATCACAATTTATACAAGCAAATACATCTCCGGTGTCCGTCTTTAACACAAGACAACTCTTACACCCTTGGTTACACATAGGACAGACTATATTAGTACCGCTAGACCACAGCAGGACTTCAGCATCTCCCCATGCAAATGTAAATGTCCTACCCTCTATATTTACAGTGTTTGCCTCCGCTATTACTGACATCATATAAGGTGTAATTGATACCTCATCCGGTAACAATTTTTTCCACATCCTCTTTAGTTTCTTCTTGATTCAAAATTTGAGGTCTTTTGTAAAATTTCGCTGTTTTCTCATTCAGATAAGCAATATGTTTGTCATAGTCTTGTGGTGTGCCCCAAAAGAGCGCATGTAGAACTTCCTTTGGTGTAGGTATTATTTCAGGTTCTTTATCCGCATCCATTTCTAAAATATGTGTTGTAGTTGTTAATTTCATGTTTTCCGAAGGTTCTATTGAATCTAAACCTGCTGTAGCATCCCACGTTCTACCATCTTTATTTACTGCACCTAGTTTACACGCTAGTTGATTAGCCATATTTTTGAAATTTGCTGCTGATTTCAAATCAGGAAATCTATATGGTAATGTTACTCCGTCTCGCCATCCATATTTTTGTTTTATGTGATAAGTTTTTATTGATTCTTTGTCACAATATGACTTAGGTACTGTATTATTATTATCCACATGATAATCCGTATTCTCTTTACCCGGAATCCATTTGAATTTAGCAATCTCGTGTCCAAAAGATTTGCGTGATTCATATTTTGTATATTTCCAACCATTGACTAAATCATGCTCTTTCCTATTTTTCTTACTAGTTTGTGTTATCCAATTTTGTAAACTAAATAACCAATCCCAATTCTTCCAAGTGTATCTAGCCTTATTCCTCAAACCTTCCTTGCGTACAACATTAAAGTTCCTAGCAGACATACGCCTCAAAGCACCATTAATCTCTTTGATGACTCTCTTTTCTTCCATAATATTACCAAGACTTCTAGCATTTTTATTCCATAAAATAACTCTTTCAGGTGAGATATTTTTGTAACCGTTGTATCCAAAATAACCTTGAATTTGGTCGATATGCCACCCATTTTCTACAACTGCCTCTCCTCTTTCTCTGCTCCACAATTGTGTGAATCCGTCTCCATTTTCTGTTTTTACCATTACCCAGTCTGTAATATACGACCCATCATGATGTCCACACTTTTGTTCAGGGTCGTCTTTCCACCCACATACACCTTGAGTATTTTTCATCTCGTATAGGTTGGCGCTAGAGTTAGATGGTGTAGCCCATTTGGTGCTACCTAATTTCTTCTCAATTGCCAACCTAAGAGGCTTGTATTTATTACTCAATAGCATACCTATAAGGGCAGAAATATCATTATTAATGAGTGTAGCATAATGGCTGGTAGTTCTAAATTTTCCATACGAATCAAGTCCTGTGATTTTGTTTTTCATTAACCAATTTACTAAAGTAGTCTTACCTTCCATGTAGATTATATCATTAACTAGTATAGGGGCTTTAAACGTACAAACCAAACCATTAACCATATCTTTTTCACATGATTTAGTTTCAGGGTTAGGCACTTTACCATATGCAACTGTCTGCGACATCATCGCTGTTGCTGCTCTTGTATATTGATTAACTAAATCTTTAGCGCTCAAGTCTGCATTTGGTCCAGCGGATGCTAATGAATAAGCAACTGCGGCATCAATAGGATAACACTTACCTATTGTTTGTTTAGTCTTTCCAATTGCGTGGTCTATTATAATTTGATTATCTGTAAACATTATCGTGTCATCTACTATACCTGCTTTCATGTATCTATTCCATGTATTCCATCCTTGTCTTTCTGCCGCCATCTCATACCACCTCTATTTTTATTTCTTTCACTTTATTTTCTACTTCAACATTATTTGATATACCTTCTATATTCTCGGTCAAAACATATATCTGTTTAACACAATTTAATTGGGTACGTGACAACGGTGATGGACCCATATAATTCACAGTATAATTACCACAATTACCGGTAAAATATGGTAAACTGCGCAGTTTATCTGATAATTCTATCACCACTAGATTATAGTCACCTAGATTCTTACGAAACCTAGTTTTCAAAGCATGTTTAATATAACCAATACTGTAAGCAGTCCATGTTTGTGATATATATCCCTTCATAACACTAGTATCAAAATATTTTACTGATTCTGATATTTTAAAAGTATTATAATATCCTGTGTAAGGATACAGACTTATACAATGTAACTCATTTGTTTCTTTGTCTTGTAGGGCATAATAACCGGTATGCTCTTGGGGATATAATTTAGTACCATCTGCTAATGTTACTGCCTGATTGTGGCTCCCATACTGGTATTCATCACTCAAAAAGTATCTATTTGATAATCCCATTGGCTTTCGATACCCTGATATTTGCACACTTTCTCCGTTTAGTATTGTCATTTTATCTTCTTCTGTCATATTTCTCTCTCCTTCTTTCATTCTTTGTTTAAGTAGTCAATCATTCTTCTACGCGAACTCGACCTCTATCCCTACTCGTTCTGCATGTTTAAGCGCAATTTCAGGGGAATAGTTTACTGTTTTTGGTAACATCATTATCGCCTCAACGTCCCAGTAATTGCCTGATAATGCACCATCCCATGCCGCTCTCATGAGTGAAGGTGTTGAGTAAACAGCCTCGTCTAAATTTATTGTAGGGCATCCACTTTTATCTATTAAGAAAGGGTCAAAACCTCTTATTCTGATGTCCATAAACGATGGGTCTGTACGTATGTAATATACTAGACTAGAAAAGAATCCAACAGGTACGTCGTGCATTTCTGATAACTCTTTCCATAGAGAGAGCATAATCGGCGTATCTAAAATATCGCAAGGTGCGAGCGATGCCCAACCTGTATGATTAACGAGACTATCATCAATTAGCATTGTGTGTGCCTGAGTTAGTTTTCTCCTCTCAGATATCATTGCTGCTGTACGAGATGGTATAGGAAATGTAGTACCTATCTCACTTATGAGTAAACTAAGAGTACCCCAAATATCATTCAACACATGTTCCGCAGGCTTAAACGGTAACTTATTCATAATTCCACCATCTTTCCATCGTGAATGTACCCCGGTGAACCCTTCCAATTCTCTCGGTTGAACATTTCCCACATATTCATCATGGCTTTGAAGTTCGACTCACTGTAATCTAAGACAACGAATATTGAGCCGCTCTTCATGTGTATGTCCACGTTGACGTTCTTATACGCACTTCTTTTCATTGCCTTGTTGTGAGGACGGCGAACAATCGCTACTACCTCGGTCATTACTATGTATGCTTCTCCTGTCTGTGTGTTACATCTCATGTATGTCATACTTTCACCCCATCTGTAGTGTAAGGTTCTTCGTCTGAATCTTCTATGAAGCCTGCTTTTTCAGCAAACAGAAGTAGATTTTTGACTCCAACAGAAAGAGGGTGCATGTTTAGCACAGCCCCGCTTGGGTGATTTCCGGGCGTACCGGGGATGAATATCTGAGGCACTTTATTTGTGTATCTAATAATCTGAAATGGTGTGTAAGCAAGTGTATTAGATGCCGCAGATAGATTCACAGCCGGCTGCTCTCTCAACCACATGCTAACTTCGGTAGTAGTACGTACCTTTGTAGCAAAGCCATATTCTCGACCTTGATTTACACTCTTAGATACACCTTGTATGTGCATCACCCCTTCGTCATAATTGCATTTTACTTGTAATCTTTCTTCCATATTTATTTCTCCATGTTTATTTTTCTTTGCCCCGTAAATTCTATACCTTGTATTGCACTACGGGATTGTTTATACGCTGGAGATTTCATAGAAACTATTTCATCTCCTATAGTTTTTAGTAAATGAACGGGTATGTATCTGTTACCTATCTTTATCGTTTCATAACCATTCTTATCTCTTCTAATGTTCATCTCTCTTCTCATTGCTTCACCTACATAAGATACATTTTCATCATACATTTCTATTTGATGATACATATCATTTGTTACTAAACAGTATTTTGTTTTATTACCATTGAGAAATTCTTGGTCTACTTGTAGAAAACCATTATCACAGTCACATATACCACACGGTGTAGTAAATGTATGAGCATTTGCTTTACGCCATTGTTGGTGGTAGCAATCACTACACTCTATAATAGTCCAACCTTTTTCTATAGGTGTGTTAATCTTGGGTACTTCCTTTCCAAACGGTGTAAAATCATCTAGTGTATGTTTCTTTGGTTTACCGTTCTTTCTATCATTAGCCTTACGCCTAGACTTGGATTTCTTCTCTTCTTTAATCATCAATATTTCTTCTGCTTTTAGTTCATCATCTGTGAGTAAACTTTCATCATTATAATCAAAGTTAGACCACTGTGTTTGTGTTACTGCTATAACAGACTCTCCCACAGGTATACCACATATATCAGCAACATATGTTTGCTGTGATTTAGCCTCTACTGCATGGTTACAAAAATTATCACGTACCCATGTAATAAGTTCAGCAGCAGTAGTCCATGTGTGTTGTTTTTTAGGTATTAATAAGTGTGCTAATATAGCCAACTGAACGCCAGTACGACCATGACCACCCATACATTGTGTTGATATTGTTTTGATATTGTTATCCTTTATGTCTTGTATTAATGCCTTCCACCAAGATGAGCCTAAGTTACTAGGTATACTATAATCAGGCCAATCTATTTCTATAACAGTAGGTGTGTTGCCACCTATAATAGACGATGATGACTTCCAACCTACGGGTAAAATATCAATCATTCTAGCACTTTGTATAACGCCTATTGGACCCATAGCCAAGTCAGGCACAGGCTTCATTTTATGCCACCCACCTTTTCTATTCGTTCCGCCAGCATATACTTTTATTTTACCAGTGTCAAACACTAGTGGGTTTCCTTCGTGACATCCTTGTTTGTTCATTGTACTTCCTCTTTTAATACTTTTAATACTTCATCTGTCCAAGTGTTATTATCAGACATTTGATTTCGCAAAAACTTTTGAAGTAATTCAGATAATAACGGGTATGTGACATCTAATTTATTTAATCCATTCCACCCATTTATCCACATCTGAGGTGTTACATCTTGATACTTCTTCTCTCTTAATAATGATGCTACTGCATAACTTTCTAATGAAGAGACATCCTTACCGCTTGCCATAAACACCTCAGGGTATGAATTAGTTAGTAGTTGAGAACTAACACTACCATACTTTAAGTCCATTACAAGCACATCATTCTCTTTACATAACTTACATGTAGACATTCCACAAGGTATGAATCCTTCGGCGGTTGAGTATTTATTATTCCAGTGCATATATTTAGGTCCACACGCAACTGCTGCATCCCTAAGAGCCTCAGGTATTTCGAGACTATTTGCTATAAATTGTTGACGAAAATAACTCGCCCCTTTACCTCTCAAGAAGTTGAACAAAGTTATCCAGTCTGCATTGGGTACTGCATTTTTCTCATTTACATCTCCATCCATAAACTCAGATGCTAACTCATATGTTCTAAACATATATGCTAATGAATCAGGTGAGTGAGAAAATAGACCTTTCTGATTATCTGTACCGCTTGAATGTAGGCTACTATAATCAAACGCTTTTTGTGAAAGGAACTTATCGTATAAGAAGCCCCCGTTATGCTCAAGATTCTTTGCAAGATTTACTTCCCCTATCAATTCATTTAATGTTTCTTGATTTGGATTTACTAAAAAGGCATTAACTGATTTACATACGTTAGCGCCTCTTGATGCACACTCAGCCCAATTAGTACCACCAAAACTAGTGCTAGTACCCCAACCAGTAGAGAATTGCTTCTTACACCATGTGAGAGCAAGAGCAATTTCTATTGTATCTACATTCATTTGTTCGACTAAAGCATAGTAATGTTGACGAACAGTACTAGCGTGTTTATTACCACTCACTTCTCTCCACTTAGTTTCACCCATCATTGTTGTTAATGTAGGCCACAAATCCACCATCATATTCTTTTTATAATCTTTACAATATCTCATCTCACCTAGTGAGACAGCGAGGATTGCTTTAGTCATCCAACCAACAAAAGCCCCTGATAAGTAAGCATCGTTTATACCATTGTAATTCATGCCACCTGCCCATTGATGAAAGAAGTGGGCAAACCATCCTTGCTGTCTCTGCCAGTGTGTTTGTGAACGTAGTAAACCAGCCTTGAACGCCTCTATATATTCAGGGGCACAAGCATTGTATGGTTGTGGTATAATATCCCAATTAGGGTCAAGTGCAAGCCATGTGGGTGTGCCTTCTGTAAATCTATCCCCAACATTAACTTCACCAACCACGTAGGGTATACCGTGTTGTCTAGCATGAGCGCAAATATGAGACATCAGAGAACCTGTTGGATGTGATATAACAAAACCTTTAGGACACTTCTCTCTTGTAATATTCTCTTCTAACCACGCTACTTCTTCTAATCCTGATGCTACCCATACTGCACCTAGTGATGCTATACCCGACGTGCTTAGGAACTCTGTCATATCTTTTACTTCACATCGACCAGTTGTGCCAGCACTACCAGTAATTTTTGCTACTTTCAAACAGGTATTATCAGGACAATCAAGTTCTTCGTTTACGTTTTCGACCTTATAGTTAGGACAACTCACATTTGTGTGCCATGTAAAAGGGGACGCTCTAGGTGGATTAGGTGGTGAAGCACGTATCTGTGTGATATATGGTTCATTACCACCGCCCATTTTCTTCTTGTATTCTTCATCTCTTTTGTATACAAACTCTAACTCGTAATTAGTTGTACCAGTTTTAATATCAAATTCATGACTATTATTTATCATGTTAATATCATTACTCATGTAAGTTTGAGTAGGATTCAAAGCGAAGTATAGTGTTCTTTCATTACCTGCTGTGATACCATCGTGTCCTTTACCGATAGTAGCAAACTGCTGGGGTGCTAGTACAGCACTAGATGTCGCATGAACAAAGGGTTGTAATATCATACAACCTCTTGGGTCTTCTTTCTTCATAGTCTCAGTCAATGAAATCCAATTTTCTTGTAGGTTTTCTTTAGTAACTTTGATTGATTCAAGCACACCATGCCTAGCAAACTCAGGGCAAGCACGAAGGAAGGCAGTTTCTCCATCTTCACATTCAGGTAGTATTCTACCGAACGCTGCATTCACTACATCAATTGTATCATCTAATAGAATTAGTTCTAAGGGTAAAGGTTTCCATCGTATTGAACCTCCCTTATACGCCATATCAACTTTTATTAAATCATCTGCTTTCTGTGCACTTACAAACGACAAGCGTTCTTTTTGTGTCGTTGATTGTTTGTATGCACCATCTTTTATTATTGCGTCCTTCTCGTCTGTTAATTCATTATATATGTTTGCAAATAAATCTTCGGCGGTTAACTCACCTATGTCATCGTAAGATTTACTGTCGTCTTTAGTTATAGTCATTTTAATTCCTTCCTTCTTTCATTCTTTGTTTAAGTAGTCAATAGGTTTCATCTCGTCTGTATACATTCAGTCCTCTTGGACTTGACCGCTAAAAGTAGTTCCGCACTTCTTACATTCAATTACTATATCAAATTGACATTGATAAGTATTGTAATGATACTCATTAATACAAACATCTTCGTGTTCACAATCCGGCGCACCATCAAGGTATGCGTGGTCTGCCGCCGTCATACTGTCAGGGTAGTTGTTCATTCAACCAACTCCTTTTCCTTCCTCAACCTGACTGTTTCATAGATAGCAACTTCTGCCTTTATTGCATCGAAGGCCGCTACTAAATCACCGATATTTGCGGCTTCCTTTTTGTCAAATCTCTTGATGATATTTCTAATTCTTCGCATTCTATAATCCACGCTCATGCTCTCACCTTCTCCAATTCAGTATCGGAAAAATCACTACTTCTTTTTAGACTACATTTCTCACAAGTTATTTCAACGCAGATAGTATCTCCATGTGGGTTTTCATATCCCGCATAGAGATATGCTTCAGTTATTTTCCAAATGTGGTAAGCCTCACCTATCGCTGGCACTCTTGCTGGACATTCCTCGGTCACTTGCTCACCTCTAAGTGGTCGGTGTATTGTTGATATGCTTCAGTAAAGGATTCACCACACAGATTACATCTCCATTTCACAGATGCTATATTTTCTTCAAAGTTCACCCTTCCGGCAATTGGTTGAAAATTGTGCTCGTATATTGAACTACAACTCATTCAATCGCCTCATCTGTTTTTACTAAGCCTATATGCTGACGAATTGATATTGGTTTATCTTTGGCATGAAATTCAACCACTCCTAACCAACCACAATCGTAGCATTCTCCTTGTAAATATACTTCTAATTTGGATAAATAAAACTCAAAATCAACACCACTTGCGCTAAAGTGTATAGTGTTTTTACAGTTAGGACAATCGTGGTTTAATGTAGTATCTATAATCTCGTAGTTTTCATGTTCTTTGTTCACATAATCCCAAGCCATTTCAAGTCTTTCATAGTCTTGACTTCTGAGTTTTTGTCCTTCAAACATATACTCAAATGTTCCACCTACATTATCATCCCATACATCTTCAAACTGCTGTGTATCTATCAAGGGGTCGTTTTTAGCGCACTCAATGAGCGCATCTGCTACTCTCCCCATCGCGTCATAGAAAGCCTTCAAGTCTCTCTCTGTTACAACATATAATTTCTCTTCACTCATTCCTCTTCCTCCGTTACTATCCATTCACCTAAGATACCCATACATTGGAAACAATGAACAGTCTTTGTCAACTGATTGTGGGTGATGTGATTGTATATGTGCCAGCCCAAACTGAGTGATGTTTCAGGACAATGCCATGTCCTCATGCCCTTTGAATTAGGACAGGCTATTCCCCTACCATTCTCATGTTTCTCACCATTGGGTAATAACAAGTAACCTGTTTTATCAGGGTACTTTGCATAATACTCACTACCGCTTACGCCGGGTGTTATGCTCTCGCTCATTCACTCTTCCTCCTGTTTTGCTAGTATCATATCAATATCATATAATTTACCTACAAATTGCACACCATCTAGTGTCATATCTATTAGTAATTCACCTGCTTCTTCATCTAACTTACATTTAATAATTCTACCCTTACCTATTGGTGGGCTACTATACCTTGCAAAATTAATCCAACTCTTTTGTTTCATATTTCTCTCTCCTTCTTTCATTCTTTGTTTAAGTAGTCAATCATTCTTTATTGTACACTCTCATATATTCAACGACTATCATCATTACGCATGAGAACATATAAACTAATCATGGTATACACCTAACCTCGCAGGTATTACCTTCGTAAAATTGCATTTATCACAACATTTATCAGGCAAATTCCCCAAAGGCGCAGGGTTATTTCCCCATTCTTTTATGTCTTTTTTACCACATAATATGCAATCAAACGGACTCATAACATCACCATTCTATTTCGATGATGTATTAAATCATGACCCACATAGTATGCTGACACGAAGAATACCAATGAATGTAGTGAGACTAAAACCATTGTACTGAAAGCCTCTTCAGTATATGCTACACCTATTTCTGTTAAATGTAGTAAGCCCTCACCTAGTAAGAATAACTGTGTTAATCTGCCTGTATTATTTCTAATCTTCATTCAATCACACCCTCAACGCAAGTTCTGATACATTCCCATTGACTTTGACATCCTTCATCACATACACAAGCACAAGGGATTCCACAGGTATTCATGTGTCCTAAGAATGGGTCAATATCAGGCTCACACACTAAACATCTATCGCATTTTTCACAGTAGCGACAACGCTCTGCTACGGGAACATACTGACTCATTCATCATCGCCCCTTTCATATTCTAACAGAACATCGCCATCATTTCTTTTTTCATTCTTCTTCACTTCCTTTAGCCGAAGTAAATACTTCGGGTGGGATTTCTCCAATTTACCGTATAAGATTTGGCTTTTACCTTTCTTTGTTCGGAAGGCTTCTTGATACTATCAATCTGCGCTTCGCACTTCTTACAAGTCCAAATAGAACTAAACTTGGTGGGGTGGTTTCCCCACCATGTTTTCTCCCAATTGTGTTCGCAATTCATTCAATCATCTCCAAATGGGCAACCGCCCGTAACATCATTTTCTGTATGGTATCGAATATGTTCTTCAATACTCAATCCGCATTCATAACAAATTAGGAAATCAATCTTCTTCTGCACTTCACGCAACCGCTTGACTTCTGCTAAGAGAAGTGGTGAGTCTGCTATGAGTTTAGTATCAGGCATATCATCAGTCAATTCACCAACCCACAATGGCCCAAGTATTCGCTCACCATCTGTATATCCAAAATTACTTTCATCTTCATCATTCACTACACATGACCCTTCCACTTGAGGGTGGTTGAACAATGCCTTCCACGGTGCAGGTGTGTGTCCTTCATAGTCGTCTGTGTCAATCATTCACCCACCACCTCATGTATGTTAAGGAGAGCCTCATTACCCCGTTCCTCGCTCTCAACCACTTCATAGGCAAGGTCGGAAATACGGGTGAGTTTGTCTTGCAATCGTTTGACTTCTGCTAAGAGAAGTGGTGAGTCTGCTATGAGTTGTGCGTCTGCTTCATTCTTGAAGTAGCAACTACCTTCCAATTGCCTCATAGGTAGGGGTCTTACTTGCCATAGATGAAGTCGTTTGCCTCTGCGGATTCCCCAATATGCACCATTATTAAACAAATCTTCTGCCTTCCACGGCCCTTCTGTGTGTCCTTCATAGTCGTCTGTATCAATCATTCAATCACCAAATCATCACCATACACATTACATTCGTATCGCTCTCTACAAAACCCGTCGTGGTCTGCACCTTGATAGCCTAAGTGTTCAAGTGCTATGTTCAAAGCACCGTCATATTTATCTCTCTCTTGACGTAGGTTGTCTAATTTCTTCTGTAAGTCCTTGATTTCGTCTTCCAATTCTTCTAATCTTTCTAATTTATTTTTTATTTCTTCAATCATTCTTCATCTTCTCCTGTGTGTGTCTTAGGTTTGGCTACACCTATATCATTCATCATACCTGCTGGTATATCTCCGGCATCCACCATCGCTTGTAGTAGTGCCTTTGCTACACCTGATTTCGTTCCCTCTTCATGTGTAGTACCATCTAAGATAGCACTCACTACCTCTCTCTTTTCTTCCACTATTCTATCGAACTTCTCATCAATAGTACCAACAACTGATAGATATACTGCGTGAACTAAATCTGCATCCTGTCCTATACGATTGACTCTATCTTCTGCTTGTTCTTCCCAACCTGATACCCACTCTCTTTCTATGAACACTACTGTGTCCGCTTCTGTAAGAGTCAAGCCTTCTTTCGCTGCTATTGTTGAGCAGATTAAACCATCTAACTCACCTGCTTGGAATGCCTCAACCCTTGCAAACCTCTTCTCTGCTGATACAGAACCGTTGATTGTACCCCATTTCTTACCTTGAAACCTCTTGTCGGTGCGTAATAGTTTAACTAATTCTTCTCCTACATCTCGGTGATGGTGGAATACTATGATAGGTTTGTCTGTGTTTTGGTCTTGATATTCTGCTATCCAATTAGCAGCAGCAGGTACTTTCATTTGTCCGGCAGCGTGTCTTAATGCTGTTAGCATATTCAATACAAATCCAGCGGGCATCCCGCCTGTGGTCTTGTAGTAATCATACTCACTGAGCCATTGTCTCGCCATTCTTCTATAATCTGCTAAGTATTTTGTGCTAGGTACTATCGGTATGAATTGCCTAATCTTATCAGGCAACTCGTCTAACACATCTTTCTTCATTCTGCGTATCATGGTATCCCTTAATTTCTCATGTAGTTCTTCCACATTAGAAGAGCCGGTAAAATCCCAACCCCAACCATTGTTATGTGCGTCACAATATCTCTTAGCATAAGGAAAGAAGTTACCCTTGTATTCAGCAGGTTTTATCATTTCTAATGTAGTAAATAATTCGATAGGTCTGTTAGTAATAGGTGTACCACTAAGACACAAGACTGACTCTACATGCTCTGCTAACTCTACACAGGCTACTGTTCTCTTGATTGGTTTGCTTGTTGTACCCTTATTCTTTAGGTAATGTGATTCATCAAAGATGATTAGGTTAGCATCAAGAGCATGAAGATTATCTTGCTGTTTTGCTACTAAATCATAGTTAATCACAGTAAAATCACAGCCTTCTAAGTCAACTTTACCATTCTTTACTACTTGAAGTGTTGATTTAGGTAGCCAAGTGCTTATCTCTCTGCCCCAATTGTATTTTACATTTGCAGGTGTTACTACTAACACAGGCCAATACTCTTGATGAAGTGCGGCGTATGCGATGGCTTGGATAGTCTTGCCCACACCCATGTCATCACCTATGAGGGCACGACCTTCTGCTAACTCAGCAAACCTTACACCAGCATACTGAAAGGGATACAACTCATGACCTGCTGGGAACATTACTGCTAATCTCTCCTTCATATCATCCACTAATTCATCATCATGTAGTGCAGTAGCATCGCTGATTGCTATTCTCTCAGCCTTACCAAGTAAGTATGTCTTAACCTTCTCAATCTTGTTTATTTCTGTGAGTAGTGATGCACATTTCTCATCTCCTTGTTCAGTATTTGCAACAAAGTTTGTTAATTTCTTAATCAATGAACTTGCTTCTGATATGGGTACAGACCATGCCTTATCATCAGGTTGCCACTTTCTTCCATTGACTTGCTTAATTACATACCTTGAATCAGTATCATCATATGGAACTTTGAGCATTATAGCATCTGCTTTTAATGTGGCACTATAACCACTACTGTTAGTTGTTACAGGTGCGCTCTTCTTGAGTGTCTCTAGGTATGCGTCTATGTTTTGTGTGTAGTAACCCTCGTCCTGTAAGATAACTATTGCATCTTGAATAACCCTTTCATCAATAGATATAGACATACGAGTACCATCCCATTTGAATGAAGGGAATGATATACTATTTTTGAGTCTATTATACAATCCTCTATTCCTTGAACCCCAATCTAATGCTAATCTCTTACTTTTTCGCGGGTATCTTTGTGAAGGGTCATTCCTGCTGAACCACACCTCTTCATACTCTTCTATTTTGACTACCTTACTGTTATTATCAGAGACTATCATCCGTGTGTACTTGTTTAGCCATTCAATAACTAGAGCCATGGCTTCCGCCTTATCCATTCCGAGTTCTTCTAGGCTATTCCATATCAAAGACGCATCCCCGTCAGGTAATGTTTTTCCATACTTTTCATCAAAGATGGGGTTTGCATTTATGTATAATTTCTTAAACATAGCACGAAACTTGGCCTCTATTACATTTCTTTGCCGCCTAAACTCTGCTAGTATAACTGCGGCTTTATCCTTCTCTTCTCTTGCTTTCATACCTACTTCTTTCAATAGTATTAGAGCCTGTGACCAGTCAGTTTCAGGTGGATAACCTGCTATGTGTTGAATAAGAGGTAACTGTGTTCTTGTGTATTTGTGAAATCTATCAGTCATCTCTATGTAATCTTCTTCATCAACTTCATCTGCTTCAGCCATCTTTACAAAGAATGGTGCGTCGGGCTTATTTGGGCCGATGTCATCTAATGCACCATCAACATGCACAGAGGCAAAGGCTTTGATGAGTTTGTGCATATCTTCTTTGGTTGGTATAAACTTACTACTACCTATCATTCAACCATCTCCTTTAGGTGAGTTTCTTTCCACACTATCCTTAAAGCAGTAACAATAGCATCGTGGTATGATTTCTTACCCGTCAATTCCATTAAGAAACTGATGAGGTCATCCCCTTCACAGGGTTCACACACACCACATTCAACACATTTCATTACTACACAATCAATCGTGTGATGCTCAGGTTCAGCCCAAGGCTGGTGCATTCTTCCCATCTCTAAAGCCATACCTTTCTCACCACAAAACTCACAAGTAAATAGCATACCACTCACTGTCTCGTCATCATTGTTTTCATTATCAATACTATTCATTTCATTTCATCTCCCTTACTACTTCGTTCATTGTTTAAGTAGTCATGCGCTCACTTCCTCGTAGTGTGATTCAGAATAGAGTCCGAGCATGATTTGGTCGCCGTTATCCACGGTGATACCACCATCGGGTTCAAGGATGGGGCGCGAAAGTTCGTGCTTGTTCCAATCAGGGAAGAGCGCATCGCGTATCATCTCAAACAATTCATCAGGGATGACAATGTCAGTCATGCGTCCACCCCCATGAGGGATTTGAGTATGTAATCTGCGGCTGTCTGAGCACTACTAAACGCTTGACTGAGAGCCTTATCTTTATCTTTACACGCAGCCAACCATGACTTAAGGTAGGCTTGACTGTTAGCATTATCCTCAACTACTGAGTCAGGTTTGAACTCTCCGCCTAGTGTGAGTGTCACGATTAACTGCCCCATTTCAGCAATCAATTCTTCATAGGCATACTCAGGTGAACCAAAGGCAGACTTGAGTGGCCTCTCAACTCTGTTGACATGACCTGTACTATGAATAGCCTCATGGAATGCGGTCATTACTTCACCAATAGGTGAGATGAATGATTCATGTGGTGGCATTACAATATCATCTTTCTCTGACGAGTAGTATGCACGTACACCTTTGCGATGCAGGACAAGTGTATCCTGTGATGCTATGTAATCGTTGAAGTGAACCATCATCTCAGACTCAGGCACTACCTCAACCTCTTCTACATCAGGTGCTACATAATCGACACATTGTTCAACACAAAATACAGTGTACCATCGTGTTAGCCATCTGCTGCGTGTCTCTTCTTCTCCGTCATCGTTCTCAACAATGAACTTACTACGCTTGAAGAACTGTATGTTCACGCCATCACCATTAGTCAAGCCTTCTATTGAGTAACCTTTGCTTAATAATTGTTTACGAGTAGCAAAACGAAGGTCAGTCCATCCTCGTACCATACCCTCTATCCATAGTTGTACTATATTTCCACCTCGATATGCTTTCTTGCTAACCAAGTTATGTGGCATACTACCTGTACCACCAACCCAAGGCTTGCGCCAAGGTAAGTTGTTGTCCGTTATAGCAGTGCTTAGGTTAGCAAACCATCGCTCTTGATTTTCCTGCTGCTTCATCTCTCCGTATGCCCTTTTCTGTTCTTTGTTCATTGTCATCTTTTCATCTCCCTTCTTATTTCATTCATTGTTTAAGTAGTCATTTATTTAACGACTATCATATCATCTACTCGTAGTCGTTTAATTTCTGCAATCAACAAACTGCTTAGGTATCTTATTGCATCTTTTACTCTCATTCAATCACCTCGTAGTCTGTTGAGTCAAGTAAGAAACCTAACTCAGTAGTGTCACCTTCTGCATTTTGTATGAACACAAGTCCTCTACTCTCCCAATTTGGTTGGTTAGTAGCATGAACAGCATCGTATATTTTATCCTTAGACACCTGTATTCCTGAGCCTAGCATCTTGAAATCATTCAATGGTCTTACTCTCATTCAATCATCTCCTTCTCATATACTTGAGGGTACTTTGGATGTGTACTATACAACATCACTCTGTTGTCATTGTGAATCCAATACACATCACCGAAAGGATATACTGTTGCTTCATCAGCATTTGTATTCATATCCTGTATGAACCATTCCCAATTCTTTTGGAACACATAGAATCCTTGTGGTAAGTGTTCATTCAGTCGTGCCTTCGTGGTGACTGTTCTCCAACCACCATCCAACAGTTCAATCCTATCTTTGTGGATAATCATAATCAAATTACCATGTAACCTGATTTCATAGGCACAGTAACAGATGTTTCCAATATATGTGCACGTGCCTCTATGCAACCGTGTGTTGTTTCCAATGGGCTTACCCTTCTTCTTGTCTCTCGCTGTTTCCATCAGTCTTTGTGCTGTATTCCAATTCATTCATCATCACTCCTTTCCTATTTCATTCTTTGTTTAAGTAGTCAATGTTTATTCTCCGATGGTTATGCGTTCCATGCTAACATTCGTAGTCCATCTATCTCATCACAAAGACTGATGATTTCATCTTCATGTGTTTGTTTGTATTCATCCGTGAGAGCGATAGCATCCTTGAGGGCTTGCTTAAGCGCATGGTTCTCCTTCTTCAATCTCCAATATCCTGCTTGAAACTTATTCATTCATCATCACCTATCTCTCGACCTCTAATCCAGTCACCAGTGTCGCTACATTCAAAACATACATTACATTCACCGTGTATTGTATGGTCGTGCCATCCTTCATCATCACCATCTACTAATCTATTACATTCATCACATCTTTCAATCATTCATCATCACCTGCAATCATCTTGTAAACATCAGGTGCAAATTCACGCATCCATGTTTTGTATCTTTGTAGTTCATGTACTTCTGTGAGCAGGTCATCGTAAATCTCTAAGTTGCGTTTCCATTGAGGCTCATCTTCTCCTATGTCTATGAAGTCAAGGAATAGTTGCCTCATGTTTTGCGCGGGAGAAAGCATCCATTCGTATATACCGCCTTCAACTAACATGACGACACCACCGTAAGCACAAGGTTAGGCACATCACCCTCGTGTATTTCACAGTCACATTGAATGTTGAAGTTGGCAATCGGTATGCCATTATCACGCCCCGTCCATAAGTAGGACAAGTCAATGGGGCAGCAGCACGTTAAGCACTCCACACCAACATTGGCTAGAATGTCGTTCGTCGTTATGGCAAAGTCTGAGGTTACTATTTCAGTCATGGTACTACATTCATTCTTTGTTTAAGTAGTCAATGTTTATTCTATCGCTCCTGTGAGAGCATGAGGGTAAAGGGTTGCTGTCCGAAGATTCCGATTATTCGTTTATACGATTAGACAATTGTATTAGTACGGTAGTCTCTCTTCTATATATAATATTCTTAATGTATAGATAATACATTAGACAAGTCGGAATATTGCTTTCAATTATGTGAATCTGTTCTGTCCTCACGTGTGTATGTGCATATGAGCAGAATCCATACAGACTGTGCAGATTCACGGTGTGTGAATTGAAACCACCAAAATCAGTAGGCTCGCTTATGTGTGAGTGGACTGGTTGGCTGTCGCTCTCGTAGAAGAAGCAGTTTATTTTCTGAGTAGCACAGACTTACCACCCGTATGGTTGGAGAGGATTCCGAGAGATACGCAAGGCGTATTCGAGATAAAGAATCCGAATCCAAGCCACGCGTAACGCTTACGCTAGACCAAAAAAAATGCCCACCCCGCGAGTGCAGGGTGAGCGTAATGGGTGCTGACCCCCTGCGAGTGTACCCGCAGAGGGCTTGTGTAATGCTACGAATCTCGTGTACTCGTGTGCTACTTGTTCACGATAGGAACTTAGCCATGTACGCCTTAGCGCCCTTGACTGTGCTTGCTTTGCTACCTAGTTGACGAGCCGCCGCGATGATTGCGTCGTCTGCACTCATGGCTGCATCACTTGTGATGGTGGTGTCTGCATCCACTTTCACGTATGTGCCTTGATACACGATTGCAAGTGCTAGTCTCTTTGCTTTCGTTTCTTTGTTCATCTTAAGGGTTGGCTGTCCGGTGTTCCACCAGTTAGCGCCAAAGTTGCATTTCTGAGCGCACCATAACTTTCGTGCTTTCTTCTCAGATACACATGCTCGACCTGCTCCTTCTTTGTCGGTTACGCCCTCTGCAAACCATACTCCGCCGTCTGCTTGTGCCTTAGCCAAGTCAACCTCACGCTTTGCGCTTTTGATGGCACGCTTGTCCTCTCTGCGTGCTCTGTTCAACCCGTATGCAAAGACGTTCACTTCGTTGCCTTTGTTCTTGCCACTCGTTAGAATGTGGGTCAGTTCCATGCCGTGAGCACTAGGTGTAAGACCTGATGCCGGTGACCAACCTGTACCTATGGTAGTTTGGCAAAAGCGTGCTAGTATGGCTAATGCTTGCTTAGGTGTGAGCGTGGTGTCTGCCACCTTCTCATCGTAGATGGGGTTAGGGTATGCACCTGTTACATCCCATCGCCCTATGCTCACCTTGGCTTTGCCTTTTCCTTTGCTGACAGCCATTAGGCTGCGCAAGAGCGTGGCAATACGCTCAATCATCGTTGTTTTCGCTACTGTATCATCAGTTGTCGTCATTTCAGATTCCTCCACACCCTCTTTCATTCATTGTTTAAGTAGTCAATGTGGATTGAAGCCAAGAAAGAAAGAAATGGTTAGCATTACGCGGGTGTGCATTATGCAAAGCATTACGCCTTGTGTATAAGAAGAGGCATTTTTGCCCCAACCATACGGGTGGGGAATCCAAAGCGGTGCAAAGGGCTGGCGCTAAAGCGTGCTAAGTGTGAGGCGCGTTATGCCTAGCAGTACAGCGTTTATAGTGCCGCGACTTAGGTGCTTACGTGCATAGGTAAACGTACAAGCGTTACGCAAGGCGTAACGTGCGTTAGTCAAGCATTACGCTAGATTAACATGGCATTACGCTAAGAGCGTAATGTCCGACAGGCTCGCAGTACCCCATTACGCTAGAGCATTACGCTGGCTTAGCCGGAGCATTAGCATTACGCTATTAGCATTACGCTCTTATAGCCACACACAGCGCTTGAGCAAAAAAAATATTTTTGGTAAAAAAGCCCCTGCGTGTCTCATATATACAACAGTCAAGGTTTTAACATTACGCCAACTAAATATAACATTACGCTGTCCGCTAATCATGTCGGCGGCATTCGGTAATGCATGGAATGTGCTCAAAGCGTTACCAAATCAGCAAGTTGAGATACCCGGTGCACGATATACTTCTCATGGGCCGCAGCCAGTAAAAACTATGCATCCGGGGATTGCTTCGTTGTTGGCGAGGAAGCCGGGTGCCAATATACAAAATCCTGATATGATTGATTCGCAAAATATGGAAATGCACATGAGTGGGGAAGAAAGGGGTGGTCCAGCGCAACTTTGGGACCCCGTTAATGAAAAAATGATAACATTACCTATGAGTGAATCGTCTATGTCTGATGTTCATATGAATGATTATGGCAAAAAGCCAAATTGGGCGCTTAACTCAGTAGGAAGATTGGCTAACGATGGTCAATCATAAGGTCCTAGATTCATTGGCGACTCATTTTTGTTCCATGTTAAAGAGTAACGGGCGGCAGTTCAAAATAGAGTAACGCTATGTGAGGAGCATGGTGGCAGCGTTCGACCAAGCGTGGGCTTTGCTGAAGGCAGTAGAGTTCGACCCTTATGCTAAGGACATAAAGGAGGCTCGCCCCTTCAAAGCATATCGTAGTATTCCGACGAAGTTCCTCGATGAGGTGCTTTCCGAAGGCATACAGCCAAGAAGTGTAGAGCCATGGACGGAAAGGATGCAGAGAAGCGGCCTCAAGCCTGAAACGAGCGCCAGCAAAGCCCATGTTTGGTCACCGAGTGACAAAGGAGTGTGGTCGTTCATGCATAAAAGAGGTGCTTTACCCAATACCAAAGGGCAACAAGAACTGAGAGAATCATGGCCTTATGCCCCTGTGAGTCATCCTGCTCTGTCTGCGCGGTATTTTGCTGATAACTTTAGTCGTCGGGCGGCAGAAATAGCAGAGACACCTGAACATATTAAAAGCAAAAAAATGCTTGATGGGGTAAAATCATCATCGACTATGCCCCCTCAGTCATTTTGGGACGAATATGCGAAACTGAATGACAATCTCCAACACTCGATAGTAGGTTCCACTATATTACCTCCGGGCAAGAGATTCGAGGACTTGGATTGGCACAAGGGTCGTGACTATGCGACAAAACCTATACTAACGACAGACCCAATACCAGCGAGATATTTAGATGAGGCTATCCCGTTAGACTTTCAAGGAAACGAAATCCGTTATACACAAGGTAGTCGCATACCAGATAATTTTCGTAATGAATGGGGGTTTAACGAATGAACCCCTTCAACCAAGCGTGGCTTTTGCTGAAGTCCGAAATGCTGTTGTGGCCCAAACAACTCAACAATTACCGCAGCCCCGACTCTGCCAAGAGCAAGCCTGAATTGAGAATGCCGGGGCAGTTCAAGAAGCCGAGCGCAGCCGGATTCACTCAATTGTATCAGAAACCCGGTTTGGCTCGTTCATACGTGTCTCTTCCCAATATGGAACAACCGGGAAGTAGGATTGGTCTGAATAGCACTCTTAATGACCCCGCTATATCGGATAAGGACAAGGCAGGAGTCCAAGGAAGATATGATGAGCGTTTAGCCCACAATGTGATGGGAACTGATGTACACGAGGATACGCATGTTGCGATGGATAGGATTGGGGAGACTTCGGACAATCCTTACCACAATGAGTTACCAGCCCACATAGCAGAGACGCTTCAATTCACGAGAAGGCCGAGAGAAACGATAAACTCCAATGATGTGGTGCTTCAAGACCTCGATAGCGGCATGTCCCCTACTGAAGTCGCAGTCAAACGTGGAAAACAAGGAGCGATGATGCATCAACAGGTTAGTGGAACTGGACCCGATAATGGGATGTACACAACTGTAGGGCCGCAGAAGTTCACCTATACGGGGGAACAGGGACAATGAACCCCTTCGACCAAGCGTGGGTTTTGCTGAAACAAGAAGATAATAGAGATGAGATGATTGAAGGTGCATACCCTCACGAAACTCATTTGTGCAAACATTGTGGCTATCCCATCTATCACCATTGGCAACAAGGGCAAGGTGATGGAAGTCACCCACCGCAAGAGGTGTGGAGTGGTGAAGATGATGAAGGCGGAAACTGTTCAAGCCCAAGTGGATTTTGTGAGCCGGGAGAATCTCTCGGTAGGACATATCAAAGTGGTGAACCAATTGAGGCCACACCCGAATCGCACCCGAATCAAATCTACTTGAATGGGCGATTGGTTGATGCGAATGATTGGACAGACGAGCATGAAGCAGAAGTGAATGCTAACAAAGACCCGGAATCGGGCCAGCCGCTAGTCAATTGGAATGATACTTGGGATTGGAATAAGGATATTCAAACAGGCGAACCTATGGAAGTCGCTATGCGGTTGTTGAAGGATGATGACCCTCTGCAACATGTTGGGACATTTCTCAATCAATTAACACCGGATGATACGGGGGTTGAAAGATTAGGCGACCATACTGTTCACTTTGAAGGATTTACTGATATGTGCAATCTGTCAATCACACCTAATTGCCCTGCTGAACAATTACACCAAGAAGTGTGGGATGACTTTGATAAGCGACAAGGGCAAGAAGCCATCCATAGAGGTAAATGGGGTACGGAAGAAAACCCTACTATTTATTCTGTATATCATACACCGCAAGATGAGGTCAAAACAGGCGAACCTATGGACATCGCCATGCGGTTGTTGAAGGGGCGTAACCTTTCACCAGCAGCACGTAAACACAAGTTGGAATACGATACAAAATACGAGTCTAACCCTAAAAGGGTCAAATATAGAGTTGACCTGAATCGTGAAAGACGGCGCAGGGGCATCTATGGTTCGGGCAACCGTAAAGATGTGAGTCATACCGAAGGTGGTAAACTCACCTTAGAAAACGAACACGATAATAGGGCTAGGCACTTTAAGGGTAAAGGCACACTTCGCAGAGTTAAGGTGAAGAAATGAACCCCTTCAACCAAGCGTGGCTTTTGCTGAAGGCACCCATTTATGAAACAGGTATTCCCAACATCAATTTTGTTACACAAGGCCCATTTCCAGACCCTTTTTGGAGGGAAGAGGAAAATGTATACGGCTACGTTCCTGATGACCCAAAAGGGAATGCGTATGGCTATTATGATGAAGGAAATGAGGTTGGGGAGATTCAACATATGACACCCGGTGAATACGGAAAAATGACTACTGGTGAGGAAAAGGGTGGTATGTATGTTGACGCATTGGGAAGAAAAAAGTCTCCAAGAGAGTCAGATGACACTTTCTATCAAGAGTTGATGGATAGGGCACAAGCGGGAGAGAACGTCAAGTTCGGTATGCCGTATGTTTTTCCCGATTTTGAGCCTGAAACATATCATGATGGGAGACATAGAATGGCTGAACTCTTCGCTCGTGGTCATGGTGATACACCCTTACCAGTCAAAGTCATGAGGGGGACTCACGGATGAACCCCTTTGACCGAGCGTGGGCTTTGCTCAAACAAGATACGCGTCAAAGTACGTTAGGTGAGTATCATCCTGATTTTCCTTCCCCATATGGCGATGTGAAGTATTACCATGGGACAACAGTAGAGCCAGCGTCGAGAATTAACTTTGAAGGGTTGAAGCCGACGGAACCTTCCACGCTAGGGTGGAATCGAAAACTAAGTGGAATGTTTCCTAAAGGTGTATATGCAACCGATAATAAAGATGTAGCAGCCGATTATGCCCACACGAGAGGGCAAAATAGGAATCAACAGGGTCGAATATTTGGAATAAGGGAAGGGGCACCCCAACAAGCAAATCCTACAACGCCGTTAACGCCGAATGCGCCCGATAACGTATTTCGATATGACGAAAAAATACCGAGACAGTATCTTACTCCGGTAGATTACCCAAGTGAGAAACTTGTCCCATATTTTAGGTACGGAGATGAGTGAATGAGTGACTTCTCCATTTACGAAGTTGGTCCACGCGACGGTCTACAGAGCGCCGACACAATAACATCAACATATGACAAAGTAACCCTGATACGAAAAATTGCTAAGGCCGGTATCAAAAATATCGAAGTTGGCTCAATGGTCAATCCTGACAGAGTTCCTAATATGGCCGATAGCGATGTGGTTTTTCTCAAGGTTCAAGATTTAGCGCCTGAGCACAATCTCGGTGTCTTAGTGCCTAATCGCAGGGGAGTTGAGAGAGGAAAGGCTGTAGGTGTGGAAAAGTTCAATATTTTTTTCTCGCCGTCCAACTTTTTCAATGTCAATAACTTCGGAAAGAGCCTAAATACGATTTTTGCTGAATATTGTGGTGCATTAGACGGAATCCGACCCGAAAACGTTAGAGTATACCTTTCTACAGCCTTTGGATGTCCCATAATAGGTGAAATACCGCAAGAAGATATGTTAAAAACCATGGAATGGGCTAATACGCTGGGTGATACTATCGTTTTGTCTGATACAATTGGCAATGCTAACCCGTCCTTAATTCGTAAAGTGATGCGTTTAACTGACAGAAAAATAGATGCTAAGATAGCACTACATCTACATCATGGATTTAGAGAGGGTAGAATGTATGATAACTTGTCTGCTGGCTTTGATTGTGGGATAACTCAGTTCGATTCAAGCATTGGTGGGATGGGCGGATGTCCGTTTATACCGGGTTCAGGGGGCAATTTAGCCACTGAACAATTAGTACGCTGGGGTAGTAAAGAGAATCTTGATTGTGGTGTTACGATTAAAGATTTAGAACCGCTAATGAAGTTTGTAAATACTAGAATAAAAGTATAGCGTTAATAGCAATCATGCTACGGCGACCTGCCCGCCAGTTCCTGTACTGGCTTTTGCTCGACCTGCTGATGACAAATCTTCAATTCTTTTCATTTCGGCTTGTTGTTTGGCTTGATTTTGCTGTTTATGCTGTTCTAGTTGATTAAAACCGTATGCGCCTGTTGCTGACGCTACGCCAATTGGAGTGTTAGTTTTTTGACTATCGTCGTAATTTTTCTGCGCATCTTGCAATTTTTCATTCATTTTATCGCTTTGTGATTGAGCGGCATTGACATTTTGTTGAGCGATATTTTCGGTTTCATAAGCATCCATTACTTCGGGTGTAAAAGAGGTTTGACCAGTATCAAAGCCTGTACCTTCTGTTAGTTTGGTAGTTTCCATACTCGGTGTTTCTGTCGCTGCATCTTCTGCTCTTTGTGATAATTGTCCAAACGGATTATTTTCACCCGATTGAGATTCAAAGCCTGTACCACCATATTGTGTTAAGTCTGCATCTTCACCGGGCAAATCCGCAAATCTTTTCTTTGCTGCTCCACTTTTATAATTAGGACCGCGAGAATAGGAAACACGCCCTGCTTGTCCAGTCGTCATTGATGCTGTTTGTGCAGCCTTACTTGCATCGCGTGCAGCCTTCAAACCTTTCCCCGCTTGCGCTGCTTTTCTCCCAGCCAATAATGCTCTACCACCTTGAACTCCGACCATAGCACCTCTTGCCGCAGCACCTGCTGCTAGTGAAGCGCCACCCGTAAAAGGTGCAGCCAGTATAGAGGCTGCTGTTAATGCAGTTCCTAATTTACCTTTCACCACTAAAACAGAAGGTGTGGCGGCTCCCATACTCCCACCTGTATTGCGGTGATGATGAGTGGTATGGAAAGAAGAAGTTGCAACAACTTGAACCTGCGGAAAGGGAACCACCACGAATACAGCACGAAGCGTAACATATTAGAAGTATCGCACTAGTAGAGAAGGTGTTAGCAGTACGGCGGAGAGCAAAATGAAACCAATAGATGCAGCAATAAAACTTCTAAAATCTACCCCTTCTTCTCAAGTCGCTATGCAACACGATATGCCTTCTTACATGGAAGAAGCGCTAAATCAAAGCGGTAAAACTCGTTCTGATAGCCGAAAAAAGAAAGACAAGGCTACAAAGTTACGTCAAAAAATAGACGACCATGAAGAAGATTCGCAAATAATTGATTTCTATAGACAGAATCACCCTGAGTGGTTTGATTCATTTAGAGGTGGCGAAGGTGAGTAAATTGAATAAAAGACCAAAGAAAGGTGTTGCAGTAGTTATTAGCATCGGTCCTAAAATGAAAACTAAGCCAACGGATGCTGCTACTCCTGAAATGCCAATAAAGAAGTATGGTTCAATGCCAATGAAAAAGGCAATGGCTGTTCTAAAACAAAGGGGTAAATATGTACCCACAACTGCTGAAGATGAATATGTTGCATCAAATTCTGAAAATCGACATCATCCTATGAGTAATAGAGAAAAGGATGAGGCGTGGAAAGAGGCGCAGTTAGATGGAAGATATGATGAAGATTACTATCCCGATGAGGATGAAACACCTATATGGAATGATAATCGACAACCAATCGGTAAACCTGAGTTTGGTAATGAAGGTGCACGTGAAGCAGAAATGAATCAAGCAGAGCGTGCTGCAATAATGGCAGAAGGTATGCCTGAGGGGCGTAGACCTCGTATTCCACCTCGAACAGAAGGTTTTGACCCTAATAAGCAAGGTCGAGTGCCAAGAGATATTTTTCAAAATAGAAGGTAAGTGAATGAGTGCTTTCACAAAATCTTGGCTATTTCTCAAAACCGAGCCAATTGATATGCAGCAAGGCTCAGATGGAACTTGGCGTGCACCTCAGGAAGATATAACACCAGAAAAAAAATTGTGGCAACAAATCCAAGCAAGAAACGCACAGGCTAGGCAAAACTTGCAGAAACCTGCACAAGTAGCACAACCTAAACCTACACCACAACCGGGGTATTCAGGATGGATGTAAAATGGTATTCAATAAATCTTGGAACTATTTGAAATCAATAAGCGATTGGTCGTCTACTGATAGTTTATATGGTAATGAGTATGAAGATGAACCTAGTATAGAAAGAAGAAATACTCCAACTATGGATAACTCGTATCAAAAAATCTTACCTCAAGATGACCCAAGATTAGATTATAGAACTGGTTGGAAAGGTGTAGAACCCGTTAGGGCTATTCGTGTACAATCAAATCATCGAAAGGCAGGTCAACCCGTACCTCAAGACGGCTCTAATATAAATTATGAACAAGGTGACCCAAAGTTACCGCCAAAGATTCCTGAGATACCTGATGACGATGACCCTGTTTGGGATGACCCCGACTCACGATGGAGTAAAGACCCCAAATCGGGTTCAAGATATTATATGTCGGGTAAATATGAAGATGGTAAGTATATTTCTCGTAAAAACAAGCATTTTGTTGATTTGAAAAATGCAAAGGCTGGAACTTGGGCTGCAAACAATACTGTTGGGGATATTAATAATTTATATACTCATAACCAACCTGATAAGTTGGTCTATATTCGTGGGAGTCCCGATAAATATGGTAAAGTACACAGAAGGGATAGTGACGAAGCGGATGAAGGTTTAGCAGAAATGTTTATCGAACATAAAAAAGATATTTCACCTGAAAACCTTGTTGAAGTACCGTTAAAGACTCATTATAGAAACCAAACAAAAGATATGGGTACTCCTGACCTTGGGCATAATAGACGCTCAAAAAGTGATAAAAGCGGGCGAGTTAGTCGTTGGAGTGATAAACCTGTACCTTGGGGCTACAGCCACAAGAAAAAGGGCGAACCAATGGACATAGCCTTCCAGTTGCTCAAGATGTCTGCTGATGAAGCAGATGAGTTGGAAGAGCAAATGCTTTCTGATATGGAAAGAGGGACCAGTAATCCACGCTCACGAAGAAAACAGCGAAGTATGGGCGAAAGGGAATCAAAGGCATCTATCCATAATTTTCCCGGTTCATCATCTCGTAGAGAAATGTGGGATGAAAAGCAGAAAGAAAGAGACTGGGAACGATGGGGAAAGAGACATGCTGAAGATAAAGCAATTGCAGGAAAAGACCTACCCTCATATCATGGGTTTGGTAGCGATAGGCTAAGAGAAATCCATCCGGGTGATAGAGGGAACGATTTCTCATCTATGAAACCGGGAAAATATGAGTTTGACGGTGTAGGTAGGGAAGAAAGACCCATACCTTTTGAGCCGGGTGATAACCTTATGGAGTGGTTACAGCCCGGATACAACGAATCTAACAACCTAAGACTATTCAGGGATAAGGATGACTCTAAACATGAGTGGCAACCAAAACCGTGGACAACAAGTGGCCCTATCAATCATGTTCCCGAAACCCAAGAATGGGTAAACAACCCTTTTGATGAAGAACCAACTTTTCACGGGATACCATTCAATGAAGATACGGGTTTCACAACAGGTGAACCAATGGACATAGCCTTCCAGTTGCTCAAGGGAAAGACAAGGCAATCTACTCTTTGGGGTTACGACCCAAAAATGGTAGAGAACTTACTCGCAGAAGATAACAGTAATATTTTCATCGCCGCTAAACCCGGAAACGATGATATGCCCGATGATGAACAAAATGAGCGTTCGGATAAAATGCTACAAGACCTCGCCGCACTCAAAGAGGAACATGGTCACTTCGATATAACCAGTGCCACAGGTAGAGCGCAGTGGGACGCAGAACCATCTTTCATGCTCACTAACGTGCCTGATAGTGCAAGGGATTCCATTAATGAGATAGCGGAAAGATACGGTCAGGAATCCATGGGAATCTCGGAAAAGGGGGAGAAAGGGGTGAACTACGTTACACCGGAGGGGGAGGTAAAGGACAAGTTCAGTAGTATGGAGATGCAGGAAAAACCGGAGTACTCTACAGATTTTCCGAGTAGTCAGAGGCTGGCTTTTACGGGTTGGCAGGAAGCAAATAAGGCTAATCCAATGCACATAGCCTTCCAGTTGCTCAAGGGTTGGGCAGGTGGTGTTAGAGGTATAGGTAATAATGCCACGGACAACATTTATCATTATCCACACGAATTAGATTACGGCGCGATAGACGAATATATGGGTGAGAATCCTGATGCTACTCTCGGTAGTATGGTAACGCCGTATCTACAAGGACAGTTTACAAATAATCCTCCTCTCTTTCCAGAATTAAGCACAAATCCGCCAACCTATCAAAGTGAAAGACCTACTCAATTACAAAGCACAGTTCCGGCACCTTTTCCACAAACCCCCGAACAATCTAAAGGTGTTCAAAATCTCATTGATGATGGATTTGAAAACTATGAATCTAGAGATAGAACGAGAAAACCCCATTACGATAGCATGAATAATGCAGTCAGAGTATTATCTAGAAATTTAAGAAGAAACCCTGCATACAATTTTACGCCGCCGGGACGATTACGAGGCACTAAGGGACAGGGCGGTAGAAGTAGGCAAATGCAGAACATGAAACTAAGAAGTTTGTTAGATACTCCTGTATCTCAAAGTATGGCAGAGATGAACATACCGAAACAAGGAATACCAATTGCGGCAGGCGAACCAATGAACATAGCCTTCCAATTGCTCAAAGAGCGCAAGTCACCAGCAGCATTTGCTCACAAGTTAGAGTATGACAAGCAATATCAAAAGACACCTAAGCGCGTAAAGTACCGTGAGCAATTAAACGCAGAGCGTAGGAAGCGTGGCATATACGGTAAGGGTGGTGCGGATGTTAGCCACACACAAGGTGGTAAACTCACTCTTGAAAGCGCACATGCTAATAGAGCAAGACATTTCAAAAACAAAGGCACTCTCCGCAGGGTCAAGGTGAAAAAATGAGTAATTATCCGTCATACCCAACGACACCTCCTAAAAAATGTGAATATTGTAATGGTGCTGGAATTATTGACCCTTATGGTGATGAAGAGGATGTGGCTCAGGCTGACCCAAGATATCCACATGAAACATGTTGGAAGTGCAAAGGAACAGGTATACAGACAGAATGGTCATTTAACCCATATATGCCTTCTTTCCACCCCCCTTCTTTCCCCCCCCCTTCTTTCCACCCCCCTTCTTACCACGCCCCTCCCCCGTCCAAAATGGAATTAGGAGAGCCAACAATTAATTTTGACCCTGAATGGCAAGAAATGAATAAAAGTTCTAGTGTTGCATTTTCATTAGCGTGGAACTTACTTAAATCAGAATAAACTGTCCGATAATTCCGATTGTACGTCTATACAAATATACATAATATTACTTGTATATAGACAATACATTAGATTATTCGGACAGCCAACCCTTAAGATGACCCCCACTGTGGGCTAACACGAGGTCACAGCATGAGCAGAGATGTAGGGGATACAAACGAAATGAAAATGACAGGGTTGATTTTATCTCAATCGGCCTTAGTTGGATTAGCAATAGGAGTATATAGTTCGGGTTTATGGATGCCCGCAGGTTCAAGTGCAAGTTCAACAATAGATGGTATGACTTATGCGATGGGTGCGCTTGCAGTTCAAACAATAGCATATTATTTGTTTAAGATGTTCTTTGAACAGTCTATGAAAGAGAAAGTGGAAGTTGCAGAATTACAAAGAAACAGGCAGAATATGTATAGACAGCAGCAAATGGGCTTTGACCAACGTAGAGTAGATTTAGAATTGAGACAAATGGAACTGCAATTAGAAAACGAATTACGTATGATGCATGAAGACCCTAACAGAGTATTAGATAATAATTTTAATAGCGGTGCAGTTAGTGCTGGTGTTCAAGGTGACTATCATAATACCTTCAACCCCGGACTTGTACCTGTGCATGGTGCAAAAAATGAGGTACCAATGAATCTTGGACTTACTAGTACACAGGAAGCAGTTGACTCAATGGCTCACTCCAATTTACCGCCACGCAGTTTACCTATACCGCCAAGAGACGGACAACCTACAACACAGCGTTTGAAGAAAGATGGTACGCCGGATTTAAGATATAGAGCATCGTGAGGTAGACCGATATGGTACTACCCGGACAACTAATTCCCTCTCCGTTGCGTATATTTCGTAATATTGGTGATGATTCGGTCGAAGAAACTCTTAGAGCAATGCATTTAGCAAATACTGTAGATAATACTTATGAATGGGGACTTGGTTGGATTAGAACAATAGTCGTATCTATTGTTGCTGTTATGTCTGTGTCTGCTATGGAAGCGAACTCAGATTGGAATCTTTGGGAATTAACAGTAGAATGGTGGTATCAAAAAGTAGCAGATTTTGGTTCTTGGATTACTAATAAGTTTAGTTGAGTTGATGCTTAGTGGTCGCTGCGAGTGGTAGTGTATTAGTAGGCGTGGCCTTGTATGGTAAACAAGCATACAATAATTGGAAATCTCGAAGAGTAGGGATTTATGGTGCAACTATGGTTGGTAAGACAACTTTAGACAAATATATGACTACTCCGGGCGAAATGGAAGAAATACCTGAACATGAAAGAACCACGCATTTTAAGTTGGTTACTCGCTATATACTTCCTAAACCTACTCGTAAAAGAGTTCGCTGGGAAGGTGAAAGGAGGGTTATTCATTCTGCCGACATAGGTGGCGAAGAGCGTTTTTGGAATCTTTGGATTGATGATATGGTAACTAGACAATGTGAATACGTTATATTCATGTTTGATGATAGAGCGTTTCAAGGAGGGGATGAGGCTTTACAGCAAGTAGGAGGTTTTAGATTCTTAGTTGATAGTATAATAAATAGAAATTATAGGTATAGAAACTGGAAGAGTTGGAGAAGGGGTAAGAGGTATGTGCCTAAGATGATATTACTAGTTGCAAATAAAGCAGATAGATATTTTGATGCTAAAGCGGCACAGTTATGGAGAGAGGGTAGAATTGGAGAACATAAGATATTTGACCCTTTTAGAGAAGACCTAATTAGATTACAAAAAGCAGGTGTACCAACGCGCCGTTCATTCATGGCAACACGTATAGGGTGGAACGTTGAGAACACATTATTAGAGATGATAGATTACTGACCTCAAAAGTGACCTTTTTAATGTGGTAGGGTGTGGGAACGACATGGCGAAGGGGGCGACGACGACTGCATTAGTTTCCACAGGAGGCTCTAGTAATTCACTTAGAACTACTATACCTATGTGGATTGTGGAACAATTTGGTTTGTCTGCTGGCTCTAAAATAGAATGGACTTTAGAAGTTAAAAATGGGGAAATGTCTATTTCAGTATGCCCACAGGAGTGATATATATGGTAATGGGTATGAATCCTTTTAATAATTCGCAACAACCAAATCTTGGGCAAGTAAACGACGCTACATTAATGGCATTATCTCAACAAGGAAATCCGAATTTCTCTCATGCTGCCCTATTAGAACAAGCATCAGCACAACAGCAAATGCAAAGGATGGCAACAGAAAAAAATATAGAAGTACCTAAGGTAAACTTTTATCCTTCTCGTCATGCTAATCCATATAAAGCAAGAAAACAAGATATTAATCAAGCATACAAACTCTTGGCTCCTACAAAACGTGCTTTTTTTGACCCTAGGAGATTATTTCGCCATAGTAAATATATGTATAATAAAGATACTGCTGTGTGTTGTGTAGATGGTTGTAATGTAAAACAATTAATACAACACGATAATCTGTATGCTAGAATAACTGATGAAGAAAGTGGTAGAACACTTTGGGATATGTATTGGCAGAATCCAGTTACTGGAGAGCCTGAAGCGTTTATTGCTAGAGAGGGCGTAACTAGCGGTCGTAAAATGAGGGCTACATATTGTCCTGAGCATTTACATTTGTATCATTTGTTATGTAGGTGGGAGGACCAACAAGATGTTGAAGATGAAATGAAACCTAGTCGCTTCCGTGATAAAATAAAAAGAGGAGTTAGTATAGTCACAGTACCGATATCCACTGTCACTGGTGTTGATACAGGACCATCTCACCCCATGATTACAAAATACGAAAGTTTCTTTGCTGAAATATCAGCAGATGCTAGAGGTAGTAACGGTATTAGTATGCAACATTATACTAATCCGGTTACTGGAGATAACGATATAACAACTATAACATTTGATATGAGAATGTTCCAAAAAGAATTAATGGAAATGAATCAGCCAAATCCAGCGTTTCAGGATATTCTAAACCAACAGGCTCAAGTTCTCGCCCCCGCTCCGACGATACCGGAAGCAGTAATGGAGGGTATGCAATGACTATGGGATGGAACAATCAACAACCTGCTTCTAATGCATTAAATCTTAGTCAAACGGGTGCACCGAGTATGCAATATGGTAGTCCACAACCTAATTATTTACCGCCACAACAAGGTTGGTATGGTCAACAACAACAACCTTCATTTTTTAATTCTATGTTTGCTGGTGCTACTGGACAAGACCCATATAATCAACAAGCGATATTACCTCCGAGTGAAACTGAGATTTTGATGACTATGTTGAATACCTCTTATCCGGTAGAAAGATTTCTTCAAAGTTCAATCTTCCCTATGTTATTAGAGGTTATTAGTCAAATTACTACATTTTCATTACTGAATGTAATTAAAAATGCAAGTTATAACTTTGATGAAGAGAATGGTGTTTTTACATTAGATACTGCTAGTTTACCAACTGAATTACAAACTATGAGTTCAGAAAATATAATGTCACAAATGAACTCTATGACTAATATGATTAATCAAACAGTTTCAAATGCAGATACACAAAGACAGCAAACAATGCAAAATGCTCAACAAAGTATGTTACAAAGTCAATTGACTAATGCGCTTGCTGACCCCGGTATGTTAAATAATGTAGCACAAGGTAGTGGTACTTTCTTCCGTAATTTTATAACTGGGGGTAGAACATAATGTTAGGTAGTAATGGTTCTAGTAATTTTGGTATGCCTGTACCAAAACAATTAGCAGATATGTCAATACATATGCTTGCTCCAAAGAGAGAAGTAATTGTAGATATGGTGATGGTACAATTAATTAGCGCTATACTTATTTTTATGGGTATTCTAATATTCAAAAATAACGATATTAACCAAGGGGAAATGTCTATGTATATGGTAGGAGTATTTTTATCCTTTATTCTCTTGACATCTATATATCAGCGAATAACGCGGTTTGTATAAGCAAGGCTGATTAACCATATGGTATTCGGGTTATATATGGTTGAGCGAGAGCCAGTTATGAAACGTTCCTGTGCTTTCTGTCAAAATGATGACAGAAAGGGTTTGGAAGAGACCATAAAAAATGGTGAATTATCTTGTGCTCAATTGGATAAAGATATGAGTTGGAGGGCCAATACCGCCGACCGTCATTATCGTAATCACATGGGTCAATATCACATGGCTGCAAACCCGTCTTGCCTTATTTGTTCAAGTGAGAACAGAGCAGAGTATGAAAGTAGATTCTTCTCTGATGGCACAGAATCTGAATTAATAGCAGAAGAATTAGAAATTAAAGAAACTACGGTATATCACCATATGAAACATCACTTTCAGCCACTGGTTCAACGCTCGGCAGTAACCGAGGTTGCAATTACAGTTGGGAATGAAATAACTGTATTACGAAATAATGTTGAGAAACTTAATACTAAATTAGCAGAATTATTAGATGAAGGTAGTGTACACGAAGAGGGCTTTGTGAGAAATGCAGTAACTTTACATAAAGAAGTTAGAGAGTCAATAAAAGATTTAACTGGCTTCCAAGATAAATGGGGTACTACAACAGACGGTACACAAGTGAATCAAACTATTAATATACTCAAAATAGAATTAGCAAAAGAAAGTCCCGATAGTTGGAAGAGAATCAAAAGTAAGTTACAAGCGGAAATGGAGGAAGTTATATGATACCTGTATCGGATTTAATGCAAGTTCAACATCCGGGTTATCGTACTTTTATACAATCTAATACTATGTCCGCTATGCATTATCCTTTATTTTTTGATTATTGTATATGTGTATCAGAAAGATTTAGACATTATGCATATCAAGAGGCTAATGTACTAATTAATGAAAATAGTCTTATGCATATAATAGATTGCATAAAACAATTAGATGATACCGATGAGCCTGAAATAGTATTACCGTTGAGAGAACAGATAAGACATTCATGTTACGAGTTCTTAGAACATTGTAATGATATGTCTACTAAATTCAAAAGCCCAACCAGTATTTCTTTATTTTATAATGAGTTAGGACAACTCGTGATGCAGACCGCTTTTGAGTTTGCGGGGGTACAACATGAGTAAGCCAGTAAAGATTTTGAAGTCAGGTATGACTAGTACTGGTAGCGATACTCGTATGTATGGACCGAGAAGTGAATCCTCTCACATGTTCCATGGTAATCACGAAGATGAAGGGGATGTTTACGGTGGAGAAGGGGGTGAATATCGTGATGCAAGAATTGACCGCAAAAAGAAAGAACGTAAAGAAAGAGAATCTGAAATGAAGAAGTTAAGACATATTTCAGTAACTACAGCAGATTTACCTCCTGAAGATGAGGAAGAAAAAGATAAAGACTTAGAACCGACAAAATTCGATAATGAACTTGAGCCTTCTTTAATGACCGGTACTCCGGGTAATTTTGGTGCTATGACTAGTATGGCTAATCAAGCAAGGGGGCCGGGTTTTGCCGGTGGGCATAATTTTGCTATGGGAGAACCAATGAATATAGCGTTCCAGTTATTGAAAGGCGGGAGAGCCGGTTTTATAGGTAAAAAACCAAAGAGGGCGAAGGGTGCTAAAGCAGCAAGAGCGCATAAAGAAAGGCAGAAGAAATGGAGGCCATCTACTGGTGAGTTCAAAAGGCCGCCGGGTGGTATGACACCGGCTAGTGCTACATCTAGAAGAGCAAAGGCAAGAATGCGAGGTATTGCCGGTAGCAAGAAAACAGGGTTAGGTAGAGCACATCTTGCTGTCGAAATGTCTCACAGAGGTGTAAAAACTAAACAGCCTATGTCGAAAGATGTAAAGAGATATAGACAATACCTAGGACAGTCTGAAGCAAGAAAGCGTTTAGGTAACATACGAACTATTTCTTCTACACCTTCTAGATTTGGTGCACGTTCATACAAAGCGGGGTTAACTGGCGGTGGTACACTACAAAGTCTACTCCCCGGACAAGCCCAACAAATGAGAAGACCATCACTTAGGTCAATTAGACCTCCACCGTTAATGCCACCTTCTGCACCTAGTAGAGCCACTTTACCTTCACCTTCCATACCGAGTCCTCCTGTAATGTCCCAACCAAGAATGGGAGTTGGGGTGCAAAGCATGTCCAACCAAAGTCCAACTTATAGACCTAAGTTACCTAGTTCTTCAATACAAGGTGCACCTGTAATGACTGGTGAGATTGGAGAAGGTAGTGAACTACAAAAAAGGGGACTATCATACTATGACACCACAGAATTAAGACAATTACTCCTTGATGCTAAAAGAGCCTTGAACCGTAAAGAGAATAAGAAAAAGGGTAAAGGAGAGAGAAGTACAGATGCTGCTAGTCATTTACCCGCCCATACAGAAGCAGGCCCGAAACAGACCACAAGACCTGAAGGCGCTACAGAAGATGCAAATAATGAGCCTCGCACATTTGGTATTAATCCTCTAGACCATCTTACAAGTAGAGGCGGTAGAACACCTTGATTGACTCATTCATCATAATGAAATCTCTTTTACTTAGAAAGGGAGACGGTAATTACAACCTGTTTGCAGGCCAATTACAAGCCTTGAGATACCCTCCACCTGATTCTCATAATCCTGACCCTGACGGAATGGATATTCCAGCATTCGCACACACCGGAGCACATGGTGAAAAAGAATCAGGTATTCCCGGCGTAGGTCAGGTATATCCCGGTCAATGGAAAAAAGGAATGCATGGAGAAAATGTCTACGGTGATGAATCGGGCGGAGAACACATGCATGGTATTGACGGCATTATACGAGCAGTTGGTGATTCTCTTTTACAACACGGTATTAAAGTACCTGCTAAAGATGTAATACAAAAAGCCATAGACATGCATAATCAAGACCATAAAGAAAATAATCATTTACCAAATGTAGATGACGTTGCTTGGAGAAAAATATATTTATCGCCATTAACAGAACAAGACCATAGAGTTAGAGGTAACTATGACCAAGATGGTAATTTAACAACAACATATACTAACAGGCATGGTGATGACCATAGAAATGGTACTTATTTAGAATCTTATGCAGTACCGTTCAATAATCAACTTGGTCAAGTTATGGGTGAGTTAGGTCATCCTACACCCCAACAACATAGTTGGATAAAGAAACCTTACGTTAAACCACATAGATTACATTTAGTTCCTGATGGAGAGGGCGGAATGGAATTTGGCGCACAAGCGGTTGACACAGGTAAAGTAACTGATGGGAGAATACAACCGAGTCAAGCAGCAAAATGGGGAGGTAGAATGCCTGATAGTAGAGCCTTTCAAAATATATCATCTTGGGGTATTGCACATCATTACCCAAACACATATTACATTCCTCAAAGAGACGCAGCCCCCGGACAAAAAAGCCAACCAAGAACACAAACAATTAATAGTTTTCTTCATCATATGGCTTTAACGACTGGGAAAGACAGAGATGGTATTCTGAGTAATCTGATAGTTGATAGTTCAGGTGCTATGAAACATTTAGCAAACATACCGGGAGAAATAAACGGTAAACCGATAAAAGCGTTATTACAAACCCCTGAAGGACAATTAGAGGCAGCAAAATATTTCTCTCAGTTTCCAGCATTTCAAGCAGTTTATGGAGAAAATAGAAATCCTAAATTTAATGAAGACGGTAGTGTGAAACAACCGGGTCAAACTGTTGGAAGAATGAATCATTTTTATGGTCAAAGATATGGTGATACAGCAGAAGAAGGAAAAGGATTCGACCACTTTATGAGCCATAGTAGTAAAATTGGTGTTGAACACCAATTAACTGGTAAAATAGGCCATCATAATAGAGCAAAAGATGCTTGGAGTAATGTTGTGCTTGCAGCATCGCAAGGAATTAACCACATGGATGATGAAATATCTCCTGAGGATTTACAGGCCGCTAATATTAATTTGCACGATACTCCTGAAACTAGGGCTAATGCTCCAAATATAAAAGCAATACTAGACCATTTGTTTCACACCCACACTATAGCAGGTGGACACGAAAGAAAAGAAATACCTACACAAGAAGAATTACAACAACTACAACCTATTGTAGATAATATAATTCAAGGTGGAACACATGAAGATAGAACTCAACTTGGCGTACCTGACTATATTAGATATTCAGAGATGCCTAATTCTATGACACCTGTGGGTGCATCTATGCAGCCTGAAGAAAGTTCGTTAAAACCTAGAGATGGAAACGCAAAGGGTCAAGGCGGTGCACCTCTTCCGATTACCGGCGGGGCGGCGACGGCTGCAACTAATGCCGCACCACCACCTCAAACTCCACCACCTCAAACTCCACCTCAACAAATTGGTGTTATGCAAGGCCAACCTGCTAATGCTCCAAATTATCCTCCCCAAATGACATATGATAGAGGTCAAAGATTATCACAACCTGAATCTATGAACTTAACGCCACAACAAAGACAAAGGTTACAATTTGCAAACGCTCCTCAAAATGAAGTAGCACAAACAATGAGACAATCGGGCGCTGCGCCACAGAGAGCACCTTTAACTCCTGATAGAATGCAACAATTTCAACAAAATGTAGGAGACCCTTATCAGAGATTCATATCGCAATATGCTAAAAGTTCTGATAATCCTAATGCTGCTAAAGAAAGATTAATCAAAGCGGTTGAAATATTACAAATAGAAGATGCAAGAAATGATAATGAAATAATCAAACACATGCCTTCAACACAATTAAGTGTAAATTCAATTACAGATATTCTATATTTAGCGAAAATGTTAGAGATTACATCTATGGATGTTAGTACAATCTTAAACACTAAAGGCGATTGGCAAAGAATATCCAAGACATACGGTTATTCAGATAGAGTAGTTAAAGTAGTCAAGGTTTCATTCGGAGGTATCTAAATGGGTAAGGTTTACGTTATTAGAAAAGAAGGTACACAACCGGGATTTACTAATTCAACTGCTGGTATAGTCGCAGGTGGGAATGGAGCGCAAGTTATGCTAACTCCGGGTGGCGGGAATCGCCCTGATGCAGCATCTTTTGGCCCTGCGCAATTTGACGATAAGAATGAACAAATAAGCGGTACAGGAGAATACGGTCCACAAGGTTCTTATCAAAACAGATTTGCACAATTTGGAGATAAATATGGTCGTTTGGCTAGATATGGTCTTGCTGGAGCAGGTGCTTTAAATTCATTTTACAATACTACGTCTAGTGGAGAACCGGGTGCTTTGAGTGCGGGTGCAATGGGTGGCTACACAGGATGGCTAGGTTCAGGAGGTACTGAAAGAGGCGCTGCAAACTTAGGAAGTCGATTCGGTGCACGTTTAGATAGAAGAAATACTACTGGTGAAATTAGTGAACAAGAGGAAGAAGGAGAAGAAGTCGGTCCTGATGGTAATAATCCAATAACGTCAGCATTGGATAGTTTACGGCCTAAGAAGGTCGTTGGACCTAAACAAACTACTCTAAATGATTTTGAAAATAATAATAATAAATATAACATGAATAATTTGCGTGGTTATTAAAATGTCAAAAAGCAAAGAAGAAATGGAAGCATTTATTCTTAATATTGACACGGAGATGTCTAAGAAATCATTCAAGTATTTTTTTGTAGATATGCTAGGTTTCTTGTACAATCATCATCATGAGTCTTGGAAAGTAGGTTTAGAAGAATCACAGTATTATTGCGTAAAGGCTTCACGCGACCATGGTAAATCTGTTTTCTTTATGATGTATGCTTTATGGTTAGCGGCATATAAACCTAATACTCACGTCATGATATTCTCACATTCACTCGAACAGACACTTGAACACATGAGATTTGTACGTAATATAATAGAGGGTAGTGATTTATTGAGACATCTAAAACCACAGGGTAAACCTTGGGCTAAATCGTACTTCGAGTTTTCTAACGGTAGTCGTATGATGGCGAAGTCAGTTGGGGGTGCAACTCGTGGTTTCCACCCCGACATAGTAGTGTGTGATGATATTTTATGGGGTACTACCGCCAGTGAACTTGCTAAAACAGCAGATTGGTTCTATGGTGTTTTGTTACCTGTACTTCACCACAGCAGTAAACTGATGATGGTAGGTACTCCGTTTAGTTACAATGATTTGTATGCAGAATTAGAAGAGAAAGAAACATTTCGTGTTGAGACATATCCTGCGATAAATGAAGAGGGTGTTGCGCTATGGCCTGAGAGATGGGATTTAGGCGCACTAGAACATAGAAGAATGTCTATGCCCGCTATACAATTTTCACGTGAATATCTTTGTGAACCAATACATGACGTAGCCAGTATGTTTCCCGGCCCTATGTTAGAAAAATGTAGAGACCCGAAATTAGTTCTTTTAGATAGAGCAGAGACAAATTACAATGAGGAAGGTGAAGCAGATGGTGTATTTGGTCAACACTTTATTGGACATGACCCCGCTATATCTTCTGACAAAAATGCTGATTTTACCGCTATGACTGTAATGAGACAAAAACCGGATGAAATAATAAAAGAAATTGTCCATGTTGTACATGAAAGAGGAATGTCGTCAATGGCTCAGAAAAGAATGATGGTGCTATTAAATAGTAAGTTTAGTCCTGATTTAATTGAACTTGAAGGAAATAACTTTCAAAGAATGTTAGAACAAGAAATGAGAGAATTGAGAGCAGATATGCCTATTCGAGTATTTATGACTACACGTACAAAGAAAGAATCTCTTTTCATGTCCTTACTTCTCGCATTTGAGCAAGGACATATAAAACTTCCATATGGTGATGAGAGGAGCAGGGCTTACACTCATAAAGTGGAACAAGAATTGAATAGATTCGGTATGCAGAAAAGTGGAAAGTTAGAAAGTGTGGGCGTTCATGACGATTTGGCTATGAGTCTTGCGCTTGCTAATTGGGCTTCTAAAGAGTTCAAAGGTAGCGTTACACTCTTAGATGATTATATGCCCGGATTTGATGAGTGGTTCGCAGGGGATAGCAAAACAGACTCTCTGATGATACCTTGAGGTGATGAAGATGAAGATGAAGATGAATGGTACAATAATAGATAATGAGGATATAAATACTAGTACGTGGGTGTGATAATTTGAATACTTTTTCTAAGAACAATGATGGTTGGTTTGAAGCCAATTTAGGTTATTCTGCATCTGATTTAGTATATCGTTTAAGGAAAGCGAGAAGAAGTAATAAAGATGAAAAAGAATTTATTGATAAAGCAATAGATGACATACGCACATTGAAGAGTATGGAATTGGATGCTACAATAGATGCTCATGAATGGTGTGGTAAATATTCCGATGTGATTAAACAATTAGGAATGTCGGATGATAATATGAAAGCATTAAGAAAGTTTGGAGACTCACGTAGTGTTGGTTTACAAAGAGCATGTCATCAATGGGAAAAAGCAGATATTACTTTGAAAATGTTAGAAGAATATGAAGATGTGTGGGCTGATGAACAAAAAAAAGCATGGGTCGCTGCTATGGATGGCAAAAGAGATGCTAGAAAGATATGGAAGGCTACGTTACATCAAATGGATAGATTAACTGATAAAGAACGAGAGGCAATAAATAAAAGTTCTGAAATTCTATTACAAAAAGGTGCTATGAGTGGAAGAATTTTGTTTGCTAATTTACATGATAGAAATGTATTACATAAAAGTATGACATCAATGAAATTAGCAAAGTTACTTAGTATGTATGGAGAAGAAGTAGATATTATTGCAGGTGCAACGAGAGGTACATTTGTAAAAATGAGTAGAACAGGATTAATCATAAAAGACCCATGGGCTTACGCTGCTGGATTTTTAGACGCTGATGGTTACATAACTATTACTGGTAGGGGTGAACCTAGGGCGGGTTTTATAGCAACGGGTACTAGAGGTAAAGTACATTGTGAACAATTACAAAAAACATTAGATTGCGGTATTTTACAGTTAGACCAAAAAATTTACAAAGATGGTCAAAGAAGTCAACATAGACTACAATTTTATTCTAAGGCTGATATAAGTAAATTATTGAAAGGAATATTACCTTTCTTAGAAATGAAGAAAACACAGGCTAAAGCAGTTCTTGCATATATTGAAGAAAACGACGGCTTAAAGAAAGAAGAACTAAAGAAAGTGGTAAGATACTACAATTGGAGCGATGACACCAATAAGTCGAATGCCCTCCTTTCGGAATGGGGAGTACAGGCTGACGATATAAATAAGTGGGCAGAGGCGATATAATATGGCAGAAGAGCAAGGAAGAATAGGTCGTTTGATATCTGCGTTAGGTAGTCCTTTCAGAAGTCGTACGACACCCGAACCGCAAATGCCGTTGTATACAACCGGTATTCAAGAACCTGTATTAGCACAAGGAATTACAATTCCAGCATTGTACGCAGTATCACAAGAGAATTTAATTTTACGTACCGTGATATCTAAATTAAGTCAAGAGATATTTAGAAGAGGATATTATTGGGAAAAGAAATTCCAACACAAGTGTATAGATTGTGGAGAAGAGTACAAACAAGAAGCAGAAGATTGTAGTTTATGCGGAGGGCAATTAAAACAACCCGATGTACAACAACTACTCTACCCTAAATGGTTATTAGAACAGCAAAATTCAATGGAACAAGATTTCATGCACGTTCTACAAGAAATAGAAAGAGACTTAGAGGTGGTTGATGATGCATTTTTAATTTGTATAAAAGAATACTTTGTAGACCCTGAAGATTCTGATATCAAGTTTTATAGAGTAAAAGAGGTAATTAGAGGTGACCCCATATTTATGAGAATAATTTCTGATAAGCGCGGTGTACGCGGTGGGCGATACAAGGTATGCCCTTTACATCGAGACCAAATTTCTTATCCCGGTCAAGACGATAAGTGCGAAGTTTGTGGTAATAATATGCAAGAAGCACATTATGCTAATATGGCTGGAAGTGGTAAAACACAATATTACCTTGAAGGTGAAGTAATACATCTTAGTAAATATAATCCATCTAAATTGTACGGTAGAAGTCCAGTAAACACAATGTGGAGACAAGCAATGACTCTCACTGCGATGGATAATTACATGTATACATCGTATCAGAAGAGAAGAAGTCCTAAGGGGATTATTTCTGTTACTACTGATAATCTTGAATCAATGAAGTCCTTTTGGAAAGGTGTTGATGAGAAGATGGAAAGAGACCCACACTACATACCTAAAGTTGGTATTGAATCTGCTACAGGTAGAGGTGGTGTGAATTGGGTCAAGTTCATGGACACTTTAGAAGAAATGCAATATATACCTGTGAGAGATGAATTAAGAAATAGAATTGCGGCTTTCTATGGTGTTAGTAGTATTTTTATGATTGATAGCGGAAAGAGTGGTGGGCTAAACAACGAAGGTATGCAGATTCTTGTAACTAATCGTGCTGTCGAGTTTGGTCAGAAAGTATATACACAAGTATTATTCCCTAGAATGTTAAAGCAAATGGAAGTAACAGATTGGAAATTAACTCTTTATCCAAATGAAGAAGAGGATGAAATTACACGACTACGAAGAGATGAGATGGAAGTAAATCTTGCTCAAAGAATGATGATGCTTGGATATAAGCCTGAATTAATGGAACAGGGAGATAGGGATATTAGATTCACATACCGTCAAATGAATCAAGAGCAAGACGGTGCACCTCCAATGCCTCCGGGTATGCAACCACCACAAGGAATGTCACCCGGAAGCGGCGGTCCTATGGCTGCTGGTGGCGCTATGGGTCAACAAATGGGTGCACAACCGCCGGGATTATTGGCTAATGCTATGCCCCCATCTCAGCCGGGTGGAGAAGGTATGGGAATTAGAACCCCTAGAGGACCAGCCTCTCCGCAGAATAGAACAAGTGGAGGTATGGGTTCTCCTATGAGTAGTGTTCAGCAACGTGGACCAAAAAATTCCGTTGGACAAGATAATTCTCGCGCTTTAATGAACTCTAGACGGATAAAGGGCGCATAATTAAAGTAGCATCGCATGTACGCAAAAGGCAGTGAATACCATGGACTTATTAAAAATGCACCCAATGGCTAGAAAAATGACCGCCCATAATGAGGCTTTTGCAAAGGCCATTGAAGACGGAAACGCTAACGATGCACGCCAACACCTTAATGAAATTTTGAAGTACGCTGCTAACTTAGAAACGGATTTAGATTTCGTTGTTACAAAATCAGAAACTGAAGTAGTAACTCCTGAAAGTGGTTGGGAACACAGAAGTCCTGTATTGAAGTTCAATAAAACGGGTTCAAACTTTGACCCTTCAATGAGAGATAGACAATTAAAAGGTACAATAATTTCTGCAAGAACTAATACAACAATGCGACCGGCAAGAGGAACTTTTGGTCGCTATTCGCCGGGTAAATAAAATTGAGGCCATAATATGACAGAAGCAGATGTTACAGAACGTTTGATGAACGCTCTTATTTCTAAAATGGAAACTATGGATAGAGATATTCAATCAGTACGTGCAGAAAACTCTGTATTAAGAGAAGCATTTGATAACCCACAATTAATTTTAAGAAAAGCAGGTTATATGCCATATAATACACCTATGACAGAAAATGTAAGTGCTGATGTTTTTAGGTCTGATATGGATACTGTATCAGGAAATGTAATGAAACAAGATGAGGGGAATCCTGATAAATATTCTAATGAACAAATTCACGAAATGAGTTGGGACGATATACATGATATGGCTGAACAACATAGAGAAGTAAAGGAGATGTACTAAAATGGTAAGACCGAGATATGAAGAAGCCTCAACAGAAGCATATGAAATGCTAAAGAAAGCCCACAGTCTAGCGGATAGATTAGAAACTCTTGAAAAAGATTCTGCAAAGCCAATGTGTTCGTGTGGTAGTGGAAGGGCGCAGAATATCTGTCCGTGTGGTGGTAATGTAGCGAAAGGCGACCATCATTATGAAACTACATTTTCTACAGAGCCTGCTGGGGTAGAGTTCCACGCAGAAAGTGGCGGCCAAACTCGTAATGCTTTCTATAACACAAATCAAAGTCTTTTAGATTCCACAGATGTAGCAAATAAAGGTGCAACGAGTGAAAGTGTAAATCTAGATACTCTCCCACTTAACACACAGGATACAGTAAATCGTCTCGTCGAGGGATGAGATTGAGTAAAGTGTACGTCAAAAAAGGCGTAGCACAAATGGAACCCTGCAAGATGTGTGGAGCAACTGCGTATGAAGGTTGTAAACAAGCAAAAGGGCTTTCCTTAGGCGAATGTCCATATTACCAAAGGTACAATACCGGAGGTTGAGAGGGGATGTTATGGAAGAAGATGCCGCAGAAGTATACATCAGACACCGTACTGAATTGCTAAAAGCAATTTTTGATAATACTAATCCTGAACAAGAAGTCGGTGATTACTTACTTTCTAAAATAAATCTAGAAAATCATGACATAACTTATGATAAGATAGGGTTAGATTTAGTCTGTGACTCTTATAGCAACTATGTCTTGACTAAAGCAAAGGAAAAGAAAGATGAGTTTGGTACTTTACACGGTCATAGACCTGCTATGGAGAAAGTGTATGGTAGTAATCATGAATGGAAAAATAGAGTAAAGCGTGCATGGAACGAAAGCGATAATAAGAAATATAATTACAAACTACATTCTCCACAAAAAGATGGTGAAGATTATCTAAGTTACCACGAAAGAAATTTAATTCCTGACACAATGAAACATTCTTTATGGCCTGAAATGAACTCTCATACAATTGAGTTTGACCATAAGGATGAAACAAATGAGGCCATATTAAGGCCAGCAGAACATTATAAAGACGCTAATCCATTTAGTGAAAAGCACCACCCTATGCGTAGAAGAAAAGTAGATACCGGTATGCCTGAGTGGGAAAGCACATTACGAAATTATTATCTTTCTGATTTTGGATGGGCGAAGAAAGGTAAAGATATAGAAAATGCACACAAGTCTTTCCATACTAATAAAGATAAAACAGGCGTACAGGATATTCGAGAGTTAGTTAAAGTCGGAGAGGCTATTAAGGATAAAACTGGAATAGCAACTGGTAAGAAAGAAGATGAGTATAGAACTGTGAAAAACCTAAAACACGGTATATATCATGGTATAAATAAAGGTACTGAAAGTCACAAAATGTCTTTCTTAGGTGGTAACGATGGTCATGAAGGTAGTATGAATCATCAAGATGATATAAGAATTAGAGATTTTGAAAGATGGAAAAAAGATTACCCCGAACGTGTAAAACAATTAGAAGAAGATGACAAGGATTTAGAAGAGGCTCATTTTAATGATAGAATGAGAAAGTTAGATAGTAATGATATTTTTGAAGAGAAAATAAATCCTAAGACTAGTACTAACGTTTATGAAAATATAGACAGACGTGGTAAATCTACGTTAGATGATGTAAAAACTGTACCTCATGGACACGGAATGGGTTGGGATACATGGAATCATGGTTTAGAGTTCTTGAATCCAAAAGAAAGAAGTTTAGTCATGGGGCATATAAACGAACACGGTACCGATGACCCAGCACATCAATCAGTTACTTTACCTGATGGTCAAAGAATACACATGCATCGAATAAAAGCAAATCTGCAAATGAGGAATAATGCAGAAGTAGACCATTGGACTAGAAGTCAAATGCACGCTGGCCCAAATAAGGCTAAACACATAGAAGCAAATACTGACAATCTAAAAACAGGAACTGAAGGAGTGGTATCTAAGGCATTAAAAGACACATTAATAAAAGATAATTTTCCATATCATGGTGAGCCATACGCAGATATAGAAAGAATGGTAAAAGATAAAAAAACTGGTGAATATAAACCGAAACTTGTAAAGACTAAATTGTTTGATGAAACTGCCCATGAAGCGTTAATTAGAAATTTAGAAGAGCATCACGAAGGGGATAAATTACTAGAATACGAAAAAGAGAAATTAACGACTGATGAAGAAAGTGGTGAGACAACAATAGCGCCCGGAAAAAGTAATTTACCACCATTTGATGCAAGAGATATAGAAGAATATCAAAAAAGCCTTAGTCAAGGTAAAACTATGAAAGAAGCATTTGGTAAAAAAATACATGCGGGTAGTGATGTAGTTTTAAGTCCTGAAGGATTACACACTTTAGTAGGATATAATAAAAATGATTTAACTATCTCACCACATCCAATGTTTAAAGGACAACAAGAACCTTTCTTAGAAAAAAATATAATGAAAGAAGTTCTGAAAAATATAGATAGAAGTACAGGTATTGCTAATAAATCTAAAGATATAAGGAATGGAATGGGAACGTTTAGAGCACCGAACGGCCCTAGAAAAGATAATCCTCTTTTAGAAGAAGGAGAAGAAAAAAACTACTATGACCATGAAGGTAAACTCAGAACTCTAGCATATCCGTTTTCTCGTCCATTTACTAATCGAGGTGGTGCTGGTAGACCTATTACTACGCTTATGGAAATTTTACATGATTTCAAATCAAAAGGTTATGATTTAAATCATAATATGGAGAAAGGAATAAGTACCTTGAAAGCAGGTTCTACATCACCTTTTGGTGTTAAAGACGCAGACAATGTGATAGATGCAAACCTTTCCACTGTGGGGGCTTACGGTCACCTTCATTCTGATTACTTACCCACAGAACAACAAAATCATTACTCCGCTTTAGGTATTTTATCAAAAACAGATGCAACTTCACACTCTCAATATTTAACTGGAAGTAAAAAGGGTAAGGGTAGAAACACCAAAACAAACAGTAGTGACCATGATTCTACTCGTTCTCCCGGTTTAGCACCTTTGTTAGAATATGGTGTGGATAAAAAATATAATACTTCACTTACTAAATATTTGACCGGCAATCTTACATCTAACGCTTATACTTCTACAAGTGTTAGAAAACCACCGTCTAAAAAGAGAATTAAATCAATGACTGAAAAGCAAAAAAAACAAATCAACATTCAAGGTGAATCATCTGTTAGAAATTTAGCAGGTGAAACACATCATCGTGCAACAGTAAATGGTAGCACTAGCCCGCCTAATAACCCAGCGCAGAGATTCTTAAACTTCAAAGATATAGAAAATAATCCTAATTATTTGAGTACAGGTGATAATATAGATGACGTTATGACTGCATTACCTAGTAGTCGTGTTAAAAATCCTAAAGACAGTTTACCTGAGGGCTTCTTTGATGAGTTACTATCTATACAAGAAGAAATTGAAAATGCAAAAGACCCTGAGAAAATACAATTTCTAAGAAGTATGCTTCGGCCATTACAAGAACAATACGAAACTGCAACAAAGAAACAAAGAGATTATGGTTCACGACAAAGACCTCATAGAGACTTTGGTAATGTGCGAAGAAACATGGAACAGGCTCACGGAAGCGATAGAGGCGGGATTGCAGAGATATTTAGAACAGTAATTGCACCTGCAATTCTAAAAAAGAAACCCGACGCATTCCATGAAGATAATCCTAAGGCTTTACTAAATATTTTGAGAGGTGTAAAAGATGCGCAAAGACATCTTTATGTTAATGGAGACCACAATGTAAAGATTAGTGCACACACCCACTCATCCGAAGAAGAAGATATGACATCTGATATACATTATAATTTAGCCAAAGGGATGAAACGGAGTGGTAAAGTAACAGATAATGTAATTGACCCTAGTAAACATAATGTTAATGATGTCTTAGAAATGTTAGATTTACCAAATGATGATGCACATAAAAAGCACGCACAGAGATACTTAGATACTTTATCCGGTCCAGTACATGGGTATAGTTTAGGACAACTTGCTACAATGGGATTACAATGGAATCCTAAAAATAAAGAAATGTTCGGAGTAGACGGAAAAGGAGATGTACACACTCATCTAGATAATACATTAAGAGAGGCTCGTGGAAAATTTCCACCTGCAAGAAAAGATACTGGTAACGTATATCCCGAAGAACATGAGAAAGCAGGGAAGATTTCTACAACTAAAAACAATGATTACGATAGAGCAGTTACTGAGTTCATAAGTAATAATCCTATATATCAAGGTTTGAACTTTTTACATCAAAATGCTAGACAAGAACAAAAATTAGATGGTTATGGTTTACAATATCACCAAGCACCTGCTCCTTTAGGTGTAAAAAGTAAACAAACTAACGCTCATAATAAAAGCAATGAAGGCACTTTACTACACGAAAGTAGACAAGGGCATCGTTCATTAGAGTATCACCATGCTAGAAGAAAAGATATTGCAAGTAATATACTGTCATTTGATACTAGTCCCGATATTGATTTGAAATCTAAAGTTGAACCTAAAACAATTCACAGCATTGGTTGGGGTAATGAGCAAGTAAAACCACTTAGAAGTCATGAGGGTGCAACTCCAACCGACCAGTTCACCAGCGGTCTAATGGATTGGGGTTGGGGCGGAAAAGCAGAAATTGGTACAGAACACGATTTTGACGGTAACTCTGTTGTAGGCACTAATATGGGTGAAGAGAACTTCCCTTCTGTGCCTTTTAGTTATCTAGAGTTTTTACTTCGAGATTCACATTCGCCTGAAAATATACAATCTATGTTAACTAATGCAGAACCCTTTACTCAATATCCCGCACAAATGCAGCAAAACGCCTATGGTGAAACACCAAGTGATGATTATCAAAGGGTAGCCACTAGTTTCGATAAGATACCTTATAGTAATTTATTGAAGAATCTTCCAAAAGAAATACCACTAATAGAGCCACTACATAGAATCTTTGAACTTAAAGACATGTCTGAATTAAGAGGCTTTACTGGTGAATGGGTTGTGTCTATTCACAAAGATGGTACAAGATGTAAAGTTAGTAAAAAGAACGGTAGAATAGCAATAGAAGACGAAAATGGCGTGGAGCAATCTTGTAGTGATGAATTAAGAGATTCATTCAAAGCGGCGTGTAAGAAAAATTATGTTGTTGACGGAATAATGGATGATGGTGATTTCTATATTAATGATATTTTGTCATATGATAAGGATGAAGTTACTGAACTAACTACAAGAGAGCGTATTAAAATCTTAAGAGGGCAGTTTGAGAGTTACCACCCTGTATTCATACCTAGCCCATCCGATATTAGAATCACAGATGAGGTTGGATTAGAAGGTGCGGTAAAAGAATTAGGCAAAGATTCTGATAAGTTATTACTCCGTGATGCAAAGTCTACTTACATGAAAGGAGAAGAAAAGCATCCAAAGTGGGTATTACTTGCTAAATCTGATATTTTATACCATGTACCTTTTACTATGGAAATTGATGATAGTCACTTTATCATCAGATTACCCGAAGATGTTGTGAAATACGATATTGTAGATGAGAAGGCCGTGAACCCTGTAGCCGCTATCGGTGAAATAACCAATTCGGATTACTCTATACGGTTAGCAAAAAGCCTTGAGTCTTATTGGCAAGACGGTTTAATTGAATTGTTAAAAGAAGAAACGCAAATTGAAATACAAGAGAAGGTAGGGGAAGAGACACAGATTGAACCTGAGTTAAACGAAGAAGAGATAGAAGAAGAAAGTGCTGGAATCTTAAAGCCTAAGAAAGATAGAAACTTGATTATGAAGCCAAATGATATGGCGAAGGCCCTATTACTGATTGAAAGAGCCTTAGATAAAATGCAAAAAGGCCATAGTAATATGGCTGGAAGAGGATTAGGAATAGACGTTGGGGGTGGTGTTGAAAGTCCTCGTGGACCTACATCTCTTACAGCAGAACAGTCTTTACCTGATTGGGATATGAAGAAGCGCCCTACTGAGGACTTGGAGAAACCTGAAGATTATCCGGGTAGAAAACAGAAAAAGAAGCAAAATGCTATGCAGTCTAGCGTTTTTAATGAAAGAAGCCTTGATGAGTAGTCCCGTAGCATATATGTAGTAAGGCGTTACGTATGGGGAATTAGTGTGCTCGGTAGTCAACAACTATTCAGAAACGGCGATAGTCCAATCAGTATCCTCAAGGGTGCTAATGACCTCATCGTTGCTGGTTATGCCAGTGTGGAAGTTGTAGACAAGCAAGGCGACGTAATAACAAAGGAGGCATTGAAACAAGCATTTCGGAAATTCATGGAAAATCCGTCATACAGAAACGTTCAATTGGCTCACAGTAATATACAAATTGGAGACGTTGTACCGAATTATACAGATAATGAAGGGAGGTTGTGGAAAAGCGAAGTCGATGATGTCGGAATGTTTGTAGTTGTAAAATTACGAGACGACATCGAGAAAGCAAAAGAGGTTTCAGCAGAAATCAGAAAAGGCGTTCTCAGAGGATTCAGTATCGGTGGTCAAGCGTTTAAGAGAGTCAGAAAATCAGACCCAAAACGAGGAGATTACCAAGAAATAAGTAAACTGGAACTACACGAAATAACGATTTGTGAAAAAGGCATCAATCCCGAAGCAACATTTAGCATATTAAAAGAAGATAATAACACGGAAGTGAATAAAATGACAGAAACAGAAAATGATAATGAAATGATGAAACAACTTGGTAGCGTACTTTCACGTTTAGAAGGTCGGCTTGATGACATGGAGAAGGGCGAAAAACCTGCTTTCCTTGAAGAGAAGAAAGACGATAAGAAAGATGACAAGAAGAAAGAAGAAGTAGCGGCAGTAGAGGAAGTAGAGGAAGTAGAAAAGTCAGAATACTCTGACGTAATTTCATCCGATTACCTAAACTGGATGGAAGATACTCTAAAGAGTGGCGGTGTTGATACTGTCAGCGCACGTACACACTTCGACGACTTAGAGAAAGCCAACCTAGGCTCTACACCTGAAGAAATTCAGGCTAACCATAAAGGTTTAACTGGTCAAGCACCGGGTAGAACGCAAGAAGGTGGAAACCCATCAACCGGTGCTATTGCAGCAACCACAGGTGGAGGAGTGAAGAAATCAGATTTCATTAACCCAGCATCACTTACAGACTCAGATATTGAGTCTGCATATGAAGTATACAAAGCGGCGGCTCTTGAAGAAGAGTTCCGTGGCTCTCTAGAAAATAATTTCGCATCTCGATACGCTTCAGAGCGTACAACAGAAGTTGCAAAGGCAGAAGCAGCAGCATATGATGCACGCGGACCTCTAGATGAGATAAACAAGGCAATCAGTGCACTTTCAGAGCGCATTGAAACAATCACTACTCCAGCAGAAACTGGAGAAGAAATCGCAAAATCAGATGCTGATGCACCAACACTAACAGTTCCTTCAACAGAAGATTTAGCAAAAATGTCATGGGATGAAGTTCATAACTTGGCATCTAAGGCTTTTGAGTGATATAGAATATAAAATGGAGATGAAATAAAATGGCACGAAATTACGTACGAACAATAACAGACATGGAAAGATACTACTATGGAGCAGGTAACGCAATGGGTTACTCATACTCAGGTAGTGAATTACTCAAGGCCGACAGCCCTATGCTGTCAACAACAGGTGGTACATACCAAGCAATCTACGGTCGCAAAGTATGGTCACAATTAAATCAAGAGTTTAACGCATTCTCTATCCTACCAAAGAAACCATGGGACCGAAGTGGATGGCGAGTTATCACCGATAGACCGAACAGCGGAGCAATTGCTGGTAGCGGTATTGCTGAGAACGGCACACTACCTGAAACTATTAAACCAGCGTTCCAACATGTGGCAGCAAAACCTAAGACTATCGCTCACACATTCGATATGTCTGAAACTGCTATCTTCCTTGCTGACAAGGATGACGGAATGGGCGACATACGCTCAGTCATGAAAGAGGAAATGGGTAAACATCACGCAGAAGTCATCAATAAGATGATGTGTGGTGACGTTGACACAGTAGCAGGCAACAACTTCGAGTCTCTTGACCGAGTTACTGCTGGATATGCTGCTGGTGCTGCATCTAAGACTGGACTAAGTACAGACGGTGATGCAATAAACGCAAACGGTGACCTAGACATATACAGTATTAGCAGAAGTGCAAACACATGGTCTAACGCTGAAATGAGTGTAAACGCAGTAGGTGGGACGCAAACCGATAGAACACTTTCTCTAGACTTATTAGATGAGATGTTCCAAAAGATGTGGATTCGTGGTGGAAACCCGAAAGTTATGTTAACTGGATATGATACTCTAATGAGAATCCAGCAACTTCTACAATCACAACAGAGGTTCATGGAAGAGAAGAGAGTCACCCCTACCTATAACGGTGTAAAGGGTGTACCCGGAATCGAGGCTGGTTTCATCGTAGCAACATACAACGGTGTACCAATCATTCCTACAAAGAACATGGCAACAGACACATTATCAAGAGTTTACTATCTAGATACAGATTACCTACACTTTAGCACAGCAATTCCAACACAATACTTTGAGAGTGGAATCGAAACTGGTGACCCATTTGCAATCAACAGATTAGGCCAAGAAGGACTATACCGTACCATGGGAGAACTATGGACAACTTTCTTCGGAGCACAAGGGAGCGTAAGAGACCTCAAATGAGGTTGTCTTGGAGATAATAAAGGAGTGAATGAATATGGCAGATACATTAACATTAGGCGGAACAGCGACAGCGACATTAGTAGGAGCATGGGAACTCAGAGCGGGTTCTCACGACACTACTGAATGGTTAGATGGAGCAGCAGACACATCCTATCCGGGTGGAGGTCCGGGTACATTCAGCGCAGTAAATAGCGATGGAGCAAACGGATACGACCCAGCACCAAAGATGGCATTAATTAACGTAACAGGCGGAGCAGATGGCGAGACAATCATCCTCTCCGGTGGAGCATCAGCAATCCTGAGCGTTATGGCGACCGATGGAGGCACAGCAGCAGTAGCAGTTGGAGCATCTTTCACAGCATTAACTGCGACTCTACAATACCTAAGTGGCTCATCAAACGTTACAACAGTAATGATACTATACAACTGAGGTGGTTTAACTGCCCACTGTAACATTTGTTGGTAATCTCTACATGAGGCCTAATACAGACCCCTCTATGGGCGACTGGATTAGAGGTAAACCTGTAGAAGTTACTGAGGATTGGTTAGTTGCTAATAAGAGGCAATTAAAACCGTCCTTATTTACAATAGGTGGAGGATTAGACTTACTAAACGATGGACTACCCGATGTAGGCTGGATAAAAGCAGATATAGTCAAATGGTTAAAACAACAAGGTGTAGAAGTATCTAATGGATACAAAACTAAATCCTTATTGTTGTCAATGGTGGATGATGTTTTAACCCCAGCCCCTGTCGAAGAAGTTGTAGTCGAAGTCGCCGCTGAAATTGTAGAAGAGATTGAAGTCGTAGAGACTCCAATTGAAGAGGCAGTTGTTGAGGCAGTAGAAACAACAGAACAAGAAATTTAAGGAGATGAAAAAATATGGCATTTAGTAGTACAGAAGATAACAGGACACACGTATTAGGCGACCTAATGTTGGTTACCGGAGATTGGAACGCAGCAAGCGTAGCGACAGGCACAATAGTAACTGGCCTATCAGATATACTTGCTTGTGGAGTAACGGGCGACACTTTTGGTGACGTTACAGGCGGAGGCGTAGATGGGGCATTTGTAATTGTCGCAGACGCAGCACCCGGCTCACTAGTATTGGATTGTGTGGCTAGTAATACTGGCTCTTGGTGGGCACTAGGAAAGCGCTGATAAGGCGGTGACCTAAATGGTAAAAGCAATACAAGTAATTGGACCTTACAGCCCTAGAGATTTCTCCGGGGCAGGTAATAGTGGCGCATTAAGCACCGCTATGACTACTGATATCGAAGCATTAACTGGCTATGCTAGTGCTAAAATAATCTCAGTCGAGCCAATCACAGTATTAGGAAATATATTTTTAGTAATATATCAGAAAGCATAATAGAAGGTGGTGTGAGTGAATGTCAGGATTCGAGTTACAAACGCTTGATATTGACGACATAAGCAGAGCACAGAAACAAACAGTTCGCGCAGATATTACATACGACGCTCATACAGTGAATACAGACTCGCCTTTGAGTGGTATCATTACTAAACAGAGGACAAGAACGAGTGAACTCGCTGATGTACTCGATATAGGAGCGGGTACACGGTGTACTCATTGTGGAATGTTACATTTTCTATGGAGAGCAACATGCGGTGCTTGCGACAAACCTATGGACTATAATCTCGGTACACGTAACGAGGAGGCGAGGTTGTGAGTGCATTCAACAAGGCTTGGGCTGTGGAGGGTAACTGATGCCACAAGTATTCAGTCCGGGTGAAGGCGAGACAAGACCTCTTGACCCAACAGCAGTCGTTTATACCACAGCACAGAAAGTTGCTGATTTATTAGACATAGGCCCACAAGAAGCGGTGGTTGCCTCATATAATAGCGATAATAACGGCGTGTATGTTACTGGTGCTGATTATAGAAATATTGGATTCTCTTCAGGAGACGTTATACTTGTTTATTCAGATGCAGACCCAATGGGATTTGAAAAAGAAATTGGCGCACCTACAACAAGCATCAATGGTGTAAAATTACCTTTTGCTAGTGGTACTGTTACCGCATCAGATTATCAAACTGCTGATAACACTTACATTCAGAATCAAGCCTCTTTCTCTAATGGTAGAACACGAGGTGTTACGAAAAGTAAGGTTGAGGGTATTATACTTCGTATGCAAGACCACATAGACAATAGAACCCATAATGCTTGGAGACCTTATCTTGTGCAAGCAGAATACATTAATTTCGATACATACAAGCCGTATAGACGTAGATACTACACAGATTATGTAGGTACAGCGCCTCTATTATTTAGAAATGTACAACAAATATTACGTCTTGAACTATGGCAGGGAGACGATTATAGAGAAATAGCAGCGGCAGAAGTGCGTTTACAAATTCCTGAAACGGTACAAGGAGTCACAGGCTCTATTGTTCTATCACCGGGTAACGGTACAGCAGCGACATTAACAATAGGTACAGGTACTAATCAATGGAGGTCTGCTTTTGATAAGACTACAACTGCACAAAACCTTGCTGATTTAATTAATAAAGAAGATAGAGTAAGTAAAACATCTGTGGAGTTCTCGCCCGCTTTCAAATTAGAAGGTGATGCTGTGAACAATGTAGGAGTACATAATGAGTTTTTAGCATCTGCAAATTCAGATTATGGTACAGGGACATTAAAAATTACAAGTATGAGAGATACAAAAGGTGGAGAGACTTGTAGTATTGTCTCAACAATTCCCGGTGTAGGAATAAGTCAAACAGGGTCAGCATCAACAACGTTTTCTAGTTTAAATGGTACTACTATTACAGTAACTAGTACAGGTACTACTGATGGTAGTGTTACATCTTTTAGTACAATAGTTGGAGGTAGTGGGTATACTGCTGCTAATAACGTTACTACAAGCGGTGGTACAGGTTCAGGTCTTACTGTAAATACTACTGTAAATAGTGGTAGTGTTGAAAGTATAGTGATTGATTCACCGGGTACAGATTATGCTAATGGAGACGTAATTACAATAAATGGAGGTACTGCAACATTTACGGTGTCTGCTGTTTCTTCCAACGGTTTTGTAGATGCTGGTGTAGTTATAGATAGTAGTGGAGATGTATTCAGTTATACTGGTAAAACAGCCACTACATTTACAGGATGTACAGCGGTACTAGGTTCTTTAAGCGCTATTACAGGCACTCTTACTCAACATAAATTAATTATAGATTTACACGGCGGTAGTTCTAGTGGAGATAAAGGTCGTTTGCGCGATTGGTGGATGGATTCGGAAATGGGTATTATTTACTTTAACAACTCATATCCTTTCTTTGAATGGAACGCAATCAAAACATCTTACATTTATGGCGAGAGGTATGTAGACAAGGCTATTGAAGATATATGCACTAAAATGGTAGCCATTGACTTACTCTTAAGTGATGATAGAAGTGTACTCATACCTGAAGGTACACAGAATGTAGACATATCGTCTAAGATTCAACTTTACAAAATGGATATAGAAAAGACATTCCCGCGTTATATAGAGGTGGTTGCCTTTGAGTGATACAGAAAAAATAGTCTACGATGAGTGGAAGAAAACTATAACTGCTGAATTAAGTAATAAAGAGTATCAAGCAGATTTACAAAAGGCAGTCACAGAAGGTCCGGCTGAATATAGAGAGGCTGTAGAACGTTCTGAAAGAGGAGAAGAATCCAAAAACATGAGCATTGAGCAAGAATCTGCGATGAAAGATAGAGTCAATAGACGAATGATGACGGAATCTCCCGGTCTTATGGAACATAAACTCAAGAATGATGGTGGTAAATTAGTACCTGATTTCAAAGCCCATGAGCGAGAAAAACGTAAGAAGGAGTTTGCTAAATGGTAGCGACATTCGATGAAGGTATTGATGTAGTACTTGATGTACTCAAAAATAACTGGACTAGAGGTAACACTAACAATTACAAACCTGTGATTATTGATATAGCAGATGAAAGTCCTGAGCGTGGAAAAAGACTTGACCTTGATAGAACAGATTATGTAATGGTATTTGAAACAGCACATAACGAAGAGTTACCTGAAATGCTTTATGATTTTGTCACTACAAGAATCAACATTACAGTAGATATGCGTACCACTAGAAGTCGTGACCAACTAAAAAAGATGGAGAACGAACTTAGAAGGTGTGTGCATCTAAAAAGAAAGGGTGATGGTGTGAATTTTGACAGACTTGTTTATAAAACCCGTACCGATTTATCAGATAGAAGCAAAAAACTGTATAGAATGACCTTTCAGATAGAAGTTGTTATCTTTGCAGAACTAATCCCATGAGGTGAGAGAGAGCCATGCCATCGACAGTATACAAGGGTGATTTGTCCGAAATAACCTTCGGACACGAAACAGGAGTAAGATTAGAACACGGATATGCTGGCTCATTTAAGTTCACAGCATCCTTTGACCCGAATGACCCTGCACCCGCCAATGCCCCACACCAAGACTTAGTGAAAGACACTAGTGTAATCGTGTTGAGTGGTGGAACTGAAGATAGCCCTGTGTTTAGTGGAGTATTGGAATATCCAAACGGAATGTTAGTTGGTAGCAAAGTCATTTTCACAATAGCATCGTCTAGCCCTAATTGGAGTACAGATGACGATTACGCAGTATCAGGTAGAATGTATACTATAATCAAACAGGAAGTCTCAGATGATACGACCGGCCAAAATAACAACAAGACTGAGATTACGGTAACACCTGCATTAAAGACAGACCATACAACAGCAGACAAAGATTCTAAGGCTAATGATGTAATGACTATCTTACCTTTTACAACACCTGCAATTGATGTGGGTATGGAACACGCTGATGCAGCAAACGCATCTGCTGAGAGTGTATTGACTGACCAATTCGTTGGACTGGTAAGCACCGTTGCTCTACCTGAGACTAAAGTAGACCTCAAGAGATACCATGTCGTAGGACTTGGTAGAGATATAGCAGTACAAGTACCGGGCAGATTTACTAATACCGGTGGCTCGTTCGAGTGTAACATACACAATGGTCGCTGGTTCTATTATTGTCTAGGCCACGAAGTTGTAAGTGCACCGGAAGTTAGACAAGATGGGCATGGAAGTGATACATTCAAACTAGTTGGAACGCATTATTCAGGAGATTCTTATATTAATTTTGACGGTACGTTAGCAAACGGTAATGCGGGGAGCACTAATCCAGCAATTAATTCTGTGAATGTAGGCGTAGGCGACTACATTTTCTTACTCGGCGGTGACAATACAGAAGGTGTTGACAAAGTAGATGTGCAGAGTTACAGAGATACAAATGTAAATGCGGAAGTTTTTACAAACGCTACTTGCGTTACTACTAACACAGATGCTAGTATTACAATAGATAGTACTGCTAAGTTGATTGTCGGAATGTCTGTTTCCGGTACTGGTATACCTACTGGCGCTACTGTATCTAGTGTGAGTAATGCAACTAGTTTTGAGTTAAGCGCAAATGCTACTGCCTCTAACAACCCTATCACTCTAACTTTTGACCCAAGAGATATTTCTGCATGGCCGAATGTAAATGCTACACAGATAATTGACAAGGCTATGAAAGAAGAAGCAAGAAGAATAGTAGCCATTACTGTAACTGGTGGGGTCGGTAAAGTTTGGTTAGATGACCCTCTACAATTCTCGTATGAAGATAATACAGTAGTAGAGTTTGCTAGATATGCAGCAGACGATAGTAACGGTAGTCCACATAGAAACACAACCACAGGGGCAATCACTAAACCAGTCAGTCATTTATTCTTCTCTCGTACAACTATTCCTTCATTTGCCATGGAAGTTAGCATTAGAAGAAGAGACATAGACAGTAACGATGGTGCTACCGATGGCGGTACAGGAGATTCAAAACAACTAACACGTGTCTTTAGAGGTTGCAAGGTGAAAGATTGGGCGCTTACCACAGACACAGACGCTGCTCTAAGATTGACAGCAAATTTTGATTCGGCTCTATGTTACACGGATACAGGAAGATTAGAAGCAAGTAACAAGGGAGACCGATATAACACTCACAGACTTTTCGAGGATACTGCTAATACAGAAGTAAAGAGAAAGATTTCAGGTATTGGTAAAGGGACTCAGAAACCATTTATGTTTTACAACGGTTCTATATCTATGTTAGGTACAACATTGGGTCAAGTTGTCTCATTCACATTAAACGGTAAGACTGGTGTAGAGCAGTACTATACTATTGGTGCGGCTAACATAGCAAATAGTGCTACCGACCAAGTGCCATTTGCTGGTACACGTAACCCTACACTAGCAGTAGAGGGTAAAACAGAGTATGACCTTGAAATGGAGATAATCGTAGACGACCCATTATTCTACCATAACATGCGTAGAGCAGTTGAAAACTTTGATGAAACAGACGAGACTGAACAGACAGATGCTGACATGATACGTTTATCTTTCACAAAACAAGTATCTAGCGGTACGGCAGAATCTATTGACATACTAATGGATGATTATTACATCGTTGAAGCACCACTACCCGTACCTGAGGATAAAGGACCATTGAGGGCAAAACTAAAGATTCTACCTAAATCAGTCAAGGTTATTGCTGTTGATACAGTTATACACGCTTGAGGTGAAATAGTGTTACCAACTGCTGTTAAAAGAGTTCAATTCTACTCACGCAATTCTCATGAAAAATATGTCTATTGGCTAATTGATATTGTCAAAGTACCATACGATGAGGCTTTGTTAAAGACTAATTCTAGAAATGTCGTAGATGCGATGGTTGTTAAAATGATACACGAGGGTAAAACCATTACAGAGACTACTGTACTAGCGCCCATAATTCGAGAAATAGAAGATGTTACAGAAGATACTGTAGTAGAACCTATAGTAGAACCTATACTAGAAGAAATAGAAGAGCAGATAGAGCAGATAGAGCCGTCATGGGTTGAATCCGCTAGAGACGCAATAGGTGATGCGGTAGACGGTGTTGTAGATGAAATACAAGAGAAGGTAGAAGATGCTATTGATATTGTTGAAAATGTTATTGAAGATACAGTAGGATTTACTTTTGATAAACCTGCTGAAGTTACTGAGGAAATGATGATAGTCCCCGAAGAGGAGAATCCATTTGGTGGTGAGGTTGATTATAATTCTTACACCATAAGAGAACTCCAAAAAGAATGTAAGGCAAGAGGAATTACTATTCGTGGCACTAAATCAGAGGTAGTGTTAAGGCTACGACACGATGACATAGGTATTGTCGAGCGACCGACACAAGGTGTGACAGATGCCCCCTCGCAAGAGGCTGCTGACGTAACGCCGGATGCCCCCTCGCAAGAGGCTGCGACCGAGGAAGTGACAACAAATGACGATAGTAGACAAACAGAACTTACTGACGAAGAAGAGTGAACAAAGGCACGAAATCCGTGTAGACAAAGAAAATCCTGATTTAATGATGGAAGTATGGGTTAGAGAATTAACTTTCTTTGACGTACAAAAAGCCGCACAAAGTATGTTTCAGATGGATGGCGATGACATATCGCTGAATCTAGAAGGATACTGGCGTTACGCATTTTCAAATTGGGTAGTTAGAACTAACCCTGAATTAACCGTAGATGATATGATGAACCTAAATGCATATGTCGGTCAACAAATTGCCTCTCTATTACCAAAGCCCGATGAACTGGCGGAGGCAATGCAGGGGGGTTTTACGAAAGCGAACAACTGAGAGTTCGGCAATTTCTAAAGAAAAAGGTAATAAAAAATCCTGATGATTTAGAAATGCAGATGCAGTTGTTCGCCTACATCGTAGCGAAACATTACAGCATATCGCTGTCTGAGGTATACCATATGAGTGAAGGCGTGTTCAAACAATCCCTATCTTGGGCATTGGCTATTAATGAAGAAGAGCGTCTCGCAGAGAAGAAGCAAGACCTCGAAAATAGAACCGATAGTAGCGATGTTGTAGACTTCGATTATACATTTTTAGAAGGAGAGGATTGATTATGGCTCTAGGTGCATTACTCAATTCTTTGGCTTCTATGACTAGTTCTCTAAGCAGTATAGGTAACATAATGAGTTCATTAGGTAGCGCCGCATCTAAGATAGGTGAGGCTTTAGGTAAAGCCTTTAGTTTTGCAAAAAAGAAAGCAAAACAAGTATTTGATGAAATTAAAGATGCATTTGAGTCTTTGACGGTTGTATTAAAGTTGGTGTGGAATGCTACTGTGATACCTATGTGGAGTTTGATGAAAACTGCTATGATGTTTTGGGTTAACTTATTTTCAGGTGAGTGGGGCAAAGCCCTAGATAATGTCAAAACGATATGGGGCGCTACATTTGGTAAATTATGGAGTGGGTTAAAATCTGCCGCAGGTAAAGCATTAGGGGGCATCAAGACTTTATGGGGTGTTATAGTTGGTACTATGGGTACTATATTCGATGCTACTATTGGAAATGCATTTGATAAATTAAAATCAGCAGCACAAGGTGTATTTGATACAATAGGTAGTGCATGGGATACTGTCACATCTGTTATGTCTACCATATATGATAAAACATTAGGTAGAATATTTGATGCAATAGGTGGTGCACTCAAAGGTATATTTAACTTCGGTAAATCGGTAGTAGGTGGTGTAGCAGACCTAGGTAGTGGTGCTATAAATGCCGTTACAGGTGGTAGTGGAGATAGTGATTCACCTTCTTCGGGTGGCAACACGTTCAATATGACATTCAATTTAAGTGGTCTTACAGACCGTACAGATAAAAGAGAATTGGCGAGAGAAATAAGTGATTTGATACAACAAGAATTGTCACGTAGTTCAGGCGGCGGTGGAAGAATTGGAAGGGGATACTGATGGCTGCTGGTATACCGATTAGATTAGTTCAGGAAAATCACAACACAATAGAATTAGACGCAACGTCTATGACTCTTTCTACTTCTAGAAAAGTGGGTGGTTCTGCTTTACCACTTACAGGAAGTAGACGTATAGGTATGGACTTAAACGTAAATAAAGCCATGATAAATATTCAAGGTATTATTGCAGATGATAGAGAAGGAACATTAGCCACTGCCCATACCGCTTCAATTAACTTTGGTAGAAAAATAGAAGGGCAGCAATTTACCATGGCTTCTAATTTAGAGGCTTTACTTAATCAAGAGTTACGATTACAGACTTTAAGCACTGCGACAAGTAATCAAGAAAAAACAATAACTTTCACTAATACCGCTTCTGCTGGCGCAACTGCCTATTCATCTAATGGTGGCGCAGGTAGCACCCCTACTGTACTTGTCAACACAAGTGACGCTACATCAGTTCAATTAGCAACAGCAGTTGTAAATTATATTAATAATCAACTAAGTTCTGATTTTACTGCCACACTAGTCGAAGGTACTAATTATGAATCTAAATCAATAAATTGTGTAGTGAACATTGTAATGGTTGCTAAAGGTAGTGTTACCGCTATGAGAAGAACAACGCCTAAGTTTAAGCAAATAGAGAATCCAGTTAATGCAGTTATTTTTGAGCCTCCGAGAGTGTCACCGAGGTTTGGCGGAGGTACGGATAGTGTAAAGAAATCTGCTGGTGATAAGGCTATGGATTTGTATGGAATTATTAACAACAGTACAAGACGTACATTCAGAAGTGCTAATCCTATAGATTTGTATGGTACACGCAGATTACCTGACCATGTGAAAGATTACATTATAGGTATTCAAATACCTTACAATTCTTCAATTAAAGCAACGGGTGGAGAGCAATATGTTGCAAGAAACTTCTTTATGCCCACTGGATTTTATTACGGTAAAGAAAAAACATCGGAAGGTAATGACCATCCGGCAAGTGTGACGTTTGACCCCTCAGAAGAAACAACTGGGATACAAGGCTCAGTTCAAAAGTTTGATATTACATATGACGCTGGAGAGTCTGTTTATAATTTTAATATGATATTTGCACCAATAGATAACTTAATAATAGGTTGAGGGGGGAATTAAATGACAGTAATTAGCCGTAAAACACATGGGTTTTTCTTTAACGGTATTACTGACAGCATCATAGTCCCCGAAGGTGACTTTAGTGAGTTAGGTCATAGAACCACAAGAGGCACTGACGATGTGCGAGTTATTTTATCTGAGAATGCACCATCATCTACACGCGATAATTCTGCGACATCGGGTATAGATAATCAATTTTTAACAATAGAAGCGTGGGTAATGCCTGATTGCGGCGGTACAATAATAGAGAAAGAAGGTCAATACAAACTTTCACTTGGTCACGTAGACACGCCCGGACCTGCATCTTTTGAAGTATACATGGAAGGTGAAGGGGGTGAAGAAAGTTATTTTCTAACCACAGCAACCTTAGAGACAGATAGATACGAAGGGACTGTATACCCACATATTAAGTATCAGGGTCTACAAGATTCATACAATAGATTTGTTGGAAGTAGAGACGACGCAACCGAATTAAACAAAAATCATAGACCTTTGATTCATGTAGTAGCGGCGGTAAAAAGCGATACAATAGATTTGTACATTAATGGAGAGTTAGTTGTAAGAGAATCTATAAAAAATAGAGGTTTAATGTTAAAAACATCAACTAAACAAACATACATTGGTGGTAAAGGTGGTCAGTTTAGAGGTACGTTAGAAGGTATTCATCTTAATTCATCGTTCAAAACATCAATGATAAACGGTAATACACCTCTAGCAGACGATGATACATTACTTCTATACAGATTTGAAGAGCCTATTGCACCAATTGAAACCGTATACACATTCTCTTCAATTGCGAATAACAGCACACAGATAGACGGGCAGAGTGTGGCAATATCGCAAATTAGTATGAGCACAACTGATGCTATTGATTTAGCCAAAAAACTTACTGGGTTATCCAGTGTATCAGGTAATTATGTTTTTAGTAAAGATAGTTCAGGAGTTCACAATTATTCGAGCGGAGACTACAAAGTACTAGATTCTCTATCAGGCACTCTTGTTGAGCATTCTGTATCCCACACTCCATATAATCTTCTAATCAATCCTGATGGGATTAACCCTGATACAAAAGCGCCTAACAATAAACCACCTGAGAGAGTAAGACTGCATAACATCAATGTGGGTACAGGTAATATGTTAGTATCTAGTATTCATCTTGATTTTGCTACATCTGTGAATGGTTTGCGTAGCGCGTTGCATACTAGAACCTCAGGAGTCGATAATCACTTTGTGGTAGTGAGTGCCGATATGTTACTTGAATCATCTACGGGTAATCCGTATCAACCGCCCCACTATTCCTCACAGATAATAGATAGAACAGGACAAATGGTATTAGATGAGAGCGTTTTCGGGAATCATGGTTTTGTGTATTCTAGTGCAATTGCTACAACCACATCAGATACAAATAATCCGTTTGCTGTGGCGTGGCCTACTAGCATAAGTGAAGATTTTCAAATAGGTCACAGCGGTAGACATATTAAGAATCATGTCGAAGGCCACGCTTTCTTACGAATGCTACCTAAGGCTATTGATGAGATAATAGACCAAGAAGCAGATGGTGGTCCTTATGCTGATATTATAGACGTAATATACAATAATATGCATAGAGGCATAGACAAGCAAGTTTCTGTTAATAGTCTAGTAGATGTGTATAGAGATTTTAATGAGATAGTTATAGATAACGTTGTTAACACTAGTACTGTTACTGTAGCGTATAATTCTTACAATGGTACTAGCAGTCCACCTGCTGGTAAAAGAAAGTTAATTGCGATAGGTGGTCCTAATTTTAACTACACGTCTTTTGCACTAAAAGGTCCAATTCCGCAATTCAATATATACGATGAGGATAACGATGAAACTCATCACGATAGTAACATTAGAGATTACCACGTTACTCCTTCTAAAGAAAGTAGAGTTGCTATATTACACGTACCTAGATTAGCAGACTTGACTCCATCTCTTTCTCCATTTGTGGAAATACATTACAATGCAATTGATTTAACCGGCGCTAGTATGAGCGGCACAGTACAACCTTTACTTATGGTAGAAAAAACCGTACCTTCATCTGATACATTAGTGAGCGGCTCAGAGTATGTTTACGATTCTATAATCCATGCGATTGGTTCAGGTATGACATTACATGCACCCGGTGGATACATAGATGTGAATAGAAGCGATGTGGGTATTGAAAGTCCAATAGTACAGGAACATGGTTTAGTGGGCGACACTTCGGAAGGATATTCTGCTGATACAGAAGTCGATGAATCGTTAACACCCGCTAATTATACTCCAAGAAATAATGCAGATTCTATACAAAACGGTACACCGCAAGCCATAATTGAATCTGTGAGTGCAACTGGGGTGCATGAATCTTCATTTAATAAATTATATCTTAATAAAATAAACCAAATTAAAACCTTAACTGATAAAGGTAATTATTCTAGAATAGCCCCTGATGTAGTGTTGGATAGCGGCTCTGCTGGGCAGTTCGATACTGGTACTGTGTCCTCTTCATCTCCTATACACGAAACATTTGACATAATAGATAATCACATTTTAGCAGGTAGAGATAACGCTGATTTTAGAATCTTCATCCAGCCTACTGACCGAAGAAGAAGTATGCAACTTGCTAATGTTAATTTATCTACTACGTTTAATAGCGCAACTATACTTTACTTAATGAGTAGAGCAAAAGTAAGGTCGATAGAAGAAAGTGAAGGCGATGAGGGCGGTTACACTACACTAAGTTGCATCGGTGTAGGAGATAGCCTAGTATCCCGTTCAATTGATTTTACTGGTAAGGGTAGCCCTGATTCACACATAGTCAAAGAAATAGAGCCTAATGCACCTGTTGTTACTGTTACGCTTGGTGGGCCGGGTCAAGGCGCTATGGATACTAGACCAGTATTCCAACGCAGTATATTAGCACACGAAGCCTATTCTACACGCAGGTCGTATGCTGTAACTGCTACTAAATTAACAGTTAACTGGACATCAGGGGCTTGTGTGCTTACTGTAAACGCTCTTAATAACGAAAGTGAAGATATAGCCAGTTGGGGCACATATGGATTTCCTAAATATGGTAGAATATACTTACCTGATGGTAGTAGTGCTAAATACGCTAGTAAAACAGGAAACACTTTTACATTCACAGCAGCAAATGTTGGCTCAGGGGATTTTCTTTCATCCGATAATAGTGAATACGACAATGTTGCTAAATTGCTGAATAGTCTAGGACATATGGTTGGTGCAACTAATGGAACATCAGTTGTTATAAATGGTAATTTTACAGTTTATAATGAGGGTAACTTTGGTGAAGAATCAGATTTAGAAAATGGTAGTACTATAAATGATAGAATGCATCAGAGTATGAATGATGTATCTCATGATTACCAATTAGGCACTCAATACGCTAGTACTAGAGCGGTTGCAGAAATACCGTTTTTCTCTAAACAATTTTTTGCTCCATCTGTTGGTCCTGATAACGCATTTAAGATACATATAGACGCTACACACACTGCACATACTTACAACCCTAGTCCAGTTGGTAGAAGATTCATAGACACAGAACCAACAGATAGAGAGGCTAATTCTGCTTATTCTATGGCTTTACAAAACAGAGAATACTTAGATTCAACATTCGTCACTAAATGGACGGTTAACAGTACGACAAAAAGACTCTATGTAAACAACATAAGTATATTTCCACCTTCTTCTATATCCACTGCAACGTATCAAAATGTAACAACATCATATAGATACAGAAAGATAAACCTAGCAAATGGTGAATGGGCATGGTATACAAACACAGACCCTATTGGAGACGAGTATCTCAGTATATCTACCACAGAATACGGACATAGTGAGAACTTCTTTGAATCTTTAGAAGTAGGTATGTATGTATTTATTACTAGTGCTAGTATTGATAGAAACTTATTGTCTATTAGTTCTGATGGGTTTACACCATCGTCTGACTACGAAGATAGAGATGAATACTACCACGATAGCGCAAGTGTAAAAACACAAGGAGGAAATGTAGATTATGGTCTACGTCAATATGTTAGTGCAGTTGAGTTTAAGGCTGGGCCTGAAAGTAATCCACACGCTGCGAGAATAGAAAGTAAAAGAGCATCTGTAACGCCTCTAACTGTTAGTTCTGCAATTTCTCTCACAGGTGATGACAAAGCGATAATACTTACTTTTAGCGAGGATGATTTTGCTAAACTCCCGTATTTAAACTACGATACTTTAGCCGAAGCATCGTCATCTCTTGGAGATTTAAGATACGATATGCAATATACTTTAGAAAGCGGTGCTGTACATAGTTATCAATATCACGGTAACATAAAGACTCTTACTGGTGCTTCTGTTACAATTAATCCTCCAAATAGTATCACACTTGTATATCACACTTATACTAAATTAGGCACTTCATATCCTTCTGCAAACGATTTAGTTGGTAAGAAATTAACTCTTGCACGTCGTAGTCGTGAAGTTTTTGGAGATGTAATTACTGAAACATTAAGCGAAGGTAGTTTGGCTTATGCAGAAGTAAAGAGTAATCTAATGGTTGATGAAAATATTGCCATAACAGCATATTCTTTAACAGCAAGAGCACTTATTGAGATAACTAACGAAGCGGGTAAAAATGTAAACAACCTACATGGTATAAATGTAAAGAAAGGAGATTCAGTTTATTATTTCATTAATTCAGGTACAGATACGGTACGAAGAATAGGTACGGTAACCAGCGTCACTCAAGCGTTGAATACTAATAAACAAACAATTAATCTAAGTGGTAACACAAACGATGTACCTGCAAACGCTAAATTAGCAGTATGGGTTGGTAATTATGAAGATAAAGACGCTGTATTAAACGCAACGTGGTTAAACCCATATGCACAAGGTGGATTACGCAACGGTGATACAGTGTGGGCTAATATGTCGTACAATAATCCACATGCGGTTGAGGGATTATTTGCTAAGAGCAGAGGTGTGTTAAACGAATCACAAGTATGGAATGCGTTTAACGGAGGTACTGGTGAATTAGATACAACTAATCCAAGAGACAGCATACCTCTAGAGAACTTTTTAATTGGTAACACTTGTTTAGAAACTGCGAGAAACTATGTACAACACGTAAACAGAACAGTTGAAGAAAATTATCTAGCACTCGGACTTACATCGGCTCAAGCGCCTGTTGTAGCCTATATTGACCCTTACTTGTCTACTGACGAACACGCGCGTGTATTACTATACAATGTAGCGCATGACAAGGAGTTCATCGCATTCCAAGATATACACATGCAAGTGCAAACTAGTTCACAGGCTACACAAATAGGCTGGCCTAAAGAAGTGGTAGAAAGCGGCGGCACAAGTAGAACAGAATTACACAAAGTCAATGCTGTGTACAACGGTGCTGGCCCAAGCCCATGGACTACGCAAATAGATGTTACAAACGGCTTTTTATCTCAGAATCCATACATACGAAGCACTCAACAATCTAAGTATATTGAAAGCGCCTACGCACATGACTTAGCAAATAAACATACTAGTGATTTAATTGACAGCAGTACCATTGCTAGTTTGACTACTGCTTTACCAACAGATGGTAGAAGAATAGAAGGTGCTAGATTATACGGTAAAGCACACGGCCATTATGTACACACAGGTTATTCCTATGGTGGTACATATGACGGACTTTCAACTGGATACAGCCTTACACCTAGAACTAATGATAGCGTAGCGTTATACAAAATTGCCAACACTTTACATGATTTTACAAGAATACCAAAAGATGATAGATTTTCTTATGTCAATGCTTTGATTAATCTAAGAAATGGTACTACCGATTGTTCTTTAAGAGACCCGTCTACTTTTTTTGATACTCCTGATGGTACTAGAGTTATACCCGCATTCTTGTGTCTAAAGGGTATACGTAATACTACTCTTGATTTATCTTCACATGGTGAATCTAGATTACAGCACTTACCTCAATGGAAAGATATGGATTTTATCAGAAGATTGACGATTGACTTAGGTGTAGTAGCGCAAAAAGATGGTGTAGTAAATACTCTAGCGGGTGCAGAAGAAGTAGTTCGCTTAGTTAATCAACATGCTGCGTTAACCGCTAGAGTACAAACTGGTTCAGCGCACGACCCCTCACCGTTTTGGGATACTGATAACGGAGACAGGGGTACACACATGGGGTACATACGCGCTCACATAGGCAGAGAGGTACAAGACTTGAATGGTGATGTTGGTTATACGGTTGTCTTACACAGCACAGTACCCGGTGCTAGTGGTAGAAACTTTTGTGCTTGGTTGGATAACAGTAACGGGCAATCTCTGTATGAACCTCAGTTCTTAGTAGGTCATGGTGGAAGGTGGCGTAACTTTTGGGCGTTACCCGATGAAAGAGAAGGAGAGAATATGCACCCCGCGCCTATGCCGTTAAACAAACACGGTAGACCGTTTGCACCAATCACTACACTACAACAATATGTCACATCAGTAGAAAGTGGTGAAGACGTAGAAAGTGTAGCCGAGTTCAAAGACAGTAGCACAATGAGAGCAGTATCTGATTCTATAAGTGGTAAGAGTCATAACAGCATAAACACAGAATCTTTAGACATTAAAGGTTCATCGTCTTCTTTAGTAAGGGGTCTAAGAACTGGTACAAGCCCCACTAGTAGAGTTAACTTCGGTGGGTTAGTAGCAAGCGGTGTACCCGGTTTCGCTCCTAATGCTGGTATTTGGGGATTCGGTGTGAATGGTGAAAGTAGGTTAAATAACAGATACGGTAGTTCTTCCACATCTTCTTATTCTTTACACGTACCTACCACACAATCCTCTCAAGATGTTGTAGGTAATGCAGATATATACGGTATGAAATTAAAGAACAACCTTGGTGAAGAATCTACTATAAGATACATATACAGAACTATGGGTGATTCGTTTTCTAATAGAAATACATCACTACCCGATACAATAGAACAAGATGTTTGTGTTTTCTTCGATGATAGAGATATATCTCAAGGTGGTTTCACTATTGGTAGTGCAATGCAAGGTAGTGGTGATGCTACTGGTAGAATGAGTTTTAGTGCAGTTAGTCAAGTTTTAGGTAGTTGGAGAGGTGCTAGATGGAGAGGTGTTAATTCACCAAATGCTGCAACGTTAGTTACTGCTGCATTGAGCAGTGGCGCTTTGGCTATTACATTCGTAACACCATTTAACGCAAGTTTTACAGATGACAAATTAGGCTATTTAGGATTTCCAAAAGAAAATGGTTTGATACAAATAAGCGATTATGATGGTGCTGGCGATGCCAATGTTGGGTTGACTCTATCTTACACTAGTAGAAGCACAACTACGTTTTATGGTGTTACGGGTGCAGCATCATTAACAAATACTTCATATTTGATTTCATCTATATTAAACCAAACAACCTTAGTTACAGATGAGTTAATTGCTGCTGTTACTGCTGCTGCAATTAATGCAAGTGACGAGATAAACACATTAGATGGGCATACTTTTGATTGTAGAGACATGTATGCCACCGATGGAAGAACATTTGGTGATTGGGGTATAAGTAAAAATGCAATTAAGATAAGAGCGTACAACATTGATAAAAAAATCAAACCACTAAACCTTTCTTATAATGCATCTGTGTTTAGAGACTTGGGTATACAAGCAGCACACCTTGAGTTTGGTGAGGTTGAGAAGGTAACAAGACCTACTGGTACTGCTGATTGGGCTTTTGGTACTTCACGTGCTGTTATAGACACAATCATAGATGCAAGCAGAAGTATAGATTGCGGATATATACCATATAACATATTACAGATACGTACAGTTGCTAAAGGTAGTAACGGAAATACTGCAACACCAAATATTGTAGATTCTAGAAACGCACCAGTAGATATTAACAAATGGTCTAGAGGGTTGAAGGGGTTAGAGTATACTAGATTTTCAGGTGACCATATTCTACCTTGCATAAATAATCCGCATTCTGTATATTCAACAGCATGGACATCCATTACTCAACTAGAAGTAGACAATAATAATGGATATTCTGAGGGTTATACAGGGGCAATAGCAATTGATTCCGGCAATTCAAATCAATTGACTATTGGAGATTTAATCGCTGATACTACTGGAAGAATACTAGGTTCGGTTACTGCAACAAACACTACAACTAGTTTCTCAATAGACTCACTACGTGTGGGCATCTCTGATAACCTGATAATAAACAAAAGAATGGGCATAGCAGATGTTGCTACTAATTGGCAATCGTCTGTAACTCTTGCTGCTAATATGTTTCATTTCCTAATACCTGCATGTACTGATACCACATCCAGCAGAATACCATCTTTCGGTGAGAGAAAGAGAATATACCTGACGGATAAGAAATCAATAGTTGTTGAGAGTAAGGTAGGTAGCACAGCAGCCACCGAATTATCTTGGGATATTGATATATCAGAAAATATGCCTAGAGAGATAACTTTCCACGGAAATATATTATCGACACATATGAATCCTGAATTTAATGGACTGCGCTCTATCGGTAGTGTATTTTCTGAGCCAATAGTCTACTTCCGTGGCGGTAAGAGTAGCAAAGACCACAGCGTGCCTTTGTTCTTTGGGGGCGGCTTCAGCGGTGTAACACTCGATGTTAACGACGGTACAAACAACGACTATTCTACTTTCTACACACACCCATATTCTACTGGACCAACTGGTGTCACCGGATTACAGAATGCCAATGAAATATCTACGAGTTACGCTATGTTAGATGGAAATGCAATGTTTGCATTCTTCCCCGGCGCTGCATTGTGTAATCAGCATCGTGGTAGTATTACACCACCTGCATTCAATCAACAAAACATACTCGCACCTGATTTGTCTAAAGGTGGTGTAACATACGGTACAGGTGAGATAAAAGCGAAACCAGTACCACTTGTATTGAGGTTCGCTCATCCAACAGCACGATATGAAGACCATGCAGATGGTACAGATAGTAAGACCACTTACCTAATATTTGGACCGGGACAAGCATTCCCATTTACACAAGAAGTGGCTGATGCAGATAGTGGTAATGCCGCTAATACCAAAGAGCCATTTCCGGGCAGAGTTATCGTAAGCGGTAACACGTGGGCTTCTATACCATTAGACGAATCAATAGCCAATTCAAGGCACGTATTCCCGAACCATATCGCTAATGAGAAATACAATTTCATGCCACCGAGCAAGGTATACTACGACGCTACTGCGGGTTTCCATTGGAGAGCAATGGTAAATTGGGAAAGCCCTGCTGGATACTGTTGGAAGGGTAAGTTCTCACAAAGACCTGAACATGGTAGGCATTATGGTCAACAGTTCAACGATAACACACCACACGACGTTACAGGCACATCACAAATAGGATATGACTTGACGCATATACATCCTAAGATGCATACGCCTACTATCGGATTCGGTATCACTATGGCAGCAGATACAGTATGGCACATGGATGGTGGTTTTCATCCGGGTGGCTCATGGTTAGACAACCAACTTACATTCAATCCACCACACGCGGGTAAATCTGCTGCTAGAGTATTAAGTAGTAATTGGGAACGCGCAAACCAAATACATCCTACTGCGTTTAGAACGTCGGGTGTACTTACAGGTCGCATTCTAGATTACATAGGAAATGGTAGTGAGGCCGTAGCAACAGCAGACGCAAAGATGGAATACATCGTAGTAGATGGAACACGTTGTCAAAATGGTGAAGAATTGTCAACGGTGCTAGGCGCTGCGATAAACGCATTCCCCGGCGCTGGGGCACTCAAGTCTCTAGGTGGCACACACATGCCGTCTATGGGTAACGCAATGCGTCAAGATAGATATGGATGGATACCACTTGCTGGAACATCTAATTATGTGAGTAATAGCGCTACTGGTAATTACATAGATAGTCCATCAAGTAGTTCACAAACAACATTAGAACAATTACCTACATCGGGTTGGATTAGATTACATCAAGGAACTAACACTAGATTTGCTTGTTATCATTCAAGAGAAGTGTTAGCAGATAGTAGTAATTGGAAAGTTAGATTCTATCTTGCGCCTAATAGATTAAATGGTCTAAATAAATTAGAAGCGCCTGAAACGTGGGAAGTACTCAAAGATGGAACTGGGTCTTTTAGTGAGGCTATTTCTAGTTCCTATACTCTTTACGTATGGAGCAAAGCAGGTACAATGCGTTTCAATAACGAGAATGTGTCAGCACGCGACCACATGACACAGGTTCACTTCTCAGGTATTGTAGATGCTGTTGATAGAACAAAACCAATAGGTGCAGTTGGTTGGCATGGTGAGAGATACTCTTATCTGAATAGTTTGAAGATAACTAAGAATACAAGTGGTACAGGATATGCTGCTGGATTAGGCGCATACCATGAGATGCTTAACTTCTCACCATACGGAACTGCTGGTACAGTAATGAACGTACATAGTAACATACCTGTTGTAGCACCAATGCAAGGGAGTCCTGAAAGTACACCTACGATTGACGGTATAGGGGACTACCTAGGCACGCATTTAATTAAATCGGGTTTTTATTCTAAATTAGATTTAACGAGTGGTAGTGGTTCAGGATGGGATACCTACACATATAATTTCAATGACACAGACGAAGCAGGTAATGATAACCAATGGGTCGCACCTACTAACTACACCACTACATTACCCAAGGAACTAACGACACCGCAAGGATTGTACAGTAGCGCATTCCTAGTAGTCAGTTACGAATGTGAGAGTTCATTAATTGCAAAGTTCGATAGAGATGCAATAACTGCAAACGGTGACTGGTTACAAGTCATAGGACAGGGTAGTAACCCAATCACATACGCTGGTACTACACAATGGGATGAAAGATTCCACGGTCAAGATAGATTCATTGCACCTGCAAACGCTGGACCTAATGTAGAGGCTCTAATCGTTGAAGGTACAACAGTACCTGTTGGAGACGGTGGTGGTAATTGGGCTGATACAACATTCTCAGGCGGCTCAGGAACATATTTTCACAGCGCCACACCTACTGATTTGTTATTGAAAAACGCTACACCGGGTCTAAATAAGACAGGTGATTTACTATTCGACCTAGACCATTCTGTTGGTTCTGCTTTACTACATACAGATGATGCAGAACGTAATACATCTGCTGATAAATATGCAGCAGCACATAGTAGTGGTTTCCCCGTTAATTATTGGATGGGTGATGTAAACGCATTACAGATGTATCAAGATTCAGCCGCTAAGAACTTCTCAGTAGAGAATATAGTGTGGAAGAGAATGGATGGTGGTAACCTCAGTATGCCAGCAATCAATGCACGTGGTCTTGGTGCAGTACCGTGGATGACACGTGTGAAAAGTAACACAGCATATCAGACTGGTGAGAAGATATATGGTAACGTAAGATTCTCCTTTGAAACAACTAATAGTGCAATGTTACCTATACTACAAGCACAGGAGTTAGCACATCCTGAATTAATGCGTAAACATCCATACAAGATTGGTAATGTACTGAATATACCTAATGAGGAGATACAATTCCAAAGTATTACAGTTAGAGATGAAACAGGGCAAGTACACAAGATAGAGGGCGGTAGCCCATTGGGGACTATCATACGTGGATTCCGTGTACCTGAAAATAGAGGCGTGAAAGGTAACGCGCCTGCACTTGCTAACAGTGGTAAGATACCTAACTTGAAAGTACAGTTACCCGACCCTAACAGTATACCGGGTAACATAGTTGTACGTTCAGGGTTTGACCCAATACAAGCATACCAACATGAGACAATAGGTTCAGGAGGTATGATGCATCCTGATATGAGTGAGAGTGACATAGGACATTTATTTGATAATAGTGTAGCAGGGCCACGACAAGCACCTACATACGAGAACCATAATTGGGAACGCATCAATCCTGTATCGTATGATTCAGAACTAGGCGCATGGAATGACAACTCTCCATTACAAACCAGTTATGAGTTACATGACCGTACGCTATTCTTCCATGTTACTAAGATGGGTCATTCTCATACACACCGCTATCCTACTGTGTATACACATGCGGGCGGCGTAGAGACCGACGTAGTATCTGTCACAGCATGGGATTCTAGCACTAACGTATTGACAGTAGATGCTACATTAGACCCACAAGTGTTTGATGCTGGGTTTGGTACTAAAGAAGATACTCGAAAGTTCCTACGCGTGTACAACCCAACAACTGATGAAGGTGCTGTATGTACTTACGCTGGTCAAGATAGTAATAATGACGGAGTTCCTGATAACGCAACAATCACAGTGGTGGGAGATGTTAACTTTGCGACATTTATGACAGGTCAGACTGTTACAAATCTAAAGGTAGTACCATCGTATTACATACCTGCGGGAAGCAACAGGTTCTTCGCAGCACGTCGTTTATCAGACCATGCAGAGGTTAGCGGCAACTCTCCTGATATGGCAAACACTCTGTATTATGTATCGGGACAGACAGTAGGCTATGACGCATACAGTAAACCTGTATTGACACCTATGCCGTTCCCAAGAATGGGACATCACTTCGTTACACCTACTATGCCTATGCTGCCCGGACATTGGGCGCACCCTGCTTACCAAAGCCTATACAGAAGACATTTGATTGATTACCAAATGACAAACGGTTTCGTTGATTCAGGTCTAATTAGTGATAATATAACATCTACAAATAAGAAAGCGGCAGTAGTCACATCAATAGGTACAGGTGGTATAACTGAAAACATTCACGCAATGGATGCAGAAATTAACTTCAGTGGGATAAATGCAGCCCCAAGCGGTCCTAGCGACATACACGGTGGCGCATTTACCCTTATGTTCGAGAGTGGTGTAAAATATGATGGTTATGGTGTATTAGCGTCATCTGATGGTACAAGTACAACTTTAGCGGCAACAGTAAACAAAGCAGGTGGTCACAGTGTTGTACTTGAGGCTGCTAGTGAATACACGCAAGGTAGACACTTCCCTGACCCTGCGGAAGTGGGTGCATACCAAATAATCATACAGCCTAATGTGTTCGATAATCAATTAATAGGCTATCACAACAATTCAGGCGCTGCATTGACCAGTCAGCAAATAAACACAGTTATTGGCATAAAAATGGATAGTAACGGTAATGTGGATGGTGCTAAAGGTGGTATGACATTAGTATTAGCAAAAGCAACACAAGCAGATGTACGTGGTTGTGAAGTATTCATCAATGAAGCAATATTAGATATTAGTAATGACCAAGGTAGCCAATTTACAAATATACCACCTTTAATGTTATACAATCATGTAGGTATACAATTAACAGAAAGCCCCGCATTTACTAGAAAGGGTTTCCCATATAGCACAATGTTCAGTGATGCAACCCCAGCGCATACTTTGCATATACCTTGGTGGAGCATATTACACAAGAATGCAATTAAACATAATGGGTCAGCAATTTCAGAAGCGACTGGATATAGAAAACTATCTCAATATAGTCCCGAAGATTATTATATGTTTATGAGAAGTACATTAGGAAGTGTAGGAAGTCAATTAACAATTAACGGATATACATCTTTGTACTTTGATATATACGATAAATACAATAAAAGTATAAGTCTAAATCCAAAATGTACTGTTGTATCTTACAGTACTGGTGGAACTATAGTTGTAGACGATGCAAATACGTTCCCAATGTATCCTTACTATACACAACAAGTACAGTATACGGGGAAAAATGGAACTATCTATTCTAAAGAACTAACAAGTGTTAGCGGAGATACGGCTGCAACAATCAATATACCCAAAACATTGACATTAGGTGCTAAATCAGGCGCTGATGGTTTTTGGGATAACATATATGATGATGCAATACTTACTTTAACACATAGTTACAATACATTACCAGCAGGTGAACTACTTACAAATAAACGCAAGAGTGTATTTGCAAATATATTACCTGATATAATACAAGGTAATCAAGATACATATAGTAATCATGTACCTGATGCATTCCTATGTATGTGGCATCCTAACCTCGGTAGACCTAATACATACTTCTCAGATAATACATCTCGTAGTTGGAAAGGTAATGCAGTTAACAAAGTAGCATATAATTCATTACCTGAGCATTTTGAAACTATACATTATCACGATTTCACACATGCTATAAGTACAGGTCCATTTGATTTCTTAATTAAGAGACCTAATATAGATAAATCAGGTAGTGTAATATCTAATAGTAGTACACACGATGCAGGTGGCACTAATTTGATGCTTAGTGGCTTTTGGCCTTGTGGTAGTCGTGGCGGCCCACATGCGAGTAAACTAGACTTGTATGGAATGACTTCCACATCATGGAATGTACATAATACGTCCACAAGCGCTAATTTCGCATCTGATAGCAATTTAGAATGGGTAGATTCTGACGATGATGGTACTTATGCAGTATCTGCGGGTATCACAACTGCTTCTATGAACCAGTATAGAAGAAGGCCGTATGGACACCGTAACGCTGTACGTCAAGCCTATAACAGACCAAGATACGATATCAACAGCGTGCGTGCGGTATACGAAGCGGATGCTTCAAGCGCTGCTGGTACTAACACTCTGAACTACGATGCTGGCCCACTTGTACAGACTGAGGCTTACAGTAGTTCATGGGCGTATGGTGGCGGTAGTAGTCTTAGTGCTGCATCTAAACCTATAACATACGTTGGGATTATGGAGCGTCAGACCAATTTTACAGGTATGCTAAACCAAGACCAAGAAGGCTGGCAAGTTAGATATAGTGATGGCCGAAGGATGTCTAGACCATTCGGTACACCAGTACGTACGATTAGAAATCCAACACGTGTAGAAAGAGACTGGTGGGGTGACGGAGAAGGTAAGGGAGAAACAAGCCTATCTGTGGCCTCTCAGTACTATCTGATAGATTGGTGGGGTAATGAGCGTGGAGAGGCTGTAAGGCGTACTCCAGTACGTGGATTTGGTATTAGACCATCATGGGACTGTGGTGATGCATATGACAACGGTAGCAACACGGCACATGCACGTATTTGGAATAGTGGTAAACCTCTATTCAATCTAAAAGGTATAGCCGATTTGACTAACGGAAATATATCAGTAACTACGGGGTATACAATACCTCGATTCGGTGGTGTGTTGAATAATACTAACAACGCTAACACGAATGAATTAGTAGATGTGTTTGCGCCTGTGCATTCACTGCGTGTAGGTGATATGGGTAATGGAAGAGGTGTAAGATATCCAACTGCATTCAACGAAGATATACTCACAGAACTATCAACTCCTGTGCATAAGACTGGTATTGTACTGAGTCATAATACTGCCGAACCGTTGTTTGGAGATGGCCTGTTGCGCCCGCGTAACGCTGTACTGCAAGCCGATGAAGTTAAGAGAGGTATCAGTGCTAAACTAGGTATAGATGACTTTGGTTTGTTGAAATCAGAAGCAACAGTTAGTGATAGAGTAGAAGAAATAATAGGTACTAGCGTGCATAAGGACGTTATTTCACGAAACAGCCCAAGGATTGGTTTAGACGCACAAGTAGTAGAAGGTATAGAACAAAACCACGTTGTAATTAATACCGAGGCTCACAGTTTACATACCGACAGAAATATAGGTCAACGAGTTATATTGGAAGGCGCTATGCAAATTGAAGGTAGCCTAGCAGATGCTGATTATACATCTATTGGATTTAATAGACAAGGCGCTGGCTCTGCTGTTTCTGCTGTACATAGATATTCACATACTAATGTGTTTAGACCATATGGTGGCTCATACATAATTGAAACAAAGAGTTATGCTGGTTTATTCAATGACTTAGGTTGGGGCGTAGCCTCATTAACTGGTAGTAATGATACTAGTAATCCTTACCAAGACGTTAACCAATATAACACAGATACTGTTAGAAATAATGAAGAAGATAATATTGTAAAGTTCATGATTAGACCTGTAAGAGTCTTAGACGCTAAACATACTGAAGTATATCGTATACACAATTCACTACATAGTAATTCGCCGCAATATGTTCAAAATTACCTACATGCGACTTCGGGAGGTAAGTATGGTATATTTACATATGAGACGGAAAATGGTAGAGCGCCAACAGCAAACCTCACGACAGGTAGAAGTATACCTGATGGTAATGGACCATACCTACCTATCTTCGTATTTGACCACACAAGCGCATTTACAACCCCTCTAAGTTATGGTCCAAAATTACTTGGTACAGGTGTAACTGGATTTGATAGTACTAGTCTAAAATCTAGCGTATCGAGGGTCATTATAAGCGAAAACACGCTACAACACCATCGTTCCGATGCACCTAGAAGAAGGCAAGAGAAAGATACAGATGATGAACTAAAAAGGAGTGATTACAGCATAAAACCAAGATTTAGTCAATCTTTACATAATAAAGGTCACAAAGGTGATGTTGATTTTAACGTTACAGACCATAGCGGAGATGGCGCATAATGGGACTTATTCAATCATCAAAAGGTCGATTCGATAGTACTTTGACTAATGTAATGAACGATATTAGACAACCTGTGTTCATAGACAACGCAGTACATTATGCTAAGATAGAGCCTAGAAGTGCAGGTAAGACTAGAGTTACTATCGAAGCGGTAAACGCTGATAATTACGATTTAGCGACAGAACGTACATATTCTTTAGTTGAATCTGAATCTAGTATTATCATTACGCATACTGAAACTGACGGTCATTCGCTGAAAAGCGATGTATGGTCTAGTAAAGGTAAAAATACAGTTACAGATTTGTTGTACAGTGAAGATAATCCCGTAGATAGAATTATGAGAAGTACTATGACATCAACTGATAATGGATTGCAGATTGATTTACGAAATATGAAAACCCGCACTCTCAAAGAAATAGGCTTTGATGACGACATCATACATTTAGGACAAAATATGGACATAGGCTTCAGAACTACCGATTTAGCAATTAATTTATCTCAAAGTGTACCTAACGCTATTACCGCTGTAACATTAGGCTCATCTAGAACAGTAACTAAAATGAGCGATAATAGACGTAAAAACAGTAACGTGTTTTTAGCAGCAGATTTCTATGGTGTTAATCTAATTACCGCTTTACGATTTGTTACTAGACATGATAATCGAGTAACTATAATGAATAAACACGGAGTCTTAAACTATGTACCGTTTAACTTTGCAGATGTGAGTAGAAAAATAGATGGAAATATTCGTTTCGGTTCTAAAGATTCTAGTCCGATGGACAATATAGAAAATCGTATAACCGTTCAAGGTCAACAAATAGCATTAAATGAAAACTTGATTCTTACAATGGATGATAGAAGTAAACAGCAGAATAAATACAGTTCTGATATACTGGAAAACTCAATACCTATTTTTGATGCATCTATCACTAGTACATCTCGTGCAAAAACAGTGGCGCGTCAAATTCTAAAAGCAAATGCATCTGTATCGGGTTCGCTAAGGTCTGACGGACATCCTAACTTATGGGATGTTAGACCGGGCGATATCATAGAATATGATGGTAATAGATTAACTATACTAAAAGCGCAACATAGATTATCTAACGCTTTGAGTAATTTCACCTTCTTAAGTACAAATTCAGGTCTTGAAGGTGTTTTACAAGGAATAAAACAAGGTAGTATTACTGAAACATCTAAGAGAAGGCCGGACAAAACAAATCAGATACATACTGAGAATTTTTCATTCTTCGATAATATAGAAATAATTGTCACACCCACAATCACAATTACTGAATTATCACACGCGGGCTTCCTTATTGGCCGAAATAGCGAAAGGGGAGTGCTCGGTGGGAACAACGAGACTATCGGACTCATCGAAAAAGAAACCATAATAATAGAGGGGGAATCATAATGCCAGCAAACGACCATTTGAAGCGATTGATGATAGAAACAATAGCCGATAACATCAATGAAATGGTTATCGGATTTGATAGTACGCCTGCTACTAGTAGTGACGGAAGTGCAGGTAGACCAGCGATAACAATAATACCTACTGTACGTATTATGGATAATTCAACTCTTTTAGTAGAGGGTAGTTTAACAACAGCAGACACATTCGACGAAACACTCAAAGAAGTATTCGTGCAATTAAGGGGTACAAGCGGATTCACCCCGATTACAAGACATGTTTTCAATCCGATAAAGAAAACATCAACAAACGAAGTAGTAATCCAATTAATGATAGAGGTAAAGTGATATTATGGTAGAAAACGTCATTTCAGGACATACAAGTACATTGACAGATGGGGATTATATTCTCTCTCCATCTTTAACGAATATATTTGAAGGTATACATGGTAATGGAATCTTGATGTATGAAGATACAGCGGCAGGTGACAGTAATAGAAATGCGAAGATAACCACACCGGGATATGTATCGGACAATGGAACTAACTCAATTATAGTAAGAGGCGGTTATTCTGTATTAGATGGATTAATCATACCTTTTGGTAACATAGCGGCAGGTGCTACACAAACTATAACATTACAACAAAGTACTATCGAAGGTAGCACATCCGCATTAACTACCGGCCAATCTTGTTTGTTAGTTGTTTATGCTTGTAGTGACACAGAATCCCCAAGATATGGTATCCACATTGAACAGGGCACCGCAGTACCCACAGGATTTCCTGTAACACCTGAAAATTTCCTGAGTGATACAAGTGGTCTTACAGGAACTAATCTAGCCTCTAAGCAAAGCACAGTCCTCGCAGTTGTAAAATGTATTTTTAACGCAGGTGCAGGGGATTTAGATATGGAAGTGGATACTGTATATGACGTACGTACATTCGTAAAACCTAGCCCTATTTACCTTAGTCCTATGACTACAGGCGTTGTTGGTAACCAAAGCAACAGAGTTGATTCAGCAGCAGACCTAGATGGTATGCATGGCGGTGGAGATGAGGTAGGGGGACTATCATCTTCCAACTTCGGCGCTATATGGCAATCATACAGTTATGGTACCGATGGCACAGATGGAGACCACGTGCTGTACTTTAGCGGTAAACAAGGCGGCTCAAGAAGAACACATCGAATCGGTCCGAATAAAATTAGTGTATTGAATACGGCACAGAACGTTAGATTCGACGGGCCGAATATATTTAACGCAACGCCAGCAAGCGGTGATATTAACATAACACCTACTGGTACCTTTCCTCCAAGTCACATGATTATAGTCAATAATGCTCAGTCTAGTACTCATAAAGTCATATTTGACCCTAGTGGACTCAGTAATGGCTCTGCTACTGTGGGAGATGTAGGTACATCTTCATCTGCTATATTTGTTTACAATGGTACTGCATGGGTCAAAGTATTCGCAACATCATCAGCAGCGGGCGCGAGCGGTTCGGCAGGCGCTATACAAATAAGCGACGGTAGTGCATTCTCTAACGATTCAGACCTTACTTTTACAGGGGGCAACACTCTCAACACCGTACATCTTACCATGGCTGGACTTCTCACCGATGCTAGTGGTATAGCACTCAAAGCCAGTGTGACAAGCAACCCTGCTGGTTCAGGACCGGATGCACGAACCTTGTGGTATGACGACGGTAACAATGTACTCAAGTTCGGTGCATCAACAGTTCAATTTACTGATAGTGCTGGATTAATGGATATAAACGGATTATCTGCTGCTGTATTAGCATCAGGTGATTTCGTATCTTTTTCAGACACAAATGCTTCTAATGTTACTAAAAAAGAATCAATAGACGATGTTGCTACATTATTTGCAGGTACGGGTTTAACCGCATCTAGCGCTGTAATTGGAGTTGACGCTTCACAACCTACTATAACTGCAATAGGCCCAAGTGATGCGGCGCTTACAGTAGGACAGAATCTGATTGTAACAGGTAATTTAACTGTAAATGGTACTAACACAGTAATTAATTCTACAACACTACAAGTAGATGACAAACTCATCGAATTAGCGCATTCACCTAGTGGTTCAGAAGGAGATGATGCCGCAGTAGACGGTGCGGGTATTATTGTCAAGTCTTCTGACAGTGACAAAAGCATACTTTGGATGGATGACACAGATGGTTGGGAGTTTAACCAACACGTTTTCCCCGCATCGGATAGTGCTTTGAATATAGGCTCAGATACAATTAGATTTGCCACAGGTTATCTCGACACACTTGTTTCCACCAACCTTACAATAGACACGAATCTATTGAAGACTGACTCTGCAAATAATCGAGTTGGTATCAACCAAGCAGCACCCGATGCACCATTCCAAGTAGAGGAACTCGGCTTTGGTTACGGTACTGGTACTCGTACATGGAATGGAGTCGTTGGGCACGCTTCAGGCGCATCAGTAATAACAATTAATCTGTTTAAGAGAACAGAATTTAAGGCCGCTAAACTACTTGTCTCGGTTGAAAATACTACTGATTCTACGTATGAGACATCGGAAATGGTGCTTACTCATAGCGGTACAACCAACGCCGTAGCCGATATTATAGCAGACAATGTATTTCTGTCTGTATATGGTACGGTGACAACCGTAACAGCCAAACAAGGGGTGTATCAAGGCGTTGTAACGGGAAGTGGAAATAGTCAATACATTCAATTACAAGTCACGCCTACGATAGCCAACAAGAGTGTAACGGTGCGCGTATCGTGGCAAGCATTAACAATATAATATAGGTGAAATGATATGGGTACAGCACGAAACTTTAGTGTAAAAACAGGATTAGATATAGACGACGGCGATTTAACATTAACCGATGGAGATATCTTATTAACGGCTGGATTTTTACAGAGTACACCAGCGTCAGGTAATCCGTTAAAAATCAACGGTTCTACAATTTCAACTTTATCAGGTAACCACGCTATTAACATTACACCACACGGAACAGGCTCAGTAGTTATTTCTAAATCGACTTTAACAACGACAGACATTAATGCGGGTACAATTGACGGTGCTACCATTGGAGCAACATCTGCGGCTGCTGGTACATTCAGTACGATGACTGCAACCACATCTGTTCTTGGTACCCTCGGTGGGAATGTGGACCACAACAACTACAATTCCACGAATGTAGATATCAACAGCGGTGCGATAGATGGCGCGCCTATCGGTGCAAATAGTGCTTCCACAGGGGCATTCACGACACTTAGTGCGACTGGTGCTGTAACGGTAGGTATTGATGATACGGGCCATGATGTGAAGTTCTTTGGTGCTACTACCGGCAAGTCCATGTTATGGGATGAAAGTGCAGACCAACTGAAAATTGTCGGTACTGCTGGCAGCGTTGCACTAGATATTGATACAGGTAACTTCACAGTTGGTGCTTATGGATTAACTAGTGCTGGTGCAGCAACTATTGCTTCAATGGCCGGTAACTGGACTAACGCAGGTAGAACTGTGGCTGACGCTGGTATTCTTACAACTGTTGACATTAATGGTGGTACAATTGATGCTGCTGATATTACAGTAGGTAGCAGTAAGACACTCGATGTGTCTGCCGGTACGCTTACTCTTGCAAACGACCAAATTAGCGGAGATGCTATCACAGGCGGTACAATTGGTGTTACTACAATTACGGCACTTACAACTGCTGGAATTACAGCGACTGCTAATCTTGACATTGGTGCTTACACCATAACTGGCACTCGTTTTATCTCTGATATTGCTACTGGGACTGCACCTTTGGCAGTAACATCTACAACCGAAGTTGCCAATCTAAATGTAGCGAAACTTAGTGGTGCTGATTGGGATGCACCTCTAGCAATTGGTGGCACTACTGCGGCTGCTGGTACATTCAGTACGCTAACTGCAACCAGTTTAGAAACAACTAGTTGGGGTAAAATAAACGGAAGTGCAATAGAAAGTACCACTAATTTCCAAGTCAATGCTTCCGCTAGAAGCGGTGGAGCATCGGGAGGTACAACAATATATGCAGAAGCGAGATTATATTCTGATATAGCGAATGATGATATGGCAGGGGGATATAATAATTATACAGGTATGGCTAATTCATTAATTTTAGAAAATGCTGAGAATGTAGTTGATTCAGGTCAAGGTATTATTTACACAGTTGGAACAGGCGCAGATACTGGTAGTACATATGCTGCTGGTAGAATGTCGAGTACGGATAACAGGTACACAATAGGGTACTTTGCTGACAACTGGGATGAAATAGGTTATTCTAACTCCGCCAACAATGGTCAAGATACAGAAAATCCACTATTGTTGGCTAATTCTCTCCTTCACATAGGTGCTGATGGAGACTTGACGTTACATAAATCGGGAGGAACATTAAGTTTCACTTCAAATACTGATAAAATAACAAGTTTCGTAGGTAGTTCAAGTGCGAGTGCGAGCGCCGCCTATGTTTTACCAACAGCCGTACCAGCAGGCGGTAGTAAGATTTTACAATCCACAACAAGCGGTGTAATGAGTTGGGTAGCGGCTGGTAGCGGTGAAACCAATCAAAATGCATGGGGTGTTATTACTGTTCCAGCGGGGACAACAACACAAACAGCAGCAGTAGATGCAGATTCAATTGCTTTTACTGTAGCAGACGGAATTAAAATTACCGGCGGAACTGATACAATTGAGTTTGCACTAAATGTTGATGGTGCCGGGGCATCGCCTATTGCAAGCGGTGATTTGATTGCTTTTGCAGATGTATCTCATGCTTCTAATAGAACTCAAAAAGAGTCAATTGACGATATCGCTACGCTATTCGCTGGCACAGGTCTTACTGCTGCTAGTGCTGTGATAAGTGTCGATGCTGCGCAAACGGCTGCTACCAGTAGTATGACTAGTAGTACATCACGTACAATCACAACTCCATTACTTAGTGTCGAAAGCGGTACTTCTAGTAAACCTGTTATACAAATTAAAAATACACACGACGGTACTACTGGAGCAGAACTAAAATTCGTTTCAAATGACGCATCAGCAGGTGCAGATGGGGATGATATAGGTACTATCTCATTCTATGCAGATGACTCAGGTGGTAATCAAACAGCCTTTGCAAGTATATTGGCGGAAGTTTCAGAATCATTAAACACGGATGAAGCGGGTAAACTATCTTTCTTCATCGCAGAAAGTGATGGTACTAATACAGCACAAACAGCAGCCTTGATTCTTGAAGGAGAGCACGCTACTGATGGTCAAGTAGACGTTACAATCGGTGCTGGTGTTGCATCAACAACTACAATTGTGGGAGACTTAGTAGTAAACGGTTCAACAACAACAATATCAACAGCGCAATTAACCGTTGAAGATGATTTAATTACTGTTTCTAAGGGTAACGATACTATCGCTAATGCGAATGGTAGTGGGTTAGAAATAGACGCTACTCTTGCAACTAACATTGCATGGAAATATAATCATGCTACTACTGCTTGGCAATCTAACATAGACATAGACACATCAGGTACAGGTAACACGTACAAAATCAACGGCACTGAGGTACTAAACGCTACTACACTTGGTAGCGCAGTTGTATCATCAAGTTTGACTAGTACAGGCGCTCTTAATGGAGGTAGCATCACATCAGACTTCGGTACAATAGACACTGGTTTATCCACAATTACAACTACCGGATTAATCTCAGGCGGCTCATTAGACATAGACCATGTGTTAATCGACGGTACTACAATTGGTCACACAGATGATACAGACCTAATCACATTAGCAAATGGTCTAGTAACAGTCGCTGGTGAAATCTCAGTAACTACACTTGATATTGGTGGTACTAATGTAACATCGACAGCCGCAGAACTGAATCTAGTGGATGGTATCACAGCAGGTACAGTAGCAGCCAGTAAAGCAGTTATTGTAGATAGTAGTAAAGATATCACAGGCTTCAATGACCTAACGGCGGCTGGTGCAGTAAAAGGTGCTACACTCAGCGTTGATGCAGTTGCTATCTTAGATACTGCAAGAGGTGCTGCTTCAACTATAACTGGTGCTACTAATTTATTCTCAATAGCAAAAGCAACTTACAAGGCTGCTAAGTTAATTTATCACATAAAGAAAGATGATAACAACCGTACAGATGCTGGGGAGATATTAGTTACCCACGATGGTACTAACGCTTTCCTTACACATTACGGTCAAGTTAGTACAGATACAGCAGTTGTAGGTACATGGGATTGTACTGTAAACGGCGCAAATATAGAAGTTAGATTTACACCTACCGTAAACGGTGCGCATACATATGGTATAACAGCGACACAAATGGTAGTCTGAGCATGATGGATAGTGAAATTATGGTGATGAATAAATGGGAACAGAAAGAGATTTTGTAGTAAAGAAAGGATTAGTAGTAACCGAAGATATTGAACTCGGTCATGCTACTGATACTACAATAGCACGCTCCAGTGCTGGAGTGATAACAGTTGAAGGAACGACAGTCTTGTTGTCGGGTGCGGCTTTAGGAACACCAGCAAGTGGTGTTTTGACCAACGCAACGGGCACAGCATCAGGCTTGACAGCAGGAACAGTCACAACTAATGCTAATCTAACAGGTGATGTTACTTCATCAGGAAATGCAACTACTATTGCTACTGATGCGGTGGATATAGCGATGCTTTCAGCAACCGGAACTGCTTCATCTTCAACATATCTTAGAGGTGATAATACTTGGGCTACTGTTTCAAGTGGCGGTGCTACTGCTATTGATGGTTTATCTGATGCACTCAAAGAGAACAATTCAATTTGGCTTGGAAGCGACCCAAGCGGAACAACGGTTTCAGCAACCCATAACACCGCCGTAGGAGATACTGCCTTAGATTCAATTACCACGGCAGATTTCAATTCTATTCTCGGCTCAAAAGCGGCCACAGCATTAACAACAGCCTCATCGGTAGTCGCAATAGGTTATCGTGCATTAGACGCTGCAACCACAGGTGGTTCTGGTGCAGTAGCAATCGGACAAGATGCAATAGGTGGTGCAGTTACAGGAAGTTATCAAGTAGGAATTGGATATGGTGCTATTAGAAATAATACATCAGCAAATTACACAATAGGTATCGGTTATAGTGCTGGTAATGGAATTACTACTGGTGGCGCGTCAGTAGCAATTGGTGCCAATGCTATGTATAGTGGCTCACAAGGAGCAGAAAATGTCGCTATCGGCTATGCTGCTTTAGGTAGTGCAAATGCAAGTGATAATGCCTATAACATCGCTATCGGCTCAAATACACTCGATGCAATTACAACCGCAGATTACTCAGTCGCAATTGGCTACAAGGCTGGAACAGACCTTACAACAGCCCAAGCCTCAATTATGATTGGACATAAAGCCGGACAGAATAGCGGTTCAAACTCGGTGTATATTGGTTATTCAGCCGGAGAATTGGCTTCTGCCGCTTCTGCACAAAATAACTTCATAGGATATAGAGCAGGTCGTTATGCAAGTTCAACATACAATATCGCTTTGGGTCATCGTGCTATGGATGGTTCAAGTTTCTCAGGCAGTTATAACATAGGAATTGGAACAGATGCTTTAGGTGCTAACAGTCTAACTGGAACAAAAAATCTTGCACTTGGTTACGGTGCAGGCGATAACATCACTTCAGGTTCTAATAATATCATTATCGGTGCGGCAGATGTAACAGCAACTTCAAACGACCAATTATCTATATCATCAGGAGATGGTAGCCCTGTTTGGATTACAGGTGATTCAAATGGTAATGTATCATTAAATCAATTAGCAGATGTTGTAGCAGTATCAACCAATACAACACTAACACTGTTTATTGGACAGCAGGAACTTGCACTTTACCTGTTGATGCAGCAGTAGGAACACAATTCACAGTATTCAATAATACAGGTTCAAGCGCAACAGTAGCATTAGGCGCAGGTGATGCTATGGCTGGAAGTTGGGCTACTAATGCGGCAGTAGCAGATAATGATGCAACAGCCTATGTTTGTGTTAATATAAGTGTTAGTGAAAGTCAATGGGTGCAAGTGGGAGCATGAGTTTCATAGGTTCAGTGGGAGTTGTAGCCCAACAAGGAAATCAAGCAGTTGCTTCTGCACCAACGGATGTATCATTAGCAACATCAATAAGTAGTAATTACGATGATGCAGTTATCACTAAAGCATATAATGGTTCAACACCCGAAGAAAACATACACATGCAAGAGGGTGTAGTAGCAAGTGGTAGTTCTATAATAACTGAATTAGATATAACTGAATTAAATCTTTTTTCTGCTGCAAATTATATTAACATTAGAATAGGTGCATATCTTAGGGCAACAGGAGCAACAAGTTATTCTTATGTTTTACATGATTTAACAGGCCAACTTGATGGTGTAACAACATCATTGGTAACTTCAAGTATGTCCACTACACAAAATGTATTAGACCCTCATCCCGGTATTGGCGGATATGTAAAAATAGATGCAGGTGGAGGTCGAGGCGGTTTAACTTGGGGTAATAGTGATGATTGGCTTCAATTCAAAGTTAGAGGAACAGCAACTAATTCAGCAGGTTCAACATCTATTAGCCCTGATATAACCGTTAAAATAATTTGGACACCCGGAGATAGAGGGGATTGATATGAAAATTAATGTTAATATTCCAACAGGAACAAGTGGTGATTTTGAAATTGCTAATTATTCAAATGAAACAACAGATAATAATTGGCAAACTTACCTTAGTATGAAAGATGAAACCCATACGAATTATATAGTTCTTCTTAAATCAAATTGTGTTATGCCTATCATGCAAGATTCAGAAGCAGAATACAATGAACATCAATGGCTATGGGATAATGCAACAGGAGATGTTTTAATCGGCGGTTTAGGAATAGGGTTAGTTAATCAAGTTCTAATAGACAATCCAAATATTACTTCGGTCACAATTATTGAAAACTCACAAGATGTAATAGACCTTGTTTGGGAACATTGTTCTAAAGATGAACGCTTTACACTTATACAAGAAGATATAGAAA
>LWDU01033619.1_pt1 | contig 115397 bp, 133 predicted proteins | sample 727161 | NCBI WGS metagenome assembly LWDU01 (sample SAMN04566230, study PRJNA314399) | hydrothermal vent metagenome | isolation source: deep sea hydrothermal plume seawater | place: Mexico: Gulf of California, Guaymas Basin | collected 2004-07-11
TTTGCCATTCATGATTATCATTTTTTGTTATTGAAATAAAATCTGAACCAAAAAAAACTCCCTCGACCCCATCAATTTTGAATAAATTTAAGGCGAATGGAGAACGCTTCGCTTCCTCCACATTACGAAAATCAGCCGTTTCTTTTTCCATTACAATTTTGCCTGGCAAAAATTTTAAACTGGAAGGGTTAGGAGTAACTTCTATTTGTATATTCATTATAATTTATTTTTCATTAATTATACTACGATTGCTCCGGTGAATTATACATTCTTCAGATGAAAAAACAATCATAGCTTCAAGTCTACATTAAGCTGTCAAACACCGTTTTAATACAATTTCATAGAGCTTGTGTTTTGCTATATAAAGCGTTCAATCATCATTTAAAGATGCATGCTATGTCCATTTTGTAGGAGCGAAACTTGATTATGATATGTAAAAAAATTGAAAGTCAAAACATAAAATGAAAAACTATGTAAAATGTAGTCCGAATGTTAGGCACGAGATAGGCACAGCAAATAGATTATCTTTTTTGAATCTTTTTATGGGAACTTATGATATGTTTTAGACTTAATTGGAGTACACGACTAATTACAAATCAGTTGCTCTACCAATTGAGCTATGAGGGCTTATAGTTCTTGATAGTTTAAAATTAATTATTTTTCAATAGATTTTTATATAAGGGAATTAATCTTCTAGACTTCCAACATTTTTTTCACCCAAATCTCTGAGCTTTTTAAGAAGTAATTTGACTTTATCTTGTTTACAGTCCTCAGTCTGACCTTCTTGACACCACGCAAGCTTCTTTTTAGTTAAAGCAATTTCTTCTCTCTTTTTTTTATTTTTTTCAAGTTTGGCTTTTTTTTCAGCCAATTTTTCTTCTCTTTTTTTCTTTAACATCTCTTGCTTTGCTTTTTTTTCTGCCCTTTTTTCTGCTCTTTTTTTCTCTTTAGCAGCTTTTTTTGCAGCTTTCTCTTTTCCTTTTTCAGAAGATGTATCAATCTCACCTTTTCCTAAAAGTTTATTAAAACATGCAGCAATGCTTCTTTTTGATTTATCTTTATTCCAACAATATTTTATATCAGCTGCTTCTACCGGTTTAATTTGGTTAATATTAGCTAGCACACTCACTATAGCTACAAAAAGAAATTTTTTAATAAGATTTGTCATTATTTTGTAAATTGATATTTTATAATAAATAATATTGCATAAGTCTAGCTAATTATCCATCTCTTAAGCATTTAATATAATGAAATGCTACAGCTGCTGAATTTGAGATATTGAGGCTTTCAATACTACTATTAATTGAAATTTTTAATAAAAAGTCAGAGTTTTTTATAGTTTGTTGTTTTAAACCATAACCTTCAGAACCAAATAAGAGAACATTATTTCCTCCCCAATCGTGTTTTGTGAAATTTTTACTACCATTTTTATCAAATCCACAAACCCAAAAACTCTTTTGCTTCAAATATTTTAATGTAGTGTTGATATTTGAAACTTCAAAAATATTAAGATGTTCAACGCAACCGCTTGCACTTTTGTATAAAAGTTTACTTTCGCTTGGATACGATCTATCTTTTATAATCAATCCGTCTATATTAAAAGAGGCAGCGCTTCTAACTATAGAGCCTATGTTTCTTGGGTCTGTAACTTCTTCTAGAGCAACAAAGGTAATATTTTTTTTATTTTCATTTAATTTCAAATAATCTTTAATTCTTAAATCATCTAAATGCTCTATCTCTGCTATTAGACCTTGGTGAGATATTTGATCTTTTGAACATAAACGATCTAGTTCTTTTTTAGTTTTATAAAATATTTTAATATTTTTTAGCAAATTAAGATCTTGATTTTCTCTATTTAGTTTCTTTTTAGAATCTTCATTTAAAAGGACTTTTAACACTTTACGGCTAGAATTCTTTAGAGCCTCTGTTACAGCATGCTTTCCTGCTATTAAAAATGAAGATTTTCTCATGTTTTTACCTGTTTACTACAATTAATAGCATATTAATTGATAAAATCATTTATTGCATTTGTTTATCATAATGCTTATAAAACCTTGTTGAATAAAGCTTTATTGTATAGGTAACCTTCAAATATTGGAGGGGTACCAAAGCGGTCAAATGGGGCGGGCTGTAAACCCGTTGACTTCGGTCTTCGAAGGTTCGAATCCTTCCCCCTCCACCAAATTCAGTAGAGTTTTGGACAACGATAGAGTGTGATACGTTTGGAATGACGCGGGTGTAGTTCAATGGTAGAACACCAGCCTTCCAAGCTGGTCGTGAGGGTTCGATTCCCTTCACCCGCTCCAAAAAAAAGGTTAATATTAAAAAGGATTTAAAGAGGAAAAAAAATGGCTGAGAAAAAAAAGTTTGAACGAAATAAACCGCATTGTAATGTAGGAACAATAGGTCATGTCGACCATGGAAAAACTACTTTGACAGCAGCAATTACTAAAGTGTTGTCTGAAAGTGGTGGAGCAGAATTTATAGCTTACGATCAGATTGATAAAGCTCCTGAAGAAAAAGAAAGAGGGATTACTATATCTACTGCACACGTTGAATATGAAACTGCAAAAAGACATTACGCACATGTAGATTGTCCTGGTCACGCTGACTATGTGAAAAATATGATAACAGGTGCAGCTCAGATGGATGGTGCAATTTTAGTTGTTAATGCTGCTGACGGTCCAATGCCTCAAACCAGAGAACATATACTTCTAGCAAGACAAGTTGGTGTTCCTGCTATAGTAGTTTATTTAAACAAAGTTGACCAAGTAAAAGATCAAGAACTTTTAGATTTAGTAGTTGAAGAAGTGCGTGAACTTTTAACTTCTTATAAATTTCCAGGAGACAAGACACCAATTATTAAAGGTTCGGCTCTTGCTGCTGTTGAAGGAAAAGATGAAAAGATTGGAAAAAATTCTATTTTAGAATTAATGAAAGCAGTTGATGAATTTATACCTCAACCTGTGAGACCAAAAGATAAACCTTTCTTGATGCCTATAGAGGATGTTTTTTCAATATCTGGACGTGGAACTGTAGCAACCGGTCGTGTTGAACAAGGTGTTGTCAAAACTGGTGAAGAATTAGAAATAATTGGTATTAGAGAAACTAAAAAAACAGTTATCACTGGTGTTGAAATGTTTAGAAAGATTTTAGATACAGGTGAAGCTGGTGACAATATTGGAGCCTTACTTAGAGGTGTTGAGCGAACTGATATAGAGCGAGGACAGGTTCTTGCAAAACCAGGTTCAGTTACGCCACATACTGAGTTTGAAGCTCAAGCATATATATTAAAAAAAGAAGAAGGTGGTAGACACACCCCATTCTTTACAAAATATAGACCGCAGTTTTATTTTAGAACAACTGACGTTACGGGAGAAGTTACTTTACCAACAGGAACAGAAATGGTTATGCCTGGAGACGACTCAAAGTTTAATGTTAAATTAATTACTCCAATTGCAATGAATGAAAAACTTAACTTTGCTATTAGAGAAGGTGGTAGAACAGTTGGAGCTGGAGTGGTAACAAAAATTATTAAATAATTCTCTAGGAGTGTAGCTCAATTGGTAGAGTACGGCGCTCCAAACGCCGGGGTTGGGGGTTCGAGTCCCTCCACTCCTGCCATAAAGTAAAAATTATGTTTAATCCCTTTAAATTTATTCAAAGTGTAAAACAGGAAGCTTTTCGTGTTACTTGGCCATCTAGAAAAGATGTTATGATTGGCTCAATAATGGTTTTTGCTTTAGCAACAATTGCAGCAGTTTTTTTTTTACTTTTAGACCAAATATATAGATTTTTACTAGATTTAATTCTAACTATTAATATTTAATATGAAAAAATGGTATATACTTCAAACGTTTTCTGGGTTCGAACAAAAGGTAGCCGAAACATTAAAGGAAATCATTAAAAAACAAGCTCTAGAAGATAAAATTGGGGATGTTCTAGTTCCTATGCATGAAGTTACTGAAGTAAAAAGAGGTAAGAGAGTTCAAAGAAAAAGAAAGTATTTCCCTAGCTACATATTAATAAAAATGGAAATGGATAAAGATTTGTATCATATGATTAAAGATATCCCTAAAGTTACAACTTTTTTAGGACCTACAGGAAATCCAGCTCCAGTACCTGAAAAAGAAATAGATAAAATTATGGGTGGAATTAAAGAGGGATCATTAGCACCAAAAGTTCAGATTAGTTTTGATATTGGTGAACAAGTCAAAGTAAGTGAAGGTCCATTTGCTTCATTTAGTGGTCTAGTTGAAGAAGTAGATGAAGAAAAATCAAGGCTTAAAGTATCAGTTCTTATTTTTGGTAGACCAACTCCGATAGATTTAGAGTATAATCAAGTAGAAAAATTTTAATATTATGGCAAAAGAAATTACAGGATACGTTAAATTACAGATAAAAGGTGGTCAAGCAAATCCAGCTCCTCCAGTTGGCCCTGCATTAGGACAAAGAGGAATAAACATTATGGAATTTTGTAAAGCTTTTAATGAGAAAACAAAGAGTTTTATGGGTAAACCTGTGCCTGTAGTAATAACTGTTTATAAAGATAAAAAATTTGATTTTATTATTAAATCTCCACCAGCTTCTCATTTTATTAAAGAGGCGGCAAAATTAAAAGGTGGTTCTAAAGAACCTGGTAGAGTTGTTGTTGGATCTATTACTATGAAACAAGCCGAAAAAATTGCCCAGGAAAAAATGAAAGACTTAAATGCTTTTGATTTAAAAGAAGCTACAAAAATTATTTGTGGTTCAGCAAGATCTATGGGAATTGAGGTTAAAGAATAATGTCAAAAAAAGTATCAAAAAGATTTAAAAAATTAAAAGATATATCAAAAGATAAAAAAACTTTAATTATTGATGAAGCTATCAAACTTGTAAAAAATAATTGCACAACAAAGTTTAATGAATCTATAGACGTTTCTTTTAGAATAAGTTTAAAGCAGAAAAAAGAAGAAGTTAATTTAAGAACTGTTGTAAACCTTCCTAACGGTAATGGAAAAAAATTAAAAATAGCTGTTCTTTGTGAAGATGCTAAAGTAAAAGAAGCACAAGACGCAGGAGCAGATCTTTATGGATCTGAAAATTTAATTAATGATATTACTGCCGGTAAGATAAATTTTGATAAGCTTGTGTCTACTCCATCAATGATGCCAAAAGTTGGTAAAATTGGAAAAATACTTGGCCCCAAAGGTTTAATGCCAAACCCTAAACTAGGAACAGTAACTAATGATATTAAATCTATTGTTAAATCATTAAAAGAAGGACAGATAGAAATAAAAAATGATCCGGCGGGTAACATAGCAGCTTCTATTGGAAAAAAAGATTTTACTGATGATAAAATTAAAGAGAACTATCTTTCTATAAAAGAGACTATTCAAAAAGAGAAGCCCAAGGGTATAAAAGGTGATTTTATTCTATCTTCTTTCATATCTTCAACTATGGGAGTTTCTTATAAAGTTAAATTAGGAAAATAATACTATGATGAATAAAAGTAAGAAAAAAAATTATATTGATGAAATGAAAGATCATTTTGCAAAAAATAGTTCAGTTTTCATTACTCATTATCAAGGACTTTCTGTTAAGCAAATTGATGCATTGAGATCAGAAATGAGAAAGAATGGAGTTTTCTTTAAAATCACTAAAAATAGAATTACAAAACTTGCTTTAGAAGGAACTAAATTCAAAAAATTAGAAAACTTGTTTACAGGACCTACTGCAGTAGCGTTTTCAGGAGATGCAATAACCTCAGCTAAAATATTAACAAAATTTGCAAAAAATAACTCAAATTTAAAAATCATTGGTGGTATAATGGAAGAAGATCCTCTTTCGCTGGAAGAGGTGGCTAATATTGCCACATTACCCACTTTAAATGAAGCCAGGAGCAAAATAGCATCTATTTTGCAGGCCTCAGCACAAAAAATTATGAGTATTTTACTTGCACCTAGCTCAAAAATTGTTATTTTGACGCTCGCAAAAAGTAAAAAAGCATAGATTGGATTATAAAAAAGCATAGATTGGATTATCATGGCAGACTTAAATAAAATTATCGATGAATTATCAAAACTAACAGTTGTTGAAGCAGCTGATCTTTCTAAACAGCTGGAAAAAAAATGGGGTGTAACAGCAGCAGCTCCCGTAGCAGCAGCAGCTCCAAGCGCAGCACCAGTTGAAGAAAAATCAGAGTTTAATATTTTTCTAGTATCTGCTGGAGATAAAAAAATTAATGTAATTAAAGAAGTTAGAGCACTTACAGGATTGGGTTTAAAAGAAGCAAAAGATTTAGTAGAAGCAGCTCCTAAAGAAGTCAAAGCTGGTGTAGCAAAAAAAGATGCTGACGTGGCTAAGAAAAAATTAGAAGCAGCTGGTGCTAAAGTAGAATTAAAATAGTTTTTTAAAAATTAAATTTATCGATTTACATTTTTAATGTAAATTTGTTGCATGCAATTATCTTTTACTGAAAAAAAAAGCCTTAGAAAAAATTTTGGAAAGTTAAATGAGATTTTATCTATACCAAATTTAATTGAAGTACAAAGAAAGTCTTACAATCAATTTTTATCACCACATGGTTTAATAGAAGAAAACAAAGAAATAGGTTTACGTAGAGTTTTTAAAAGCATTTTTCCTATCGAAGAGTTATCGGATAAAGCAACTTTAGAATATTTATCTTTTAGATTAGAAAAACCAAGATTTAATGCAGAAGAATGTCGTCAAAGAGATTTAACTTACTCTTCAGCTTTGAAACCGATATTACGTTTAGTTGTTTATGACATTGATCATGAAAACAATACTAAGCAAATTCTTTCTGCAAAAGAGCAAGAAGTTTATATGGGTGACATACCTTTAATGACTCCAAGCGGAACTTTTGTAATTAATGGTGTTGAAAGAGTTGTTGTAAACCAAATGCACAGAAGCCCAGGTGTCTTTTTTGATCACGACAAAGGGAAAACCCACGCAAGTGGTAAATTATTATTTAATTGTAGAATAATTCCTAATAGAGGTTCTTGGTTAGATTTTGAGTATGATATTAAAGATATTTTACATTTCAGAATAGACAGAAAAAGAAAATTACCAATTACAACTTTACTTTATGCTTTAGGATATAAGAGAGAAGAAATATTAGATCTTTTTTATAATTTTAATACTTTTCATTATAATCAAAAACTAAAAAGCTGGAAAACTAAATTTAATCCAGAAGATTATAGAAGACCAATTAAATTAAAAGATGATTTAATAAATTTTGCTAATGAAAAAAAAGCATTAAAAAAAGGTTCTAAAATAAATTTTGTAATAGCAAAAAAGTTATTTGATGAAGGTTTAAAACATATCTTAGTTACTTCAGACTTCTTTATTGGAAAATATGTAAAAAATGACCTTTTGACACCTATAACTAAAGAAGTTTTTGTTAAATCGGGATCTCAAATTATCAAGGAAGATCTTGATAAAATTTTGGAACAAAATATAGACACTCTTACTATAGCTAACATAGATCCTATTAATAAAGGTCCATATTTAATTGATACTTTAAATTTAGATAAAAATAACTCTAAAGAAGAGGCTGTTAATGATATTTATAGAGTATTAAGACCGGGTGAACCGCCTTCTTTTGATATAGCTAAAGAAATTTTTAAAAATTTATTTTTTTCATCTAATAGATACGATCTTTCTGATGTTGGTAGAGTTAAATTAAATAATAAATTGCATCTTGAGTGTAATGATAATGTTACAATTCTGAGAAATGATGACATCGTTGCAATCATCAAACATATGTTAGATTTGCGAGATGGAAAAGGAGATGTTGATGATATTGACCATTTAGGTAATCGTAGAGTTAGATCTGTAGGTGAGCTTGTCGAAAATCAATTCAGAATTGGAATTTTGAGAATGGAAAGAGTCATTAAAGAAAAAATGTCAACAATTTTAGAAGTTGAATCTGCTATGCCACAAGATTTGATAAATCCAAGACCTATCACTGCAGTTTTGAATGATTTTTTTGCCACTTCACAGTTATCTCAGTTTATGGATCAAACAAACCCATTATCAGAAATTACACACAAAAGAAGAGTTTCTGCTTTGGGACCAGGAGGCTTAACTAGAGAAAGAGCAGGTTTTGAAGTAAGAGATGTCCACCCTACTCATTATGGAAGAATATGTCCTATAGAAACTCCAGAAGGACCAAATATAGGTTTAATAAATAGTTTAGCTACATATTCAAGAGTAAATAAATATGGTTTTATTGAAAGTCCTTATAGAAAAATTATAGACGGAAAAGTGTCAACTAACATAGAATATCTATCAGCTATAGAAGAAGAACAATATACTATAGCACAGGCAAATTCTTTAATTGATGACAAAGGTCATTTTACTGAAGAATTAGTATCATGTAGAAAGTCTTTAAACTTTGTTCTTTCTAAGCCAGAAACAATTGAATATGTCGATGTTTCTCCAAAACAGTTAGTATCAGTTGCTGCGTCTTTAATTCCTTTTTTAGAAAATGACGATGCCAATAGAGCTTTGATGGGATCTAATATGATGCGCCAAGCTGTACCTTTAATAAAAACTGAGTCACCTTTAGTTGGTACAGGAATAGAACAAGACGTTGCACTCGACTCGGGATCTACAATTATAACTAGAAGAGATGGAGTGGTTAATAAAATTGATGGAAAAAGAATAGTTGTTCAGGCCACAGAAAAAGATATTTCAAAATCTGGAGTTGATATTTATAATTTGCTTAAATTTCAAAAATCAAATCAAAACACATGTATTAATCAAAGACCATTAGTTAAAGTCGGTGATATTATAAAAAAGGGTGACATTATTGCAGATGGACCTGCAACTAAATTAGGTGAACTTGCATTAGGAAAAAATATAACTGTAGCCTTCATGCCATGGCTTGGTTATAATTTTGAAGATTCGATATTAATTTCAGAAAGATGTGTAACTGATGATGTCTTTACTTCTGTTCATATAGAAGAATATGAAATAATGGCTAGAGATACTAAATTAGGTACCGAAGACATAACAAGAGATATACCTAACATTGCTGAAGAGTCTTTAAGAAACTTAGATGAATCAGGCATAGCTTACGTCGGAGCTGAGGTGAAAGCTGGAGATATACTCGTTGGAAAAGTTACCCCAAAAGGTGATACAATTTCAAATCCAGAGGAAAAACTTTTAAGATCAATATTTGGCGAAAAAGCAACAGATGTAAGGGACTCATCATTAAAAATGCCACCTGGTAGCGATGGTATTGTGGTTGATGTAAGAGTATTTAATAGACATGGTATTGATAAAGATGAACGATCAGTTGCAATTGAGAGAGCAGAAATAGAATCTATTCAAGAGGATAAAGCAGTTGAAGAAGAAATTTTAGAAAGAAATATAAAAAGTAGAGCTCAAGAATTTATAACAAAAAATAAATTAAAAAATGATTTTAAAGATATAAGATCCGATAAAAAAATTAGTATAAAAGATCTAGAAAAATATATATTGTCGGACTACTGGAAAATAGTTTTCGAAGGCGATAAAGCTAATAAAGATTTAGAAAGCTTAAAGTTACAGTACAACAAAATTAAACAAGACATTAAAGAAAGATTTGAGGATAAGGTTGAAAAGATTCAACAAGGTGACACTTTATTGCCAAATGTTTTAAAAATGGTAAAAATATTTGTTGCTGTGAAAAGAAGTCTTAAACCAGGTGATAAAATGGCTGGCCGACATGGAAATAAAGGCGTGATAAGTAAAATTGTTCCTATAGAAGACATGCCTTATATGGAAAATGGAAAACCGGTAGATGTTGTTTTAAATCCACTTGGTGTTCCAAGCAGAATGAATGTTGGTCAAATATTGGAAACTCATCTTGGTTGGGCTTGCTCAGAAATGGGTGAAAAAATAAATGAACTTATTAAAAAACAGCAGAATATAAAAAAGAGAAATGAATCAATTGGTTTGGTTCTAAAAAAAGTTTACGGAAAGAATGTATATGAAAATAAAATTAAATCCTTAAATGAAAAAGAATTTGAGGAACTTGCTACGAATCTTTCTTCTGGTATTCCTATTTCAACACCTGTTTTTGATGGAGCTTCAGTAGATGATGTTACTGACTTATTAAAAATTGCAGATTTGCCACCTTCTGGCCAAACAACTTTGTGGGATGGCAGAACCGGGGAGCAGTTTGATCGACAAGTGACAGTTGGTACAATATATATGTTAAAACTTCATCATCTAGTAGAAGACAAGATTCATGCTAGATCTACAGGACCATATAGTTTAGTCACACAACAACCATTAGGAGGAAAAGCTCAATTAGGTGGACAAAGATTTGGTGAAATGGAAGTTTGGGCATTAGAAGCTTATGGTGCATCTTATACACTTCAAGAAATTTTAACTGTGAAATCAGATGATGTTGCAGGAAGAACAAAAGTTTATGAAACTATAGTAAAAGGTAGTGACAAATTTGAATCAGGAGTTCCTGAGTCATTTAACGTGTTAATGAAAGAAATCAGAGCCTTAGGTTTAAATATTGAGCTTAATTAAAAACTATGAGAAAAGATTTATCAAAATTATTTAATAATGCACCAATCGAAAAAAAATTCGACAAAATAAAAATTACTATAGCAAGTCCTGAGAAAATAAAATCTTGGTCATTTGGTGAAATTAAAAAACCAGAAACAATTAATTATAGAACATTTAGACCAGAAAAAGATGGGTTATTTTGTTCAAGAATATTTGGTCCAATTAAGGATTATGAATGTTTGTGTGGAAAATATAAAAGAATGAAATTTAGAGGAATTATATGTGAAAAATGTGGTGTTGAAGTTACTAAAGCAAATGTAAGAAGAGAAAGAATGGGTCATATAGAATTAGCAAGCCCTGTTGCGCATATATGGTTTTTAAAATCTCTACCAAGCAGAATATCATTAGCAATAGATATGAAACTTAAAGATGTTGAAAAAGTTTTATATTTTGAGAGTTTTATGGTTCTTGAACCGGGTCTTACTGAACTTAAAAAAAATGAACTTCTTTCTGAAGAAGAATATCAAAAAGCACAGGAAAAATACGGTGATGATGCTTTTGAAGTTGGTATTGGAGCAGAAGCTATACGAGAAATTCTTGTTAATCTAGATTTAAAAGCTGAAAAAATTAAATTAAGAACTGATCTAAAAGAAATAAAATCAAAAGTAGCTGAAGAAAGAGCTATAAAAAGACTTAAATTAGTAGAGTCATTTATTGAATCGGGAAACAAACCTGAGTGGATGATTTTAAAAAATATTCCCGTTATTCCACCTGAGCTTAGACCTCTTGTACCGCTAGATGGCGGTAGATTTGCGACTTCAGATTTAAATGATTTATACAGAAGAGTAATTAATAGAAATAATAGGCTAAAAAGATTAATGGATCTTAAAGCTCCTGATATTATAGTTAGAAATGAAAAAAGAATGCTTCAAGAATCAGTTGACGCCCTATTTGATAATGGTCGTAGAGGTAGAGTTATAACTGGCACAGGAAAAAGACCTCTAAAATCTTTAGCTGAAATGCTTAAAGGTAAGCAAGGTAGATTTAGACAAAACTTGTTAGGAAAACGTGTAGATTATTCAGGAAGATCTGTAATAGTTGCGGGACCCCACTTAAAACTACATCAATGTGGTTTGCCTAAAAAAATGGCTGTAGAACTATTTAAACCTTTTTTATATGCAAGATTAGATAAGCTAGGTTTAGCTACAACAATTAAGCAAGCAAAAAGAATGGTTGAAAAAGAAAAAAGTGAAGTTTGGGATGCATTAGAAACTATTATTAAAGAACATCCGGTTATATTAAATAGAGCTCCAACATTACATAGACTTGGGGTTCAGGCGTTTGAAGCTAAGTTGATTGAGGGAAGTGCTATTGAACTGCATCCGCTAGTATGTTCAGCTTTCAATGCTGATTTTGATGGAGATCAAATGGCTGTGCATATTCCTTTAAGTTTAGAAGCACAACTGGAAGCTAGAGTCTTAATGATGTCAACAAACAACATATTAAGTCCACAAAATGGAAAACCTATTATCGTACCAAGTCAAGATATGGTTTTAGGTATTTATTACTTGTCACAAGCAACTGAAAATCAATCTGAGCAAAAATCTCAAGGATATTTCCTTAATATTGCAGAAATTGAACAGGCCGTAGAAGCAAAACACATTAGTTATCACACAAATATAATTTGTAGGTTTGAAACAGTTGATGAAAAAGGTAACAAAGTATTTGAAAAACACAAAAGTACTGCTGGCCGTTTTGTTCTATCAAGTATTTTACCAAAACATCATAGAATTAAATTTTCTTTGATAGATAGAATTTTGTCGAAAAAAAATGTTTCAGAAATTATTGATATTATTTACCGTTTTTGTGGGCAAAAAGAGACAGTAATTTTTTGTGACAATATAAAGGAAATGGGATTTAAACATGCCTTTAAAGCAGCTATTTCTTTTGGAAAAGATGATTTGATAATACCAAAATCTAAACCAACTCTTGTGAATGATGCTAAAAAACAAATAGAAGACTATGAAAGTCAGTATTCGGAAGGTTTAATAACTAGAGGTGAAAAATATAATAAAGTTGTTGATGTTTGGTCAAAGACTACTGATTTAGTTGCTAACGCTATGATGAAAGAAATATCATCTGCTACTAAAATTATGGAAAATGGTAGAATAGAAACAAATTCAGTTTTTATGATGGCAAATTCGGGAGCAAGAGGATCTGCAGCACAAATGAAACAGTTAGCCGGTATGCGTGGTTTGATAGCTAAACCTTCAGGAGAAATAATTGAAACACCTATTACTGCAAATTTTAAAGAAGGTTTAACAGCACTAGAGTATTTTAATTCAACCCACGGTGCACGTAAAGGTTTAGCTGATACAGCTTTAAAAACTGCAAACTCAGGCTATTTAACTAGAAGATTATGTGATGTTGCTCAAGATATTTCAATAACAAAGTATGATTGTGGAGTTAAAACAAAAGATTCAATAACTTTATCTGAAATCATTGATGGAGGAAATATTATAGTAAGTTTATCTGATAGAGTTCTTGGAAGATCTGCAGCTGAAGACATTAAACATCCTATTAATGGCGAATTAATAGTTAAAAAGAAAACTTTAATCGATGAAGACTTGTGTGAAAAAATTGATACTGCTGGAGTAAAATCTATCAAAGTTCATTCAGTTATGACATGCACTTCAAAAAAGGGAGTTTGTGTTGTTTGTTATGGAAGAGATCTTTCTAGAGGTAGAGCTGTAACTATAGGTGAAGCTATTGGAATGATAGCAGCTCAGTCGATTGGGGAACCTGGAACTCAGCTTACTATGAGAACTTTCCACGTTGGTGGAACAGCTCAAATTAAAGAAGAGTCTTCTGTAATAGCTCACTCATCAGGAATAATAAAAATTATTAATAAAAATATAATTGAAGATTCACGAAAAAATAAAATTATAATGGGAAGAAATACTCAAATTTCTATCACTGATGACAATAATCGTCAGATAGCAATTTATAAAATTCCTTATGGTGCTAAATTGTATTGCGATTCAGACGAAAATATTAAAAAAGGAAAAAAATTATGTGAATGGGACCCATATACTTTACCTGTAATTGCAGAAAAATCTGGTATCGTAAATTATATGGATTTAGTTGATGGCGTGTCTATGGCTGAAACTGTAGATGACGCTACTGGAATATCTTCTAAATCTGTTTTAGATTGGAGATCTCAGTCTAAAAACTCAGAACTTAAACCAAGAATTACACTTAGAGATAAAAGTGGTAATGTTGTAAAAAAAGCTGATGAAAACGAAGCTAGATATTATTTAGTTCCAGACTCAATTCTATCTGTAAAAGATGGACAAACAATTGCAGCAGGAGATGTTTTGGCAAGATTACCAAAAGAAACTTCAAAAACTAAAGATATTACAGGAGGACTCCCTAGAGTTGCAGAACTATTTGAAGCTAGAAAACCAAAAAATAGTGCAATCATCGCTGAAAATGATGGAAAGATTGAATTCGGTAATGAGCTAAGAGGAAAATTAAAAGTTTCAATAAAAACTAATGAAGGTTTGTCTTCATCATATTTAATTCCAAAAGGCAAGCATACAAATTTTAATCAAGGAGAAAAAATTAAAAAAGGTGAATATTTACTTGATGGAAGTCCAGCACCACACGATATATTAAGAATTTTTGGTGTTGAAGCATTAACCGATTATTTCGTCAATGAAGTTCAAGAAGTTTACCGTCTTCAAGGGGTAGTCATTAATGACAAACATATTGAAACTATTTTAAGACAAATGCTTAAAAAAATTGAGGTTAAAAAACCTGGCGATTCTAATTATTTACTAGGTGAGGTTGTTGATAAAATTGAGTTTGAAGATAATAATGATGCATTAAAGCAAGAAGGTAAAATCCCTGCATCTGGATCAAGAATTTTACTAGGAATTACTAAAGCTTCTTTACAAACAAAATCATTTATATCAGCTGCATCATTCCAAGAAACAACAAGAGTTTTAACTGACGCGGCAATAAAAGGAAAAGTTGATCATTTAGAAGGATTGAAAGAAAATGTTATTGTCGGTAGACTGATTCCAGCTGGAACTGGAGCGACAAGACTAAGATGGCAAAATACAGCCCAAGAAAGAGATCGTGCTTTAGAGGAGCAAGCAGAAGCTAAGGAAACTGAAGAAAAACAACTTCCAGCTACTTAAAACCTCTTTATACAGACTCATTTAAGACAATAAATACAACACTTTTTTTCATTTGAGTGTTGACTTTTAATTTTGTGGCGAGTAATTTAGCGAAATTTTGATGGTTGGAAGTAAGGTAGTATTAACCTTAAACACTAACTAAAAAGCTTAGGTTATTTAACCTAACTCTACTTCTTTAATCATCTTTAAAATTAATATTTATGCCAACTATAAACCAGTTGATAAAAAGATCTAGAATTAAACCAAAGCTGAGAAGTAAAGTTCCTGCTTTAGAAAGATCTCCACATAAAAGAGGAGTTTGTACAAAAGTTTATACAACAACCCCAAAAAAACCAAATTCTGCTTTAAGAAAAGTTGCTAGAGTTAGATTATCTAACGGACACGAAGTTACTTGTTATATTCCTGGTGAAGGACATAATTTACAAGAACACTCTGTTGTTTTAATAAGAGGAGGTAGAGTTAAAGATCTACCTGGTGTTCGGTATCATATATTACGAGGTAATTTAGATACACAAGGTGTTACTGCTAGAAAACAACAAAGATCAAAATACGGAGCAAAAAAACCTAAATAAAAATTATGTCTAGAAAAAGAAAAGCACCAACAAGAATTTTTCATCCAGACCCAAGATATGGATCTTTGTTATTAGCAAAATTTATTAATTTTATTATGTATGATGGAAAAAAAACTTCGGCTGAAAAAATTATATATTCAGCTTTTGATCAAATTAAAGAAAAATCAAAAGAAGATCCAATCAAAGTATTTGACGAAGCTATTAAAAATGTAAGACCGAATCTTGAAGTCAGATCACGAAGAGTAGGTGGAGCTACCTATCAGGTTCCTGTGGAAGTAAAGGTAAAAAGATCTCAAACACTTGCTCTAAGATGGTTACTTGAAGCTACAAGAAAAAGGAAAAATAAAAAAATGTCTTTTAAGCTCTGTGATGAAATTATGGATGCTTATCAAAAAAAAGGTTCTGCAATTAAAAAAAGAGAAGATACTCATAAAATGGCTGAGTCAAACAAAGCGTTTGCTCACTTTAGGTGGTAATAATGGCTAGATCGCATACTTTAGAAAAATATAGAAATATTGGTATCATGGCTCACATAGATGCTGGAAAAACTACTACAACAGAAAGAATTTTATATTACACTGGAAAGAATCACAAAATTGGTGAGGTCCATGATGGCGCTGCTACTATGGATTGGATGGAACAGGAACAAGAGCGAGGTATTACTATTACATCTGCTGCTACCACATGTTTTTGGAAAGAAAATAGAATTAATATTATAGATACCCCTGGACATGTCGATTTCACTATTGAAGTTGAAAGATCACTTAAAGTTTTAGATGGTGCAGTTTGTGTTTTTGATGGTGTTGCTGGAGTTGAGCCCCAATCAGAAACTGTTTGGAGACAAGCTGATAAATATAAAGTACCAAGAATTTGTTTTGTTAATAAATTAGATAGAACTGGAGCCGACTTCTTTAATTGCGTTGAAATGATTAAAGATAGGCTTGGCGCTAAACCTTTGGTAATGCAGTTACCTGTAGGTATAGAGTCATCGTTAAAAGGAGTTGTCGATCTAGTTAAGATGAAAGCTATCTTGTGGAAAGATGAAAAACTTGGTGCAGAATTTGAAGTTGTTGATATTCCTGCTGATTTAAAAGATAAAGCCACAAAATATAGAAAAGAATTATTAGAAACTGCGGTTGAACAAGATGAAAAATTAATGGAAGCCTATCTTAATGGAAAAGAAATTTCTGAAACTGATTTAATTTCTTGTGTCAGAAAAGGATGTATTAATTTTGATTTTGTACCCGTGTTAACGGGTTCTGCTTTCAAAAACAAAGGTGTTCAACCACTATTAGATGCTGTTGTCGATTATTTACCTAGCCCTATAGATATAGGTTTTATTAAGGGTACTAAACCAAACTCAAATGATGAAATAGAAAGAAAATTTGAAGATAATGCACCTTTTTCAGCTTTAGCTTTTAAAGTAGCTACCGATCCTTTTGTTGGAACCTTAACATTTATAAGAATTTATTCTGGAACTTTGAAAGCTGCCACTGGTGTCTATAACACATCTAGAGATAAAGAAGAGCGAGTAGGAAGAATGTTATTAATGCATGCAAATAGTAGAGAAGATGTTAAAGAAGCAAACACTGGTGATATAGTAGCCTTAGCAGGACTTAAATATACTATTACTGGACACACATTATCAGACGAGAATAATCCAATACTTTTAGAACCAATGGAATTTCCAGATCCAGTTATAGAAATTGCTGTAGAACCAAAAACTAAAGCAGACCAAGAAAAAATGGGTGAAGCTTTAGGAAGACTTGCTAGAGAAGATCCATCTTTTAGAGTAACTTCTGATGAAGAATCGGGACAAACAATTATTAAAGGTATGGGCGAACTTCATTTAGATATTATTGTAGATCGCATGAAAAGAGAATTTAAAGTTGAAGCAAATATAGGGGCTCCTCAAGTCGCATATAGAGAAACTATATTAAAACCAGCTACTGTAACTTATATACATAAAAAACAAAGTGGAGGCGCAGGTCAATTTGCAAAAGTAGAATTAACTGTTGAACCTCTATCTCCCGGCAAAGGTAGAGAAATAGAAAATAAAATTAAAGGTGGAGCTATCCCAAAAGAATTTATACCAGGAGTAGAAAAAGGGGTCGAGAGTGTTGCTGATAGCGGAATTTTAGCTGGATTTCCGCTTATAGATTACAAAGTTACAATTGTAGATGGGTTACATCACGATGTAGACTCAAGTGTTTTAGCTTTTGAAATAGCATCCAGATATTGTTTTAAAGAAGCATGTAATAAAGCTTCACTTAAGCTTTTAGAACCTATGATGAGAGTTGAAGTGGTTACGCCAGAAGATTATATGGGTGATGTTATAGGTGATTTAAATAGTAGAAGGGGCCAGGTATCAACTACTGACAAAAGAGGTAACGCTACGGTAATTAGCGCAATGGTTCCCTTAGCTAATATGTTTGGCTATATAAACAACTTAAGATCAATGTCTCAAGGGAGAGCCCAATACTCAATGTTTTTTGATCATTATGAAAAGGTCCCTCAAAACGTGCAGGATGAAGTAACAAAAAAACTAGCTTAATTTTATGGATAAACAAAACATAAGAATACATTTAATGGCCTACGATCATAAGATACTTGACATATCTACATTAGAAATTGTAAATACTGCTAAGAGGACAGGTGCTCAAGTTAAAGGTCCTATACCCCTACCAACAAAAAAAGAAATTTTTACCGTGTTACGATCGCCTCATATTGACAAAAAGAGTAGAGAACAATTTGAAACAAGAACACACAAAAGGTTAATAGATATATTGGAGCCTACACCGCAGACAGTAGAAGCTTTAATGAAATTAGATTTAGCTTCAGGCGTAGATATAGAAATAAAATTATAATAAATTTATGAGCATAGGATTAGTCGGAAAAAAAATAGGTATGACAAGAGAATTTCATGATTCAGGAGTGTCTATACCTGTAACAGTTATATCGGTTGAAAAAGGAAGAATTATCGATGTAATAACTAAAGAGAAAAGAGGTTATGACGCTATTCGTGTAGGTTTTGGAAAAATAAAAACTTCTAAATTAACAAATCAAATGAAAGGTGTTTTTGCAAAAAAATCTACTGAACCAAAAAAAATATTAAAAGAGTTTAGGGTAAAAAATATTACAGATTATAAAGAAGGTAACGAAATAGGTTTAGAGGTTTTTAAAGATCAAAAATTTGTAGATATTACAGCAAAAACAATTGGTAAAGGGTTTGCTGGAGTTATAAAAAGACATCACTTTGCTAGTCAAAGTGCAACGCATGGAGTTTCTGTATCTCATAGAGCACATGGATCAACTGGTCAAAACCAAGATCCAGGAAGAGTTTTTAAAGGAAAAAAAATGGCAGGACATCTAGGAGATAAAAATGTTTGTATTCAAAATCTTGAAGTAATCAAATCAGATTTAGAAAATAATTTAATTTATGTAAAAGGTTCAGTCCCCGGTTCTAAAAATGCTATTGTTGTAATTAAACACTCAGCTAAGGATATTAAGAGAATACCTACAATTGAAAAGCTTGATAAAATTTTAGAAAAAAGCAAACCAGATGCAATTAAAGATAACAACAAAAATGAGAAGAAGGATAAATAGTGAAATTTAATGTTATTAATATTGATGGAAAAAAAGTTAGTGATATAGAGCTTTCTGATAAAATTTTTTCTATTAAGCCTGAAAAAAAGGTAATTAAATATGTTGTTGATTGGCAGATGAATCATTTCAAACAAAGAACCGCTAAAACTAAACAAAAAGGTGAAGTAAAGGGATCAACTGCAAAAATTTATGCACAAAAAGGAACTGGTGGGGCAAGACATGCAAGTCGAAAAGCGCCTCTGTTTGTTGGTGGTGGTGTTGCGCATGGTCCTAAAGGTGCAGTGTATAAAATAAAAAAAATAAATAAAAAAATGAAAAAACTGAGCTTGCTACATGCTTTAGCGCAAAAGAAACATGTCAATTCACTTTTTGTTGTTGAAGATTTTAAAACTGAAGTTTTAAAAACTAAATCTTTTAATAACTTTCTAATTAAAAATAATCTTAAAAATTCTTTAATAATTTCTGATAAGAACTCAAAATTGAGAATTATTAAATCAACACGTAATATACCTAATTTGAAAATTGTAGAAGAAGAAGGCGCAAATGTTTATGACATATTAAAATATAAAAACGTTATATTTACTTCGTCTTCTATAAAATCATTGCAGAATAGGCTTGTAAAATGAAAAAATTCAATAAATTTGACACTATAATTTCTCCAAAGATTACTGAAAAAGCTACATCATTGTCTGAATTTAATAAAATTGTTTTTAAAGTCCATAAAGGTGCTAGTAAAAATTCTATAAAGAGAAGTGTTGAAAAATTATTTAAAGTTAATGTTGTAAAGGTTAATACAATTAACTTAAAAGGGAAAACTAAAATCGTTAAAGGTAAAAAATCAAAATCCCCAAGTCAAAAAAAAGCAATTATAACTTTAAAAAAAGGTCAAAGCATAGACCTTTCAACAGGACTATAGAATATGTCTTTAAAAACTTTTAAATCTTATACAAAATCAACTAGAGGTACCGTTTTAATAGATAGAAAAAAATTATGGAAATCTAAACCTTTAAAATCACTTACTTCAGGAAAAACATCAACAGGTGGAAGAAATAATTTGGGAAGAATTACTTCAAGGCACAGAGGTGCTGGTGTAAAAAACAAATTTAGAGAGATTGATTTTTATAGAAAAAAAGATGATATGAAAGCTATAGTTGAAAGAATTGAGTATGATCCAAATAGAACATCATTTATTGCATTAATAAAGTACGACGATGGTTTAAGAAATTATATAATAGCGCCCAAAAAACTGAATATTGGGGATGAGGTTGTTTCAGGAAGAAATAAAGATATTAAAATTGGCAATTGCATGCCTTTAACCGATATACCGGCAGGTACAGATATCCATAATATTGAATTGACTCCAAATGGAGGTGCTAAATTAGTGCGTTCAGCTGGATCATCAGCTCAAATATCAGGTACAGATGAAAATTATTGTATTGTTAAATTAGCTTCAGGTGAAATTAGAAAAGTTATTAGTATAGCTAGAGCTACAATTGGATCTGTATCTAATTCAGATCATCAAAATATTAAAATTGGTAAAGCAGGAAGAAATAGATGGAAGGGAAAACGACCTCAAAGTAGAGGTGTCGCAATGAACCCGGTCGATCACCCGCACGGCGGAGGAGAAGGTAAAACATCTGGCGGACGAAGTCCTGTATCGCCTTGGGGTCAATCTGCAAAAGGATTAAAAACGAGAAACAATAAAATGACTGATAAATTTATTATATCAAGAAGAAAGAAAAGGAATAAATAAAATGTCTAGAGCCGTATGGAAAGGTCCATTTGTTGATCCAAATTTATTAAAAAAAGTTGAAAAGTTAAAGGATCAACCAAACAAACCCCCTATAAAAACATGGTCAAGAAAATCGACTATTATTCCAGAATTTGTTGGTTTTAGTTTTTTAATACATAATGGAAAAAAATTTATTCCGATTAGAATTTCTGAAGAGATGGTAGGACATAAACTTGGTGAGTTTTCACCAACAAGGTCATTTCATGGTCATACTCCTGCTGATAAGAAAGCGGCACAAAGTAGTGGTGGATCAGATAAACCATCAGCTCCAAATACAGCTTCTAGTCCAGCTAAAGAACCAGCTAAACCAAAAGAAGAATCTTCAAATGCAAAAAAATAAAACTGAAATAAAAGCAATTAATAAAAATATAAGAACTAGTCCGAGAAAACTGAATCTTTTACTTAAAAATATTCGAGGAAAAAAAGTTGATATAGCAATTAGAGACTTATCTTTTGCTAGACAAAGAATCGCTCATGATGTTAAAAAAACTGTACAAAGTGCGATATCAAATGCAGAAAATAATTTTCAACATGATATTGATAATTTAGTTATATCAGAAGCTTACGTGGGCAAATCGATCGTATTAAAAAGATTTAGACCAAGAGCTAAAGGTAGAGCAAGCGCTATAAAAAAACCTTACAGCATTTTAACTATTATTTTATCTGAGGCTAAATCAATTAAAGAGGAGTTGCATGGGACAAAAAGTTAACCCTATAGGATTAAGACTAGGAATTAATAAAACTTGGGCATCTATTTGGTTTGCGAAAAAAGACCGGTATGGATCATTATTAATAGAAGATTTTAAAATTAGAGAGTATTTTAAAAAAAATATATTAAACTCTGGAGTTTCACATATTGTAATAGAGCGTACTTCTAAAAAGTGTATAGTTTCTGTCCACACTTCTAGACCCGGTTTTGTTATAGGAAAAAAAGGTTCTGATATAGATAAAATTAAAAAAAGCTTATCAAAAATCTCTACAAGTGAAGTTGTTTTAAATATAAAAGAAATAAAAAAACCTGAGTTAAATTCATATTTAGTTGCTGAAAATATCGCAGCTCAGTTAGTCAAAAGAATCGCATATCGTAGAGCTATGAAAAGAGCTATGCAATCAGCTCTTAGACTAGGAGCTAAAGGTATAAGAGTATGTCTTTCTGGAAGATTGGCAGGCAATGAAATTGCTAGAACTGAATGGTTAAGAGAAGGAAGCGTTCCTCTTCACACTTTTAGAGCTGATGTTGATTATGCTGAAGCGGAAGCTCTGACAACTTATGGTATTATTGGTGTAAAGGTCTGGATTTATAAAGGTGAGGTTTTTACAAAAGATAATAAATTAAACAACAAGAAAGTTAAAAATGCTACAACCAACTCGAACAAAATATAGAAAAGCACATAAAGGAAGAATTCACGGTAAAGCAACTAGAGCTGCCATTTTAAATTATGGTGCTTACGGCCTTAAAGCTATGGAGCCTGAAAGAATTATTTCAAAACAAATAGAGGCAGCAAGAGTTGCTCTAACTAGATATATGAAAAGAACCGGTAAAGTTTGGTTAAGAATTTTTCCTAATATACCCGTATCAAAAAAACCTACTGAGGTACGTATGGGCAAAGGGAAGGGAGCTCCTGAGTATTGGGCTTGTAGAGTTAAACCTGGAAGAATAATATTTGAAGTTGATGGAGTAAGTGAAAGTGTAGCAAAGGAAGCTCTTTATAAGGCTTCTACAAAATTACCTATAAAAACAAAATTTATAAAGAGATATTAATAAATGAAAAACAAAGAGATAAAAAAATTAAGTACTGATGAACTAAAAAAGAAAGTAAATTCTTTGAAAAAAGATTTATTTAATATCAGGTTTAAAAAAGTTAATGGTCAACTTGAAGATACAGCCAGAATTTCAACAATTAAAAAAGATGTTGCAAAACTAATGACATCGCTAAATAACAAAAATGACTAAAAAAATATTAAACGGGAAAGTTATAAAAGATAAGAATGCAAAAACTATAGTAGTTTTGATTAAAAGAAAATATCGTCATCCTTACTTTGGTAAAGTTATTACTTCATCAAAAAAATATCATGTTCATGATGAAAAAAACTTATTTAAAATTGGAGATGTGGTTAAAATTATTGAGTCTAGACCTCTTTCTAGAAAAAAAAGGTGGGAGGTAGTTGTAAACGAATGATACAGGTACAAACGGAATTACAAGTTGCAGACAACACTGGCGCTCGAATAGTTGAATGCATAAAAGTTTTAGGTGGATCAAAAAGAAGATATGCTTCTGTTGGTGATAGTATTGTAATTAGTGTCAAAGAAGCTATTCCAAATGGCAAAGTTAAAAAAGGTTCAGTTCATAAAGCAATCGTTGTAAGAACCAAGTTTTCAATTCATAGAAACGATGGAAGTAAAGTTAAGTTTGACAACAATGCTGTTGTCATTACCGATGAAAAAGGTGAACCTGTTGGTACTAGAATTTTTGGACCTGTCACAAGGGAATTAAGAGCTAAAGGACAAACTAAAATAATGTCATTAGCTCCTGAAGTATTATGAAAAATATTATAAAAAAAGGAAATCAAGTTTTAGTTATTTGTGGAAAAGACAAAGGAAAGAAAGGTGAAGTTATCGAAATTTTAAGAGAAAAGAATAAAGCTCTTATAAAAGGAATTAATATTATTAAAAAACATGAAAAAACAACAAAGGAAAAAAAAGGCGGTATAATTTCAAAAGAAAGCTATATTCATATTTCAAATCTAAAAAACATGGAAATCAAAGATAAAAAAAAGGAAGTAAGTAAAAAATGATACCCAGACTTAAAGAACAATATAATAAGTTAATAATTGAAAGTTTGAAAAAGAAGCATTCATTAAAAAATAAATTTATGGTACCAAAGCTTCTTAAAGTAGTTTTAAACATGGGTCTTGGAGCGGATGCAAATGATAAAAAGAAACTTCAAAATTGCGTAGAGGACATGACTTTAATATGTGGACAAAAAGCTGTTGTAACACAATTTAAAAAATCTATATCAAACTTTAAAACAAGAAAAGGAACCCCCGCTGGTGTAAAAGTTACATTAAGAAAAAATAGAATGTATGAATTTGTTGATAGATTAGTAAACATAGCTTTACCTAGAATTAAGGATTTCAGAGGTCTTAACATTAGTGGTTTAGATAAACATGGAAATTATAGCTTTGGTATAAAAGAGCATATAATTTTTCCAGAAATTAATTTTGATAAAGTTGATCGAATTAGAGGTATGGATATTACAATTGTTACAAGTGGTAAAAATAAAGAAACAACATTATCGTTACTTGAGGAAATGAATTTTCCTTTTGTTAAAAAAAATAAAATAAACTGAGGTAATATGGCAAAAACAAGCGCAATACAAAGAAACCTAAAAAGAATTAAGTTAGAAAAAAAATATTCTAAAAAAAGAATGGAATTAAAAAAAATTATAAATAATAAAAATCTTCCTTTAGATGAAAGATTTAAAGCACAGTTAAAGCTTTCAAAATTACCAAAAAATTCTGCTAAAATAAGAATTAGAAATAGATGTGAAATTTCAGGAAGACCACATGGAGTATACAGAAAACTTAAAATTTCAAGAATTGCACTTAGAGAGTTAGCTTCTAAAGGTTTAATTCCTGGAATGACAAAATCAAGTTGGTAAAAAAATGGAGACAATTATATGAGTTTTATAGATCCAATTAGTGACATGATAACAAGAATAAGAAATGCTCAGATGAGGGCATTAAATACAGTTACTATACCTAGCTCGAAGTTCAGAGCCAGCATATTAGATGTTTTGAAAAAAGAAGGTTATATATCAAATTATAAGTTCTTGTCAGACACAAAAAACAAAAAAAGTTTATTTGTTGATTTAAAGTACAGTGGTGGACTTCCAGTTATTAAAGAGATTAAGAGAATATCAAAGCCAGGAAGAAGAATATATGCAAGAGCGACAAGTATACCAAAAATTCAAAATGGTTTAGGTCTAGCTATCGTTTCAACCTCAAAAGGAATTATGTCAGATAGTGAAGCAAGAAACCAAAATATTGGTGGTGAAATAATTTGTAGGGTGTTTTAATTAATATGTCAAAACTAGGAAAAAAACCAATTCATATACCAAAAGACACTCAAGTAAAAGTTGAGGCTGGAAAAATTATTTTAACTGGACCAAAAGGTTCCAAGGAATTGAGTTTAAATGAAAAAATATTTTCCACATCAATAACTGAAAAAAATGATTTAATTTTCAAATTAATTAAAAAAAATGAAAGATCAAAAGTAATGTGGGGAACAACAAGAAGTATTGTTAAAAACGCAATACAAGGAGTCAGTACTGGACATGAGAAGATATTAGAATTAACCGGCGTTGGTTTTAGAGCAACTTTAAAAGGAGATTTGATAAACTTTCGGTTAGGTTTTAGTCATGATAAGCAATATAAAATACCTCAGGATATCAAAACAACTATTGAAAAACAAATCATTATAAAAATATCAGGTGTAGATAAAGAGTTAGTTGGAAAAGTTGCTTCCGAAATAAAATCATTAAAACCTGTTGAACCATACAAAGGAAAAGGAATTAAAGAAAAAGGCCAATACGTTTTACGGAAAGAAGGAAAAAAGAAATAATATGAAAATTAAAATTAGCAAAAAAAGATCAAATAGAGTGAGAAGAAAACTTAAAAAAGTTAATATTGATAGATTTAGACTTTCAGTCTACAGATCTGCTAAAAATCTTTCAGCTCAAATTATAGATGACAAAAACAACAAAACTATTGTATCCGCATCATCTATAGGAAAAAAAGAATCTGAAAAAATTAAAAAAAATGAACAGTCATCCAAAATTGCTGAAATTTTAGTTTCACGTGCTAAAGAAAAGAAAATCACTAAAGTTTACTTTGACAAAGGAAAATATAAATATCATGGAAGGATTAAAAAATTTGCTGATGTGTTAAGAGAAAAAGGTTTAATTTTTTAAATTATCATATGAATAATTCAGATTTTAAAGACAAGCTAGTTTCCATAAATCGTATTACAAAGGTAGTTAAGGGAGGTAGAAGATTTGCTTTTGCTGCATTAGTTGTAGTAGGAAATCAAGGAACTATCGGAGTAGGTCAAGGCAAGGCTAAACAAGTCCCTGATGCAATAAAAAAAGCTACAGAAACAGCAAAAAGAAATTTATTTAAAATCCCTTTACGTGATGGAAGAACTTTACACCATGATGTTCTAGGAAAAGATGGTGCTGGTAAAGTGCTTCTTAGAGCTGCTCCTTCAGGTACTGGAATCATTGCAGGTGGAGCTATACGTGCAGTGTGTGAGGTGCTTGGTATTCAAGATATAGTTGCTAAATCACTTGGATCATCAAATCCTCAAAATGTTCTTAGAGCTTGCTTAAAGGGTTTAAAAAGTCAAAATTCACCAAAATCAGTATCTATTAGAAGAGGTAAAGATATTTCAGAAATAACTAAAAAGAAAAATTAAAATAAAATGAGATTGAATACTATAAATATTAAATTAAAAGAAAAGAAGAAGATACTCGGTAGAGGTATTGGGTCTGGAAAAGGAAAAACTTCAGGAAGAGGTCACAAAGGTCAAAAAGCTCGATCTGGTGTAGCTATCAAAAGTTTTGAAGGTGGTCAAATGCCTTTATATAGAAGACTCCCTAAAAGAGGATTTAATCCTATTAAAAGTAAAATAAATATAGCTATGATTAATTTATATAAAATACAGGAAATCATAGAAAAAAAAAACATATCCACCGATCAGAAATTGAATCTTTCAGTTTTACAAAAAAACAAACAAATTAATAAAAAATATAATAAATTAAAACTATTAGGATCAGGAGAAATTAAGGGTAAATTAAATGTTGAAGTAAATTATATTTCGAGCTCTGCAAAAAGTAAAATTGAAAAAGCGGGTGGAACCGTTACCTTAATAAAATAATTCAATGGCTGACCAAAATACAAATCCTAGTGCTCATTCAAAAAGCAATGATTTAAGAAATAGAATTATTTTTACAGTACTAGCACTTTGTGTTTATAGATTAGGAACTTACATTCCATTAGCAGGAATAGATTTAAAATCACTTCAAGCTTTAATGGAAACAAAACAAGCTGGTTTATTAGGAATGTTTAATATTTTTTCTGGTGGCGCCGTTAAAAGAATGGCACTCTTTGCTTTAGGAATAATGCCTTATATTTCATCATCTATTATTATTCAGTTGCTCACAGGTGTTTCTGAATATTTTAAGAATCTAAAAAATCAAGGTGAAATTGGAAGAAAAAAAATTACTCAATACACTAGATATGGAACTGTTTTGCTTGCAACAATTCAAGGCTATGGTGTTTCTGTAGGTCTTGAAAGCTCATCATCAGTAGTTATTGATCCAGGTTTTTTCTTTAAACTTACTACAGTAATAAGTTTAGTTGCTGGCACCATGCTACTAATGTGGCTTGGTGAACAAATTACACAAAGAGGAATTGGTAATGGAATTTCATTAATTATATTTTCCGGAATTGTAGCTGAAATACCAAGAGCTTTAGCAACAACATTTGAATTAGGTAGAACTGGAGCACTATCAGCTTCTACTATTTTATTTATATTTTTACTTTTGATTGGAACAGTTGCATTTATTGTTTTTATAGAGAGAGCTGTAAGAAAAATTTTAATCAACTATCCAAAAAGACAAATGGGGGCAAAAGTTTATGGCGGAGAATCATCACACCTACCATTAAAATTAAACACAGCAGGGGTGATACCAGCCATTTTTGCATCAGCTTTATTGCTTTTGCCAGTAACTTTTTCTAATTTTGGAATGTCAGAATCTGAATTATTTACTAGTATCTCATCTTTATTTTCTCAGGGTCAGCCTCTTTATATGCTTTTGTATGCATCAGGTATTATCTTTTTTTGTTTTTTTTATACTTCAATTGTATTTAACCCCAATGAAACTGCTGAGAATTTAAGAAAGCATGGTGGTTATGTGCCAGGAATAAGACCAGGAGAAAGAACTGCATATTTTATAGAATCTATTTTAACAAGACTGACTACTATCGGTGCCTTATATTTAACTTTAGTGTGCTTAATGCCTGAATTTTTAATTTCCAAATATCCAATACCTTTTTATCTTGGAGGTACTTCTGTTTTAATTGTAGTTGTTGTAGCTATGGACACAGTTTCACAAATTCAAACACGAATGATGAGTCAACAATATGAATCATTAATTAAAAAGACAAAATTTGGTAAATAATTAAGTGAATGTAATAATATTTGGTCCACCCGGGGCTGGCAAAGGTACACAAAGTGAAATTTTAGCTAAAAAATTTAATCTTTTTAAAGTTTCCACTGGAGATTTACTTAGAAAAGAAATCGAAAACAAAACCCCTATATCTGAAAAAATTAAAGTTATTGATAAAGGTAACTTAGTCCCAGACGAGATTATTGATAGTTTAATTGAAAATATTTTGTCAAATAAAAATTATTGCAACCGCCTTATTTTTGATGGATATCCAAGAACTTTAAACCAAGCTGAAAATTTAAACTTGTTAGTAAAAAAACATAACCAAAAAATATCTGTAATACTAAGTTTAAAAGTAGACGAAAGTGATATTATTAAAAGAATTCAAGGTAGAGAAACTTGTTCAAAATGCGGATTAATTTTCAACAAATTTTTCAATCCTGTCACGGATGAAAACCATAAATGTGATAAAACTTTTTTACATAGAAGGATTGATGATGCAGAAAAAACATTAAAAAATAGATTTGAAACCTATGACAAAAAAACACTTCCAATCTTAGATTATTATAGAAATCAAAAATTATTACGTGAAATCGATGGAAAAGGTAAAATTAATGATATTTCTCAGCAAATTCATCAAATTATTCATTCTTTAGAGGCTTGACTTTACAATGTGTGTTTATATAAATAGCTTTTTTATATTTAGAATTTCAATACAATTATGGCCCGTATAGCTGGAGTAAATATTCCCCAAAATAAAGTGGTTCATGTAGCTTTAACCTATATTCATGGTATAGGTAAAAAGTTTTCGAATGATATTTGTTCAAAACTTAATATTGAAAAAAGCAAAAGAGCAAACGCTCTTACTGAGGATGAAGTTTTGAAAATTAGAGAATATATAGATCAAAACTATAAAGTTGAAGGTGACCTAAGAAGAGAAATTTCTCTTAATATCAAGCGTCTTATTGATCTTGCTACTTACAGAGGATCGAGACATAAAAAAAAATTACCAGTAAGAGGACAAAGAACACATTGCAATGCCAGAACTAGAAAAGGTAAAGCCGTAGCAATAGCTGGGAAAAAATTAACACCATTAAAAAAATAAAATTATGGATAAAGAAAAAAATAAAAAAACTACTACTACTGAAAAAAAAACTGAGGATGCTGTCAAAGTTAAAAAAATAAGTAAAAAAAGTAAATTAAAAAATATTACGTCAGGAACAGCTTATATTCAAGCTACATTTAATAATACAATTATTACAATAGCTGATAATAGCGGTAATGTTATTTCCTGGTCTTCTGCTGGATCAAAAGGATTTAAAGGTTCAAGAAAATCTACCCCTTATGCAGCCCAGATTGCGGCAGATGATGCTGCAGGCAAAGCACAGAGACATGGAGTAAAAAGCTTAACTGTTAAAGTTAAAGGACCAGGTTCAGGACGTGAAACTGCATTAAGAGCATTTCAAGCGAGAGGATTTAAAATTCTTTCAATTAGAGATACGACTCCTATGCCTCATAATGGATCTAGACCACCAAAAAAAAGAAGGGTATAAAAAATGGAAAAAACAATAATTGATAAAAATTGGAAGTCATTAATTAAACCAAGTAGATTAAATATAAAAAGTAGCGACGATAAATCACTTGCTACTGTTGTTGCTGAACCACTAGAAAAAGGTTTTGCTTTAACTATAGGAAATTCTTTAAGAAGAATTTTGCTCTCATCTATTCAAGGATCTGCAATAACAGCTATTCAAATAGATGGAGTTCTTCATGAGTTTTCATCTATAAAAGGAGTTAGAGAAGACGTCACTGATATAGTTTTAAATGTAAAATCTTTATCTCTTAAAGTTAATTCTGATGGTCCAAAAAAACTTATATTAGATATTGAAGGACCAGGAGAAATTAAAGCAAAAGATATTCAGGTAAATCCTGAAGTTTCAATATTAAATCCAGATTTAGTGATTTGCAATCTTGATGAAAAAACTAAATTTCATATGGAGCTTATTGCGAGCACTGGTAAAGGATACCTTCCATCAGAAAAAAATAAAACAGATGATGCGCCTTTAGGTTTAATACCAATAGATTCACTTTTCAGCCCTGTAAAAAAAGTCTCTTATACAGTTGAAAATGCCAGAGAAGGAAAATCTTTAGATTATGATAAATTAGTAATGACAGTTGAAACAGATGGTTCAGTAGCAGCTGACGATGCAGTTGCATATGCGGCAAGAATTTTTCAAGATCAATTATCTTTCTTTATTAATTTTGACGAACCAAGAGAAGTAGAAATCAAACCTCAATCAACAGAACCACAATTTAATAAAAATTTACTTAGAAAAGTTGATGAACTTGAACTCTCTGTAAGATCAATGAACTGCTTAAAAAATGATAATATTGTTTATATAGGAGATCTAGTTCAAAAAACGGAGCCTGAAATGCTAAGAACGCCTAACTTTGGAAGAAAATCTCTTAATGAAATAAAAGAGATACTTAGTGGGATGTCTCTTTATTTAGGCATGGAAATTCCAAATTGGCCACCAGATAATATAGCAGAATTGACAAAAAAGCTTGAAGATAACAATTAATAATGAGACATAAACTAGCACACAGAAAGTTAAATAGAACATCAGAGCATAGAAAGGCATTGTTTAAAAATATGCTTAATTCTCTAATTAAGTATGAACAAATCACTACCACATTACCTAAAGCTAAAGAACTAAAACCACAAATTGATAAAATCATAACTTTAGGAAAGAAAAATAATCTTCATGCTAAAAAAGACTTATTTTCTAAACTTCAAAGCAAGGAATCTATTGATAAACTGGTAAAGACTTTATCAGAAAGATATAGCAAAAGATTGGGTGGTTATAGCAGAGTAATAAGAGCAGGCTATAGATATGGAGATGATGCTCCTATGGCAGTAATTGAGTTAGTAGACAGAGATATTAAAGCAAAAAAAGTTGATGTTAAGAAAAAAGCTGACGAAACTTCAAAAAGCGTTTCAGAGCCTAAAGTTAAAGATTCAGACAAAAAAACTAAGACCAAAAAATAATCTATTTTACACCTGTTGAATTTTAGCTGTATTAGTAGAATATATATTCTATTTTATGAAAAGTTTTTTTCAAATTAAAACTGATTTTGAAAATTCAAGATTGGATAGATGGTTTAGGAAGAATGTATCTGACGTTCCACAATCTTTAATAGAAAAAAATATTAGAAAAGGAAATATAAAAGTAAATAACACTAAGAAAAAAGGATCATATAAACTTAAGCTAAGTGATAAAATTTCAATTTTTAATATTAAATTTACAAAAGATAAAAATAAAAAAAAAACAATAAAGTATAAAGCAACAAATAAAGAACTTTTATTTTCATCGAGTATTTTTATTGAAGATAATGAAAATTTCGTTGTTATTAATAAACCTGCAGGAATACCAGTTCAATCAGGAACTAAATCTATAAGAAATTTAATGGATATTTTAAGAGATACACCAGAATTTAAAAACTTCTCACCTTTTTCAGTTCATAGACTTGATAAAGAAACTACAGGAATACTTATTGTTGCTAAAAATAGAAAATATGCACAATTATTTACATCTTTATTTCGCATACGAAAGATTCATAAAGTTTATTTAGGTGTTGTTTTGGGCCGCATGGCTAAAAAAAAAGGAACACTTATAAATGAACTTTTAACATACGAAGGAAAAAAAGTTATTAAAAATAAAGCCATTACACATTATTCTGTATTAAATGATAGTAACAACTATTCTCTACTTAAATTAAGTCCTGAAACTGGGAGAAAACATCAAATAAGAAAACAATTATTAATTCATGGAAATCCAATTTTAGGTGATTCAAAATATAGACTTTCAAATAACACAACAAAAAAAAAAAATGTTTTAATGCTTCATGCCTTTAAGATTAATTTTTCAATTAATAATGTAAGATATAACTTTACCGCAAAACCATCAGATTATTTTGAAAAAACTATTAATGAAAAGTATTTAAAAATTTTTTAATTATAATTTTTTCTATATCACGAGATCCAACTTTTCCAAATTCTTTAATTGAAGTAACACCTTTATCTTTTATACCGCATGGTACAATAGATTTATATTTAGATAAATCGTTAGAAACATTTATTGAAAATCCATGATATGCAATCCATTTTTTAACTCTAATTCCTATAGCAGCTATTTTCATAGAATTTTTTTTATCTCCAACCCATATACCAATATTTTTCTTATCTTTAAAAGACATAATTTTATATTCATAAAGAATATCGATAATACAATTTTCAATGTCATTTACTAATTTACGAATATCTTTTTTTCTTTTATTTAAATCTAAAACAAAATATGCAATTTTTTGACCCGGTGAGTGTAATGTGTATTTTCCACCTCTATTTGTATTTACCACTTTTATTTTTTTATCAATCAAATCATTTTCGTTAGCACTTTTTCCTTTTGTGTAGACAGTATTATGCTCTAACACCCATAGAAGTTCACCTTTTTTACCTAAAGAAACATCTTTCACTCTTTTTTCAAGTATTTTCATAGATTCAATATAATCGAGTGGTTTTACGCTATTTTTGACTTCCATATAAATTTTAAGTTTGTGGTTTTAAAAAAAATAAACTATTAGTTTCTTCATAAAAAAAGTTTCCATTATGACTTTAACAAAAGAAATAAGAGAAAAGAAAGTAAATTTTGAGTTTAATAAAGAACTTATTAATATTTTTAATAGTAAAATTAAAGATAATAATACTGAGTTTTTAAACAAGAATTTAAAAGAACTGCATCCAGCTGATTCTGCTGACATTATTGAGAATTTGACATCTGAAAATCGATCTAAACTTATTGAACTTGAAGGCTTTAACTTAGATCCTGAAATCTTTATTGAGCTAAATGAATCTATACAAGAAGAAATATTTATTATTTTGTCTGCAGACTCAATTGTTAATATTCTGAAGCGATTAGAATCAGACAATGCACTTAAAATTTTAAAAAATTTAAATGAGGATAAAAAAAATACAGTTTTATTAAAGCTTCCACCAAAAGATAGATTTATATTACAAGAAGGCCTTCTTTATCCTGAGGATAGTGCTGCCCGTATAATGCAAAGAGAGTTTGCTGCTATTCCAAGCAATTGGTCTGTAGGACAAACAATTGATTACTTGAGAGAAAGTAAAGATTTGCCTGAAGAATTTTTAGAAGTCTTTATTGTAGACAACAATTTTAAACCAATAGGCACAGTGCAATCTTCTAAAGTTTTGAGAGCTTCACGAGAATCAAAAATGAATTTCATTATGAATGAAACTCAAGTTTTAATACCTGTTGACATGGATAAGGAAGAAGTTGGTCGTATTTTTGAAAACTATAATCTAGTATCTGCTGGTGTAGTTGATAAAGAAAATAAATTAGTAGGAATGATAACTGGAGATGATGTATTTACAATTTTAAAGGATGAAGCTGAAGAGGATGTATTGCGATTAGCTGGTGTTGGTGACGAAGAGATTACTGATAGTGTATTTAAAAAGACAAAAAGGAGATTTAATTGGTTACTCCTTAATTTATTCACTGCATTATTAGCAACATGGGTAATTAGCAAGTTTGGTGCTTCAATAGAACAAATGGTTGCTCTAGCATTTTTAATGCCAATAGTAGCATCAATGGGCGGTAATGCAGGTATGCAAACACTTGCAGTTACTATTAGAGGTTTGGCAACAAAAGAATTATCTTCAGGGAATTTTGGTAAAGTTGTTACAAAAGAATTTATAATCGGCATATTTAATGGTTTAATTTTTGCAGTAATTACTGGTGTTATTGTGCAGTTATGGTTTAAAGAAATAAATTTATCTTTACTAATTGGAGTCTCAATGATTTTAAATATGATAGTAGCTGGTCTTTTTGGAATATTAGTACCAGTTACTTTAAAAAGATTTAATATAGATCCAGCTATTGCTTCAAGTGTTTTTGTTACAACGATTACTGATGTAATTGGTTTTCTTTCTTTTTTAGGATTAGGAGCCTATTTTTTTTATAACTAAATATTATCAATCAACCTTGTTGTACCTAGATAATATGCAATAAAAATTTTATAATTATTTTTCTTTTTATTATTTTTAACAAGATTGTTTGCATCTAAAACCTCAATATAATCAATTTTACTAATTCCAATTTTAATAATTATGTTTTTAATTTCTTTAATTGATATTTTCTTTTTAACAATTTTATTTTTTAACATAGATATTTTTTTGTATATTAATGAGGCAATTTTTTTTTCTTTTAATGTGAGCAATGAGTTTCTTGAAGATAAAGCGATTCCATTTGACTCTCTTATAGTTTTGCATTCAACAATTTTAGTCTTAATTTTATTTTTTTGAAAAAAATCTTCTATTATTTTAATCTGCTGCATATCCTTTTTACCTAAAAAAATTTTTTTAGGTTTAATTAAATCATTAAACCTTTTAATAACATCAACTACAGCCTTAAAATGACCTGGTCTAAATTTTCCACATAATTTTTTAGAAAAAGGTGTAATTTTGATATTTTTATTAGGGCCGTTTGGATAAATTTGTTTATTATTTGGTATATAAAGAAAATTAACTTTAGTTTTTTTTAAAATTGAAATATCTTTTTTTAAGTCTTTTGGATACTTTTTAAAGTCACTTTCTTTATTGAACTGAGGTTTATTAACGTAAATGGAAACAATAGTTTTTTTACATGAAAATATTGATCTTTTAATTAACGACAAATGCCCCATGTGTATTGCTCCCATAGTTGGGACAAATCCTAAATTCTTTTGTTTTTTTATACACTTTTGAAGTTCAGTTTTATTAAGTATTATTTTCATTTGTAAGTTTTAAATATTATATGTAAAAGAATGTAATGATTAAACAAGCTATTATTCCATTAGCTGGATTAGGCACAAGATTATTACCTCTTACTAGCGTTTTCCCAAAGGAACTTTTACCCATAAATGGGAAACCAGGACTTGAATATATTTTAGACGAATGTATTGATGCTGGGATTAAAGAAATTATTTTTGTTATTTCAAAAAAAAAAAAATTAATAAAAAAATATTTTTATAATGACTTTTTTTTCCAAAAAATAATTAAAAAAAAGAAAAATAATAAAAGACTTAAATTCGAATATAGCAAAATAAAAAAATACAAAAAGATGATTAGGTTTGTTTATCAGAATGTACCTCGAGGAACTGGTGATGCTGTTCTTAAATGTAAAAATTTAATTAAATCAAAACATTTTTTTATGTTGCTACCTGATGATTTAATTATAAAAAAAAATTGCTCTAATGACATGTTAAAAATATATAAAAAGTATAATTCTTCTGTTATAGCCTCAAAGATTGTTAATAAAAAAAATGTATCAAGATGGGGAATATTTAAAACTAGAAAATTTAAAAAAAATAACTTTGTTATAGAAGATGTAATTGAAAAACCAGCAATTAATAAGTCTCCATCTAATTATGCGGTTATTGGAAGATATATCTTGCCTTCGAAAATCTTTAAAATTCTTACAAAACAAAAACCTGGACAAAATGGAGAAATTCACATAACTGATGCTATAAGAACTTTAATCAAACAAGATAATAAATTTATAGGACATATTTTTTCTGGAAAGTATTTAGATTGTGGATCTATGAATGGTTATATCAAATCATCATTAGAAATTTCTAAGATATAAAATATGAAGATCTGTACAATAGGAGCTGGGTATGTTGGTTTAGTAACTGGTGCTTGTTTTGCGGACCTTGGCAATACAGTGATTTGTGTAGACAAAGACCAAAGTAAAATTGATATTTTAAATAATAATCAAGTTCCCATTTACGAACCAGGTCTAGAAGAATTAATTAATAAAAATTATTTATCTGGCAGAATTAAGTTTACATCTAATTTAAAGGATGCGGTTTATAAATCTGATTATGTATTTATATGTGTAGGAACCCCAACTTTAAAAAATAGTAGGTCTGCTAATCTCACTTTTGTTTTTAATGTTGCTAAAGAAATTAGTAAATATATTAATAAATTTAAAGTAATTATTACAAAATCTACTGTCCCAGTATTTACTGGTGATAAAATAGAAAAAATTATTTCTAAAAACACGAGAAAAAATTTATTTGAAGTTGTATCTAATCCTGAATTCTTAAGAGAAGGAGAAGCTCTTCGTGATTTTAGATTTCCTGATAGAATTGTAATAGGAGCAAACAGTAAAAAGGTTATTAAAAAAATGAGTTTACTATACGAACCATTAATTAAAAAAGGTGCCAATTTATTTTCTACAAACAGAAGAGGAGCTGAATTAATTAAATATGCTGCTAACGCTTTTTTAGCAACAAAAATATCTTATATTAATGAACTTGCTAACCTTTGTGAAAAAATAAACATTAACATTGAAGATGTTTCTTTAGGAATAGGTTTGGATGCACGAATAGGAAGTAGATTTTTAAGAGCTGGACCTGCTTATGGTGGATCTTGTTTTCCAAAAGATACAAAAGCAATAACTTCAACTGGAGATCAATATAAAATTGATTTATCTATAATTAAAGCAGTAATTAAATCAAATACTAATAGACAAAAATTACTTACAAATAGAATTAAAAAAATTTTATCAAATAAAGTTAAAAATAAAATAGTTACTTTTCTTGGCGTTACATTTAAACCTAATACTGATGATATGCGTCAATCTCCAAGTATATACATGGTTCCTTTTTTGTTAAAATTAGGAGCAATTGTAAAATATTATGAACCTACTGGGGAAAAAAGTGTGTTTTCAAAAAAAAAAAATCTAATAATTCATACAGAATGGGAGGAATTTAAAAGTTTAGATTTCAAAAAATTATTAAATAAAAAGAAATTTAAAATTTATGATTTAAGAAACCTTTATTCAAACCATCTAATGAAAAAAAAAGGTATTAACTATTATTCTATTGGAAGATAAGATTAATTAAAGCTCTTATGTGCAAAATAAAAGAATATACCGAAGATTTTTGTCTACTTTTCATAATTAAGTTGCCTGATATAAACTTATTTTATACTGTCAAACATACAAAATTTGCTAAATAAATTTATTTGTTATGATTAAATTAAAAAAACAAATGCCAACAACAGCCGAACTAATAGAAAGAGGTTTTGCTCCTAAAAATGGAAAAATTCATGTTTTGTTAATTCACCCCCCATCATCTATTGCTGAAAGATATGGTAAAGATGATATGGGTGAATTTGGCGGAGATTTAATCCCTTTGGGTATTGCTAGTCTAGCTGGTTATTTAAGAAATAAAGGTTATGGTGTTGGTGTTCTTGACTGTCCAGCTTTGAGAATAGATTCTGAAAAAGTTTATGAGATCATAAAAGATAAAAATCCTGACATTATTGGTTTTTCAACAACAACTTATTCTTTAGCTAGAGCTATAGAAATAGGTAAAATTATTCGAGAAAAACTTCCTAATAAATTAACTATTGTAGGTGGATCTCATGCAAATGTTGCTGGAATTGAAACTGCTAATAAGTATGATATTTTTGATATTATTGCTTATGGTTTGGATGGCGAACATATAATGCATAATATTGTAGAAAAATATTCTCAAAAAAATTTTGATAGAAATAATTTTTTGAATGACCCTGAAACTTTAAAAAAAATAAATGGAATTATTTATAAAATAAATAATGTTGTTGTTAGAAACAATCCCTCAGAAATTATTGAAAATTTAGACGAATTACCACTTCCAGCAAGAGATCTTTTTCCTATAGAAAGATACATACCTGTACCACATCACTATAAAAAATTACCTTTAACTAATATGGTTGTTATTAGAGGTTGTCCCTATTTTTGCACATTCTGCGATCAAGCTGGAACAAAAACAAGACGAAGAAGTCCACAGAAGGTCATTGATGAAATCAAGCACTGTGTAGAAAAATATGGAATTAAGGAGATATCTTTCTGGGACGACACATTAAGTTATCACAAAAAATGGATGAAAGAATTTCTTGATTTATTAATTAAGGAAAAACTAGATATTGTTTGGTCATGTTTTGCTGCTGTTAATACTGTAGATGAAGAAATATTAAATCTTATGTCTAAAGCAGGTTGCTGGAATATATTTTATGGATATGAAACTGGGGTTGAAATTTTGGCTAAAAATATGCTTACACATAGAAAAAATAGGGACTTTGACAAGATGAAAAAGGTTGCTAAATGGACTAAAGATGCAGGAATCGAAGTTATAGGATCATTTGTTATTGGGTTACCTGGTGAAACACCTGAACTTGCAAAACAAACAATTCAAAATGCAATTGATCTAGACCCTGATTATGTTCAATTTGCTATAGCTTGTCCTTATCCAGGAACTCAACTTGCTAAAGAAATAAAACAAGGAAAGTGGGGAAAATTTGTCTCTAACGAACTTGAAGAATATACAACCGAAAGTGTTACATGGTTACCTTTTGGTTATTCTTCAGTTAAACAGCTAGAAGATATGCAACGATATGCATTTAGAAAATTTTATTTAAGACCAAGCTATATATTTAAAAGAATTTTAAAACTTAGAAGTTTTGAAGATCTTAGAAGACATGTTAAAGGTGCTGTAGGTTTAGTAAAAGCTTTTATTTAATCTAATTTAATTCAAAGATAGCATCAATCTCAACGGCAATACCTAAAGGTAATGAATTAGTACCAACAGCAGCTCTAGCGTGCTTTCCGTCTTCACCAAAAACAGCTGACAAAATCTCTGAAGCTGGGTTTATTACCTTGGGCTGATCTTTAAAATCTTCTGTGCTATTTACAAAAGCGGTAATTTTAATGCAACCTTTAATTTTGTTTAAATCACCATTCATTGCTTTTTTTGCTTGCGCTAGTATATTTAAAGCACATAGTTTAGATGCTTTTTGACCTTCCTCCAAAGATAAATCTTTTCCTATTTTCCCTTTTATAACTGACCCATCTTTTCCTACTGGTAATTGACCTGATATAAAAAGAAGATTATTAACTTTTTTAAAGGCCACATAAGCGCCAACTGGATTTGGGGCATCTGGTAATTCAATTTTTAATTCTTTAAGTTTGTCTTCAATCATTTTTTTTTTATTTAAAGGGTTTAAAAGTTTAATTTTTTGCGAAAAATTTAATTTTTCGTCTTGCTTTAAACCTAGTTCACATTTTCTTTTATTATACATTCCCACAAGAGTATCGTTAGAATAACCAGAACAATGATTTTCAGCAAAAGATTTTGAATTCAAATTTATTAATATTATTAAAAAAAATAAAAATTTTAAAAATTTCATTTTTTACTCCTCTTTTTATTTTTCTTACTCTTATCATATTCCCTTCTTTTCTCAATAAGTATTAAAGCTTCATCCATAGTTATTTCTGCAGGATCTTTCTCTTCAGGAATTGTTGCGTTGAGAGATTTATATTTAATATATGGTCCATACTGACCTTTCATAATTCTTACAGGTTTTTTATCTTCCGGATGTTCTCCAAGATCTTTTATCATTAATGAAGAAATGCGACCAGGTTTAGCTTCAGCTATTAGCGTGATAGCTCTATTTAATCCTATTGAAAATAATTCTTCTACATTTTCTAACCTAGCTGATTTATTTTCACATTTTAAGTAAGGTCCAAATCTTCCAGAATTTAAGAATATTTCTTTTTGATTTTCGGGATTAACCCCCAAGCTTTTTGGGAGAGAGCATAAAAATTTAGCTTTATCTAAATCAATTGATTCTATAGATAAACCTTTAGGAATAGAAACATTTTTTAGATTACTTTCTTCTTTTTTCTTCTTTTTACTTTTCTTATTTTTCTTAACTTTGATAATTTCTTCTTTTTCTTTATCTAATTCATATTGAATATATGGACCAAATCTTCCATTTTTTAAATACATTTCCTTGTCGTTTTCATTTTTTCCAACCAATTTAGGTTCTGCCAATTGAGATTGTTGAGCTGCTTTTACTTTTGATAATGGTCTTGTAAATTTGCACTCAGGATAGTTTGAACATCCTATAAAAGCTCCACCTCTGAAACTATTTTTAAGGCTTAGTTGCCCTGATTCACAAAGCTGACATTTTCTATTAATGTTACCATTTTTATCTCTTTCAAATATTAAACTACCTAAACTGTCATTAAGTAAATCCAAAACTTCTCTTGTTCTCTTTTTTTTAACTTCAGATACATTTTTATTAAAATCTTTCCAAAACATTTCTAAAACTTTAATCCATCCTTCTTTTCCTGATGTAATATCATCTAACTGCTCTTCTAATCCTGCAGTAAAATTATAATCAACATATTTAGAAAATAATTTTTCTAAAAAAGCTGATATTAACTTACCCCTATCTGTTGGGTGAAATCTTTTACTAATAGTCTCAGCATAACCTCTTGTAGAAATTACTGAAATTATACTTGCATAAGTAGAAGGTCTACCTATGCTTAATTCTTCTAATTTTTTTACTAAACTAGCTTCTGAATACCTTGGTGGAGGTTGAGTAAAATGCTGCTCATCAAAAAAAGATTCTATATTTACTAAACCTTTTGAAACTTCAGGCAAAATACTTTCTTCAACATCCTTTTTTTGATCTTTAAAGATTTTTAAAAATCCATCAAACTTAATAACAGAACCACTTGTTCTACAAATAGTAAGATTATCGTCAGATGCAATTGTAATAGTGTTTCTATTAAACTGAGCAGGTTGCATCTGTGAAGAAAGTGCTCTGCTCCAAATCAAATCATATAATTTATATTGATCAGTACTTAAATATTTTTTAACCTCACTAGGAGATCTCATAATATCGGTAGGTCTGATCGCTTCATGCGCCTCTTGTGCATTTTTAGCTTTTTTGCCTGAATAATTTAAAGGATCTTTAGGTAGGTACTCATCACCATATTTATCTTTGATATAATCTCGAAATGTTGAAACTGCTTCATTCGATATATTAGTACCATCAGTTCTCATATATGTGATTAAACCTATTGTTTCACCTTCAATATCTATTCCTTGATATAATCTTTGGGCTATTTGCATTGTTCTTGAAGCACCAAATCCCAATCTACCTGAGGATACCTGTTGTAGTGTTGATGTAGTAAAAGGTCCTGAAGGATTTCTGTTTATTATTTTAGTTGATATATCGGTAATATTAAATTTTTTGCTTTTAATTTTATCTATAGCAAAATCAATGTCAGTTTTATTTTTAAAAGTAAATTTTTCAATTTTTTTATTATCAAGCAAATAAACATTAGAAGTAAGGTGATTATTTTGATTATCTTTAAACTTTATATTTAAAGTCCAAAATTCTTCTGGGACAAATAGTTCTATCTCATGTTCTCTTTCAGTAATAAGCTTTAAAGCTACTGATTGAACTCTACCTGCAGATTTGGATCCTGGCAATTTTGTCCATAATATTGGAGAAATATTAAAACCAACTAAATAATCAAGAGCTCTTCTAGCCATATATGCGTCAACTAAAAGTGGTTCAATTTTTCTAGGGTTTTCAATACCATAAGTAACTGCTTTTTTAGTTATTTCATTAAAAACAACTCTTTCTACCGGCTTATCTTTAAGAATTTTTTTTTCATCTAAAAATTCTTTAACATGCCATGCAATAGCCTCACCTTCACGGTCTGGATCTGTAGCTAGTATTATTTTTGATGATTCTTTAGCAACTTCAATAATTTCTTTTAAATATTTTTTTGAAAAACTGTCTACCTCCCAAAGCATTTTAAAATTATTGTTAGGATCAACGGAACCATTTTTTGATGGTAAATCTCTAATGTGTCCGTAGCTTGCTAAAACTTTATAATTATCTCCAAGATACTTATTAATAGTTTTTGCTTTTGCTGGACTTTCTACAATAACTAAATTCATTTATCCTTTTTTGAATCTTTAGTGTCAAAAATAACACCATTTGTCAAATTGAACATTATAATTGATTAAAAAAGGGCTTGTACTCTAGATTTTTATTTTCTTTTCATTTTTATTTTTTAAGTTTGAAATATTATTTTTATGAGTAAAAATAATTAAAATAAAAAAAATAAATAAGATAAAATTTATATCGTTATTAAAAACTTGATCTGGTTTAATCGAAGCAACAACATTACTTCTAACTATATTAACTACTAAAACTGTTAATGTTGAAAAAATTGAAGATACTGATGAATATTTGAATATAAGAGCTATTATAATCCATGTAAATATGAATACAAAACTAGAGGACAAGGAAATAGCAAATAAAACTCCTAAGTATGTAGCAACCCCTTTTCCTCCTAAAAAGTTTAACCATACCGGAAATATATGACCTAAAAATACAAATAGTGCTGAAATTTGTATTAGCTCTGGAAAATATTTTTGACAAATCATTACAGGTATATATCCCTTTAGCGAATCCATGATTAAAGTTATTAATGCAAGATATTTATTCCCTGTTCTAAGCACATTGGTTGCTCCAATATTACCCGATCCTATTTTTCTTAAATCTTTACCGCCAAAACTTTTGGTTAGGATTAAACCAAAAGGAATAGATCCACTTAAATAAGAAAAAAAAATTACTAATATATATTCCATCGTAATTTATGTTCTGCTAAATACTAGCTGACCTTTTACAAAAGTTTTTAATACCTGACCTTGTAATTTTCTATTTTCAATAGACGTGTTTTTGGATTTTGATTTTAATTTACTTTTCTCTACTACCCAAGGCTTGTTAATATCTAGAACACACAAATCAGCTTCATTTCCTATATCAAGACTTCCTTTTTTAATGCCAAGTATTTTTGATGGATTAATAGTCATTGTAGAGATTAATTTATCTAGTTTTATCAATTTATTATGAAATAATTCTAAAGAGAGAGGTAATAATGTTTCTACACCGGCAGCACCTGTTGCTGATTGTGCAAAAGTTAATCTTTTAGATTCTTCATCTTCCGGTTTATGATCAGAAACGATTACATCAATTGTTCCATCATTTACTGCTTCAACTAATGACAATCTATCTCTTTCAGTTCTTAATGGAGGAGAAAGCTTTAAAAAAGTTTTAAAATCACCAATATCATTTTCATTCAATGATAAGTTGTTAATAGAAACACCTGCTGTAAAAACTTTACCTTCTTTTTTATTTTTTCTAATAACGCTAACAGTTTTTTCTGATGATACTTGCAAAATATGGTATCGACAAAAATATTCTTCTAGAAAAGCCAAGTCTCTCTCAACAATAATTTTTTCAGCTAGGGCAGGGATACCTTGAAGACCTAGTCGAGTTGATATTTCTCCGTCATTAATGTGTCCACCTTCAGATAAAATATTATCTTCAGCATGTTGCATAATAAGAGAATCTGATTGACTTGCAAAATTCATTATTCTTGACATAAGCTGTGGATTTTGAACGGTTTTAACCCCATCAGTAAATCCAGCTATACCTTTTCGCTTTAAAAGTCCAAATTCAGTCATTTTAATTCCATCTGTATTTTTTGTTAAAGAAGCAGCTGGAAAAATATTAATTCTAGACTTATCTCTACCTCTTCTTTTTAAAAAATCAACCATAGATATATTATCAATAACTGGATCAGTATTTGGCATTGAAACTACCGATGTTACACCACCAGAGACTGCAGCATCACTCAAAGTTCTAAAATTTTCTTTATATTCATATCCAGGTTCTCCCACAAAAACTCTCATATCTACCAACCCTGGCATTAAGATTTTATTCTTTAAATCAATTTTTTCAGCATCACTAGGTAAATTTCCATTAGAAACTTTTTTACCTACATTTTTTATTAAACCTTTTTCATCAATAATTAACCCTCCAAATTCATCAATTTTATTTTTTGGATCAATAATTCTTGCATTTATTAAATATTTTTCTTTCATAATGTTTTTTTACAGAAAATTTTTAAACAAGCCATCCTCACAGCAACTCCCAATTCAACTTGTTCTCTTATAACACTTCTATTAATGTCATCAGCGAGGCTAGTATCAATTTCAATACCTCTATTCATTGGACCGGGGTGCATAATTAAAGCATCTTTTTTAGCAGATTCTAATTTATCTGGTGTTAACCCAAAATATTCATAGTATTCTCTTGGAGATGGCAAAAATGATCCTTGCATCCTCTCATTTTGTAATCTTAGCATCATGACAATATCACAATTTTCTAAACCTTTTTTCATATTATTAAAAACTTTTACTCCAAGGCGTTCTATTGAATGAGGCAATAAAGTTTTAGGAGCTACCACATTAATTTCAGCACCCAACATATTCATTAAATAAATATTTGATCTAGCAACTCTTGAGTGTAATATGTCTCCACAGATAGCAATCTTTAATCCTTCAACATTACCTTTTCTATTAATAATAGTTAAAGCATCGAGCAAAGCTTGTGTCGGATGTTCACGTCTACCGTCCCCAGCATTTATTACTGCACAGTTGACTTTTTGTGACAATAAGTTTGGAGCCCCTGAGTCTTGATGTCTTATTACAATGATATCAGGATGCATAGCATTTAATGTCATTGCTGTATCAATTAATGTTTCACCTTTTTTTATAGCTGAATTTACTATATTCATTGACATAACATCAGCTCCAAGTCTTTTTCCAGCCAACTCAAATGAACTTTGCGTTCTTGTGGATGGTTCAAAAAATAAATTAATTTGAGTTTTACCTCTTAATAAATCTGTTTTTTTTGATGAACTTTTATTTAGTTTTATAAATTTTTTAGCTTCATTTAAGATTTCAGAAACATCAGAAAAGGACAGATCTTGAATACCTAACAGGTGATTTTGATTTATTTTAACAGCTTTTGATTTTTTAATAACAGCCACTAAAACAAACTCTATAAGCCTTTATTGATATCTAAGCAAGTGTTAATTTGTTAAATAATCAATAGCGCCCTGCAGTATAAAGGCAGCAGCATTTTTGTCTAAATTTTTAACCTTATTGCTTGTATTAGTGTCTAATTCTTTAACAATTTTGAAAGCTCCATCACTAGAAAAACGCTCATCCCATAAAGTGATAGGAATAGTAATATTTTTTGATAGATTCTTAGATAAATCGTGCGCTGACTGAGATGATCGACTTGTTGAACCGTCCATATTAACAGGATTTCCTATTACAATCCCTTTAATAGCGTTTTCGCTTATTATTTGGTCAATTTCTTTTAGCAAAGTTTCAAATTTATTTTTTTTTATAATTTTTAAAGGTGTCGCAACCATCAGATTTTCGTCACAAATAGCAATACCTATATTTTTATTTCCAGGATCTATACCTAATAATCTGGAGTTTAGTCCTATATTAGTTTTAAATTCCTCGTTACTGAGTATATTGTGTGTTTTCATATTAAATGCTATTTTTAAACTTATTAGTCAATAATCTCAAATGTCAATAGATAAAGATACATTAAAAAATATATCAAAATTAGCTAGAATTTCTCTAGATGACAAAAATGTAGATAGTTTATCAAAGAACCTATCTTCAATAATAAAATTTATTGAAAATTTAAATGAGTTAAATACTGACAAAATAAAACCGTTAACATCAATTATTGATACTTCTTTAACATCAAGAAAAGATGAGGTTAACGATCAGGAAATAAGAGATCAAATATTAAAAAATTCACCTGAAAAAAATGAGGAATTTTTTGTTGTTCCTAAAGTTATAGAATAATATATGAATGATTTAACAAAAAAAACATTGTGTGATTTAGTTAAAGGAATTAAAAAAAAAGATTTTACTTCAACAGAATTAACTAACTCATTTATTGACAATTCACAAAAAGCAAAAAAACTAAATGCATATATTACAACAAATTTTGATGAAGCATTAAAAAAGGCAAAAAATTTCGATAAAAAAAGTAATTACAAAGGCTTACTAGCAGGAATACCCATAGCTGTTAAAGATTTATTTTGTACTAAAGATGTAAAAACAACAGCTGGTAGCAAAATGTTAAGTAATTTTATTCCTACTTACGAATCTACTGTAACTTCAAATCTTTGGAAAGAGGGTGCTTTTTTATTAGGTAAATTAAATTGTGATGAATTTGCTATGGGTTCTTCTAATGAAACAAGTTTTTTTGGAAATGTTATAAATCCATATGGTGACAAATTAATACCCGGTGGTTCATCAGGGGGTTCAGCGTCTGCTCTAGCAGCCAACTTAACTCCTACAACAATAGGAACAGATACTGGTGGGTCTATTAGACAACCAGCTTCATTTACAGGCACAGTTGGTCTTAAACCTACTTATGGTCGTTGTTCACGATGGGGCATTGTAGCCTTTGCCTCATCTTTAGATCAAGCAGGTCCAATGACTCAAAATGTTGAAGATTGTGCTTTACTATTAGAAGTCATGTCTAGTTACGACCCAAAAGACTCTACTTCTTCAAATATTAAAGTTGATAAATACTCAAAAAATTTAACTGAAAAAATTAAGGGGTTAAAAATTGGAATACCAAAAGAGTACAGAGTTGAAAGCATGCCAGAAGAAATTGATGTGTTATGGAAAAAAGGTATTGCATTCTTAAAAGATGCTGGAGCAATAATTAAAGATATTACTTTACCTCACACAAAGTATGCTCTACCAGCTTATTACATAGTAGCTCCCGCAGAAGCATCTTCAAACTTAGCTCGTTATGATGGTGTTAAATATGGACATAGATCAAAAGGAAAAAATTTAATCGAAATGTATGAAAATACTAGATCAGAAGGATTTGGTGACGAAGTTAAAAGGAGAATATTAATTGGTACTTATGTTCTTTCATCAGGTTATTATGATGCATATTATATAAAAGCCCAAAAAGTTAGACAACTAATCAAAAATGATTTTGATAAAGCTTTCAAAGAAGTTGATGCTGTTTTAACACCATCTACTCCCAGCTCAGCTTTTAAGGTCGGTGAAAAAAAGGATGATCCTATATCTATGTATTTAAACGACGTTTTTACAGTTCCAGTAAATTTAGCTGGTTTACCAGCAATCTCAGTACCTGCTGGATATGATAAAAATAAATTACCTTTAGGATTGCAACTTATAGGTAGACCTTTTGATGAGCAAACAATACTAAATTTATCTTTAGCAATAGAAAAAAGAAATGATTTTAAACGAAAAATTGATGAGTGGTGGAAATAATGAGTGAAAAAAAATTTGATTATTTTATCCAAGGCGAAAAAAATAAATGGGAAGTAATAATAGGTTTGGAAATACATGCTCAAGTACTGTCTAAATCGAAACTTTTCTCCTCATCTTCAACTAAATTTGGAGCCGACCCAAATACTCAAGTAAGTTTGGTAGATTCTGCTTTTCCTGGCATGCTACCAGTTATAAATCAACATTGTATTGAGCAAAGCATTAAAACTGGTTTGGGATTAAAAGCAAAAATAAATCTACGTTCAGTTTTTGACAGAAAAAATTATTTTTATGCGGATTTGCCCCAAGGATATCAAATATCACAATACAAATATCCTATAGTTGGAGAAGGGGAAGTTATTTTGGATATGCCATATGGTACTAAAAAAGTTGGAATCGAAAGACTTCATTTAGAACAAGACGCAGGAAAAAGTATTCATGATTTAGATCCAGAAAATACATATATAGATTTGAATAGATCTGGAGTAGCTCTTATGGAAATAGTGAGTAAGCCTGAATTAAGATCTCCTGAGGAGGTAAGTTTTTATGTTAAAAAACTAAGATCTATAATGAAATATTTAGGTACTTGTGACGGTAACATGCAAGAAGGTTCCTTAAGAGCCGATGTAAACGTATCAGTGCGAATAGTAGGGGATAAAGAATTTGGAACTAGATGCGAAATAAAAAATGTTAATTCAATCAAATTTATGCAAATGGCAATACAATATGAGTCTAAAAGACAAGTGGAATTGTTGGAAGATAATAAAACTATAGATCAAGAAACTAGATTATTTGATACAAAAAAAAATGAAACCAGATCTATGAGATCAAAAGAAGACGCACATGATTACAGGTACTTTCCAGATCCAGATTTATTACCATTAATGCTAGACAAAAGTTTAGTTGAAAAAATAAGTAAAAACTTGCCAGAGTTACCAGATCAAAAGAAAGATCGTTTAATCAAAGATTATTCTTTGAGTCCGTATGAAGCAAATGTTTTAGTTTCTGAAAAAGAAATATCAGACTACTTTGAAGAAGTTATTAAAACCTCAGATAAAAAATTGGCACTCAATTGGATTATTGGAGATCTTTTTGCTTCATTAAATAAAAAAAATATTTCAATAAACGATTCACCTGTAACAGCTAAAAAAATGGCTCAGCTTATAGACACTATAAGTTCAGGTCTTATCTCTGGAAGAATTGCTAAAGAAGTATTTGAGATTATGAAAGAAACCGGTGAAGAACCTAAAAAAATTATTGAAAGCAAAGGTTTGCAGCAAAAAAGTAACCCTAAGGAACTAGAAGAAATAATATACAAAGTTCTTAAATCAAATAAAGATAAAGTTGAACAATATAAAGCAGGTAAAGAGAAACTTTTTGGTTTTTTTGTTGGTCAAGTAATGAAAGTTTCCGGAGGCAAAGCTAACCCTCAGTTAGTAAACAATATATTAAAGAAAAAACTTAAATAAATCAAAAAAAAATTATAACTAAATGGGAAAAAATTTAGAAATCACAGAAAAATTAGAAAAATATATTGAAGAACACAGTTATAGTTTACATCCCATTCAAAAAGAAATAATCCTTCACAATAAAAAACTTGGTAATAATAAAAAAATGCAAATTGCAGTATCGCAATGTCATTTTTTAGAATTAATAATAAAAATCTCAAATACTAATAGAATTCTTGAGATAGGAACTTTTACAGGTTTAAGCACTTTATCTATGTCCTTAGCTCTTCCAAAAGAAGGCTCTCTTATTGCTTTAGATAAAAATATTGTAACAAATGAAACTGCTATAGATTTTTTTAAAAAGGCTAATCAAGATAAAAAGATTAAAACAATTGTAAAACCAGCTTTAGAAAGTCTAGTAGAATTAAAAAAGAAGAATAACATTTTTGATATTGTTTTTATAGATGCAGATAAAGAAAATTATATAAAATATTATGATAATTCTGTTGAATTAGTAAAAAAGAATGGATTAATTATTATTGATAATGTTTTGTGGCATGGAGAAGTAGTTGATAAAGAAAATGATGATAAATTTACAAATATTATAAGAAAATTTAACATTCACGTAAAAAATGATAAAAAAACTGAACAAGTAATCTTACCTCTTGGAGATGGATTTACAGTTAGTAGAAAATTATAATGCACATTATATTTGGTTTCTACAAGTTTAAAAAAATTAATTCTCTAAATAAAAATAAAAAAATACTTCAAGATTTTTTTTTTAAAAATAATGTTCGTGGAACAGTAATAATTGCACCAGAAGGCATGAACGGAACAATTTCTGGAAATTCTAGTGATATAACAAAATCTAAAAAAAAAATAAAAAAATTATTAAAAAATTCTAATTTTGATAGTCAAAATACTTCAAAAAGTAAATTTCAGCCATTTCTTAGATTGAAAGTAAAAATTAAAAAAGAAGTAGTTCCAATGGGTATAAAAATCTTATCTAAAAGAAAAAAAAAAAATTATCTCGATCCTATCAAATGGAATAACTTAATAAAAAATAAGAATACTTTTGTTTTAGATTCCAGAAAACCATTTGAATATGAAGTTGGAACATTTAAAAGAGCTATAAATCCAAAGGTAGATCATTTTAGAGAATTTCCTAAATATTTAAATAATATAGATAAAAAAAAAACTGTTGCAATGTTTTGTACTGGTGGAATTAGATGTGAAAAAGCATCTGTGTACTTGAAGCAAAGAGGTTTTAAGAATGTTTTTCAACTAAAGGGAGGCATATTAAATTATTTACAAAATGTTAAAAAAGAGAATAGCTTATGGCGAGGTGAATGTTTTGTATTTGATAATAGAGTATCTGTAAAGCACAACTTAGAGATTGGCTCTTACTCAATATGTAGTGGTTGCAGAAAACCTATTTCTCCTAAAGATCAAGTGTCTAGTAAGTATGAAGAGGGTGTTACTTGTCCTAGATGTCACAACAAATTAACTAATGCACAAAAGGTTAGATTTAGAATGAGGCAAAAACAAATAAACCTTGCAAAAAAAGTAGGAAAAAAGCATATATTCCAAAAAGAATTTTAAACAAACTTAATATTATGAGTCCAATTTTAAACTTAACTAAAGATCCAATTCCCAATCTAATTAAAAGAATAGCTATACCCGCAAGTATTGGAACTTTTTTTCAGACAATGTTTAATATTGTTGATGTATATTTTGCTGGAAAAATATCACCAGAGGCATTATCGGCATTAGCAAAATCATTTCCAATATATTTTATTATTATTGCAGCTTGTGTTGGTGTTACAGTAGGAGGCACATCTTTAATTGCTAACAGTATTGGTGAGGGTAATAAAGAAAAGGTACTAGGTTTTTTTGCACAAACAATAATATATGCCATTATAGTATCTATAATAATCACTTCTATTGGTTTAATTTATGCTCCAAGTCTTTTTTCTTTAATGGGATCTGTAGATCAAGTCCACGCACTAAGTCTCGAATACACAAATGTAGTATTTAGTGGTTCAATAGCATTTATAATCTTTGTAGCTTTAAATTCCTTACTCCAAGCTGATGGTGATACAGTAACCTATAAAAATATATTAATTCTAAATTTTTTCTTAAATATATTTTTAAATCCATTATTTATTTTTGGATTTGGTTTTATTCCCCCTTTAGGAGTAGCTGGAATAGGATATGCAACAATTCTTGTAAATATTTTAGGTGTATTTCTGATTTTGCTTAAAGTATTAAAATCGAAGAGAATTATAGGTTTATCAATTAAATATTTTTTTCCAAATACAAACCTACTAAAGAAATTATTTTTTCAGTCTGCTCCAATATCTGCTGCTTTACTATTAATTTCGGTTGGAAATTTTATTATACTTACTTATATAGGAGTTTTTGGTGAGTATGCTGTTGCTGGTTTTGGTTCTGCAGCACGTTTTGAACAAATTCTTCTATTGCCAGTTTTAGGTCTTAATACTGCTATCATATCAATAATAGGACAAAATTTTGGTTCTAAAAATTTTCTTAGAGTACAGGAATCATATTTTACTGCCATTAAATATGGATTTATTCTTATGATTGTATCTGGTTCAATTATCTTTTTATCAGCAGATAAAATAGTTGGAATTTTTTCCGATAATCCTGTTGTAATAAATTACGGAACAAGTTATCTCAAAATATCAGCTTTAATATTTCCGGCATATCCAATTTTTTTTATTAGCAACGGATTCTTTATGGCAATTAAAAAATCCAAAAACTCAATGTATTTAAATGTAATAAGAAATGTAATTTTACCTATCCCTACAATATTAGCTGCAAATTTAATAGACGGTAGTTTTGAAACCTTTTTTTGGTGTTATTGTGTAGCTAATTGGATCTATGTCCTATCTCTTTTTGTTTACGTAAGAAGTTACATTAAAAAAAAAATACTTTAGTTTAAATTAGCCGAGTCTTTTATCCAGTCCCACAAATGTTCAGAAAAAGATCTTCTAACTAATAAATTTATGCTTTCATTGTTCTTTTTAACAATTGTAACATCAGTATTATTTAATAATGTTTGAGCAGAATAATTATTTGGCAAAGTATCAAAATCAAAAGGTGATGATTTTGATAAAATTTCACAAATATTTGTTCCTTTTAATGAAAATATTGTGAATTGGTCACTTACATTAGTTATTGCACCTAAGTTAGTTTTAGATATAGTTTTAAACAGAACACTTTCTAAATCATAGTCGTTATTACTTTCTTTTATAGTATCGTTCGAGATTATTAACCATTCATTTGGTCCCATAGAAATAATTGCTATTTCATCTTTAACAGCAATACTTCCAACTTCTACAGGTAGTATTATTCCAAGGATTTTACCAACCTTACTAGTAAAATCTTTATTATTTACTTTTCCTCTTAAATTAATTTTTGCAATAGGTGCTATTTCTTCCATTGAAAAATTATTAAAACTTTCTTTATTATTTATAGGTAAGTTTAATTCAAGCATTTAGTCTTTTTCCTTCTTTGTCTAAAAATACCGAATCCGACACTGTGACTTCAATTGTTTTATTTTGCATAGGAACAAATAACTTTTTACCTTTTAAATTTTTACCATTCTTTACAACAGCTAGAGCAATAGATTTTTTTAAATTAGGACTATAGTAACTTGATGTTACATGTCCAAGCATATCCATAGGTGGTTTTTTCTTAAGGTCTGCTACTATTTGAGCGCCTTCTTCTAAAACTTCATTAGGATTTTTTGTTAAAAGTCCAACCATCTGTTTTCTGCCCTCTTTCATTGTGTCCGATCGATATAAAGATCTTTTTCCAATAAAATCGGGCTTTTTCTTACTAACAATCCAATTCATTTGTAAATCGATGGGCGTAATAGTTCCGTCAGTTTCCTGTCCAACTATCACAAATCCTTTTTCAGCTCTTAATAAATGCATAGCCTCAGTTCCGTATGGTGTAATTTTAAACTCTTTGCCAGCATCCATACATTTTTCCCATACAGCTTTTCCGTAGTTAGCTTGTATATTAATTTCATAACTTAATTCACCAGTGAAGCTTATTCTCATCACTCGGCATTTTATATTATCAATAATACCATCTTTAAAACTCATGTGAGGAAAATTTTGATCATCAAAATTAATATTCTTTACAACTTTTTCCAATATTTTTTTGCTATGTGGACCACATACACTGACAGTAGCAAAATGATCAGTAACTGAAGTTAAAAAAACTTTTAATTCAGGCCATTCTGTTTGCAAATAATCTTCAAGTTTACCCATTACTGTTGCTGCTCCACCAGTTGTTGTTGTCATTATATAATGATTTTCACCTAGTCTAGTAGTTACTCCATCATCATAAACCATTCCATCTTCGTTTAGCATAAGACCATATCTACATTTTCCAATACCTAATTTACTCCATGCATTTGTATAAATTCTGTTTAGAAATTCACTAGCATCACTTCCTTGAATGTCTATTTTTCCAAGAGTAGATGCATCAAGAATACCAGCGTCATCTCTAGCAGCTTTAGATTCTCTCTGAACTGCATCATGCATATTTTCATTATTAATAGGATAGTACCAAGCTCTTTTCCATTGACCTACATCTTCAAATTTTGCACCATTTCTTTCATGCCAGGAATGTATTGGAGTTTTTCTTGTAATATCAAAAAATTGTTTAACATTTCTTCCAACCAAGGCTCCAAAAGTTAATGGAGTATAAGGAGGCCGAAAAGTAGTAGTTCCCAATACACCCATCTTAGTTTTAGTAGTTTCAGATATAATTCCTAAAGCATGCATATTAGCAATCTTTCCTTGATCAGTAGCCATGCCAGTAGTTGTATATCTTTTAACATGTTCTATAGATATAAAACCTTCTCTTAAAGCTAATTTTATGTCGTTTGCTGTAGAATCGTTTTGAAAATCCACAAATGATTTTGTTTTACCTGAAACTTTATCTGAAGGTAGGAGCCAAATGTTTTCAAAATTTCCTGATTTATAAGTAGTAATAGTAGTTTCATTTTTAATATTTGTGTCTAAAAATTCATTTACTTTTCTGTTGCTGACTTGAATTATTTCTTTAAGATTAAATATACCAGCACATGCACCAATGGAAATTTGATCTAGAGGTGTCTTATCAGGATAAAAATAAAACCTCTTTTCATCGAATGATAATTTACCTCCAGATTGTGTAAATAAATGTACTGCTGGAGTATAACCACCAGAGACACACAATAAATCGCAATTAATTTTAATTTTTTTCCCAATGACAGAATTATTATTATTGGTGAGTTTCATAACATAGACTTTATTAATTTTTTTGTATCCACCAGTAGTGACAACACAATGTTTCCACATAATTTTTAAACCTAAATCATTACATTTTTTTATAAGATCTCCATCTGATTTTTCTCTAATATCAATAATTGCTTGAACTTTTACTCCTTTATTATGGAGACTTAATGCAGTTTCATACGCATCATCATTGTTTGCAAAAATAACAGCGTTATCTCCACATTTAACAGCATAATGATTTAAATATTTTCTTACTGCAGAAGACAGCATAATACCTGGTTTATCATTGGAATCAAAAACCATTGTTCTTTCAATTGATCCAGTTGCAAGAATTACTTTTTTAGCTCTGACTTTCCATAGACGTTGTCTTATTTTATTTTTTTTATTATTCTCATTTAGATGATCAGTTAGATTTTGCATCATAATTAAATAGTTGTAGTTATGATAAGCCGCAACACTAGTTCTATTTAAAATTTTAATATTTTTATTTTTTAATAGTTCGGAATATGTTTTTTTTACCCATTCTTTTGGTGTTTGATTATTAATAGTATTAACTTCGCTGTTAGACCCGATTAAACTTCCTCCATGCTCAGGTTTTTCATCCACTAGAAGTACTTTTTTTCCAGATTTTGCAGCTACTAGAGCCGCAGATAAACCTGCTGGACCACTTCCAACTATCAATACTTCACAATGATAATATTTGTGATCATATAAATCTGGATCCCTTCGAGTAGGCGAAATTCCAAGACCTGCAGATTTTCTAATAAAATATTCATATGTTGCCCAAAGTTTGGCAGGCCACATGAAAGTTTTATAATAAAATCCCGCTGGAAGAATAGGCGAGAACAAATTATTTACTTCACCTATATCAAAATTTACGCTTGGCCAGCAATTTTGGCTCTTAGCTTCAAAACCATCAAAAATTTCAATTTGAGTAGCTCTAATATTAGGTTCTGTTCTAGCTTTATTTTTAAGAACTTGTACTATTGCATTAGGCTCTTCAGAGAAAGATCCTAGAAAACCTCTTGGTCTATGGTATTTAAAACTTCTTCCAACTAAATGAATACCATTTGCAAGCAAAGCTGAAGCTAAAGTATCCCCTTTATAACCGAAATAAGTTTTTCCATTAAATTTGAAAGAAACTCTTTCAGTTCTGTTAATCTCTCCGCCTGATGATAATCTAAATTTATTTGTCATTATTTTGGAGGTTTTTCTCCCATTTTGTAAACAGAATGAATTTTATCGTTCGAAGTATCTCTTGCAACATTAAACCATTGTCTGCATCCATGTGAATGATTCCATCTTTCGTATTGAAGTCCTTTAATATTTTTTCTCATAAAAAGGTATTCGCTCCATTGATCATCACTTAATTCTGTTGGTTGTTTGGGTCTAACAATATGAGCTTCTCCTCCATAGCTAAATTCACTATGATCTCTTTTACCGCAATAAGGACATTTAATTATAAACATACTAATGTGCCACAGCCGCCGCTCCATGTTCATCAACTAAATCCCCACTAACAAATCTGTTGATATTAAAAGCTGCATTTAACTTATGAGGTTCATCTTTTGCTATTGTGTGAGCAAATAGATTTCCTGATCCTGGAGTTGCTTTAAATCCACCGGTTCCCCAACCACAATTAAAATAAAGTCCTTTGATAGAAGTTTTGCTAATTATTGGACTAGCATCGGGGCTTATATCTACGACACCTCCCCATTGTCTAAGCATTCTAAGTCTGCTGAATATTGGATAAAGTTCTAAAATTGCTTTTAATGTTCCTTCTACTATTTCGTGAGTTCCTTTTTGAGTATAAGAAATATATGCATCGGTACCAGCACCAATGACTAACTCACCCTTATCTGATTGGCTAACATAAGCATGTACAGCATTAGACATGACTACAGTGTCGATAATAGGTTTAATAGGTTCAGACACTAAGGCTTGCAAGGGTTTACTTTCTAAAGGTAATCTAATTCCAGCCATATTAGCCAAAACACTAGAATGTCCCGCAGCAACAACTCCAACTTTCGAAGTTTGTATAAAACCTTTTGTTGTTTCTAAACCTTCTATTGAATCGCTTTTTCTTTTTAATCCTTTAACTTCACAATTTTGAATAATATCTACGCCCATTGAATCTGCACCTCTAGCATAACCCCAAGCAACAGCGTCATGTCTAGCGGTCCCAGCTTTTCTCTGTAGTGTACTTCCAAGGACTGGGTATCTAATATCTGATGAGCAATTTATAACAGGACAAAATTTTTTTACTTGTTCAGTATTTAACCACTCACAATCAATTCCATTTAACCTATTTGCGTGAGTTCGTCTTTTTAACTCTCTAACATCCTGCAAATTATGTGCAAGATTCATTACACCTCTTTGACTAAACATTACGTTATAATTTAATTCTTGTGATAAACCTTCCCAAAGCTTTAAGGCATGATCATAAAGACCTGCACTTGCATCCCATAAATAATTAGATCTTATTATAGTAGTGTTCCTTCCAGTATTCCCGCCACCAATCCATCCTTTTTCAACTACTGCAATATTTTTTAAATTATGTTCTTTTGCAAGATAATAAGCAGTTGCCAAACCATGACCGCCACCACCAATAATCACAATATCGTAAGTTTTTTTTGGTTCAGGATCTCTCCAAGCTCTCTGCCAATTTTCATGATAGGTAAAGGAGTTTTTAATTAAAGAAAATATTGAATACTTATTTTTCATATATAATAAAATAATTTGCTATTTATCGTAATCAAAGAGTTAATTTATAGCAGTTTAAGCTACTTATCTTTAGCTAAATCTTTTAAGTATATTGCCACAGCAACCCAAATAATTATAAAGCTTATTAACTTATTTACATCAAGATTCTCACCAAAATAATAAAACCCTAGCAAGAATTGACCTGTCGGTGCTAAGAAAAAAATCATAGCTGAAGACCCTAATCCAGCTATTGATGATCCATACAAATATAATCCTAAAGGTATTAGAGTATTTGCCCCAGCGAGAAAAAGCCAAAATGACATATTAATATCGTTGGGTCCAAAATAATTATTTCCATTTTTCGTAATAAAGTAAAAAGCAATAATAGCAAATGGAGTCATGAAAGCGCTTTCTATAAACAATCCTAAGTCAGTAGGAACTTGAATTTTTTTTCTTATCAATGTGTAGGTACTCCATGTAAGAGCAACAACTAAGCCTATCCAAGGTGTTGATTTAAGATCAATTAATAAATAAATGACTGCAATTATTACTAAGGCAATAGCAATAAGTTTCATTTTATTACGAGACTCTTTTAAAAACAAAATACCAAAAAAAACACTTAATATGGGAAAAATAAAATAACCAAAGGCAGCATCAATAAGTTTGTTTACTGTAACTGCATAAATCCATGTATACCAATTGCTAACAATTAGTATACTAGTTAAAATTAAAATTAGAGTTGTTTTTACATCTTTAAGAATATTAAAAACCTCATTCCATTTTGAATATATTGAAATTGAAAAAATTAATAAAAATGCGGTCCATACAGTTCTATGAATAGTAAGCTCTAAAGGAGTAACAAATGAAACTGACTTAAAGTATAAAACACCAATTACACCCCACCAAAGTGAACCAATTCCACTAGAAACTATCCCTTTAAAAATATTTTTTTTCATTTTTTTTATTTTATTCTTTCGTATTTATATTTTGTGAACTATTATAAAAGGTGTTTTATTCTACAAATTATGAAAATCAAAGAACTTTCAATAATATTTCCCATTTATAATGAAGAAAAGAGACTTAAGAAAAATCTTAATAAATTATTGAACCTATTTAAACCATTTAATTCAATAAATTTTGAAATTATTCTAGTTAATGATGGCAGCACAGATAACTCAAACAATATAATAAATGAATTTCTAAAATTAATTAATAACAAATATAAAAAGAAAATTTTTTATATTTACTATAAAATTAATAGAGGTAAGGGATTTGCACTTAAAAAAGGTGTTAATATAGCAAAGAAAAAGTGGATTCTTACATGTGATATTGATTTTTCAGCCAACCCAAATGAGATGATTAAGTGGGATAAATTAAATTATATTAAAAGCGATAAATGCTGCTATTTTGGATCAAGAAAGTTAAAAAACTCTGTTATAAAATATAAATACTACAGAAGATTTGTAGGAGAAATTTTTACTTTATTAATTTATTTTATGTTTAATTTAAATATTAGAGACACTCAATGTGGATTTAAATTATATAATAAACGTTATGCCAAAAATATATTTAATCAACTTGTTGAAAATGGGTATGCACATGATGTTGAAATTGCAGTACTGCTTAAAAAGAAATTGATAAAAATTATAGAATTGCCAATCAAATGGACTCACGAAGAGGAGAGCAAAGTAAATATTTTTTACGATGGATTAAGTATGGTAATTAAATTAATACTCATTAAAATAAGAAATTAAAAAAATATCATGTTCAATTTCTGGAAAAAAAATAATTATTCAGCAAAAAAGATAAATAATCTTTATTCAGGATACCTTTATACTGGTGTGCTTGGCTCTCTTATGAAATACTGTCATAGAGAATTAGAAAAAAAACTACCTGACAGAAATTATAAAAAGATCTTAGAAATAGGTGCTGGATCAGAACCGCACATAAAATACATTAAAAATAAAAATGTGTCCTATTATATTTTAGAAAAAACAAAATTTAAACCAATTAAAAAAATAGAATCTGGAAAAATATTTTACAAATTTTATAAAGGTAAAAAAATTCCATTTAAAAAATCTACATTTGATAGAATTATCCTTTCTCATGTTTTGGAACACGTTCCAAACCCAGAAATTTTTTTGTTTGAAGTGATGAGCACTTTAAAAAAGGGTGGAATTTTATCAATATCGTTACCTGCTGATCCTGGATTATTTTATAGAATATCCAGACTTGTAAATAAGTTTTTTTTAGCAAGAGGGAAGTTAAAAATGTCTGGACTTGAGTATGATTATGCAAATGCAATTGAACATATTAATCCTATTTTTAATTTAGTAGATATAATTAGACACAATTATAAAAATAAGATTGTTGAAGATTTTTTGCCATTTAAAATTAAGTTAATTGATATAAATCTTTTTTATAATGTTCATATAACAAAATAACATGTTAGTTGAAAAAAATATTATTTCTAAAACACTAAATAATGAAAAATTATTAGTTCCATTGTTTTTTTTTATTTATTTTTTAATAGGTTTATATATATTCAGAGATTATGGAATACCTTTTGATGTAGAAGTTCAAAAATTCTTAGCACAAAATAGAATTGATTATATTACGATTTTTTTCTCGAATATTTTTTCTCAAACCGGTGGTCAAATTAAAAATGTGGCAATAAAGTATCCTGAGTATGGGGTCGCTTTTGAACTACCTGCACTTTGGTTGGAAAAAATATTTCCACTTACAGACGTTAGATCAGAATATTTTTTAAGACATTTCTTAATTTTTCTCACTTCTTTTTTTGGTAGTATTTTTTTCTTTTTAATAGTTAAAAAAAGATTTAATTCATGGCAAATTGGATTAATAGGAGCTCTCTTATTAATTGCTACTCCACGAATTTTTGCTGAAAGTTTCTATAACAGTAAAGATATAGTCTTTATGTATTTATTTGTGATTAGCACCTTTTTTGCTCTTAGTTTTTTAGAAGATCCTAAAAAATCTAATTCTTTTTATTTTGCCTTTTTTTCTTCTTTCTGTATGGGTGTCAGAGTTTTGGGAATTATTGTTCCAATTTTAGCTTTATACTTTTTATGGATTAAGTATTTACGAAGTGATTATAAAAAAAATATTAAATTTCTGATTTTTGTTTTTTTTCTTGCGTTTGCTTTTTTTTTAATATTATTTTGGCCATCCTTGTGGGAAAATCCAATAAAGGGTCTTTTATATGCACTTGAGAGTTTTAAATCCTATGATCATGAAATATATAATTTTTATTTAGGCCAGTACGTACATTCAAAATCAATACATTGGTATTATATTCCTTTATGGATATTTATAACGACACCGCTTTTTATTTTAGTACTTTTTCTTTACGGTTTAATAGTTACATTACATAGAATCTTTTCCCGATTAATTAAGATTACAAATAAAAATGAAATTCATGATTTATGGAGAGGTCCAAATGAGTTCCAAGATCTTTTTTTTAGTACTATTATAATAGCTCCAATCTTCTTAGTTATTGTATTTAAATCTACCAGTTACTCTGGATGGAGGCATCTATATTTTATCTATCCATATATTATATTAATATCGTTAGTTGGTTTACGTACTATTTATATAAAAATATTCTATTTAAGAAAAATAAAAACCATTTATTTTTTTAAATTTGTTTTCTCTTTATTTTTACTATTTAATTTAATTTGGCTTTATAATAATCATCCTTTTCAAAATAATTTTTTTAATCTCTTAGCTGGATCAAGTCCTCATACTAAATTTGAAGTTGATTACTGGGGGATAAGTAATAAGTATGTTTTAGAAAAAATAGTAAGAGAAGACTCTAAAAATGTAATAAATGTAACTAAAATTAGTGACACTTCTTTATATGAAAATTTTAATATATTAACCAAAGAAGAAAGACAAAGATTAAAATATGTCGGAGATATTAATAATAGCGATTATATTATTAATAATAATATCTTTTTTCATGAAGATTTCAAAAATGTTAGAAAAATACCAAGTAATTTTAACGTTTATTATGAGCTTTTTGTTGATGACACTCTGGTAACAACTATATACAAAAGGGACAACCCATTATGAAAATTTTTTTGTATAAATTTGTAATAATTTTATTTGGAATTTTTTTACTATTTGAGATTACGATTGGTTCCAAGATTAAATTTTATGAAAGAAATTTTAAAAATTTGTACAGCAAAACTAATATTGAAAATATTAAATTAAAAATTAGAGAAGAAATGAAATCTGCTGTTAAAAGTGAAAGATACTTAAATCCTGAAGATTCAGCACTTATTGGACAGTTTTTAGAGAAAATTCAAAAAGAAATTAATAATAACTCTTCTAATTAAGCACTAAATCTATAGTTAATATCTTTTTTTTTTGTTATAAATAGTAAATTACTTATATAATAATTATTAAATTAAATTATATGAATATATTGCTTATAAGTCCTAAATATGACGCTACTATTATAGCTCCTCATTTAGGTTTGGGATATTTGTCATCAAGTCTTAAGAAAAATGGACACAAAGTTAAAATACTTGATGGCACTAGAGAAAATGTTGATTATGATCCAAGCGAATGGGACATAGTTGGCTTGACTGCAATGTCAACATACTTTCCTGAAGCTTGTAAAGAAGTTGAAAGAGCAAAATCCTATGGTTTAAAAACGATTATTGGTGGAGCTCATATAATTTGTGACCCAGAGCAAAGTTTAATAGATTCTCAGGCTGATTATGCAGCAATTGGTGAAGGTGAAAGAACCATGAACCAATTAGCATCGGGTATAGATCCGAGTTTAGTTGAAGGACTTGTTTACTGGAAAGACAAAAAACCAATAAGGTCAAATCCTAATTTGAAGGACCTAATAAAAACTAAAAAAATGTATACTACAAAAATAGGTTCACAAGCTAGAGATTTTCAAATTGATATTGATGATTTTGGAGAGCCTGATTGGGATAGTATAGATCCAGCCTCATATAAAAAAGAGATGCCTCATGGAATGATATATAAATCTTTACCGTTAGCACCAATTATTACTACGCGTGGTTGCCCCTATAGCTGTATTTATTGCAGCGCCCCAATTACTGCTGGAAAAAGAATGAGATATAGAGACCCTGTAAAAGTAGTAGATGGGATTGAATTGTTAATCAAAAAATATGGTGTAAAAGAAATTCAAATTGAAGATGACAACTTTACTTTAAAAAGAACTCATGTAGTTGCTTTTTGTGAAGAGCTTATTAAAAGAAATATAAAAATTGATTGGTGCTTACCAAATGGTGTTAGGATCGATAAATTAGATCCTGAAATGCTAAGATTAATGAAAAAATCTGGTTGTTATCAAATGTCACTTGGAATTGAATCTGCAAACCAAAGAATTTTAGATTTAATTAAAAAAAGATTAAATAAAAATTTAGTTAGAGATGTTGTTAATGAAGTTAAAAAATCTGGGATTCAAGCAGTTGGATTTTTTATAGTAGGATTTCCAACCGAAACAAAGGAAGAAATTAAGGAAACAATTGATTTTGCATGTTCATTAAACTTAGATAGAGCGAATTTTACAAAAGCAACACCTTTGCCCGGAACAGAATTATATGACATGTGGCTAGAAAAATATGCTAAAAATAAAAAAATTGACTGGAAAACTTTTGCTATGGAGCAATTTTCTGCTGACTGGGCTGATTGCTCTGCAAAAGAAATTGCTAGATTGCAAACGTACGGGTTTTTAAAATTTTATCTTACTAGATTTAGATTTTTGAAACTTTTATTCTCTTTAAGAAGGCATCAATTGCTTACTTTTGTTAAAAGGATTTTAAAAGTTTTTTTAAGTTCGAATTTATATAATCGATTTATTAATAGAAATGCTATGAACTTTAAGTTTATTAATCCAGCAGCTAGAAAAACTAATAAATAATAATTTTTTTTACCTAAAGTACTTCAAATTATTGAAAAATAAATGTAAACATATTTATAGGAGAGGTGGGTGAGTGGTTTAAACCAGTCGTTTGCTAAATGACCGTACGTGGAAACATGTACCGAGGGTTCGAATCCCTCCTTCTCCGCCACATTTAATAATGTGGCGTATCTTCAAAAAAATTGTAAATTCTTATCGGTTTACCAGCCACCATATATCTATAAACATTTATATTTTCTAAAACTCTTTGTACATAATTTCTTGTTTCTTTAAATTTTATTAGTTCAATCCAATTCACATAATCTATAGTGCCTTTTTGAGGGTTCCCATTTATTTTTTTCCAATATTTTACTCTTTTTGGTCCAGCATTATATGCAGCTAATGCAAAAACATATGACCCTTCATAGTTTTCTAACAGACTAGCTACATAATATGATCCTAGTTTAATATTGTAATTTGGATCAGTTTTTAATTTGCTTTTAGAATAAGATAGGTTTGCCTGTTTTGAAACTAATTTTGCAGTATAAGTCATTAGTTGCATCATGCCTTGAGCTCCAGCATCACTATTAGCTTTTTGATCAAATTCACTTTCTTGTCTTATAATAGAAAGAACTAATGCTGGTTTTGGCATTTTCTTCTTATTTACAATTTTGGGAGTTTCTATAATTGGATAATTTAATTCATTATAAAATCTTTTTTCATAAGAAGCTCTTTTTGATATTTGAATTGCATAATCATATCTTCCAATTTCAATTGCTAATTTTGCTGCAAGTATTTCGCTGCCTTTTTCTACATCAACTAAAGCTAAATGATTTAAAAAATCTTTTGTGTATTTTGATTTATTTAATTCTCCTAAAAGAAGAACAGACTTAATTAATTTATTTTTATTAAATTCTTTTTTATACTCATATGATATTTTAGGTAAATCTTCAAGTGAAAAATATTTATCATTATTAATTTCTTTAAAAGCAAGCTGTCCATAATATGTATTTAAATATATTGATGCTTTATTAAACCATTCCTTCGATTTTTGATTGTTTCCTAAAACTTTATAAGTTTGTCCTAGCCAATAAGCTCCTCTAGATACACTTATTGGATAGCTCACGTTTTCATAAAAATTTTTAAAATGTTGCACAGCCATATTTGGATCGTTTAGAAAAGTAAGAGCTACCCAACCTGATAACCACTCAGCTTCAGCATATTCATTACCTTCTGTTAAAGAATGATTGCTGCTAACCTTATATGCTAATGCATACTTTTTCTTATAGATTAGTGATCGAGCTAATATAGCTCTTTCTTTCCACCAAACATCAGGTCGAATTAATTTATTTGGATCATTGGGTATTTTAAATAAAATTTCAAGTGAAGGTTCTAGTCTACCTCTTCTTCTACGCCACTTTAATCTATCATACTGTAAACCAATATCATTTTTGAATTTTTCAGGAACTTTGTTTATTGCAGAATCCACTCCATATGATCTTGTCATTAATGATAATCTAGCTTTATATAATAAAGTTTCTTCTTTAGGTAAATATCTTAGCATTCTTTGAACATCGTAATGTTTACTTTCCCAAGCATGCCATTCTGTTCTAGAAATATTATCTGATACCTTAATTATATTTTTATATTTTTTTCTTAAGTACTTTAAATCATTCTTTGTAAGTTTAGCTTTGATCCACCCTTCTTTAATAAGTTTTGAACCTTTTTCATCATTACCTTGCAATAAGAAAATCTCTCCTAGTTTGATTTTGCCAAAATCACTTAAGGGCTCCTCACCATCAAACCATCTAATTATTGATACAGGTTTATTCTTTTTAAGATTAATTTTATGTTCAGCAAGATATCTTAATCTACTTATTCTTGGATAGTAAGAATTGCTTCTTATGAATGATGTATAGTCATTAAAACTTGCTAAATTGTTTTGTTGAATTAAATGAAGATAACTTATTAAATTATACAAAGTTTTATCTCTAGCTTTTCTTGATAATTTTAAAGCAGATTGCCATCTTCTTTTATCCACATAATTAAAAGCAGCTTTAGCTATTTTGAAATCTTTTTTTGATAAAATGTCAGATTTTTTTAAAGGTACACTGGCTTTCTTTTTTACAACTATAGGTTTCTTTTTAGGATAAATAGAAGTGGTTTTATTCTCTGCTTTTAAAATTTCATTTTCTTTTTTAATTTCAGTTTCTATTTTTGTTTTTTTTGTTAAAGGTTTTTTTTGTGGATAAATAATACCTTTTTTTGAGATTTTTAATTTTGTCTCTTTACTTAAAGCTGGTTTAGGTAAAGGCAATATTTTATCAGCACCTAATGATGCAGGCATATAAATAATTGAAAATACTATGATTAATACGTTAAGCTCGATTATTTTCTTCATAATTTTTTGATAAATTATTTTTTTAAATTATGTTATAAAGATTTATGTTTAAAGGATCAAACGTTGCTTTATTAACCCCATTTAGGAACAATAAGCTTGATGAAGAAGCTTATGTTGCTTTAATACATTATCATTTGAAAAACGGAACCTCAGGGCTTGTGCCGGCTGGTACTACAGGTGAATCTCCCACACTAAGTCATGAAGAACACCAAAGAGTTATAGAATTGTGTGTCAAAGAGTCAAAAGGTAAGATTCCTGTGATAGCAGGGACTGGATCAAACTCCACTAGTGAAGCAATCTCACTAACAAAATTTGCTGAAAAAGCTGGAGTTAATGCAGCTTTAGTAGTTACCCCTTACTATAACAAACCAACACAAGAAGGTTTGTACCAGCATTATAAAGCGATTAATGATAACTGCGGTATTCCAATAATAATTTATAACATTCCATCAAGATCGGTTATTGATATGAATGTTGATACTATGGCAAGACTTTATGAATTAAAAAATATTGTCGGTGTAAAAGATGCAACAGGAGATTTAGATAGAGCTACAAAAGAAAAAGAAAAAATGGGAAAAGACTTTATTCTGCTTACTGGAGAAGATGGATCTGCTTTAGAATTTAATTTGAGAGGTGGTCATGGGTGTATTTCTGTAACTGCAAATATAGCACCAAAATTATGTGCTGATTTTCAAGAAGCATCATTATCACAAAATAATGACAATCTCTTAGCAAAAGCAAAAGATATTAATAAAAAATTGATGCCATTACATAAATCACTGTTTATTGAAAGTAATCCTAGTCCAGTAAAATATGGAGCTAGTATACTTAAGTTGTGTTCTGATGATGTAAGGTTACCATTAGTCAAAGTGACTGAACCAACAAAAAAAATTATTAAATCTGCAATGTTTAACGCAGGTTTAATTAACTAATGAAAAAAAAAACCAGAACTGGTTTAAAAATAATTTCAAATAATAGAAAAGCATCCTTCAACTACTTTTTTAAGGAATTTTATGAAGCGGGGATAGTTTTAACTGGATCAGAAGTAAAATCCTTAAGGGCAGGAAAAGTTAATATTGCTGAATCATATGCCTATGATCACAAAGGAGAAATATTTTTAGTAAATTCAAATATAACTTCATATAAGGAATCTAGCTACAATGATCATTCGCCAAATAGAAATAGAAAATTACTTTTAAATAGAAAAGAAATCAATAAGCTTTTGGGAAGGATGAATAGAGAGGGATACACCTTAATACCAACTAAAATGTATTTTAAAAAAGGAAAAGCTAAAATTGAAATTGCAGTTGCTAAAGGAAAAAAACAATACGATAAGAGAGAAACAAAAAAAAAGAGTGACTGGCAACGAGATAAAGCAAGAATATTTAGGAAAACTAGTTAAAAAATGATTTTTTTGGGAATAGGATCTAATTTAGATTCATCTTTTGGTAATCGATTTAAAAACTTAGAACTTGCTATAGCTCATCTCAAAACAAAAAACATTAAGACTATCCAAAAATCTAGTTTTTATGAAACCTCAGCATACCCAAATCAAAAAGATCCGAAATTTATAAATATTGTTATTCAGGTAGAAACATTTATTACACCATCAGAGCTAGCATCTACTATAATTTCTGTTGAAAAAATTCTAGAAAGAAAAAGAAATAAAAAAAATGATCCTAGAACGTGTGATATTGATATAATAGATTTCAATAATAAAGTTTTAAATTTTAAGTATAATGACTTAGATTTTTATGTTCCACATAAAAAAATGATATACAGAAGTTTTGTCCTTTATCCTTTGAAAGATGTTTCTCCATACTGGAAACACCCTAAAACTGGCGAACTAATTGACGATCTTATTAATAATCTTAAAACGGAAGATAAGATCTCTATATTAAAGATTGATAAATATTGATATAATCAATTAATGCTTAATCGAGATGATTTAATAAAAAAAGTTAAAAATTATAACCCGTTTCTCAACCAAGATGCCTTAACAAAAGCTTATACTTTTGCACTAAATGCTCATGAAAACCAAAAACGTGAATCCGGTGATCCTTACTTGGTTCATCCAGTTGCGGTAGCTGCCATTTTGTGTGAACTAAAACTTGATACCGCAACTATAACTACCGGGTTACTTCACGACACTATTGAAGATACCACGACAACTTACTCTACTGTTAAAAGAGAATTTGGCAAAGAAGTAGCTGATTTAGTAGATGGTGTTACAAAAATTTCTGAACTTGAGGTAAAGGCTAATACAAATTCTAAAGCTGAAAACTTTAGAAAATTAATTCTAGCTACATCTAAAGATATAAGAGTATTGTTAGTAAAATTAGCTGATAGATTACACAACATGAGAACTATAGAATCAATAACGGATGATTCAAAAAAAAAAAAAATTGCTAAAGAAACTATGGAAATTTATGCACCACTAGCCGATAGAATGGGAATGAATTTTATTAGAGATGAATTAGAAGATCTGTCCTTTAACCAATTAAATCCTGAAGCGAGAAACCTAATTGTTGATAGGCTTTCACTAAATAAATTAAATAGAGATAATAACTTTAAGAATATATCAACAATATTTAAAAAAAAAATGAAGTTATATAATATAAACTCAAAAATTGTTGGAAGAGAAAAAACTCCTTTCTCTATATGGAGAAAGATTCAATCTAAAAGAGTTTCGCTTGAACAGTTAACGGATGTTATTGGATTTAGAGTTATAGTAGGTAATCTAGAAACTTGTTATAAAGCTTTAGGTATATTTCATGCTACTTGGTCAAGCATTCCAGGAAAATTTAAAGATTATATTTCTACACCGAAGATAAATAATTATAAATCTTTACATACTGCAATAATTGGACCAAAAAATGAAAAAGTTGAAATTCAAATTAGAACGCAAGAGATGCATGATTTTGCAAGAAGGGGTATAGCATGCCATTGGCTATATAAATCTTCTGAAAAACTAAATCTTCCAGTTTTGAAAGAATATAATTGGTTAAGAGATTTAGTTGAGATAATTGAAAAAGGAACGACGCCAGAAGATTTTTTGGAATATACCAAACTGCAAATGTTTCAAGAAAATGTTTTTTGTTTTACTCCTAATGGTGAAGTAATTAAATTACCTAAAAATGCCTCTCCCATTGATTTTGCTTACGCTGTCCATACTAAAGTTGGAGATAGCGCTATAGACTGTGAAATTAATGGTAAACAATCTCCACTACAAAGCATCTTAAACAATGGTGATTTAGTTAAAATTATAGTTTCAAAAAAAGCCTCACCTTCACTTCATTGGCTTTCACTTACAAAAACAGGTAAAGCTAGAGCAGCAATAAGAAGATATTGGCACAACAAGGCTCAAGCAGATATAAAAACTGATAAAAATTATTTCACTGCACTCTGTATACAAATACCAAACGAACCTGGAAGGCTAGGTGAGGTGAGTAGTTTAATAGGTATAAATCACTGCAATATAGTAAATATGGAGATAGTGGTAAAAAAAACTGATTATTTAGAATTTATTTTTGATATACAGGTTAAAGATTTAAAAAAATATACAAACTTAGTTAGTGAACTGAAATTTAAGAGTTATAAATTTAAAATTATACGTCATAGGAAAAAAGATGCTCTCTTACAACGAATCTTTAAAAATTTTAAAAGAAACTGACGCATTACTAGAAGGTCATTTTATTTTATCTTCTGGCTTACATAGTGGCCAATATATTCAGTGCGCGAAGCTCTTGAGTCATCCCAAAAAAGCTGAAATAATTTGTTCTTCTTTATGCAAAAAGTTAAAAATTTTTTTCGAGAAAATAGATATAGTTTTATCGCCAGCTATAGGAGGTATTGTTGTAGGTTATGAAATAGGCAGACAGCTAAATGTAAAAACTATTTTTGCTGAAAGAATTAATGGAAAACTTTCTTTAAGACGAGATTTTGAAATATCAGAAAGCTCAAAAGTTCTTATAGTAGAAGACGTTATTACAACTGGTAAATCTGCATTGGAATGCGTTGATATTATAAAAGAAAATAATGCTAAACTAATTGGTTTTGCATGCATTATTAATAGATCAGACAGTAATCTTTTAATCAAAAATCCTATTGTTTCTCAAGTTGAGATAAATATTAAAACTTACAAAAAAGAAAACCTCCCCGAAGATCTCAAAAAAATTGAACCAACTAAACCAGGTACCAGAGCAATAACTAAATGAATAATTTTAAAAGACTTGGTGTAAACATTGATCATGTTGCAACAATAAGAAATGCCAGAGGCGAGAGTTATCCAGATCCATTAAGAGCTGCCTTGTTAGCTGAAAAAAATGGAGCGGATTCTATAACTATACATTTAAGAGAAGACAGAAGACATATAAGAGATTATGATTTAATTAATATAAAAAAAAATTTAAAAATCCCTCTTAATCTTGAAATTGCACCTACAAAAGAGATGTTAAGAATAACACTAAGAAATACCCCTCAATACGTATGTATAGTTCCAGAAAAACGTAACGAACTGACTACAGAAGGAGGCTTGAATGTTAAGAAGAATAAAAAAATTCTTAAAAAAATGATAGAAGAAATTAAAAAAAAAAAGATCAGAGTATCCTTATTTATTGAGCCTAAAATTTCAGATATAAAAATTTCTAAGGAATTAGGAGCTGATTGTGTTGAACTACATACTGGAAAATATTGTAATCTTTATAATAATAACAAAAATGTCCAAAAAGAATTTTTTAAAATTAAAAAATCTTCACTATTTGCTGAAAAAATAAATTTAATTGTTCATGCTGGGCATGGATTAACTTATGGATCAGTAAAGAAAATTTCTAAAATTAAGTCTATAAGTGAATTTAACATAGGACATTTTATAATTGCTGAATCTCTTTTTTTTGGATTAAAAAAATCTATTCACAAATTTAAAAATATAATTAATAGTTAATATGAAAATATTTGGAATTGGTACTGATATAGTTAATATTAAAAGATTAGAAAAATCTTTGAAAAAAAATGGAATGAAAAGAAAAAGTATCCATATTCTTATTTTGCAAAACGTTTTGCAGCCAAGGAAGCTTTAAGCAAAGCTTTAGGGACCGGAATTAGAAAAGGTATTAATTTTAAAAATATTGTAATATCCAATGATATGCTTGGTAAACCCTCTATAAAATTAAATGGATCTACCGAAAAATTTTTAAAAAAAAAAATTAAAGCTAAAAAATATAAAATTTATTTATCATTATCTGATGATAAACCTTGGGCTCAAGCTACTGTAATAATATCATATAATTGATGAAAAAAATTATAAATGAAAATATCAAAACAATTTTTTATGCTCTAACTATAGCTTTAATAATAAGAAGTTTTTTTTTTCAACCATTTTACATTCCATCATCATCAATGGAACCAACTCTTCTTGTTGGAGATAGATTATTTGTCTCAAAATATACTTATGGATATAGCAAACATTCTTTTCCTTTTAGTCCAAATTTTTCTAACAATAGATATTTTTCATCTAAACCAAAAAGGGGTGATGTTATTGTTTTCAAAACCCCCCAAGATAATAGAACAGACTATATAAAGAGATTAATAGGATTACCTGGTGATAAAATTCAAATAATTAATAGCGAACTTTATTTAAATAATGAAAAAATTAAACGTAAAAAAGTAAAAATTTTAACAGATATATACTGTGGCAACCAAACAATAAAAGTGAATGCCTACGAAGAGTTCTTACCTAGTGGAAAAAAATATTTAGCCCTATACAGAAAAGACGGCACCATGATCAATACAATTGTCTATAAAGTTCCAACCGATCACTACTTTTTTATGGGTGATAATAGAGACTGTTCAAAAGATAGTCGCTTTCTTAACAGTGTTGGTTATGTTAACTTTACTAATCTTGTCGGCAAAGCTAAATTAATTTTTTATTCAAATGATAAGAAAAAAGGAAATATCTTTAAGTTTTGGAACTTAAAGGAATCATTGCGATTTAATAGATTTTTAAGCAAAATAAAATGAACGAAAAAGTAAAAAATATAGAAAAAGTATTATCTATAAAAATAAAAAATAAATCTTTATTTCTTGAAGCTTTAACACACAAAAGCGCAAACCAAAATTTTAATAATGAAAAACTAGAATTTTTAGGTGATAGGGTAATTGGATTAATACTTTCTAAAAAATTAATAGATCTTTACCCAAATAAAAACGAAGGAACTTTAGATAAAAGATTTGCTAAATTGGTTAATAGAAAAACATGCGCAAATATCGCAAGAATAAATGGAATTAAAAGCTCTATAATAATGGCTAAGTCTAATAGTAAGACCAATCAAAAAGATGAAAAAATACTAAGTGATACATGTGAGGCAATAGTAGGTGCTGTTTATATTGACAGGGGATTTAATTATGTTCAGGAATTTGTTCTTAGACTATGGAAAAATGAAATTAAAAAATCTAATATTACACTTGTAGATTCAAAAACAGAACTTCAAGAGCATTCTCTAAAAAATCACCAAAAACTTCCTATTTATAAGCTGTTAAGTTCAAAAGGTCCAAAACATGATCTTGTGTTTAAAATTTCAGTTAAATTAATTGATACAAAAAAATTTATTGGTATAGGAAATTCAAAAAAAAATGCTGAACAAAATGCTGCCGAAAAATTATTAAAAAGTATAGCATTTAAATAAATATGAATTGGAAAGATGAAGGATATTTATTATCTAAAAGTAATTTTAATGAAAATTCAGTTATAATTGAAGCTATCACTCTAGAACATGGAAAATATTCAGGCGTAGTATATGGAGGATCAGCTCGAAAACTTAAAAAAGATCTGCAAATCGGAAATAAACTATTGCTTAATATGAGGAGCAAAAATGATAATAAAATGGGTTATTTTAATCTTGAGCTTTTAAAACCTATATCACCCATGTTCTTTGATGATAAAGAGAGATCTATTTGTATTTTATCATCATCAGCAATCCTTAAAATTCTTTTACCGGAGAGACAGATAAATAAAAAAATTTACCTTTCTTTTGAAAATTTCTTAAGTGATTTAAAAAGTGAATACTGGATTACTCAATATATATATTGGGAACTTTTTTTAATAAAAGAACTAGGTTTTGAAATGGATTTTTTTAATTCCATATCAAAAAATGCCGGTTTTAAAAAAAATATTGAATTAAATGGAAAATATTACAAAATTCCAGATCTATTTTTAGAAAAAAGAGATATGAAATTTTCAAATCAAGTTATTAAAGAAGCGTTAGTTTTTAATAAGAGTTTACTAATGGAAAACTTTATATCCCCTAACCATCTTAAAATTCCAGTTTCTAGAAATTTGTTAGAGAATTATTACTGATAAAATTAAATTTTGAGTTTTTTTGCTACCTCGTACGCAAAATAAGTAACAATTGCATTCGAGCCAGCTCTTTTAAATGATAAAAGACTTTCAATTATCGCGTCATTATTTATAATTTTCATATCAATCCCATTTTTTATTAAACTATATTCACCTGATACCTGATAGGCAAAAACAGGGATTTTAAAGTTATCTTTAATTAATCTAATAATATCTAAATAAGGCATTCCAGGTTTTACCATTACAAAGTCTGCTCCTTCTTTAATATCTAAGGCGACTTCTCTAATTGCCTCATGTGAGTTTCTATAATCCATTTGGTATGTCTTCTTATCACTTTTTAATGTTTTTTTTGATCCAACAGCATCTCTGAAGGGTCCATAAAAATTAGATGCATATTTTACCGCATAAGACAAAATTTGTACTAACTGATGACCATTCTTGTCTAGAGCATTTCTTATAGCTCCAATTCTTCCATCCATCATGTCGGAAGGAGCAATAACATCACAACCCATATTAGCTTGTAAAATAGATTGCTTTATTAATACTTTTAAAGTTTCATCATTAGATACATAGTTCTTTTTTAATAATCCATCGTGCCCATGATTAGTATAAGGGTCTAGCGCAACATCACACATTAATCCAATTTCTTTATAATTTTTTTTAATAAGTCTTAAAGCCTTACAAACTAAATTATTTTTATTTAAAGCTTCAGATCCAGTGGCATTTTTTTTAAAACTAGGAGTGTTAGGAAACAATGCTATCATTGGAATTTTGACCCTAATAGCTTTTTCTACTAAGCTTTCTATTTTGTCTAATGAATATCTGTAAACCCCTGGCATAGATTTTATTGGCTCGACAATATTACTTCCTTCTCTTAAAAATATTGGCCAAATCAAATCTGCTGCTGATAAATTGCTTTCTTGTACTAGTTGTCTTGTCCAGTCTTTTTTTCTATTTCTTCTTAATCTTGTGCTCGGATATGATCCAATTGTTTTCATTTGATAATTGTTCTCAATAATAATTATACTTTATATTATATATATTATTCAATTCTATTGCGACAAATCCAGCCTATTAAAAAAGAATATATTATTGTACTTTTACACTTTATAAGTATTAAATAATATGAATAATTTTAGTGATTTCCATAAAGTTGAAAATTTAAACTTTGATATCAATAAACTTCAAAAAAGCCTTACTGAAGTTTTAAAAATTAAGAAATACGATGATGCTAATGGCATTAAAAATTTTGCCGCAATATGTTTAAATCAAATTCCAGGCAAACCCGAATCTATAAAAGGAAATAATGCAAGAGGTATATATTGGACTAAACCAAATCATAAAGGCGATGAAGTTGTGAGAGATACAAGCCTAGACGAAAAATTGTATACTGAATTTGTTAATGAATTTGAAAACACTTATTTTAAAGAAGTTTATGATCAATTAGTTTCAAAATTTAAATTAGGGCGTGTAAGAATTTTGTTGAAAGAACCTCGATCAACACTAAGCTGGCATAGAGATCCTGAGCCAAGACTTCATATACCCATAATAACAAATCCTGGATGTCTAATGGTAATTGAAGATACTGCTAAACATTTACCGGCCGATGGATCAGTTTGGATAACTAACAATATCAAATACCACAACGCCTTCAATGGTGGTGAAGAAAATAGAGTCCATTTAGTGGCTTGTTTGACCGATTATAAGTTTAATTAACACACCTAAAAAAAATCTAAATATTGTGGTTTAAAATTTAATACGATATATATTTAGTGTATAACATTAGCCGTGTTGAGAAAAAAAAATAAAATTGTTGTGCTGGCATCTGATCATGCTGGTTTTAAGTTGAAGCAAGTAATTAAATTTTTTTTATTAAAGAAAGGTAACAAAGTGCTAGATTTAGGAACAAATAATACAGATCCTGTAGATTATCCTGATTATGCACACAAGTTATCCAAAAAAATGAAAAGCAACAAAGATATGTTCGGTATATTAATATGTGGATCCGGCACAGGTATGGCTATTGCGGCTAATAAAAATAAAAATGTTAGAGCTGCTTTATGTTATAATAAAAAATCTTCTATTTCGTCCAGAAGACATAATAATGCTAATGTTATTACTTTAGGTTCACGATTTACAAAAAAAAAATTAGCTTTAAAATGTGTTGATTTATTTATTAACACAAAGTTTGATGGTGGACGACATTTAAAAAGAGTAAAAAAAATATAATTTAAAATGGTAAAAGAAAACAAATATTCATCAGAAAATTATCAAAACTTCTTTGATAAAGATTTATCAGAAACTGATCCAGATCTTTATAGATCTATTAAACTTGAACTAGAAAGACAACAAGAGCATATAGAGTTAATTGCTTCTGAGAATATTGTTTCAAAAGCAGTTTTAGATGCTCAAGGATCTATCATGACAAATAAATATGCAGAAGGTTATCCCTCTAAAAGATATTATGGTGGGTGTGACTTTGTAGATAAAGCAGAAGATTTAGCTTTGGAAAGAGTAAAAAAATTATTTAGTTGTCTATATGCAAACGTTCAACCTCACTCAGGTGCACAAGCTAATGGAGCGGTATTTCTTGCTCTTCTCAATCCTGGAGATCCAATACTTGGTATGAGTTTAAATTCTGGAGGTCATTTAACACATGGTGCAAAAGTTTCTCTTTCTGGTAAATGGTTTAATTCTTTTCATTACGAAGTTGATAAAGAAACGGGACTGATAGATTACCAAGATGTAGAAAATTTAGCAATAAAGCATAAACCAAAACTTATAATTGCTGGAGGAAGTGCATATTCTAGAGTAATAGATTTTAAAAAATTTAAAGAAATAACAAAAAAAGTGAATGCATACCTTATGGTTGATATGGCCCATTTTTCTGGTTTGGTTGCTGGTAACGGATATCCTAATCCAATTGAATATGCAGACATTGTTACTTCCACAACACATAAAGTTTTAAGAGGTGGACGTGGTGGAATTATATTAACAAATAGAGAAGATCTAATTAAAAAAATAAATTCTGCAGTTTTTCCTGGTTATCAAGGTGGACCACTAATGCATGTAATAGCGGCAAAAGCAGTCGCATTTCAAGAAGCTTTACATCCTGATTTTAAGGAATACATTAAATCAGTTTTAGCTAATGCTAAAATGCTATCTGAAACATTAAAAAATAATGGTTTTAAAATTTTCTCAGGTGGTACTGATACACACCTAATGTTAGTTGATCTAAGACCTTTTAAGGTAACTGGAAAAGATGCTGAAGCAAGTCTATGCAAAGCTAATATAACATGTAATAAAAATGGTATACCTTTCGATACTGAAAAAATGACAGTAACATCTGGTATTAGATTAGGTACACAAGCAGCAACTACCAGAGGTTTTGGATTGAGTGAGTTTAAAAAAGTTGGTGATCTAATTGCAAAAGTAATTGAAGGTTTATCAAAAAACCCAAAAGATAACAGCAAAACTGAAGATGAGGTTAGAAAAGAAGTTGTGTCCTTATGTTCAAGCTTTCCAATCTATAACCACTTAATAAAGGATTAATAATGATTTGCCCATTTTGTAGAGAAAAAGATACTTCAGTAGTAGATTCAAGACCAACTGAAGATGGAACAGCTATAAGAAGAAGAAGAGTTTGTGCTTGCGAGAGAAAAGAGCGTTTTACGACATTTGAAAGAGTCCAATTTAGAGAATTGACTGTAATAAAAACTAACGGTCGTCGTGTTCCATTTGATAGAGACAAGATAGCAAAATCTATTATCATTTCTCTAAGAAAAAGGCCTATTGATAGCGAATCTATTGAGAAATTTATTTCAAAAATAGTCAGAAACTTAGAAGGCCTTGGTGAAAATGAAATTCCATCTTCTACTGTAGGTAAATTTATAATGGATGGTCTCGCTAATTTAGATCAAGTAGCTTACGTTCGTTTTGCTTCTGTTTATAGAAATTTTAAAGAAGCAAAAGATTTTGAACAATTTATTGGCAACTTGAATGTCTACAAAACTGAGTAAAACTAAAAAAGATTCTTTTTTCATGAATCTTGCTCTAATGCATGCACAAAAAAATTTAGGTAACACTAGTGGAAATCCTTCTGTAGGTTGCGTTATAGTAAATAATAACCAGCTTGTTTCTGTCGGATCGACAAGTTTTAATGGAAGACCTCATGCAGAATTTAATGCTATTAATTTTTCAAAAAAAAATTTAAAAAACACATCATTATATGTAACTCTTGAACCTTGTTCTCATTATGGGGAAACCCCACCTTGCACTAAAATTATAATTAAAAAAAAAATTAAAAAAGTTTTTTTTTCATGTCTAGATCCTGATATAAGATCTTTTAACAAATCTTCCAATTTATTCAAAAAAAATAATATTATTGTTAAAAAAAATATTTTATCTAAACAAATAAAAAAATTCTATAAAGATTATTATATTTTTAAAAAAAATGATTTACCTTTTGTAACTTTAAAAGTTGCTTTAACTAATGATTTTTATACAAAAAATAAAAAAAAAAAATGGATTACAAATTATTTTTCTCGTAGCAGAGTTCACATCCTTAGGTCAAACCACAATTGTTTATTGACAAGCAGCAATACAATAATTAAAGATAATCCAGATCTATCATGTAGAATCAAAGGTCTGGAAGAAAAATCACCAGCAATAGTAATTTTAGATAAAAACCTTAAAGTTTCAATTTCTTCTAAAGTATTAACTTCTATAAAAAAAAGAGATGTAACTATCTTTTTTAGTAAATCTAATAAAAATAAATTAAAAACATTAAAAAAGCTTAAAGTAAGACTAATTAAATTTCCTTTAGATAATGATGGTAACTTTAATTTAAAAAATGTTCTTAAAAGAATTAAATTATTAGGATTTTCTAGACTTTTTATAGAGTCAGGCAAAGGTTTATCTTCAAACTTTTTACATAGTAAGTTGATAAATAATCTTGTTGTTTTTATGTCTAATAAAAATATTGGCAAGGAAGGTAGTAAAAATTTTAAAAAAAAAATTGATATTTATTTAAAAAACATAAAACCTTTGCGTGAAAATGTTAATTTATTTGGTGATAGATTTTTAACTTATAGGATTAAGTGATGTTTAATGGAATTATTAAAAACACTGGAATCATTCATCAAATTGATAAAAATAAAAATTATTTTAATCTAGTATTAAAATCTAAGATTTCTTTTTCAAAAAAAGAAATTGGATCGTCAATTTCATGTTCTGGAACATGTCTAACCCTTATTAATTTTAAAAAAAATCTTACTACGTTTTATTTATCCAAGGAAACTTTAAAAAAAAGTAATTTTAAATATTTAAATAAAGGTAGTTTAATAAATATAGAAAAATCTATGAAGTTTGGAGATCGAATATCAGGACATTTTGTTCAAGGTCATGTCGATACAATTTGTAGTATTAAAGAAATTTTAGTTCTAGGAAAATCTTGGTTTATAAATTTTAATATGAGCAGAAAGTACAGAAAACTTATAGTTCAAAAGGGATCTATTGCTATAAATGGTGTGTCACTAACAATTTTAAAAGTCCTTAAAAACGGTTTTCAAATAGCAGTTATTCCTAAAACACTACAATTAACAAACTTAATAAAACTTAAAAAAAAAGATTTTGTTAATGTTGAATTCGATGTTTTAGGCAAGTATATAAATAAGTCATTAAAAAAATTATGAAATTTTCAAATATAAAAAATATTATTAATGATGCCAAAAAAGGCAAAATGTTTATCTTAGTTGATGATGAACAAAGAGAAAATGAAGGTGATCTTATAGTTCCTGCTATAAAAATTAATCCTGAATTAATAAATTTTATGGCAAAATACGGAAGAGGATTAATATGTTTAACCTTAAGTCAGAAACAAGCTGATAATCTTAACTTGCAGCTAATGACTGGTAGAAAAATAACAAGAAGTCCCACCGCTTTCACAATTTCTATAGATGCAAAAAAAGGCATCACCACAGGTATATCAGCATACGATAGATCAAAAACTATAAAGTTTGCAATAAATAAAAATGTTAGTAGTAAAGATTTTGTTTCTCCAGGTCATATATTTCCTATAGTGGCAAAAGATGGAGGTGTTTTAGTTAGAGCCGGTCACACAGAAGCCTCTGTTGATATATCAAAATTAGCAAGATGTGGAGACTCAAGTGTTATTTGTGAAATTATGAATGATGATGGAACAATGGCAAAAGGTAACCAGCTTTTTAATTTTGCAAAAAAACATAAATTAAAAATAGGAAAAATAGATGATTTAATTTCATACCGTTTAAGAAAAGAAAGCTTTGTAAAGTTTAAAAAATTATCACAAATTAAAATTAATAATGAAATTTATAAAATTAAAATTTTTGAAAATTCCTTAGATGGTTCAGAAAATTTTGCATTAATAAAAGGGAACATAAAAAAAAATGTAAGTCCAAGAGTTAGGGTTATTTCTTCAAATATAGTAAAAAACTACTTAATGGGTGAAAAATTACCAAATTCATTTAATAATACAATTTCTCATTTTAAAAAGTATAAAGATTGTGTTTTAGTCTTTGTTAGAGATTCTAATTTAAAATCTGTATCTGAAGTTTTAAAAACCTATAAATATAAAAAATTTTATAAAAATGGTAATGACAAATTAATAAAAAATTACGGTATTGGTGCACAGATAATAAATTCTTTAAATATTAAGAAAATGATATTAGTAACAAGATCTAAAAAGAAAGTTGTTGGATTAGATGGTTATGGAATTAAGATCATAAAACAAGAAATAATTAAATGAATAAAAAGATTTTAATAGTTGCAGCTAATTATTACCCCAAAATTACTTCAAATTTAATTTTAGCTTCTAAACGTAAAGTTTATTACAAATCTAAAAATAAAATAGCTTTAATTAAGGTGCCCGGTATATTTGAAATACCAATGGTTATATCTAAAAATATAAATAAATTTGATGGTTTTATAGCGCTTGGTTGCGTAATTAAAGGAGAAACTCCACATTTTGATTTTATTTCAAAATCAACAATTAGTGGGTTAATGTCGTTATCTATTAAGTACAAAAAACCAATCGGCAATGGAATTATTACATGCTTAAATAAAAAGCAATCAATTGATAGATCAATGACAAAAGGTAAAAAACTATCTAAGAATAAAGGTCTTGAATCAGCAAATGCTGTTTTAGAACTATTAAGTGAGTCATTTTCTATTTCATGAGCAAGGAAATTCCGCAAAATCCTAGAATTATAGTTATTCAAAAACTTTATGGATATTATTTAAATAAAGAATCTTCAATAATTTTTCCAACTCATAGATATAAAAAATTTATTAAAGAGGTAGTAAATGGAACAATTGAAAGAAACGAACTAATTCAAAACCTTATTATCAATAAATTTAAAAATGAAATTAATTTAAACAAAACAGATTTAATGATAATTTTAATGATTAAAGCTGCTATCTATGAATTTATGTTTATGCATAAAACTCCTATAAAGGTTGTTATAAGTGAATATTTAAAAGTATCTGATGCATTTGTAAATGATTCTCAAAAAGGTTTTTTAAATGCAGTGCTTGATAAACTATCAAAAGTTAGCCGAATTGTTAATGAATGAATTTTCAATCATAAATAAATATTTAAAACCTTTGTCGGACAATAATTCCAGTTCATTGAATCTTCAAGACGATGTATTTTTTGATAAAAATAGCAACTTAGCTATCACTACAGACACGTATGTAGAAGGCATACATTTTTTAAAATCTTCAAAACCCAAAGATTTTATTAAAAAAATTTTAAGATCTTCCTTATCTGATTTATATTGTAAAGGAGTAAAACCAAAAACATACTTTTTATCAGTTTCACTCAATAAGAAATATGCAAAAGATTCTTGGCTAAAAGAATTAAAGAAAACTTTAAAATTCGAACAAAAAAAATTTAATATATTTTTAGGCGGAGGTGATACTACAAGTTCTTCAAAATTAGTTATAACAATAGCTGTCATAGGTTTCTCTAAGAAAATTGTTTTAAGAAATGGTTCTGTAAATAATGATGATATATATGTAACAGGTAATATATGTGATGCTTTTTTAGGTTTATGTGTTCTAAAAAAAAAAATTAATTTACGAAGTTATAATAAATATTTTATAAAAAAGTATTACCAACCAAATTTACCTATTAAAATCACTCCTTATTTATGTAAAATAGCTACAGCTTCAATTGATATATCAGACGGTTTAGTTCAAGATCTTAAGCATATTTGTAAAAATTCTAAATGTGGAGCTTTAATAAATTTGAATTATTTACCTTTATCGTCTCCTTGCAAAAAAGCTATATCTCAAAATAAAATAAACCTAAAAAATATATTCTCTAAAGGTGATGATTATCAGATACTTTTCACTGCAAAACGTAAATTTAGATCAAAAATCAATCATTTATCTAAAAAAATGAGTTTAAAGATATCCAGAATTGGAACCATAAACAAAGATATGAATATAAATTTTAAATATAAAGGTAAGAAATTTAAGCTTACTGGGACAAAAATGGGATATACACACACTTTTTAGTAAAGAATTTTGTTGCCTTTTATGTTTTTTTTTGACAATTTTCTTTTTTTTAATCTAATTTAACTTTTAAATGTTTGGTATAATTTATTTAATTATCGCTTCAGGTTTTTTAGCAATTTTGTACGGATATTTTGTAGGAAAAAAAATTTTATCTGCTAGTCCTGGAAATGCAAAAATGGTTGAAATAGCGAGCGCAATTCAAGAAGGTGCTAGAGCTTATCTAAACCGCCAGTATAAAACTATTACTATAGTTGGTATAATTATTCTTATAATTGTTACGTTTGCTCTTGGATTTTGGGTAGGTTTAGGTTTTTTGATTGGTTCCTTTCTGTCAGGGTTAGCTGGATATGTAGGTATGTTAATTTCAGTTCAAGCTAATGTTAGAACTGCTGAAGCTTCACGAAAAGGTTTGGCTGCTGGTTTAAATATAGGATTTAAATCTGGTGCAGTAACAGGAATGTTGGTTGCTGGACTATCTTTACTTTCAATTACTTTATATTATTTAATTTTATTAAAATTAAATGTTGATATCAGAGAAGTTGTTAACGCATTAGTAGGCTTAGGTTTTGGTGCATCTTTAATCTCAATTTTTGCAAGATTAGGCGGAGGTATATTTACGAAAGGGGCAGATGTTGGTGCTGATTTAGTCGGCAAAGTAGAAGCAGGAATTCCAGAGGATGATCCTAGAAATCCAGCAGTTATAGCAGATAATGTAGGAGATAATGTTGGTGATTGTGCTGGAATGGCAGCTGATTTATTTGAAACTTATGCAGTAACAATTGTTGCTACAATGGTTCTGTCGTCAATTTTTTTTATAAACGATTTAAGCATGATGATTTATCCTCTCGCAATAGGAGGATCTTGTATCTTAACATCTATAATTGGAACTTTTTTTGTAAAACTTGGAAAAAGTAAAAATATAATGGGTGCTCTTTATAAAGGTTTTATAGTCACATCCATTTTGTCAGTAATAATTTTATACCCAGTTACAGATAGAGTTATCGGATTGGATTCAATGTATTCATCAACAAACTCAAATTTTACAGGCTTCGACCTTTATCTTTGTGGGGTGGTTGGTTTAATTATTACCGGATTAATAATTTGGGTTACAGAATATTATACTGGTACAAACTTTAGACCCGTAAGAACAATTGCTAAATCATCTTTAACAGGTCATGGGACTAACGTAATTCAAGGTTTGGCTGTATCATTAGAAGCGACAGCTTTGCCAGCTTTAATAATAGTTGGTGGAATTTTAGCAACAAATCAAATAGCAGGTTTATTTGGAATAGCTATAGCTGTAACAACTATGCTTGCACTTGCTGGGATGGTTGTTGCTTTAGATGCATATGGACCTGTTACAGATAATGCTGGTGGTATTGCACAAATGGCAAATTTACCTAAAAGTGTAAGAAAAACAACAGATGCATTGGACGCTGTCGGTAATACTACAAAAGCTGTTACAAAAGGATATGCGATTGGATCAGCTGGTTTAGGTGCTTTAGTTTTATTTGCTGCCTACACCGAAGATATAAAGTTTTTTTCTAACATCAGTGGATCAAAATTAGAAAATATATCTGTTAGTTTTGATCTTTCAAATCCATTTGTTGTTATTGGTTTACTAATTGGAGGAATGTTACCATACTTGTTTGCTTCAATGTCAATGCAGGCTGTCGGAAGAGCTGGAGCTGCTGTTGTTATAGAAGTAAGAAGACAATTTAAAAAAATACCTGGTATAATGAAACGAAAAAGAAAACCTGATTATGGTAAATTGGTAGACTTACTTACTAAAGTGGCTATTAAAGAAATGATCATTCCTTCTTTATTGCCAGTTTTATCTCCTATAATTTTATATGGCATTATATTGATGATTGGTGGAATAGAAGCAGCTTTAGCATCTGTTGGAGCAATGCTTTTAGGTGTTATAGTAACGGGATTATTTATGGCTTTATCAATGACTGCTGGAGGTGGAGCTTGGGATAATGCCAAAAAATATATTGAAGATGGTAATTACGGTGGAAAAGGATCGGAAGCTCACAAGGCGGCAATAACAGGTGATACAGTAGGAGATCCTTATAAAGATACGGCTGGACCAGCAGTAAACCCAATGATTAAAATAACTAATATAGTCGCTCTTTTGTTATTAGCTGTAATAGCTCACTAAAGTTATTTTTTTCTAGCTTCCATTTTTTCTCTTACACTAGATAAAAAACTGTATATAAAGTTTTCTTTCTTAATTTCATTTTCTGTTATTTTTTCAGCAAAACGTATATTTTTCATGTCATCTTTATTATAAAAATCTTTTTTATCCAAAACACCAAATTTATTAAATTCTAAAACAAGAACATTATTTTTTGATAGATGGGTGCGACCCAATTTATGAAATTTACCTCTCACTTTCGTTCTTTCAATGTAAATCCACATGTTGTCATTCGTCATACCTTTAGTGGCAGGGCGACCTAAAATTTCAATTGCATCATTTTTATTACTCTTATTTACAATAATTAGCTTTTGTCTGTTTTCTAGGTATGATATCCCATGAGTTTTAATAACTGCATTACGTTGACAATTAGTAAGAAAAACTAGTATCAGAAGTAAGTAAAAAGTAATTTTTTTCATTATGTCAATAAGCTTTAAACTATCAAACTCTTATGAAGAATTATTATATAATAAAATTCTTTCATTATCACGTAATAAATTTTTTTATACTAAATTTCAATTAAAAGATACTTTTCAAAATAGAATAAATCTCATTTTTTTTCATATTTCTTTTATTTTTATTAAATTAAAAGATAAAAAAGAAAATTTTAAGGACAAAGAGTTTTCACAAAAAGTATTTGATATAATTTTTAAAAAAATTGAGTTAAATATGAGAGAAATTGGATATGGAGACACTGTGATAAACAAAAACATGAAAAGCTTGGTCAAAGCTTTTTATAATATCCTTATATTTTGTGAATCTTTTGAAAATAATACTGCTGAAATAAATAGAAAATTTCTCTTAAAAAAATTGGAATCAAATATTAATGAAAACGGTAAAAATAACGATTTTAATAATATTGTTGAGTATTTTGATAAATATAGCACTTTTTGTTTTGATTTATCTCAAGATAGTGTATTAAAAGGTGAATTAAATTTTAAAATAAATGGAAATTAGGTATATTAAATTATGGCTGTACCAAAACGAAAAACATCAAAATCTAAAAGAAATCTGAGAAGATCTCATCATAAAATAAAAGATCAAAATATTGTTGAAGATAAAAAATCTGGTGAATTTAGATTATCTCACCACATTGACTTAAAAACTGGTCTTTATAATGGGAAACAAATTCTTGATCCAAAAAAATAAAGTTTAATTTAATCTTATGTCTGACAAAGTAAAGATTGCAATTGACGCAATGAGTGGCGAAAATTCTCCAAGAAAAATTATTGATGGTATTGAAATATCGCTCAAATCAAACAAAGAAATTTTTTTTTACTTGTATGGTGATAAAATTATTTTAGAAAAAGAAATTAGTAAGAAAAAAATGATAAAGAATAATTGTGAAATTATACATACAAATACAATAATTTCAGATGAAGAAAGTCCACTTAATGCAGCAAAAAAAGGTAAAGAGTCAAGCATGTGGAAATCAATAGAGTCACAAAAAGAAAATAAAACTGATATTTCTTTATCAGCAGGTAACACAGGTGCATTATTAGTTATATCAAGATTATTGCTTGATACAATCGAAGGAATTAGCAAACCAGCATTAGCAGCACTTTGGCCTAACCAAAATAATATGAATGTAGTTTTAGATCTTGGTGCAAATATTGAATGCAATGAAAAAAATTTAGTAGATTTTAGTATAATGGGATCCGCTCTGTTTAAATCTCTTTACAATACTGATAGCCCTAAAATAGCCTTATTAAATGTTGGTTTGGAAGAGAATAAAGGTAATGATGTTTTAAAAAAAACATTTTCATTATTAAAAAATATTAAATCAAAAAATTTTGAATTTTGTGGTTATATAGAAGGCAATCAAATTATGGATGGGAATGTCGATGTTATTATCACCGATGGCTTTACAGGTAATATTGCTTTAAAAACTGCTGAAGGAACAGCCAATTTTATAACAAAAAATTTAAAAAAATCCTTAAATAAAATATCAATGATAATTTCATACTGGTCTCTTAAAAAGTTTAAGAGTAAGCTTGATCCGAGAAAATATAATGGAGCAATGTTTTTAGGATTGGAAGGTTCTGTTGTTAAAAGTCATGGCTCAACAGATGCAATTGGTTTTGCTAATTCAATTGAAACTTGTCATAAAATGGTGAAATCAAATCTTATAGAAAAAATTAAATCAAATTTAATTTCCCTTGACGAAAAATCTCCACAGTAATACTTTTCAATAAATGAATAAAAAGAATTTAACGAAAAAAGATATTTCAAATAAAATTTTTAAAAAAATTGGTTTCTCAAAGAACTTTTCATCATCATTTATAGATAAATTTTTTACAATAGTTTCAGATGAATTAAAAAAAAATAACGAAGTTAAAATAAAGTCTTTTGGAACTTTTAAGATATTAGATAAAAAAGAAAGAGTAGGACGCAATCCTAAAACTAAAATTGAAGCTAAAATAACTGCAAGAAAAGTCGTAATATTTAAATCTTCTCTACAAGTTAAAAATAAACTTAACTCAAAATGAATATTAATAAAAATATTGATGCTTACAAAACTATAGGAGAGGCAGCTAAAGAATTAGGTTTGGTTGATAGAAAAAGTGGAAAAACTCAAACTCACACTTTAAGATACTGGGAAACTCAATTTAAACAAATTAAACCTTCTATAAAAGCAGGCAATCGTAGATATTATTCAAAAGATAACTTCACTATTCTTAAAAAAATTAAATTTTTACTTAAAAATAAAGGACTTACTATTAAAGGAGTAAAAAAAGTTTTATCCTCAAAGCAGATTGATAATCTTGACGATGATATTGATTTAGGTGTATATAAACCTGATTTAAATACTACTAAAAGTATAAGAAATAGGATTAAGAAGATTTCATATATAATTAAAGATTTAAAAAAATATAAATAATGGCAAAAAAAACTTCTATAAAAGTTAGGCTGGTTCCTGAAAGTAAACCTAATAGTGCATTTTATTATTATGTTAAAAAACCTACAGCAGGAGAGAAAGCAAAAATTAAATTAAAAGCAAAAAAATATAACCCTTCAACCCGTAAACATGAGATTTTTGTAGAAAAGAAACTGCCTCCACATAGTAAATAATTATTTTTTCTTAAATTTCCTTTTCTCGTAATTAATATAGATTTGTATCATTGATGACCAAATTGAATTAGTGATTTTAGGATCAACCCTTATTTTTAATGATTTTTTTTTAATATTACTTAACACTTTTTTAATTCTAGATTTATCAACGATTTGTTTTTTTAATGTTTTAATTTTTATTACTTCATTGACCAAAGTTGTTCTTTTTTTTATTAAAAGCAAAATTTTATAATCAAGCTTATCTAGCTTTTTTCTTACAATACTGATTTTTTTTTTATCCATTGAAGCGACAAATATACATTTTTATATTAATACAGGAAATGTATATTAATTTTATGTCACAAGAAAATAAATATATTTATATTTCTAGATGGTTGTTGTTAATAACTTTTCTTGTAGGTTTGATGATAATAGTGGGAGGATTGACAAGATTAACAGACTCTGGGCTATCAATAACAAGATGGGATTTAATATCAGGGATAATTCCTCCTTTAACATTGGAGGCTTGGGAAAAATCTTTCACTTTATATAAACAAATTCCTGAGTATAAATTACAAAACTCATCTATGAATTTAGATCAATTTAAAATAATTTTTTGGTGGGAATATATTCATAGATTATTAGGTAGGTTGATTGGTGTACTATATTTTTTTCCACTTATTTATTTTCTAACAAAAAAATACATAAATAAAAAACACCAACTTCAACTTTATATAATATTGTTTGCTATTTTATTACAGGGTTTTCTTGGTTGGTATATGGTGATGAGTGGTTTAACAGAAAATACTAATGTAAGCCATTATCGACTATCATTACATTTAACGTTAGCCTTTATAATATTTATTATGTTGTTATGGAACTATCTCAAGTTTACTAACAATCCAACTTTTTTAAGAAAAGAATATTTTCCCAAATACATTCTTACAACTTTTTTAATACTAATACTCCTGCAAATATCAGTTGGTGCGTTAGTATCAGGACTAGATGCTGGCCAAATATACCAAACCTGGCCATTAATGAACCAATATTACTTTCCGGATGATTCAAAAATAAATGAATTATTTTCTTTTAAAAGCTTTGAAATAGCTTCGTTAGTTCAATTCATGCATCGTAATTTAGCATATTTAATATTTTCATTATTTTTAATCATTTTGTTAATAATATTTAAAAATAAAAATTATAATTATTTAAAAAAAACAGCTTTTTACGTTTTTGTTTTTCTTTTTTTACAGGTTTTTTTAGGAATTTTAACAATTTTGTCTGGTGCACACATAATTGTTGCATCTGCACACCAAGTTTGTTCAATATTTTTAGTTACATTTTCATTAATTCTAATTTTTAAAAATTCTAAAATTAACTAACAGCTCTTAACTTAGCTTTACCTGAAGCATTTAAAGCTTGGTCTAAGTCAGCAATGATGTCATCAGGATGTTCTATTCCAACTGATAGACGTACATACCCAGGAGTAACACCTGCTGCTAACAACTCTTCTTCTGTTAATTGACTATGAGTTGTTGTGGCTGGATGTATTGCTAAACTTCTAGCATCACCAATGTTGGCAACATGGTAAAACATATTTAAAGCTTCAATAAACTTTTTACCAGATTCAACACCACCTTTAACTTCAATACCAACTAATCCACCATTTCCACCTTTGAAGTATCTTTTAGCTCTATCTCCAATTTCACCTTTGTGTATATTGGGATAAATAACTCTATCTACATTTTTATGTTTAGTTAAAAAATCAACAACTTTTTGTGCATTTGAACAGTGTTGTTTCATTCTTAAAGGTGCAGTTTCCAAACCTTGAATAATTCCAAAAGCATTATCTGGTGCCAAAGCTGATCCTAGATCTCTTAAAAGTACTACTCGTGCTCGTACAGCATAAGCTATATTTGCTCCTGTTAATTCAGGAACTACTTTTCCCCAAACAGCTCCACCATAACTTGGATCTGGTTCATTAAATAGTGGTTGTCTTTTAGGATCTGCTGTCCAATCAAAATTACCTCCATCAACTAAACAGCCGCCAATGACAGTACCATGACCACCTATATATTTTGTTAAAGAATGAATCACAATAGTAGCTCCATGTTCTAGTGGTTTACATATAACTGGGGCAGCAGTGTTATCCATAATCAAAGGAATATTATGTTTTCTACCTATATCAGCAACTTCTTTAATTGGGAAAACACGTAAATATGGATTTGGTAATGTTTCAGCATAAATACATCTTGTTTTTTCATCAATTTTCTTTTCAAAATTTTTTGGATCGGAAGGATCAGCATATCTAACTTCTATTCCAAGTCTTTTTAAAGTGTGAGTAAACAAATTGACTGTTCCACCATAAAGATCAGTTGAACTAATAAAATTATCTCCAGCTTGACAACAATTTGTTACTGCAAAAGTCGATGCGGCTTGACCTGAGCTAACGGTTACACAAGCAAGCCCACCTTCTAGAGCAGCTACTCTTTTTTCCAATACATCATTAGTTGGATTCATTATTCTTGTGTAAATATTGCCAAACTCTTTAAGAGCAAAAAGATTTGCTGCTGTATCGGTATCTTTAAATTGATAAGACGTAGTTCTATAAATTGGGACAGCTACTGCCGTAGTAGCTGGGTCACTTCTATATTCCCCACCATGTAAAGCTATTGTTTCTGGATTTTTAATATCTTTTGTCATATTCCCCCTTTTTATTAATATAAGTCTGATATTTTGCTTGTATAGTGAGTAATTGTAAAGAGTTTTTATATAGTAAAAAATTGACTTTATAACGAAATCTGCGTATTTATGCGCAAATTGCATGACAAGTTTTATTAAAAAAAAAGAACTAAAAAATAATTGGCTTTTAATAGACGCAGAAAATCTAATTGTGGGAAGACTAGCTGCGTTCATATCGATTGTTTTGAGAGGTAAAAATAAAAGTCAATATACACCAAGTATGGATAATGGCGATTTTGTAGTTGTTACTAATATAGATAAAATTAAGTTTACTGGAAAAAAGTTTACTAATAAAAAATACTATAGGCACACTGGTTATCCAGGAGGTATTAAAAGTACAACGCCAGCGTTATTATCAATTAAAAAACCTGAAGATGTTCTTAAACTAGCCGTTAAAAGAATGCTGCCAGGTGGTCCTTTAGCAAAAAAACAGTTAACTAAACTAAAAATGTATAAAGGAAAAAATCATCCACATGAAGCTCAAAACATGAAGATGATTAATTTTGGGGAAATAAATTCAAAAAACAAAATTTTGACTAATTAAATGGAAACTCAAATAGAATCAAAGGCTATCCCAAAAGAAAAAAAATTAAATTTTAAAGATAGTAAATATGCTACTGGTAGAAGAAAAAAATCAATAGCTCGCGTTTGGGTTAAAAAAGGGTCTGGAAATATTCATGTTAATGGTAAAAAAATGATTGATTATTTTGTAAAACTAAATTTACAAACTGCTATTGTAAGAACTTTTGCAGTCGCAAAAAGAGAAAATGAATTTGATGTTAAGTGTACTGTAAAAGGCGGAGGTCTTTCAGGCCAAGCTGGCGCCATAATACTTGGAATAGCAAGAACGTTAATTCAGTTTGAGCCAAGTCTTAAGTCCGATCTTAAGAAAGAAAAACTTACCACTAGGGACTCTAGAGCAGTTGAAAGAAAAAAATACGGCCGCAGAAAAGCAAGAAGAAGCTTTCAATTTTCAAAAAGATAATTACTCAAAACATTATCTCTTAATAATAATTCCTGATATACTTAATATTATGAAAGATTCATTAAATATTGCTATCGCTGGCGCAACTGGATACGTTGGTTTAGAACTAATTAAAATTTTAATAAAACATAAAAAAGTTAGAATCTCTTATTTGTGTGCACAAAAATCTATTGGAAAATCTATAAATACTTTTGATAAAAGTATTAAAAAAAAAAATTTACCTAAGATTTCAAAAATTAAAAGTATTAATTGGAGTAATATTAAAATTATTTTTACTGCACTACCAAATGGCGAAGCTCAAAAAATTGCAAAATTACTACCCTCAAATGTAAAATTAATTGATTTATCAGGTGACTTTAGATTACAAAATTATAAATTATATGAAAAATGGTATGGAATTAAGCATGGATGCAAAAAACTTATAAAAGAATCTCTTTACTCTCTCACAGAATTCTCAAGAAAACAAATACCTAATTACAAAATTATATCTTGTCCTGGCTGCTACCCAACTTCAATTCAATTGCCATTGATACCTATATTAAAAAAAAAAGCAGTAAATATTAATAATATTATTATTGACTCTAAATCAGGACATTCTGGTGCAGGCAAAAACTTGAAAAAAAAATATTCATTTGTTAAAAATTTATCAAAATCAGTTTCTGCTTATGGAGTTGGAAAACATAAACATACAGCAGAAATAGATCAGCAATTAACATTAGTAGCTAAAAAAGAAATTAATGTAATTTTTACCCCACATCTCATTCCGATGTATCGTGGAATACTTTCAACTATTTACTTAGAATTATCTAAGGGTTATACAGCTAAGAAAATTTATCAAATAATTAAAAAATATCATAAAAATAATTTTTTTGTTAAAATGGCAAAGTTTAATAAGTCTATAGGCACTGGTAATGTTATAAATACAAACTTTTGTGAAATTGCTGTTTGTAAAAGTAGCAAAAAAAATAAAATTATTGTAATTTCAACTATAGATAACTTGATAAAAGGTGCTTCAGGTCAAGCTGTTCAAAACATGAATGTGGCTAGTCGTATAAATGAAAAAATGGGTTTATTGTGAAATATTTATATCTGATATTTTTATCTTTTTTTTTAATTAGCTGTTCAAATGGATCAAAGGAAGTTTATTGGTGTGGCGATCATGCTTGCATTAACAAGAAAGAAAGAAAAATTTATTTTGCTGAAACAATGATCGTGGAAGTTCGAAAATTAGATAAAGAGTTTAAAGCTATTAAATTAAAAGATAAAAAATATACAAAAAAAATAAAAAAAAATGATGATGATTCTTATATTAAAGCCGGTGAATTATCTATTAAAAAAACTAAAAAAAGCAAAAAACAAAAAATAAAGAAACCTACTAAAAAAAAAAGTAAAAAATGGTTTTTTAAAAAAGAAGTAATTGATAAATCCACTTATGGAGAATCTGCTTTATCAAAATTTAATGATTTAGCAAAAAAAATATCAAAGAGAAATGAATTAAGAGATTATCCTGATATAAATAATATTGAGATTAAAAATAATGACTAAAAATATAAATATTGCAATTGTTGGTTTTGGTAATGTAGGTAGCTACTTGTATAAAATTATACAAAAAAATAAAAGAACTATTTTTAAGAAAACGGGAAAAATTCCAATTGTTAAATATATATCTGCAAAAAACCTAAGAAAAAAACGCAGTGTTAATCTACCTAAATCAAAGTGGATAAAAAATCCTATTCTTTTAACTAAAAAAAAAGATGTAGATATAATTTTTGAACTAGTAGGAGGAGCCGAAGGAATTGCAAAAAAATTAGTTTTTGCTGCACTAAAAAATAAAAAACATGTAATTACAGCAAACAAATCATTAATGGCCAAGCATGGTGATGAACTTGCATTTATTGCTGAAAACAATAAAGTTAATCTTGAGTATGAAGCTTCAGTAGCTGGAGGAGTTCCTGTAATCAAATCAATTAAAGAAGGATTAATTTCAAATAAAATTAACAAAATATATGGAATTCTTAATGGTACAACAAATTATATTTTATCTACTATGTCAGAAACTGGTAAAAATTTTATTCAAGTTTTGAATGATGCAAAAAAATTAGGATTTTCTGAAAGCAATCCAAAATCAGATTTAAATGGTTCTGATGCAGCAGCAAAAATTAGAATTTTGTCATCAATAGCTTTTAATACCTATATATCCAAAAATAAAATTCTTACAGAAGGAATTCAAAATTTAAATCAAATTGATATATTTCATGCAAAAAATTTGGGTTACAAAATTAAGCTTTTATCTATTTCTGAGATTATAAAAAATCGATTAATTGAAAGAGTCCATCCATGTTTAGTTGTTGATAATTCTTATATTGGAAATATTAATGGAGTTCTTAATGCTGTTATTATCGACGGTTTTCCAATTGGTAAGTCTGTTTTTCAAGGTGAAGGTGCGGGACCGGGAGCCACATCATCATCATTAATATCAGATTTATGTTCAATTTTAAGAGGTAATATTAAGTATCCATTTGGTGTTTCGTGCTATTCAAGAAAAAAAATTAAACCATTTGATATTTTAAAACACACTTGCTCGTCGTACTTACGTATAGACGTTAAAGATAAACCTGGAGTTTTATCTTCTATAACAAAAATTTTTTCAAGGAATAAAATTTCAATTAAAAACCTAATACAAGTTCCTAATAAAATAAAGAAAAATGCCTCAATTGTTATAATCACACATTCCTCTTCAGAAAAAAATTTTCAAAAGTTGCTTTTTAATTTAAAAAAAAATAAGTTTATAAATAAATACCCTACATTTATTAGAATAGAAAAAATATAAATGAACTTAGATAAAAATCTTGTACATGGTTTCACTAGAGCTACAGAAAGAGGTGCTTATGGAGCTTCTTTATTAAAAGGTAAAAATAATAAAATTGCTGCAGACCAAGCAGCTGTAGATGAGATGAGAAAACAATTAAATAAGATTGCAATGAAAGGGGAGATTGTGATTGGTGAAGGCGAATTAGATGAGGCCCCAATGCTTTATAATGGTGAAAAAGTTGGAAACAATAGTGGTGATGAAATAGATATTGCTGTTGATCCATTAGAAGGAACAAATTTTACTGCAAAAAATTTACCAAATGCTATTTCAGTTATTGCTGCATCACTAAAAGGTAATCTTTTAAAAGCTCCAGAAACTTATATGGAAAAAATTGCAGTGGGATCAAATTTGCCTAAAAATTTAATTGATTTAGATAATAGTATTGAAAAAAATATTAAACTACTATCTGACGCTAAAAATACTTTACCTAAAAATTTAACAGCTTGTATTTTAAAAAGACCAAGACATGATGCAATTATAAAATCTTTAAAATCTTTAGATGTTAAAATAAAGTTTATTGATGATGGTGACGTTCTTGGTGTTCTCTCTGTGTCTGACCCATTTTCTAACGTTGATATTTATCTAGGAATTGGTGGGGGACCTGAAGGTGTGTTGGCTGCTGCTGCACTTAAGTGTTTAAATTGTCAAATGCAAACACGTTTAGTTTTTCAAAATGAACAAGAGAAAATAAAGTCAAAAAATATGGGCATAGAAGATTTAAATAGGAAATATTACATTGAAGATATGATTAAAGGTGATGTAATCTTTTGTGCTTCTGGGGTAACTAGTGGATATTTATTAACTGGGATAAAAAATTATAACGATTATTTTGAAGCAGAAAGTCTTGTTCTTCACAACAGTACTAATTTATATAAAAAAGTAATAAATAAAATAAAAAAATGAATTTCACTTCAGTCAGTGGAAAAAAATGGATTTTTAAAAAATTTAAAGATTCTGATATAAAAAAATTTTCTGATGAGTTCTCATTAACCGAAACAACTTCAAAACTTTTATCTATAAGAAAAAAAAACATAGATAATATAAAACTCTTTTTAAACCCAAAAATAAAAAACTTATTACCTAACCCATATTGTTTAAAGGATATGAAGAATGCAATTGAACGAACTTATAGTGCTTTAATTAATAAAGAAAAAATTGGAATATTTGGTGATTATGATGTTGATGGAGCTACATCTACCGCTTTACTAAGTAGATACTTTTTATCAATAAATCAAAAGATTGAAACGTACATACCCGACAGAAAAAATGAAGGTTACGGTCCTAACGAGAAAGGTTTTGATTTTTTAATTAATTTAGGAGCAAAAATAATTTTTACTGTTGATTGTGGAACCACATCTTTTCAACCAATAAAACACGCTCAAAATAATAATACAGATGTAATAGTTCTTGATCACCATCAATCTGATATAAAATTTCCTAATGCTTGCGCAATAATAAACCCTAACCGTCACGATGATACTTCAGATTTAAAATATCTTTGTGCTGCTGGTGTATGCTTTATGTTTATTGTAGCTTTAAATAAAAAATTAAGAGACGAAAATTGGTTTAAAGTAAATTCTGTTAATGAACCTAATATTTTAAATTTATTAGACTTAGTTTCGTTAGGAACTGTCTGCGATGTTGTGCCATTGATTGGTTTAAATAGAGCTATAGTAAAACAAGGTCTTGAAATTTTTAAAAAAAGACTAAACCTTGGATTAAAAACTTTATATGATTTAAGCAATATTGAACATAAACCAACTATATATGATCTGGGTTTTAAATTGGGACCACGAATTAATGCTGGCGGAAGAGTCGGTAAATCATCTCATGGAGCTGAACTTTTAACTTCTTCAGATCCACAAAGAGCTTATAAAATAGCTGTTGATTTAGACAGATTTAATAAAGAAAGACAAAGTATAGAAATGATGCTTTTGGAAAAAGTAAATTTGGAAGCACAAAATTTCTTAAAAGATAATGTGTTAGTTCTGTCAGGTGATAGTTGGCACGAAGGTATTATTGGGATAGTAGCTTCAAGAATAAAAGAAAAATATAATAAACCTACTATATTAATTTCTACAACCGGTGAAATTGGAAAAGGTTCAGCTAGGTCGGTTTTTGGATTTAATATTGGGAGTATGATTATTAAAGCTACACAATTAGGTATTTTGCATAAAGGAGGGGGACATAAAATGGCTGGTGGTTTTACCGTAGACGTTAATAAAATCAACTTGTTTCGAAAATTTTTGCTACAGAATTTTGAAAAATTAAAATTAAAATCTTCAAAAGTAGTAGATTTATTTTTGGACACTATTATTGCACCAAGTGCAGTAAATGAAAAATTTTATGAAGAAATTGAATTTTTAGCGCCGTTTGGTTCAGGAAACAATGAGCCGAAATTTGCTATAGAGAATCTAAAAGTTATTAAATCAAATATAATTGGGAATCATCATATAAAATCAATTTTAAGTGGTAAAGACGGATCGGTAATAAAAAGTATAGCTTTTAATGCAAAAGATAGTCCACTAGAAGGTTTTCTTGATAAAAAAAATAAAAAAAAAATTAATATAGCTGGAAAAATGAATTTAAATGAATGGAAAGGTAATAAAAGTGTACAATTTATAATAGAAGATATTTCATTATGAAATTATGTAATCTTGTAAAGTTGAGACAATTTAATACTTGTAATTATTACATTAATTTCAGATAGTAATTAAATATAATGTTAGAATTTATTAAATTTGATGGTTACGGAATGTTTGTCTGGTCATCTTATCTATTCACTTTTGTAGTTTTATTTTTTCTGTTTATTAAGACTAAAAATTCTTTGAAATCTTATGAAAAAAAATATTTTAGTGAATTTAAATTTTCTACACAACGTAAAGTAAAATTCAATAAAGAAAAAAGACGTACAGGTAAAATAATATCTCATACTACAATCATTTAGTTCATTTTATTGCTTCAATTTGAATATGTTAAGTAAAAAAGTAAAAACAAGACTAGTATTTTTAGGTATTTCATTTTTATTAGCAGCTGTTTTGACTTTTTTTACTCTAAAAACTCTTAAAACCAATATAGTTTACTTTCTTTCTCCAACAGATGTATACAACCAAAACGATTTAAACTTTAATAAAAAAGTTAGGATTGGAGGTTTAGTAAAAGAAGGATCTATACTTTACCTAAAAATGAAATTTTTGTATCTTATGAGGGTTCGATACCTAACTTATTTTCTGAAGGTAAGGGTGTTGTTGTTGAAGGTAAACTTCAAGATAAAAAATATTTTTTAGCAGATTCTATTATGGCTAAACATGATGAAAATTATACACCTCCTGAAGTTAGAAAAATTTTAAAAGAAAATAAAAATTAATTTTTTATTAGCTATTTCATATTTTAAAAAATTTCCCTATAATATATTTAATGATTAACAAACTTTTTCCTAATAAAATTCTTTCATTAAATAATAAATTTTTTATACACTTAATATTTTTAATGATTTGTGTAATTGCTGTTGGATTAATTTATGCTTTACTAATATCGCCACCTGACACTGTACAAGGTAACTCTGTAAGAATTATGTATATTCATGTTCCTGCATCATTTATTGGCATAAGTTGTTATGGCCTTATGGGTCTAATTTCTATTTTATCTCTTATTTTTAAAATTAAAATTCTACCGTATATTGCTAAGAGTATTGCTCCTGTAGGATTTGTGTTTGCTTTAGTTTCTATTTTTTCTGGATCTTTGTGGGGTAAGCCTACATGGGGTGTTTGGTGGGCTTGGGATGCAAGATTGACTTCAATGTTAATTTTAAATTTACTATATATTTTTTATATTCTTTCGTGGAAATTAATAAAGGAATTTGAACATGCAAATAAGGTTTCATCTTTTATTGCTATTATAGGATTATTAAATATTCCAATAATTAAGTATTCAGTTGATTGGTGGAGCACTTTACATCAAACTTCTAGTATTACACTAACCTCAACTCCTTCAATACATTATACAATGTTAATACCTTTATTAATTATGTTTTTTGGTTTGATTATTTATTCTTTGATACTGATTTTAATGAAATATAAAATTGAAATTTTAAAATTAAAATTAAAAAAAAGTAAAAACTATTAACTTATTTTTTTTTTTTCGATTTATAGTTGTGTTTAAGTATAGTAATTATCCCCATTATTGAAAAAATAAAAGGTAAAAACCAAAGTGCATATGTTGACTTTTTTATTGGCGGATTAAGTAAAACAAAATCACCATATCTATCAGTCAAAAATTTATAAATTTCGTCATCTTTTTTACCCTCTAATATTTTAACTCTTATAATAGATCTTAAATCTTTTGCTATTTGTGCTTCAGAGTCATCTATAGATTGATTTTGACAAATAAGACATCTTATTTTTTTTGATATATTTCTTGCTCTAGATTCTTGTTTTTTATCATTTAAAAACTCACCAGGTTCAACAGCAAAAGTATTAAAATGAAAAATATTTAATACCATTATTACCAAAAAAAAACTTGTTATTTTATAGTGTAAGAAATTAAATTTATTCATTACTTTTTTAACATAGAAATTTTTTTTTTAAGTTTTCTGTATATTTTTTTGTTTATAGGTCCTACATGTTTATATTTAATTATTCCTTTTGAGCTAACTAAAAAAGTTTCAGGAATTCCATAAACTCCCCAATCAATTGCAATTTTTCCTTTTGGATCTGTTATAACTTTGAAGTAAGGATTTTTTAAATCTTTAAGCCAAATAATTGCTTTATCAGGGTTATCTTTATAATTGATCCCTATAATTTTAATACTATTATCTTTAGATAGTTTAATTATATATTTATGTTCATCGCGACAAGGAGCACACCAAGTAGCAAAAAAATTAACCACAGTTATGTTGTTTTTAAATTCACTTGTTGAAATAAATTTTTTACCATTAAACAAAAGTTTAGAATTAAAAACTGGAACTTTTTTTTCTATAAGTTGAGAAGGTAAATTTGAAGGATTTCTCTCTATTATAAGAAGATAAAAGAAAATTATTATTATAAAGAAAAATGCAAATACTAATAATAGAAATATTTTTTTACTCATTTTTTAATTTTCTAATTTTATATAAATTGTTTTTTAAAACACTAAGTCCGGAAATAAAAATGATTAAAGCTCCAATCCATATCCATATTACTAGTGGATTATAGTAAAGTCTTATTACCCAACCATCATTTTTATTACCTTCACCTAAAACTATATATAAATCTCTTTTCAAATTTGTGTGAATAGAAGGTTCGTTAGTAAATATTTTAGTAACAGGATAATATCGTTTTTGTGGTCTTAAATTAGCAACAAAATTATTATTTTTATCGTATATGGAAAATAATGCTTCGATCGCTATATAATTAGGTCCAACAATTTCATTAATTTCTACAAAAGAAAGATTATAATCTATGATTTTAATGCTCTCTTTTGTATTAATTTGTGTAATTTTTTCCGATTGCCAAACACTTGAGGCAGTTATACCAAGCATTAATAAACCAAATCCTAAATGCGCTATTAATGTAAAAATATTAATACTAGGAAGTAAATTATTATTTATTTTACCTAACATTTTTTCGCATAATGGTACGAGGTTATTTAAGATTATCCACAAGCTTAAAAATATACTAAATAAACCTATTAAATTAATATATTTATAATTTATAAAAAATAGTAATGTACATATAATTGTTAATAAAAAAATTATTATTATTCTTTTTAAATTTTTTTTATTATCTGTTTTTCTCCATGATAGTATAGGACCAATGCCCATTATTAAAATTACAGGTAGAATTATTGGAATTATTGTAGAGTTAAAATAGGGCTCACCAACAGAAATTTTATTTTTTGAAATTGCTTCCACCACTAATGGATATATTGTTCCTAAAAATACTGTTGCGCAAACAATAATTAAAACTAAATTATTTATTAAAATTGCTCCACCTTTGCTTAAAAATGGAAAAAAGACTTTACTAGAAAATTTTTTTGATTTTAAAAAAAAAACATATAGTGAATATCCTCCTAATAAAGCAATAAATAGAAGTATATAAATTCCTCTAGTCGGATCTAAAGCAAAAGTATGAACACTTGTTAGTATACCTGATCTTACCAAAAAAGTTCCAATTACACTTAATAAAAACGTTAAAATTGCTAAAAGAAGAACCCAAGCTTTAAGAGCTTTTATTCTTTCTACTGTTATTAAAGAATGAATTAGAGCAACGCCAAGAAGCCATGGCATGAACGAAGCATTCTCAACTGGATCCCAAAACCACCATCCACCCCATCCCAATTCATAATAGGCCCATATAGAACCTAATGTTATTCCCAATGTGAGAAAAGTCCAAGCAATCATGACAAACGGTTTCATATACGTGTGCCAGCTAATATTATTAATGTTATTACCTGATAACGCTGCAATACTAAGTGAAAATGCTGCAGAAAAACCTACATAACCTATATATAAAAATGGAGGATGAATTGATAAAGCTGGATCTTGTAATATTGGATTAAAGCCTAATCCATCAACATTTATTTTGTTTGTAATAATGAAAGGATTTGAAGTAAGAACTGTAAATAACAAAAAACCAATTATAATTAAAGACTGAGTTTCAAGAGCTTTGGCGATAAATGAAACATTTTTTTTATTATACAATTTATAAATAAAATAATTGAATATAGTTAAGACAAAAATCCATAAAAGCATTGAGCCTTCATGATTTCCCCATACTCCTGCAATCTTATAAATAAGTGGTTTTGATGAATGTGAATTTTGGTAAACATTTATTAAGCTGAAATCAGAAATTATATGGCTATATATTAAAGATAAAAAAGATAAAAAGGTTAATAAAAAAATACTTGTAACAGCAAATTTATTCACTCTTACAGCAATATGTTTATTTTTTCTTCGTGAATTAAAAAATTGTAAAACTGATATACACAAGGATAACCAGAGAAAAATATTACCAATTACAGGAGCCATATAATTTTAATCATATATTTTTTTCTGTTTATGCCAAGGTTCATAATGTCCAAAAGATAGTTAAATGTATTAATTATTAAGTTAATTAGTCAACTTATGAAAAAAGTGTTTTAAATCATCTTCATAATTAATCCAAGAATCTATTGATGTATTGTAGATTTTTTTTCTTACCTGAGTGTCGCTAGTCGTTTGAATGGGTCTTTTATTATCATAAAATTGGAGACATCTGTCATTCCATGGCAGATCACAGTTCTTTAAAAGATCACGAATTTTTTTTTCAGAGTTATCAATAATTTCTTCATATTTTATGTCAAAAATGAAGTCTGGATATAAATTTTTCCAATGATTCATTAAATCGTCATAAAGTAAATAGAAATCAGTAATTTCATTTAAATTATATGCAAAATTAAGTTTAGGATTTGCAAAATAATTTTTAAATATAGAAAAACAATTATCTTTTGGATTTCTTACACAGTGAATAATTTTTGCGTTTGGAAGTATAAGTTTTATAAAACCAATCCATTTAAAGTTAATTGGGAGTTTATCTGTAATTCTTTTATTTTTTGATATTTTCCTTAATTTTTCAATATACTTTGCACCTATCTTCTCAAACTCTTCATTATTAGTTTTGCTTAAATTAGCTGATGACAATGACTTAAAGTTGTTAGAAAAATACTTTTCTACTATTTCAGGAAAAAAATTTAATTCATCAGCACCATATACATTTGGATGACTTGATAATATTTGCTCAACGAGAGTAGTTCCAGATCGTGGCATTCCTAAAATAAATATTGGTGTAGCATCCTCACATCCTGTATTTTTAAGATTTGTAAAAGTTGATTTATTAAATATTTTTTTAATTTCATTAAATTCATATCTTTCTTCAATAATATTAAATTTAATATTTTTTCTACGCAGGTCATTACCTTCTGAGTAATATTTAAAAGCTTTTTTATAATCTTTAATATCATCAAAAGCTTTTCCTAATGAGAATGTTAGTTCAGCTTTTTGCGGTTCACTAACTTTAGCATCTATGTACATATCTTGTAAAATCTTTAAATGATCGGTTTCTCTAGTATATTTGGTTAACTGACTTAAAGTTCTATGTGCTACAAAAAGATATTTATTTATTTTTACAGCTTTTTCTAAATTTATTTTTGCTTCTTTAAAATCACCTAAGCTTTTTTGTGTTACACCAAGGTTATAATAAAAAACTGCAAATTTAGGACTTATAATTATTGCTTTTTTATAACATTCTATTGCTTGCGAATAATTATTTAGTTTTGAATATAGATTTCCTAGATTGTTTAATGGTTCAGAAATTTTATCGTTAAATTTAATAGATTTTTTATAATAGCTTTCTGCTAAATTATAATTTTCTTTATACTGGTACAAACTACCTAAATTATTGTGTATCATTGCAAAGTCAGGCTTAATTTTTAAGCCTTTTTTGTAGCATTCAATAGCTTCATTGATCTTCCTTTGTTCGTTTAAAATAATACCTAGTATATTGTATAAAATTACTGCATTTGGATAATATGTAATAAGCTCTTTACAGTAAGATTCTGCTTTTGGTAAATTTCTTCCTTTATATAAGTCTAATAAAAATTGTATTTTTTTTTGCAAGTTTTCCATTGATTAAATTTGTGCTCTTATAGCATCATATTACGATCTATGTTAAAAAAGACATAATTATTCATTATTGCAACAACATAAAATATATAATAAATAAAAGATTAATTTAATTGGTCCCATCGTCTATCGGTTAGGACACGTGGTTTTCATCCTCGAAAGAGGGGTTCGATTCCCCTTGGGACCGCCAATAAAGAGTTTGAATGAAGCTACTAAGAGTAGGTGAAGAAAAGAAGGAAAAACCAGCAATCATTGATAAAGATAATAAATTCCGAGATTTATCATCTTTAATTAATGATTTAAATCCTGATACATTAAATTTTGAGACAATTAATAAAATAAAAAAAACAGATATTTTAAAGTTACCAATTCTAGACTCAGATAGCAGAATAGGTCCTTGTGTATCAAACCCTTCTAAATTTATTGGAATAGGATTAAATTTTAAAGATCATGCTGAAGAGCAAAACTTACCTATACCAAAAGAGCCAATAATTTTTTCAAAGTTTACAAATTGTGTATCTGGTCCAAACGATGATATTATTATTCCAAAAAATTCAAATCATACAGATTGGGAAGTGGAACTAGGTTTTGTAATAGGAAAAAAAACCTTATATGTCGATGAAACAAATGCTTTGGATCATGTGCTTGGATTTTTTTTGGTAAATGATGTAAGTGAAAGGAATTTTCAAAAAAAAAAGGGATTAACATGGGATAAAGGTAAGGGTTTTGATACTTTTGGACCAATTGGACCATATATAATTACAAAAGATGAATTGCCAGATTTTCAAAACCTAAATATGTTTTTAGAAGTAAATGGAAAAGTTATGCAAGAAGGAAATACAAAACAAATGATTTTTGGAATTAATACTTTAGTATCATACATGAGTCATTGTATGAGCTTATATCCTGGTGACATTTGTTGCACCGGAACGCCTCCCGGGGTTGGGGAAAATATGAAGCCACCAATTTTTTTAAAGGGTGGGGAAGTTATAAAACTTAAAATTGATAAATTGGGTACACAAAAACATAAGGTTCGATTGTACAAATAAAAATATTTTAAATGAGTTTTTATGTATATGTGCTTGGAAGTTTAAAAAAACCAATAAAGACCTATGTTGGTTGGACTAATGATTTAAAAAAAAGAATTTTTAAGCACAACTCAGGAAAAGGAGCTAAATTTACAAGGGGTAGAAAATGGAAGCTTCTGTATTCAGAGAGATTACTTTCAAAAAGTAGTGCTTTAAAAAAGGAATATGAGTTAAAAAAAAACAATAAGTTTAGAAAAAATCTTCGAGAAAAAATAAATGAGTAAAAATATATTAATCTTTAGAACCGATAGAATAGGGGATTTATTAATTACTTGCCCAGCAATTATTACCATAAAGAAACACTTTCCTAATTCAAAGGTTAGTATTGTTACGTCTGAAAAAAATTTCCGCTATGCAAAAAGTTTAGGCATTTTTGAAAATGTTTACCTTCTTCCCAAAAGAAATTTTTTAAGAAAAATAAAATTTATCTATAAAATGTCTAAATTATTTTTTGACTATATTTATATTTTTGATGGAAAAGAACGCTCTATTATAGCTTCGACTTTTATTAAAAGTAAAAATAAACTAGCATTAGCAACAATAAATAAATTTTACTATAAAATTTTAAATATCAAGTTTTTCATTGATAATAAGAATGAATCTTTAAATCAAATCTTTCAAAAGTTTATTGATTACACAGATATTCCTATTAAAATTAATAATTATAAATTTTTACGTGAAAAAAAAGACAATAAATTCTCTTTAAATATTCCAATTAAAAATTTTATACATTTTCACTTTGATGAAAAATGGATTGATGATTTGTATATTAGAAATTACACATCTATAAATCCCAGTTATCAACAGTTAACATCTTTTTTTAATTCCTTAGCTAATAAAAATAACCTTCTAATTACAACGGGATCTATAGATTTTGATCTTCTAAATTTATTAATAAATAATTTTTTTAAAAAAGTTAATGAAAATATTTTCACAAAAAAATGTTATGAAAATAATATTTATTTTGTATTTAAACCTACGTTTGATGATATTGAATCCATACTAAGAAATACAGAAACCTTAATCTCATGTCATGGAGCAATCACACATGCTGCCAACTCTTTTAATGTTAAAAGCGTTGATATAATTGAAAAAGAAAGATCTGATTTTTATAATAGATTTACATCTTATTTAAGTAACTATAATCGGGTTTATAGATCTAGTTTTGATATTTTAGCAAAAGATTTAATTAATATAGTTGGTAAATAAATTATTATTTTTATATTTTAATTTTATTTAGAGCATTGTTTTTAAATAAGTTTGCTTCTTGAATGTATCTTCTAACCATTTGTGTAGTTTTATGACCTGTCATTGCCATTATGCTTCTTTCTTCCGCTCCAAATTCAGCCGCAGATGTAGCAAAGCCTGACCTTAGGCTGTGACCTGAGTATTTGTTTGAATCTAATCCTGCAATGGCAGTGTATTTTTTTATTGTTAAGGCCACACTTTTATCTGACATATCAAAAATTTTTCCATCTTTAATTTTTGATTTTTCAAGCCAATTCTTTAACGAAATCACAGGACAGTATGCAGAATTGGAAAAGTAGGGGATACCTTTAGTCATTCCTTCTCCAGATTGATCTGCTTTAGATCTTTTTATAAATATTTTTACTCCTTCAGGTACAAAATCGATATCTTCAATCAGAAGTGCTACAAGTTCAGACCTTCTAAAACCGCCAGCAAATCCCACTAAGATTAATGCTTTATTTCTTAATCTTCTTTTTTCACTTTGATCTTTATTAATGACATTAATTATTAATTTTAAATCATTGATTAATATTGGTTTTTTTGCTTTCTGGTAGCTACCTTTTATTCTTTTTATGCCCATTAAGTTTTCTGTAATCATTGGATGTTTCATGTCTATGTAATGACCTGAAAGCTTATGAATCACGCTTATTGAGGCTAATCTTCGTTTTAAAGTGCTAAATTTAGATGTTTGAGATAAGTGAGTTAGATAAAGACTTAAAATTTTTGGTTCTGTTGGCATTGATTTAAATCCATGCGTAATACAGAAACCTGCAAAATCTTTATAATCAGCCTTATATGCTCTAAGTGTATTTGAGGATTTAGAATTCTTTAAATTCTTTAAAGTCTCTAATTCCAAGCTTTTAACATCTGTTACTAAATCATTCATATATTTCCGATAACCATTAATTATCGGAAGTAATATATTAGGTAAATCTAAATGTCAATAAAAATTAAAATGAGCTATAAATATATTTATGAGCAAAATGATTAAAAATTCTAAAGAACATTTAGATTTAACAAAAGAAACATATGTTCAACATTTTAAGTTCGCCACTTGTGTTGGGATAACTATGATATATGGAGGAATACAGGCAATAATACATGCTATATATCCTGGAATCTTAACAAAAGTAGCAAGCACCAAAATTAAAAAATTATATAGTTTGCTTTCAGGCGGATCCGACAATAATGAAGGGAACTAAATTTCAGATAAAAGTGTGGAAATACCTTAAAACTATACCTAAAGGTAAGATAAAGACCTATAAACAAGTGGCTATAGGCATAAATAGGCCTAAATCAGCCCGTGCAGTGGCTAATGCATGCGCTAAGAACCCTTATGCCCCTAAAGTACCCTGTCATAGAGTTATTAGATCTGATGGTACTTTGGGTGGTTTCTCGAGTCCTGGGGGGACAAAAACCAAGAAAAGGCTCCTAAAAAGGGAAGGTTTTTTGCTATAAAACCTATATAAATAAAGGATTTTTGCACATAAAAAACACTCTCTTGGTCATTTCTATCTTTTCACCCTTCAGTTGTACTATATTACTTGCTTTCGCTAAAATTAACCCTTCTATGGCTCAGTAATCGGTATATTCCTAAACTGCAAAGCTCGTATTTTACCTTTTTTAAATCAACATTTTTAAGTCTTTTTTTTAAAATAAAGCTGATTTTTTATGAATTTTACACCACTTATTTATAATGATGTGCGTTTCATATGTCTTTTTCCCACAAAAACTACCTTTTTAGATTTTTTTTACGGAATGAATGATGTAGAATATTTAGATAAATTACTTTATTTATTAATTATAAGTCGTTGTATAATATATATATTTTTAATTATTTAATGTAATACTTTAAGTATAGGTTATCTACCGATCACACTAACCTTTTCTCTTAAAGAAACATAAACACCAGAACATACAATTATGAGTAAACCAATCCAAGTCCAATGGTCTGGAAAATCAGAGAAAAAATAATATCCCAATAGAACGTTTGTAACTATCTCAAAATAACTGAATGGAGCTAATTTAGATGCATCAGCATACTTGAGAGAGAGAATTAAGAAAAAATGTCCAAGGCAGGCAAAAATTCCCATAAGAGCTAATAAAGACCATTGATTAAAGGTTGGATTAACCCAAACTATAGGAACAAAAAATGAAGCAATTACAAAACCTACTACACCAGTCAAAAGTAAAGTTAATAATGGGGTGTCTGAAGTATGCAGTTTGCGAGTAATAATAACATATATACCATAAAAAAAACCAGTACCTAACGCTGCAATACTAGCTAAATTGAACTCTATAAAACCAGGTCTAATTACAATTAAACTTCCTATAAAACCAACTAATACAGCAGACCATCTTCTAAAACCTACTTTCTCACCTAATATAATAGTAGATAATGCTGTAGTTATTAGGGGGGCAACAAATGCAAGTGTAAGAGCCTTAGCCATAGAAATAATAGAGATAGAATAAAAAAATAAAATATTAGCAAAAAATAAAGTTAAGCCTCTTAATATTTGTAATTTAGGTTGTGTAGAAAAAGTCAAGTTCTTTCTAAAGAAAAAAAACATAAAAGGTAATGCAAAAAAAACAGTAAAAAAATATCTAGCCCATGTAATTTGAAAAAAAGATAAATCAGAACTTAAGTACTTAGCAATAGTATCCATAAAAGGTAATATTGCCCAAGCCAAAAGATTGTAAGAAATAGCTTTCACTATTAATTAAAGTATTTCAAAGATATAAATACTACAACAATTAAAGTGAAAAACGATAGGAAAGTAGATAAAGCAACTGTACTTGCTATGCTATTAGATATTTTTTTAGGTGAATATATTTCTGCAACTAAATAAGTTAAAACAGCTGATGGCATAGAAGCCTGAATAAACATAACGCCCGCCTCTACTCCAGTAAGATTAAAAAACTTGACAAAACCAAAACCTACAATAGGGCCAACTATTACTCTCGTTAGCGAGTATATTAAAGTTTCTCTAAAAGAAAAAACTTTTAATTTTGATAAAGCAACACCTAAAGACATTAAAACTAAAAAAATTGTGGAATAACCAATCAAAAAAGTAGCATTTTCAATAAATTTAGGTGATGGAATTCTATAATAAACAAAAATTAGAGAAACTAATAATGAATATACGGGTGCACACTTTAAGAGAGGCTTTAATGAAAATTTCTTGCTTGCAAGTAAAATCCCTATACTAAAATGAAAAACAAGTATCATTGCTGTTGTAGCAGTAGCAATAGCAAGGCCCATTTTTCCATAAGCAAAGAGACAGAGTGGCATACCCATATTTCCAGTATTTGGAAGAATTAATGGGGGTAGAAGTCTGTAAATATCTTTTTTTAAAATTGTGAGTATCAATAAGCCAATAATTGAAAATATAATCACATATAAAGTAATGTAATAAGAAAAACGAAGAAATAGATCGAAACTAATATTTGTACTAGTAAGAGAATAATAGATAATTGCTGGTAAACCAAAATTTCCAGCAAATGTAGTTATAAATTTTGTATCAAATTTTGGATCTTTTTTTCCGTACCAATACCCTATTCCAATGATAAGAAATACAGGAAACAAAACGTCAAATAGTTGAATTAAAAGGCCCATTTATATTATTTTGATGAATGTGGAACTTTATAACCAATAGCTCTCTCAAATTCATTAAGTCTTTTAAATATAGATCTTAGTTCTGTAATTCTTGTCCAATTTTGCATAAACAAAGAAAAACTTGACTGAACTTCTCTGAAAGCACTTGATGTTTGAATTAAAATTCCCAGTGTCATTGCACCAGTAAATAAACCAGGCCCCATAATTATATAAGGAACAATTACCATTGATTGGTTGTATAAAATTAACCACAAATCAAAATAACCGTAGTGCAAAAAAAGTTTGTGGTAATTAAATTTAATTCCTGTAAAAAGTTCAAAAATAGTAGGTGGTTTAGCATATTCAACTCTATCGTCTTCTCCGTATACTAACTCTTTACGAAATGCAGCTTCAACTTTTTGATTATTATATTCTAATCCTGGTAGTTTAATACCAACAAACCAGCTGATAAGAACACCTCCTAAACTAGCTATAAGTGAAATATAAACTAAAGATCCATTAATATCTTTGAGCCATGGAACAATGACGTTTGATGAAAGGCCCCATAAAATTGGGGTAAAAGCTATCAATAACATTAGAGCTCTTAAAACCTGGAGGCCGATACTTTCAACTATTGATGCAAATGCTTTACAGTCTTCTTGAATTCTTTGAGAGGCCCCTTCTACCTTAGCATCAATTTTTTTCCAGTATGGCATGTAAGCAAATGTCATAGCTTCTCTCCATCGAAATGCATATAGTCGGGTAAAATAATTAGTTATTGTGTAAATAATTACATAAGGAATTGCTAATTTAAAAAATAAAAATATATTATCGTAAAACTCAGAAACATCATGCTCAGTTGCTTTCTGTAAAATATCGTAAAAACCTTTATACCATTCATTAATTTTTACATCGATCCAAGTTTGAGCTACAAGTGATAAAAGTATAAATAAAAAACCACCCCAAGCCCATAAAGCCCATTTTTTATCTAAGAAAAAACTTTTTAACATAATTTATTTTTTTAGAAAATTATCAGCGTAAGATTTAATAATAATTTTCCTTCTTTGAGGTTCAACTACATAGAAATCAATATTATTTTTCTTAGCATAGCTAATAGCATTGTCTTTAGTTGGAAATTCTAATTTAATTTCAGACATTGTGTCTTTGGAAGTTTCCCAACCCATAAAGGGATTTGTGGTAGTATTAAGTGAATCAAATTCTAAAATCCATAATCTAGAATTTCCAGAGCCAGATTGCATAGCTGTTTTAGTTGGTTTATAAATTTTTGCTTTTCTCATAATTAAAATGGTCGGGGCGGCAGGATTTGAACCTGCGACCCTCTGGTCCCAAACCAGATGCGCTACCAGGCTGCGCTACGCCCCGATTTTTTGTTTTATATTCTATCTCATACAAATTTACAATATTTATAAGTAGTTTAGTTCAGACATTACATTTTTAAAGTGTATTTCTATCTTTTTAGCAATTTTTTTATCTAAAATTTTTCTCCAGTCGTTTTTTTGGCCTAAATTAAAAAATTTAATATTTTTTTTTTCTTTTAATGAAAAAGCAGACTCTTCAAAACCTTGTTTATTTTCCAAATTTGATAAAAATTGAAAATTTGTAGTACTAATTGAATTATCTATTTTATTATAGTCTATTTTAAGATCGAATAACTTTGATAAGAAGATAAGTATTTCAGTAAATATTTTTTTAGGTTCAGATATTAAGTCCTCATATTTAATTATTTTTATTGGACAAAAATAAATATTTTTCCAAGATAAATAATGATCTTGCCAATCTCCCAGAAAGTTAAAATCATTTTGGGTTTTTGGTAAAGTTTCATTATTTTCATTCTTATTGGGAAAGATAATTTTTCGTTTGTTAGTCAAAAAATCTAAAGATTCATCAATATTAAATTCATAATGATTTGAAATGGAAGTAATAACATTTCTTGGATCTCTAACTATATAGATTGCTGCTTTTGTATTATTCTTATCTGTAAACTTATTTTGATTTATTGAACACATTGCATTATGAGTTTTTAAGAAATGAATTTTGTTATCCTTATTAATAAATTCCTGAGTTGGTATCCATTCTTTTGAGACTTGTGATTGATATTTTGTACCATTGATTTTTTTATTTCTTACTGAAAAACGTTCAATCTTTTTTAATGTTTCAAAAGTAAATTTTCCACTTACCGTATATAAATATGATGATAGCATTGATCTAATCCATGTATTTCCACTTTTAGGGTATGATGCAATCCAAATTATCATTTTATTTATATATACTACTCTTAGAATTTATTTAATATTATGATACTTATTATTTAATTTCATGATTAATTATATAACTACACCTTTCCGTTGGTTTTTTAAACTAGAAGCAGCCAGTGGTTTAATTTTACTATTTGCTGCAATTATTGCTCTCTATTTAAGCAATAGCAAATTTAGTGATTATTATTTCAATTTAATAAATATGCATATTTCAGTAGGAGCAAAAAACTTTAATTTAGACTTAAGTATCATCCACTGGATTAATGATGTCTTAATGGCAGTATTTTTTTTTGTTGTTACTCTTGAGATTAAAAGAGAATTTATTCAAGGCGAACTATCTAAACCTAAGCAAGCATTGTTGCCGATAATTGGTGCGTTTGGTGGAATGCTAATACCTGCTTTAATATATATACTAATCAATATTAATACGCCTGATACTATTAATGGTTGGGCAATACCTTCTGCTACAGATATAGCGTTTTCAATAGGAGTACTTTCATTATTAGGATCAAGAGTTCCAGTGTCTTTAAAAGTTTTTTTAATGGCTTTAGCTATTATTGATGATCTTGGAGCAATTATCATAATTGCTTTTTTTTATACATCTGAACTTAACTATTTATATTTAGGATTATTAATAGTTACATTTTTAATTATAATTCTTTTAAACAAATTTAAAATAAAAAAATTTACACCCTATTTAATTACAGGTATATTTCTTTGGTTCTTTACCCATGGATCTGGAATTCATGCAACTATTTCGGGTGTACTATTAGCATTAGCAATACCACATCGAAAAAATGAAAAAGACTTTTCTTTACTTTTGAAATTGGAACATTTTCTTTCTCCGTATGTAGCTTTTGGAATTATGCCTTTATTTGCTTTAGCTAATGCTGGGGTTTCATTAGAAAACTTATCCATAGAATCTTTATTAAAACCAGTTCCTCTTGGAATAGTGTGTGGTTTGTTTTTTGGAAAACAAATAGGTGTTTTCTTATTTTCTTATCTTTCAGTAAAATTAAAGTTTGCGCAAATGCCTAATAATGTAAGCTGGATGAAGCTATACGGCGTCGCTTTACTTACAGGAATAGGCTTTACAATGAGTTTATTTGTTGGAAATCTAGCTTTTTCAGAAAGTTTACAACATATAGATGGTGTAAAAATTGGTGTTTTGACAGGCTCCCTTCTTTCAACAGTATTTGGATATTTTGTTCTATTGATTGTTACAACAAAAAAACAATAAATGTTAAATGTTTAAAAAAAAATTTTTTTTTAATATTAATTATTATGATTTTATTTGGAAATAAAGGTTCAGGGGAATACAAAAATCTTGCATATGATTTAAGCTTTAGAGACTTAGATGGAAGTTTGATAAAATTGTCTGAATTTAAAAATAAGGTAATTATTATTGTCAATGTAGCAAGTAATTGCGGTTTTACTAATCAATACGAAGATTTGCAAAATGTGTGGAATAAATACCAAGGTAATGGTCTTGTAGTAATTGGAGTCCCCTCAAATGATTTTGGCAATCAGGAACCTGGTTCAAATAATGAAATTAAAAATTTTTGTGATGCCAAATTTGGAGTTACTTTTCCCATGACAGAAAAAGTTCTTGTTAAAGGAGATAAAGCTCACCCTTTTTATGTATGGGCTCGAGAAAATTTTGGAAAACGTGCGATACCTAAATGGAACTTCCATAAAATTATTGTTAATAAAAAAGGTAAAATTTCAGAAACTTTTTCATCTATTATTAAGCCTACATCTAAAAAATTTACTGAAACTTTAGAAGAATTACTTTAGTCTCTAATATTATTGTTTACAAATACCAAATCAGAATGATGCCAATTAACTAGGTAGTAATTGTTACTTACCATATGCAGATACAAACGGCTGCTAGTAATATTTTTGATATCCTGATTATAAAATTCAAGTTTTTTCATAGTTAAGTCTAAAAATTCTATTACAATAACATCTGGGCAATATTTTTTTAAATTAAAACCATTTAAAACATCAAGCTCACTACCTTCTACATCTATTGATAAAAAATTTATTTTACTATCTTTATATGGCGAGTTTTCAATAACATGATCGAGTGTATTTGCTTCTATTTTTTTTACTTCATTAGCTTGTGATATTCTAGATTTATGTACAGCACTATTTATTGTGTTAATAGGTGAACGATGATGATAAAAAAAAAGATCAACAAATTTTTTTTTATCTGAAATCGCAATGTTCTTATTGAAATCTTTGGGTCTAAAATAATTAAATATTTCAACACTATAGGGGTCTAAATCAATATTTATACCCTCCCAACCTTTTTTATGTAAAAGATAGGTGTTATTACCTTCAATAGGATGATGACATCCTACATCCACATAGATTCCATTAGATTGATTTCTGTATAAATGACTTAATAATAAATCTAAACCGCCGTATGAATATGATTTTTTAAATTCTATTAAGTGAGAAAATAATTTTTTGTAGAAAAAATATATTTTTTTAAAAATATTATTTTTTTTAGTGTATAAAAATTTTTCTTTTAGAATTTTATCAAATTTTATCATAAGTTAGTTAATAAATTTAAGATCTTCATAAATAGTTTTTATCTTTATATAAAACTTAAAAAGTCCAGTATTGCTGTTAATCGGGACTCTAGGTAAAGTGTGATTATTAAACTTATTTTTTTTATATCTAGATCTCTTTGTAGTAACCGCATATTTGTAGTGTTTACTTACTTTATTACAAACATTTTTATTATATGAACCATAAGGATAAGAAAAACAAAAGACTTTAGTGTTAAATCTTTTTTCAATATTAGCTTTTGATTGATAAATCTGATTTTCAACATCATCATCAGTTGCAGATGTTAAATTTATATGATTAAGGGTGTGTGAACCAATCTCATATCCTTCTTTAATAAGTTGTAAAATTTGATGATCGGACATAAGTTCTTTTTTTTTATAATTTTCTGTTTTCTGATCCCATTTATTAATATCATTTAGTAGTTCGCTCACAACAAAAATTGTTGCTTTATAATTTAATTTTTGAAGTATTGGAAAAGCATTTTTAAAAACATCAATATATCCGTCATCAAATGTAATAATAAAATGTTTTTTATTTATTGAACTATTCAACTCTGATAAATTAATAGCTTCATAACCTAATTTTTTCATTAAATTCATTTGTTTAGAAAATGCTTTTTTATGGACTGATAATTTATCAAACTCATCACTTATTGAGTGATACATCAAGATAGGAATTGTACAGGTCATTAGTATTTTATTTATTCTCCCAAAAAAACTTCTTTGTGCTAATTCCAAATGTTTTGTTAATTATAAAATTAGATACTTTTGATGAACTAAAATATTTAAAATATTTTTTCATACCTTTTTTTGATATTTTGATTCTTTCCTTATCATCATTAGAATATTTTGTAATCTTTTCAGATAGATCATCGATATTGTCATAGAAAACCATTTCATCTTTTGAAAAAAAATTTTCAAACATGGTTTTTCTATCAACGAAAGTAAGTAGACCATTTCCCACAAGCTGAGCAAGCCTATCGCTACTATAATATTTAACAGGTTTACCTTGGCTAAGATTTAAACCCATTTTACAATTTGATAGAACTTTAAAAAATTGATCAGCCCATATTGGCTGAATATTATTCATGCCATAAATGTCAAACTTAACATTAGGAGTCCTTTGAAGTAATTTTTTTATAAAAATTTCCCTATCATCTTTTTTTCCAACTTTTAATTTCCCTCTATGAACACCATGGCTTAAAGCAAAAAATACATCATATATTGACTTATTTTTATAGTTAGATAGGTATTCAAAAGACTCATCAACAGGATTTGGTATATAAAAAATATTTTTATCTTTAGGGAGTTTTAAAATATCTGGAGAGGTAGTACAAAAACTAGCATCAACTATATCAATTTTATCTAAAAATCTTTTTCTATTGATTTCCCAATATGAATCCATTCTATCAAGAAACCACTGAGCAATTTTAATGTGTGGAAAAGTTTTTTTAATACTTAATAAAGTTTCTGTTTTTATAAGATCTGCGTGACCAAGGACAATAATATCTGGAACATAATTATTTGTAACATTTATCAATTTTTCATTTAGCCTTCTGGAGCCATTCAAATCACCTAAGGATCTATAATAGCTAACAATATCTCTATCACTAAACTCTAGGACACCATGACCATTTCTTATAAATCCGTTATTAATTCTTCTTCCTGTATTATAAAAAAGCCTACCATTATGTCTTTCATTAAAATTTGTAACATGTAAAATTTTTAGATTTGTGTTATTAGTATTTTTGAGATTTAACCTTGATATATTTTTGTTTAATATAGAATCTCTACATAAATCAATTTGAGAAGTTGATTTCTTATGCGTAAAATGGAAGTTTTTGTTAGATAAAAACTGTAATTTTTGTCTATATTTCTTATTCTCAATAAGCATTTTTATAGACTTATAAAGTTCATTTTCATTAAGACGATTTAATATTATCCCGTTAGTTATGGTTTCTGGTAGTCCTCCCCTATTACTAATAATTACAGCGCACCCTCTGCTGGATGCTTCAAAACCTGTTCTACCTAATGGCTCATCCCATCTAGAGCAAGCTACTGCAATGCTTGTTTTGCTAAAGATTTTAAGCACTTCGTTATGCTTAATAAAACCTATTATGTTTAAATTTTTATGTTTAAAGTTATATTGTTCTCGTTCTTCATCACCAATAGCAACAGCGCTCCAATTGGGATATTTTTTTAAAATTCTAATCACGGATTTACAAAATAAATCAAAGCCTTTAGCTTTATTTAGTTTACCAACAAAAGTAATTAAATTTTGCTTTGAATTTAAATCTAAATTTACCTTGTTTGCTGAGTGATAAATAACTAAAAATTTAGATGATTTCACAATATGTTCATTTAAAGAAGACAAAAATCTTTTTTTGATCCAATGGCTTATAAAAATTATTTTTTCAGCATTATTGAATAAATAAATTCTCTCTTCTTTAGTTTTAGCACCTTGCATAGATAGAGGATCATTATGAAAATATAGAACAAACTTTGAATTTGTTTTATTAACTAGATTTTTTAAATATATAGGACGATTATGAATTTCAATAATATCAGAGTTATTTTTTCGTTCATGAGAAAGAAATTTATTAACGTAATCTTTACCCTTACTACTAAAAAATTTTTTTTCAGATATATCAAGATTTACATACTTCAAATTATATTTTCTTTTATAATAAGTATGACCATAAACAGTAATTGATTTTTTATAAGAACTGGCAGTAGTTGTTTCTTTAACATGCAATGAAACTGCTCCTGCATAGTTAGGTGAAAAATTTTCTTTGTATGGTAATAGAATAGAAATTTTTTTCATAATATTAATTGCAAACCATCATAAGCAGGTATAACATTTTTTGGTAGTCTCTTAAGTAAAAAGTTATAATCTATATCATGTAAAAGGTTTGTAAGTATAGTTTTTTTAGGTTTTAACTTATTATGTATATACAAAGCTTCATCTAGATTAAAGTGCGTAGGATGTTTTTTAAACTTAAGGCAGTCTAAAACTAAATATTTAAGATTTTGAAGTTCTTTTTTTTTAACTATAGATAAATCGTTACAATCACTAATATAAGCAGTTTTATGAAAAACATAAATTACACTACCGGTTTTTCCATGTTTTGCGTTTAATGTCTTAAACAATATTTTATCTTTATTAGTTCCCAAATAAAATTTTTTCTTTAATTTATTTGACTTACAGATTGGAGGATAATCACTAATTTTTTTAAATAAATAGTTATGTGATCTCTCTAAATATTTAATAGTTTTGGAGTTTCCATATACATTAATTTTCTTTCTATATTTCCAAAAAAAAGGACGTAATTCAAAAAGTCCATTTGTTTGATCTGCATGTTCATGTGTGAAGATTACTGAACTAACATCTTTGATATTATTA
>LWDU01040819.1_pt1 | contig 114811 bp, 94 predicted proteins | sample 727161 | NCBI WGS metagenome assembly LWDU01 (sample SAMN04566230, study PRJNA314399) | hydrothermal vent metagenome | isolation source: deep sea hydrothermal plume seawater | place: Mexico: Gulf of California, Guaymas Basin | collected 2004-07-11
CTGCATGTGGGACTCTTAGTGGAGCCGCGTACGGGGTCGAGGTGATGTTTAGGTAGGGAGGTGTGTCGGTGCTGGTGTCGGTGGTCGTGGTGCGAAACGGTGCAATTCGGTGCAAAAGCGTGCAACAACCGTGAGGCCAGCGAACACCTGTAACCCGTCCGCACACAGTTGACGTAACTCCAGCCAAGTACTGGAGTTCGCGAGTCCTTGCCCCACCTTGCAAGAGCTTGCAACGCGCGGGAGGAAGTGGTGACCCCGAGGGGATTCGAACCCCTGTCGCCAGGATGAAAACCTGGTGTCCTAGGCCAGACTAGACGACGGGGCCACCGGAGGCCGATACGCCCGTGCCGGAAGCACTTGCGCTCGGTCGCGGGAAGATACGGACACCCAGGGAGAGTGTCAACGAATCGGGAGGCGGATTTTGCCGGCCCCATGGAGGAGCCGAGCATCACTCAGGCGGAGGACCAGCCAGCCCCCCGCAAGAGGGCCTCCACGTGGCGTAGCTCGCGCTCCAGGCAGTCCACCAGACTCCCAGCCGGGCGGCCGGAGGCGGGCAGGACGGACCAGGTATAGGTCTCCACCTCCACGTGCAGCTCGCCCGAGGGCCAGGCGGCCGGGTCCGTCAGGGCCTCGGCCAGGAGGGCGTCGGCGTGGGCACGGGTCGTGGACAGGGAACCGTAGCTCTCCAGATCCACCGGCACATGGAAGTGGCAACGCCACTCGGGAGCCTCGAGCCAAGCCGCCGCGACAGAGTCTTCCGCGGCCAGGGTGTCTGCCAGACCCCCAAGGTCCGACTCGGCCAGGGGACCCGCAGGCGACTGGGCACGGACCTGATGCAGATAGCGGGGCTCGTCCATCCCCAACAGAAGCGCACGACCCTCGGGGTCGGATGCGGGCGCACTCAGGGCCAGAGCACTGGAGAACTGAATCTTGCCCAGGGTGAAGCCGAGCCGGGGCGGGGCGCGGAGGACACCGCCGTCGGTGCCTTCTTCAGACGGACCTCCCCCACTGCTCAAGGACCAGGCCTCCGCCGGGTTCTCAAACTCGACGGCCGAGTGACAGGCATCCAAACACACACCGAGATGACGGCCAGCCAGGGCGGCGGCCTCCGAAGCGTCATGGCCCAAGGCCTTCAACTCCCGCACGGCGGACAGGTTGGCGAGCACCAAGAACTCGGCAAGAGCGCGCGTGTTGCCGGCACTCGCGAAGGGCTCGGCCTCCAGGGAGAGAACAACGGGCGGCACTCCCTCCTGCTGACTGAAGCGCGACACGACACGGGCCATGGCATCCGCGCACGCCTTCAGAACACCGCGATCTGTAACCCACGGACCATAGGTTCCCGGATGAGTACTGATGGAGAGATGGCCGGGAGGGCCTTCGGACTCTCCTTCGGACTCTCCTTCGGGCTCTCCTTCGGGCCCTCCTTCGCACTGCGACCCACGACACGCCTCGATCAGAGCGCCCGCCACCTGCGCCACGTCCAGGGTGTACCGCTCGCGCTCGGGCTCCGCCCAGGTGGGACGGTAGACGTTCTCCTTCAGGCCATCCTCGTGGAAGCCGCCGAAGGGAAAGGCGTTGTAGGTGAACGGATCAAATCCCGACGCGCACAGCCACTCGCCAAAGTCGGCCAGATCCGACGCGCCCTCGGGACCGGCCAGATACGCGGCAAGGGAAGCGGGCAGGTGCAAACCAATGCCCAGGATGCCCTCGGGATGCAACCGCTCGCGCAGGGGCACCGCCACCTCGGTCAGGGCCTGACGCAGGTCCGCCAGAGTCTCCACCGGCAGCACGTTGGTGCAGTAACCCAGACGCACGCGGCGGCCGGGATGGTCGGGGTGGGTCCAGGCCACAGGAAGGGGTTCGCCAGCGCGCCTAAGTGACCGGTATGCCCTCGTCCACCAAGAGCACCGGGATGGTGTCGCGCACCGGGTAAGCGATGGTGCCGTCCTCGCGCACCAGCGCCCCATCCAGGGCATCGGTCACGTCCTCCCCACCCACGTTCTTACAACCTCCGGCCTGCACGCGCTCGTTGAGCGCGGCCAGGGCGGACGCGTCCGCTTCCGTCAGGGACTGGTGGGTGGCGGGGCAGGCCAGGATCTTGAGCAGGTCGGGGTCAATCACGGGGATGGGTGGGGCTGGGGGCGCGGGCGCCGGGGAACTGTTGGACGGAGACTAGTTTGGACCCCAGGGGGTCGAGGACACAAGTGCCAAGCAAGGTGGCTTATTGTGCCACCCACAGAGGCCGCCGGGCGCAGTTGAGTGGACATCCGGGGGGACAATCCCGGGCGTCAGTCGGTAGGCTGATGCCATGCACGCCCGCCCCCCTCGCCGCGACTCAAGACAGAGCCCAAAGCACAGCCCACGCAGACACCTGCAGGGACTCATCGGATGGGGAACCCTCTGCCTGATCCTGGCGGGGCACGGCGCCGGAACAGAGGCTACGGCCACTGCCGATGGCGTGGCCCTAGAGCTCTCCGATGGACCCGCGGCCAAGGCCTGGGCCGGGGTCGGCTCGGAAACGGTGCCCCACCCGCTGCACCCGAACCTGCGCAAAGCCTGCGCCAGCTCGTCGCCCGCCGGGACCTCGGTTCCCACCTGGCACATGTGGGCCGACTGGGTCGCCGACGAAGCCCTGGAAACCGCACCCGCACGACGCGCTGCCCTGTGCCTCCTGGCCCGGGCGCAGGGACGCAACGCCGATGCCTGGGGACACTACGCCAAACTCGGCGCGGACCCACGCTGGGTGGCCAGCGTCACCCCCTACCTGCTCCCGGGTGCGCCACTCGACTCGCCCGTGGAAGCCGGCGGGAACCTCGCGCCGCTGCCCGATGGAGTGCTGCTGCAACCGTTCCTTCCGCCTCCCATCGAGGATGGCGGTGCCGCACCGGCCGGAGGCGCCTGGCGCAAGGCGACCGTGCGCGGTATCCGCGTCGGGAAAGCCACCCTTGACCTGACCATCAGCGTCGAAGCCACCGGCGTTCAGGTCGACGTGGCCCATCGGGGCGGTGGCCCGGCAAAAGTCGCCATCCTGATCCCCGAACCACCGGGCTACGAGATCCGCATCGAGTACCTGGACTGGATGCAGACGGACGAGCCGCGCCTGCCCATCCTCGTAGACCTGCAGCCAGGCGGAGAACCCAGCACCCTCTGGGGACGCATGATCCAACGGAGCGTTTCCCTCCCCACAGGTCAGGCGCAAAGACTGCCCCAGAGTCTGGTCCAAGGTGGACTGTTCCTTTCCCTGCCCGCCGACGATCCCCAGCGCGACGCCGTAGGACAGATCACCCCGGTGCTCGAGAAGCTCCTGGGGGTCCACGTCGGCTTGACCCAACCCGGCACCCCACTGCCCGGCTGGACAGGCACCGTCCTGCACCTGGGCAGCGCGGCCGATCGAGGCAAGCGCCTGACCTGGCTTGCTTCGGCCATCGAAGCCTTCCTACTCCAGTCATGATGAAGCCCATGCGACGACGGCTCTTCCTCACCTCGACCCTGACCCTCGGCCTGCTGTGGGGTTCGATGCACCCGGCGGCGGCTCAGGTCCGCAGCGACCCCCTAGAGCTCAAGTCGAAGGATCGCATCGTGTTTCTGGGCGACAGCATCACCCACGGCGGACACTACGTGGCCTCCTTCCAGAACGCGCTGTGGTGCCTGATGCCCGAAAAGAACCTCTCGTTTTTCAACGCGGGAGTCAGCGGCGACGTGGCAGCCCACGCCCTAGAGCGCCTCGACGCGGAGGTCATCGCCCAAATGCCGGACGTGGTCACGATCCTGTTGGGCATGAACGACGCCGGCTATCGGGCCTTCGACGAGGAACTGCTGGCCAAGTACCGGCGCGACATGACGGCCATCGTCAAGCGCCTGCGCGCAGAGACCGAGGCCAAGCTGGTACTGCTCTCACCCACCTACTTCGACGAGAGCCAGGTGGCCGAGGGGCGCTTCACACCACCCGGCTACAACGACACCCTGATCCGCTACGGCGAGGTCTGCCGCCAGCTCGCAGAAGAGTATGAGGGCCACTTCGTGGATCTCAACGCTCCCCTACTGCAGGCCACCGAGCGCCTGCGTGCCCAGGACGAGAACGCCACCCTGGTCCCCGACGCCATCCACCCGGCGGAAGCGGGCGGCATGGTCATGGCCCACGCCATGCTGACGGGCCTGTTGGATCCCCCCCTGAAGCGGACCCCAAAGCGGGCACTGAAGCTGCAGGCCTCCGGCAAGAGCGCCAGCTCAGGCCAGGGAGAGTTCAAGCTGCGCGCACTCTCGCCCGCGTGGGACGCCGAATCGTGCTCGACAATCGCCGCCGACCTCGACTGGGCGGACCGCTGGAATCCCTACTACCTGCAGACGAGCTTTCTGGGCCAAGGCCGCTGGAAGGTCTGGCTCGGTGATGCCGAGCCCGTGGTCGTAGAAGAGCCGCACGCTGGCAAGTTCATCCTGCCCGCAAGCCTGGTCGAGCGCGCGGCCCGAGTTCAGGACCTCGTCGACCGTCGGCGTCGCATGGTCTGGACCGACATCCGCGATGAGGTCTGGAAGATCAAGGGCGATGGCACGCCCGCCAGCCGCAAGGAACGCTATGCCAAGATCCATCCACAGAACCTGAAGCTCGCCTGGGTCAAGATCGTCGCCTTGAACCACGAGATCGCCACCCTGCTGGCGCAGCCCCTCGTCGTCCCCTACCGCATCGAGCGCCTGGACGACTGAGCACGTCCGCTAGCCCAGCCCCCCTCCCGTTCCGCGTGGGGGGATCGTATCCTTGGAAGCCCCCCCTTTACCGAGAGATCCCATGTACGCCGAACACCGTCGCCAATTCCTCAAGCACCTCAGTACCACCGGCACCGCCGCCGTCATCCCCACCAACCGCTCCATGGTGCGCAACCACGACTGCGACTTCCGCTTTCGTCCCAGTAGCGACTTCTGGTACCTGACCGGTTTCGCCGAGCCCGAGGCCTGCCTGGTCCTGCTGCCCGACCTGGAGGGTGATGGGCCGGGACGCTCGATCCTGTATCTGCGCGAGCTGGACAAGCTCATGGAGATCTGGAACGGCCGGCGCCTGGGGCTGGACGCGGCACCCAAGGCCCTGGGAGTCGACGAGGCGCGCAACATCGAGAGCCTATGGGAGGACCTGCCCGAGTGCCTGACCGGCTACGAGGAGGTGGTCTTCAGCACAGGCTTCGATGCGGATCGGGATCGTAAGATGGGCGAAGTCCTGGCCGCTGTCCGCCGCAAGGCGCGCGGGGGCATTCGGCCCCTGACCAGCATGGTGGACCACACGCCCGCCCTGCATGAGCTGCGGCTGTTCAAGGCGGAAGCGGAGATCGACATGATCCGCAAGGCCTGCACCATCACCACCGAGGCCCACGTGGCCGCCATGGCCGCCACGGCGCCGGGCATGAATGAGTGCGAGATCGATGCCCTCGTGGAGTACACCTTCAAGCGCCGCGGCAGCACGGGAGCCGCCTACAACAACATCGTGGCCGGCGGCGGCAACGCCTGCATCCTGCACTACGTAGAAAACAACGCCGAGCTGCGCGATGGGGATCTGCTGCTGATCGACGCGGGCGCCGAGTGGAACTACTACTCCTCGGACGTCACACGCACGTTCCCCGTCAATGGCCGCTTCAACGACGAACAGCGCGCCATCTACGAAATCGTCCTGGAAGCTCAGATGAAGGCCATCGAACACAGCGCGCCGGGAGTCAGCTTCGTCTCCATCCACGAGGTCGCCCTGCTCTGCCTCGTCGAAGGACTGATCGGGCTGGGCCTGCTGCAAGGCAGCGCCGAAGAGGTCATCGAATCACGCAGCTACACGGACTTCTATCCCCACCGCACCGGGCACTGGATGGGACTCGACGTACACGACTGTGGGTACTACGCCAGCGAGGGCTCCTCACGAATCCTGGAGCCGGGCATGATCTTCACGGTCGAGCCCGGACTCTACGTGGACCCCGCGAACCAGGACGTGGAAGAGCGCTGGCGCGGCATCGGCGTGCGCATTGAAGATGACATCCTCATCACGAACGATGGGCACGAAGTCCTCACCGCCGCGATCCCCAAGAGCGTGGAAGCCGTGGAAGCGGCCTGCGGGGCACCGGTCCCCGAGCCGGTAGCCTGAGGGCGGGCGGGCGTCCTTGACGCTCAATCGCCGGGCTGGAAAGGAAGGTGGTGAGCGCGCCAGGGATCGAACCTGGGACCTACTGGTTAAAAGCCAGTTGCTCTACCAACTGAGCTACGCGCCCACCTGTTTTCCAACTCTCGGCTGCAGGTCATTGCCGAGCGGCGCGGATTCTAGACCAAACTGCCGGAACGATCCACCGCCAAACGCAACTCAAGGGCTCTCGCTCAGACCTCGAGAATCTCGGTGGTCTTCTTGTCCTGAATTTCGCTGACCTTGCCCTCGTACTCCTTGAGGAGCTTTTGGATCTCGTCGTGCAGGTCATGGCACACGTCCTCAGCCATGGAACCGTCCTTCATCAGGGTGTCAGCTTCCTTGTTGGCGTCCCGACGCACGTTACGCATGGCGATACGGCCTTCCTCGGCCAACCCCTTGGCCTTGGCCGCGTACTTCTCGCGCTGATCGCCAGACAGGGGCGGCATGGTCAGGCGCACGACCTTGCCGTCATTTTCGGGGCTGATGCCGAGATCGGACTTGAGCAACGTCTTGGTGATCTCCTCGAGCATCGAGGCATCGAAGGGCTTGATCATGATCTGGCGCGGCTCGGGAATCGAGATCTGCGCCATCTGCAGCAGCGGGGTTGGGCTGCCGTAGTAGTCCACGCGCAGGTTCTCCACTAGCCCTGCGGAGGCACGCGAGGTGCGGATGTGGCGCAGCTGATCCTGAGTGTGATCGAGGGCCTTGCCCATGCGTTCGCGGGCCGTGCTCATAACAGTGTCATAGGTCATGATGAGTTCCTGATCCGGGTGCCCAGCTCTTCGCCACGCACGACTCGCTCCAAGTTGCCCTCCTCGAATAGGTCGAAGACGACCACCGGGAGGTTGTTCTCCATACACAGCGTGATGGCAGTGCCATCCATCACCCGCAGGCTGCGGCTCAAGACATCCATGTAGTCAAGGCTCGTGTAGCGCTCCGCGTCCGGGTCGATCTTGGGGTCGGCGCTGTAGACGCCGTCCACCTTCGTCGCCTTCAGGAGCACCTCGCAACCCAGCTCGGTGGCGCGCAGGGCGGCCGCCGTGTCCGTGGTAAAGAACGGATTGCCCGTGCCCGCGGCCAGCAGCACGACCCGGCCCCGGCCCAGGTGCGCGAGTGCACGGCGACGCACGAAGGGCTCGGCCACCTGACGCACCTCCAAGGCGCTCATGACACGTGTCTCGACGCCCTGCTGTTCGATGGCATCCGACAGGGCCATGGCGTTGATCAGCGTACCGAGCATGCCCATGTAGTCAGCGTTGGCGCGCTGACCGCCCATCTCGCTGAACTCGGCGCCGCGCAGGATGTTCCCACCGCCGCACACCAGGGCCACTTCAACGCCGAGCCCGACGACTCTGGCAATCTGGCTGGCGATACCGGTCACGCTCTCCGCGTGGATACCGTGCCCGCCCGAAGGATCGCCCAGGGCTTCGCCGGAGAGCTTGAGAAGAATGCGTTGGTAGGACATGAGTGGGATGACGGTTGCGGGGGCCGACAGGATAAGAACTCAGGCCCCGCCCCGGAAGCACGCATAGGATTCGATACGCGTTCCCTCGCCCAAGCGCTCTTCGAGCATGTCCTGCACCGTGCGCGGCACCTCTTCCTCGGAGGCCGCCGTGGGCTCCAGCGTGCGACTGGACAGGATCAGTGGATCGAACCACTCCATCAGGGCCCCCTGCTCGCCCACGCCGCAGTCGCCCACGGGGTCATTCAAGAGCATGCCGGTCAATTGCAAGGCCACCCGGGATGCCAGAGGCTTCGGAGCCAGGGTACGCAGCGCAAGCAGCACGCCTCCCTGCCCCGATGGGTGCTCGTAGCCGAAGACCCAGCCCTCGCGGCTATCGAAGCGCGCCATGCGCAGCACGCTGAGGTTGTCCTTGAGCTCCTCGGCACGGGCCTGTTGGGCCTGGGTTACCGTGCCCCCAGCCGCCGACCAGTCCTGTTCGCTCAGCTCATCCAGGCTGGAGGGGCGCTGCTCCAGCACGTGCTGGCTGAGCGCACGCAGGTAGTCCACGAAGGCCCCCATGCGCAGGGTCTCCTCACGGGCACAGCCCAATGAGACCAGCGATCCACTGCGACCATCCTCGGCAACGAACGTGCCCACGCGCCCGAAAGGCGTGAGGGGGCCGCCGGCTCTGGCGCCGAAATCACCTGTGGATGGCATGGGGAAGGCCTGGAACGCTCAGAGAATGCTCCAGCACCCTCAAGCCTATGGGGAATGCCCCCATTTGCACAGACTGAATCCGCCCCGGGGGATCAGTTGCCCAGCTGGAATCGGCGGAAGGCTGTCAGGCGAGTGCCGTCACCCAAGCCTGCGGTCAGCGCCTTACCCACCGTGGACTTGTCGTCCTTGATCCAAGGTTGCTCGGTGATCACGCGCTGGGCGAAGAATTTCTCCAGCTGGCCGGACATGATCTTCTCCTGGATCTCCTCGGGCTTGCCCACCAGGTTCTCGCGGATGATGGCCTTCTCACGCTCGACGGTCTCATCATCCACGGCATCCCGGTCGATGGCATCGGGGTTGAACACCACGATGTGCATGCACAAATCGCGCAGACAGTCGGCTGCCGTCGCCTTGTCGCTGCCGGTCTCCACGTTGACAAGGGCACCCTTCTTCTGGTCGTGGTGAACGTACGCCGCCACCTGGCCAGAAGGAGAAGAGTAGGCCTGCACGCCGTCTATGAGGATGTTCTCGCCTAGCTTGCCGATCAGGGCAGCCAGCGCATCGGCAACGGTTCCGCCCTGGGCCCAGTCCTGGGCCAGGCAAGCCTCCCCGTCCGCAGGCGTGTTCGCCAGAACGTGGGCGCAGAGATCGTTCAAGAACGCCTCGAAGTTGCATCGCGCCGGTGTGGCCATCTTCTGAGATGCTTGCCATCAAGCGGCCATCGCTCGTCGAACGACCGGCCTTCTTGGCGGCCGTCTTCAGTCCGGACTTGCGCAGCTCATCGAAGGCGGCCTCGATGTTTCCATCGGCGGCGGTCAGAGCCTTCTTGCATTCCATCATGCCGGCGCCGGCCTTCTCGCGCAGTTCGCGCACCATACTTGCTGTGATTTCAGACATGGATCGATTCATCTTCCGTGGAAGATTCGTAGGGACTCGCAGATTGGGGTCAGATTGGGGGAACTAAGCGTCGCTGCCGGCGTCGCCTTCGGCGGGCTTGGGCTCTTCTGCATCGGGGGCAGCTTCGGGGGCAGCTTCGGGAGCAGCTTCGGGAGCAGCTTCGGGGGCGGCCTCCGCGGTTGCTTCAGGTGCGGCTTCCCCTTCAGCCGCCGGAGCGGGAGCCTCCTCCTCTGCCACGGCCACCGCGGCCGGAGCCGCATCGGCTTCGCCCGCCGAACCGGCCTCGCCAATGGGCGTGGGCAGGGACCGGGTGCGGGTCGGGCGCACGTCGTCGGTGATGCCCTCTTCGCGCTTCTCGGCGACGCCAAGGGCAGCTTCCTTCTCACCATGGTCATGCCAGCCGGCTTCCACAGAGTCCACGAGCTGTTCGATCATCAGGCGCACGGACTTCAGCGCGTCGTCGTTGGCGGGAATCACGATGTCCACGGAATCGGGATCGCAGTCCGTGTCGAGCAAACCGATAGTCACGACGCCCATCTTGCGCGCCTCTTTGGTGGCGTTCGTCTCCCGCGAGGGGTCGATCACAACCATTGCACCGGGCATCTTGGACATCTCGCGGATGCCGCCCAGGTTGCGGGTGATCTTGCGCCTCTCGCGGTTCATCTTGGCCGTCTCTTTCTTCTTGAGCTTCATCTCCTCGATCTTGGCTTCGTCGTAGGACTCGAGCTCCTCGAGCCGCTTGAGGCGTGAGCGGATCACGGAGAAGTTGGTCAGGGTGCCCCCGATCCAACGCTCAGTGACGATGGGCATGCCGGTGCGCTGGCCTGCTTCCTGCACAACGCCTTTCACCTGGCGCTTGGTGCCGACCCAGAGGACGGTCTGACCCTCGGATGCGATCTTGAAGAGCAGGTTCTGGGCGCGCAGAAGGCCGCGCATGGTCTGACGGAGATCGATAACGTGGGTGTTGTTACGGCGACCGTGAATGTACGGAGCCATCTTTGGATTCCACCGTGATATACGGCATCCAAAGTGCACGCCAGCTTCGATGAGTTGCTGAACGGTTAGTTTGTTGTCCATGGTCCTCGTGGGGAACGCGTGGTTCCCCGTTGGGCGATTGGAAGGGAAATTGAGACGTGGAGAGATGAAACCCGGGTGAGCCCGTCCCGACGGAACGGAGAGCCCCCCTGGGGGTACAATGACTGGGGTCCTGGCGACTGCCCGAACACCCTCTCGAATCCGCCTGAGGCCCCACACAGAGATGGGTCTCATTCAGAAACGGGCAGGAGAGTTTACGGCTCTGGAGGGGGGTGTCAATCGGATCGGGCCAGGGAGTCGGTTCTCCTTAGGGCCCCGGGGGAGATACACTTAGAGCCTCCAATCTGGGCCCACTGCGACCCACCGAGCCCGTCCCTCCAGGCCATGCCCGCACCCGATGCTCCACTCATCCTGATCTGCGACCACCGTGGAGAAGGACTGTCCGAGGCGCTCCGCCCGCTTTCCTCTCTAGAAATGCGCATTGAGACGACCACGCGTCTGGCCCAGACCCGCCAGCAGCTCGTGCGTCAACAGCCAGCCCTGGTGATTATCGACCCCCTCTCCCGGGGTGGTGTGGTGGAGCTGGAAGTTCTGGCCGCCGCCCGCGGCAACGCCGTCCTACCCGTGCTGGTGGTCACGACCCCTGACGACCCCCTGCCCGCCCTCATCGCCGCGCGCACCCTCGACCCCGGCCCCTGGGACCTGATCTATAACCACGCGCCCCTCGAAGAGTTCGCCATGCGCATCGAGGGCCTGCGTCGGCGCGCGGCACATCAAAAAGAACTGGATGAGATGCGGTACGCCGCAGTGCATGACGACCGCACCTCCCTCCTCAGACCCATGGCATTCGACCTGCGTCTGGGTGAGCACTTCTCCGCCGCCCAACGCCACCACCTGGACCTGGCGCTAGTTCTCATTGACCTGGACAAGTTCGGCAACGTCAACAAGCTCTTCGATCACACCGTCGGCGACGCGGTGATCGAAGTGGTGGGCTCGGTGGTGCGTGACAACCTGCGTACGGAAGACGTGGGTGGGCGTATCGGCGGAGATGAGTTCGCCGTACTGCTGCCCTACACGCCACGCGTCCACGCCGCACGAGTCGTAGGGCGACTGCGCGAGGAGATCGAGGTCTTGAGCGGCCCCTATCCGGGCACCGACCGGCGTGTAGAGATCTCCGCCAGCATCGGCTTCGAGACCTTTGACGGGGAAGACATCGAGTCCGTCGAGGCCCTGCGCCGCCACGCGGAGATTGCTCTGCGCCGTTGCAAGGAAGGCGGCGGCAATCGCGCCATCTACTACCGGCAGCTGCCCGAAGCCCAGATGCGCCGCTCCCGTGAGGGCTGAGCGCCGAGCAAACTACCGGAACTGCACCCGCAGCCCCGTGGTCAGGTTCGAGGTCGAAGTCGGGTTCTTGTCCCGGAACCAGAGCTGAAAGTACCAGGTGTCCCCGGGAACGACCCGGGGCGGCAGGGGCTGCGGCAGGTTGTCCAGCTCGAGGGGTACGAAGAAGGTCCCATCGGGATCGGTATACCCCACGTCCATCCGGAAGCGCCCGATATTGCCTCCCAGGCACAGGTTGCCTTGCCCCCCACCCATGAAAGGCACCCAGCCCATGGTCTGGCTCGCCAGGGCCAGGGCGGGTCGGGCCGGAGGCAGCTGGCTGGCAGCCAACTGGAACTGACCACAGGCGACATCATCCGCTCCGTAGGCACCCATCAGAGCTGGCAGCCCGGTCGAGTTAGGGTTTCCCGGGCCGCAGTAGGGCTGGCCCAGATCGCGCAACAGGCAGAACAGGTGACCCTCGCCCGAGTCGACCCCCGCAGGGTCCGCGAACGGCATGCCCACCAGGGTCCGGCTGCCGCTGGCAGCCAGACGCGTACCGAAGCGGTCACCATCCTGCAGACCGAAACGAGCGAACTCCCCCAGCGGGGCGCCGGTCTGGGAATCCAGCAGGTGCACGGATCCGATGTCGAGCCCCGCGGCGTCCGCCCCGGGAGCGGAAACCAACAGGAGACCGTCGGCCAGTGCCACGGCCGTGCCGAACCGATCGTTCTCGGCGATATTCGCGGGCGGCGGGAGGTACATGAGCTCGGCCCCGGTGGTCAGGTCAAAGACGTACGCCTTCCCTAGGTCCTCCGTCGGCCCCTGGTCACTGCTGGGTGCACCGATCAACACACGCCCACCATCGGCTGCGAGTGAAGCACCAAAGCTGTCGCCGGCCTGGCCATTCTGGGCATCGAGCTTGTGCATCTGCTTGCCTCCGAAGAGGTTGAACACGTAGACCGTGCCACGCCCGGGGTAGGGCTTATCCCAGTTGGCGCTGGCCACAACGTGCTGACCATCCAGGTCCAATCGCATCCCCAGGCGCATCCCGGGCCGGGGCTTCTTGGCCACGATCTTCTTGAGCTCCTTTCCGGTCTGGGTGTCGAATACGTAGAGCGCTCCGCAGTCCTTGGCCCCCGCTGAAGCGCCGGGCGCCGCAACCACCAGGCGCCCGGGCCCAAGCGCCATGCACTGGCCGAAGAGATCCCCCGCCTCGCCATCCCAGGCACGGAATTCAAACAACTCCTTACCGCTCTGCAGATCGAAGAGGAACACGGACCCCGCGTTCTGGCCGTTGTGGTCCGTGTTGGCGGAGACGGCCGCCAGCCCATCGTGTACCGCAACGGCAAGCCCGAAGGTGTCGTTGGGGTTGGAAGTAGAGGGGCTCAGTACGTAACGCGCGGCGCCGCTGATCGCGTCAAATACCCAGGCCCGGCCACGGTACTTCGGCCCCTTATAGGGTGCCGCCACCACGGCATCCGAACCCTCGATGGCCATGGCCAGCGCGAATCCATCACCAGCTCCCACCGCGGAATGAGTGAGGTCGGCTACATGGGCCTGAGCGCCCACCGGGACGCTGACGGCCAGGGCCAGTAGCAGTCGCGCGAAGGGCTGAAGAGAGGTCAAGCGAGTCAGGGTGAATTTCCTATGCGAGCGGGGCTTCCAGGTTAATCGGTGACCAGATGAGGCACAACAAAACGGGTCTCCCTGCCCCGTACTGGGCCTCCCAGCGCACTTTGGACGCTGCCAAGCCTCACGAGGTTCCCCCCCCAGCCTCGCCGGATTGGGAAAGAACGGGACCCTGCTCCTCGGGGTAGGATGGGAGCATGCAGCCCTCCCTGCGATGCGCACTCCCGTGTCTCCTTCTCGGAGTCGGGCTGCTCGGATTCTGCCCTACGGCCCACGCCCAGACCACGATCCAGGTGGACGTGGGACGCGGACCCGTCACGGTCTACGTGCCTTCTTCCTACGACCCGGCTGAACGCACGCCCCTGCTGATTCTGCTGCACGCCATCCTGTTCAACGGCAACATCCAGGAGGCCTACTTCAAGCTGCGCCCCGAAGCGGAAGCGCGTGGGATCCTCTACGCCTATCCCGATGGAACCGTAGACCCCACCGGCACGCGCTTTTGGAACGCGACCGACGCCTGCTGTGACTTCTACGGATCGGGAGTCGATGACGAGGGCTACGTCCGGGACCTGCTCGATGCCATTGAGAGAGCGCTCAACGTGGACCCGCGCCGGGTCTGGCTCGCGGGACATTCCAATGGCGGGTTTCTCGGGCATCGCCTGATCTGCTCATTCGGCGAGCGCTTTGCGGCACTGGGTAACCTGGCGGGCCCCACGTGGAAGGACCCGGCCAATTGCCCGGCGACCGACCCAATCAGCGTGCTGCAAGTCCACGGCACGATCGATCCGGTGGTGCTTTACGGGGGCGGGTTCTGGATCGGGATGCCCCCTTACCCGGGGGTTCAATACACGGCCAACTGGTGGGGCACCTTCAACGGCTGTGATCCTGTGGACAAGTCTGCGCCATGGATAGATCTCTCCTCGTTGGTGGTTGGCAAGGAGACCCAGGTCTGGCGCTGGAAGAACGGCCGGGCGGGAACCGAGGTCGAGCATTGGAAGATGAATCTCTCCCAGCACTCTCCGGTGTTCAACTCCACCTTCGCCCCACGCTTCATGGACTGGTTCGAGGCCCACCCGCGAGCGGGAGTGGGCAGCGGGTTCTGCGAGAGCCACGTGAACTCAAGCGGTCGACCGGCGCGCATGGATGCGGAGGGATCGGCCTCGGTCGCCGCTGCAGACCTGACCCTGCGAGCGGTGGCCCTGCCTCCGGGAGCGGTGGGCGGCTTCCTGCACGGCGAGGAGCGCGATGCCACGCCCTTCGGCCAGGGCGTGCGATGTGTCGCCGGAGGCAACCTGAGGCGCCTCCTGCTGGCCCAGGCCGATGGAACAGGAACGGCGCGCTACGCCCTGACCGTGGGCGCTCCCGGGTTCCTCGCGGGCACCACCCACCACTTCCAGTTCCTCTTCAGGGACGGCAGCGGCTCCGGGCCCGGAATGACCGACGGCCTCAGCATCACCTTCTTGCCCTGAGCCCCGTAGTTACTGCGCCCGCACGAGCACCGGGCGCAGCCAGTTGGCCCGATCGCAAAAGAAGGCCTCGGTGGCGGGGTCCACCTCCAGCACCAACGAGCGTGCGCCCGTGAGGTCCACGGTGGGTACGCGCAAAGGGCTCTGCCCCCCGCGCACCACCGGACTGGCCCAACGCTCCTCGCCGTCCACGTGCACGCGGAATATTACGGAGCCCTGATAGGCACCGCCCAGCGCCGAGTCGTCCAGTCCCGCCTCGAGGCGCAGGGACTTCCAGGATCCATCCAACTCCCAGGTCAGGCGACTGGGTGCGTGCACCCCCAAGCCACGGGCGAAGGCGCGCCCCCCCGTGCGCAAGATCCGGCCGGCATAGTTGCGATCCACCTGAACGGGATAGCGCATGCCCAGCCCCTCCGACCCGCCGAACAGATCGCTGGGGCCCCTATCCGATGGAGAGAGATCGGAGAGGAACTGAAATGAACCGTCGGCACTCATCACCTCGCGCACAAGAGGCAAGGGAATGCGCAACCCTGTGCCGGCCGCGGTCGTGATTTCCAGACCACCGGCACCCACCGTTCCCAGGTCGCCGCCCAGGCGTCCACCCCCGCGAAGATCCACAACGACCGGAGAGCTCGCCGGATTGGCCGTCGGCGCGTCAAGCTGCTCGACAAAGACGGCCACGACCTCCTTCCAGGAATGGGTCTTCAGGCCAAAGCGTCCTTGAAAACGAATGCCATCGGGTTCGAATCCATCGACCAGTCCATCGATACGGTCTAGTCCCGCGCCCCGGCGCAGATAGAGGCGGTCGCCTTCGTCCGGGGCCTCGGGCAGCACGCTTCCACCCGTGGGTTGACGACCGGGGAATCGGATCGAGGCCACCTCCTCGATGGAGAGAGACACCGGGGAAGCACCGCCCAAGGCCAGGACGATTGAATCCCCACTCCCCCCCAACAGCCGGCCCCTTAGCCATGCACCACAGTGCAGGTAGACGCTGGCATTATTCTCATCCATGACGCCCGCCTGGGACACGGCTGCGAAGCCCTCGCAGCGCAAGAACGCGACGCCCCGGGCTTTCAGGTCGTCGACGGGTAGCTCGTCCAAGCTCAGGCGCGTGATCTTACCGGCCAGATCCTCAAGCTCGATGACCGGGGCCGCTGGCACCCCCTGAGCATCCTGGCGGGGGGTCGGGCCGAGGAGCAGAATGCAAGTGGCAGCGAACAGGGGCGTAGTCATGGGGTCATCCTAGCCACCATGACGCCCCGTCTCACGACCCCTTCCGCAGGGATCGGGGTTACCTGTCAGAGTGGCAGACCCACGGTCCCTATCCCCCAGTACCTGCCATCCTGGCAGCATGGTGTGGGTTAGAAATGCGCGCAAGTCCTTATAGAGAAGGCACTTGCGAATCAAAACGACGGCGGCACCCTTCTTGCTTTTGGTGCACACACCCCGCCCGCTCCCCTGCGGTCGGCACCGATCACCCCTCCCCACACGTCCCTACTGGGACACGAACCAGACAAGAAGGAAATCCATGGCCAAGCAAATGGTTTTCGAGACGGAAGCACGCGAAGCTATCCGGCGCGGCGTCGACAAACTCGCCCGTGCCGTCACCTCACCCTCGGCCCCCGCGGCCGCAATGCAATCCTGGACAAGGGCTGGGGCGCACCGACCGTCACCAAGGACGGCGTATCCGTCGCCGAGGAGATCCAACTCAGCGACCCCTACGAGCAGATGGGCGCCCAGCTGGTCAAGGAAGTGGCCAGCAAGACGAGCGACGTCGCGGGCGATGGCACCACGACCGCCACGCTGCTGACCGCCGTCCTCTTCGAAGGGGGCATGAAAGCTATCGCTGCTGGTGCCGCGCCGGCCGTCATCAACCGTGCCCTGCACGACGGCTCGCGAGCGGTGATCACCGCGCTCGATAAGGCCGCCAAGCCCGTGGGTGGCAGCTCGGAAATCCAGCAGATCGCTACCATCTCCGCCAACAACGATGCCCAGGTCGGCAAGCTGATCTCGTCGGCCATGAAGAAAGTCGGTAAGGACGGGGTCATCACTGTGGAAGACGGCAAGACCATGGAGACCGACGTGGATCTCGTGGAGGGCATGCAGTTCGACCGCGGCTTCCTCTCGCCTCACTTCGTGACCGCCACGAGCACCATGGAGTGCGAATTTGACAAGCCCCTGATTCTTGTCCACGAGGGCAAGATCAGTAACGTCCAAGGCATTCTCGGCCTGCTCGAGCAAGCGAAGGAAGCCAACGCCCAGCTGCTCATCATCGCCGAGGACGTAGAGTCCGAGGCTCTGGCCACCCTGGTCGTGAACAAGATGCGTGGCGTCCTGCAGGTGTGCGCCGTCAAGGCACCGGGCTACGGCGATCGCCGCAAGCAGATGCTCCAGGATATCGCGGCCCTCACAGGCGCCACGGCTATCATGAAGGACCTGGGTGTGGACCTCGAAGACGTCACCCTCTCCCACCTGGGCAGTGCGCGGCGCATCGTGATCAGCTCCGATGCCACCACCGTAGTGGGCGGAAAGGGCGCGCGCGCCGATGTAGACGCTCGCGTGGCGCAGATTCGCCGCGAGGTCGAGAGCACCACCAGTGACTACGACCGCGAGAAGCTGCAAGAGCGCCTGGCGCGCCTGACCGGCGGCATCGCCCAAATCAATGTGGGCGGAGCGACGGACACCGAGGTGAAGGAGCGCAAGGCCCTCATTGAGGATGCCCTGCACGCCACCCGCGCTGCTGTATCCGAAGGCGTCCTGCCCGGCGGCGGCTCCGCCCTCTTGCGCGCCCGAGACGTCCTGAAGTCCATGCACGTCAAGGACGACGTGGACTACAACATGGGCCTGGACATCCTGTTTGCGGCCGCCGCAGGCCCCATCGAGCGCATCGCGGAGAATGCGGGCCACGACGGCCCCGTCGTCTCACACCGGGTCCTGCGTAGCAAGCAACCGAACTGGGGCTTCAACGCTCTGAGCGGCGAGTACGGCGACCTGATGGAGATGGGCATCCTCGATCCCGCCAAGGTCACCAAGTCCGCACTGCTCAATGCGGTCAGCGTGGCAGCACTGCTCCTGACCACCGACGCCCTCATCGTCAACAAGCCCGAGAAGGAAGTCGCTGCCCCCGGTGGCGGTGACGACATGGGTGGTGGCATGGGCGACATGGGTGGCATGGGTGGCATGGGCGGCATGGGCGGCATGGGCGGCATGGACATGGGTTTCTAGCGCCTCCGCACACCTCACCTTTCAACACAGAACAACCTCCAACAACTAATACTCATCATGGCCAAGCAAATCATGTTCGACGACGCCGCCCGCCAGAAGGTCAAGGCCGGCATCGAGAAACTCGCCAAGACGGTTCGCGTGACCCTCGGTCCCGCAGGTCGCAACGTCATCCTCGACAAGTCCTTCGGTGGCCCGCACGTCACCAAGGACGGTGTCTCGGTCGCCAAGGAAATCGAGCTCGAAGATCCGTTCGAGAACATGGGCGCCAAGCTCGTGCTCGAGGTTGCCAACAAGACCAACGACGTGGCCGGTGACGGCACCACCACAGCCACGGTTCTGGCCGCCTCCATCTACAACGAGGGCATCAAGTACAGCGCCACCGGCGTATCCACCATCGCCCTGCGCAATGGGATCGACAAGGCGGTGGCCTACGCCACCGAGTCAATCGCCAGCCAATCCCGGAAGGTCAAGTCCAAGAAGGACAAGCAGTCCGTGGCCGCGATCTCATCCAACAATGATGAGATGATCGGCGACCTGCTGGCCGAGGCCTTCGAGAAGGTGGGCGACACAGGAGTCATCACGGTCGAAGAGAACAAGTCCGTGGAAACCGAGTTGGAAGTGGTCGAGGGCATGGAGTTCGACAAGGGCTACCTGTCCCCCTACTTCGCAACGGACCTCTCCAAGCTCGTCTGCGAGCTAGAGAACGCCAACGTGTTCATCTGCAACCAGAAGATCAGCAACCTGCGGGACTTCGTGCCCGTGCTGGAAGCCGGCATGCAGGCTGGCGGCCCTCTGCTGATCATCGCCGAGGACATCGACGGCGAGGCCCTCACGGCCCTGGTCATCAACCGTCTCAAGGGCATCCTGGACGTGTGTGCCGTGAAGGCGCCGGGCTTCGGCGAGCGGCGCAAGGCTTACCTCGAGGACATCGCCACCCTGACGGGCGGCACGGCACTAACCGAAGAGCTCGGCGTGCCCCTTGAAAAGGTGGGTGCAGACTTCTTCGGCAAGGCCGGGCGGATCACGATCAGCAAGGACACCACGACGATCGTGCGCGGCGGCGGCAAGGCCAAGGCCATTAAGGAGCGCGCGAGCCAGATCCAGGCGCAGATCGAGAGCACCAGCTCCGACTACGACCGGGAGAAGCTCGAGGAGCGTCTGGCCAAGCTCACCGGTGGCGTAGCCCTGATCAAGGTCGGCGGCCACACCGAGGCCGAGATGAAGGCCAGCAAGGACCGCGTGGAAGACGCGCTCAACGCCACTCGCGCCGCGATCGAAGAGGGCGTGGTGCCTGGTGGTGGCGTGGCTCTTCTGCGTGCGGCCGAGGCCGTCGCCGAGGGACGCTACTCGGGCGAAGAGAAGTTCGGCGCCATGATCATCGAGCGTGCCCTAGAGGACCCCCTGCGCTGGATCGCCAAGAACGCAGGTGAAGACGGCGCGGTTGTCGCAGAGAACATCCGCGAACGCTCGAAGACGACGGGCTACAACGCCCTGACCGGGGAGTACGTGGACATGATCAAGGCCGGGGTCATCGACCCCGCCAAGGTCGTGCGCTCGGCCCTGCAGAACGCGGCCTCTATCGCAGGCCTCCTGCTGACCACCGACACCATGGTGACCGAGATTGCCGGCGACACGGCCATCGACGGCTCTGTAGCCTAGGTCCCAAGGAGCGCGTCATCTCCGTGGCGGGCAGGCAACGCAGTGCCTGCCCGCCACCTCGAATCCCCCATGAGCGACAAGCGTGACTTCTACGAGGTGCTGGGCGTCTCGCGCAACGCCGAGCAGGGGGAGATCAAGAAGGCTTATCGCAAGCTGGCTCTGAAGTTCCACCCCGACCAGAACCCGGGGAACCAGGGTGCAGAGGAGCGTTTCAAGGAGGCGGCCGAGGCCTATGACGTGCTGTCGGACTCCTCCAAGCGACAACAGTACGACCAGTTCGGCCACGCAGCTTTCGGTCAGGGTGGCGCAGGCCAGGGCTTCTCCAACATGGAGGACATCTTCTCCGCCTTCGGGGACATCTTTGGGGGAGGCCGCGGGAGCGGCGGCATCTTTGGAGACATCTTCGGCGGCAGCCGCACGCGTAGTGGCCCTACCCCAGGACGAGATCTCCAGATCGCCCTGGAAGTGTCACTCGAGGAGATCGACACCGGCATCAAGAAGACTGTCAGCCTCAAGCGTCGCGAACGCTGCGAGACCTGTGAAGGCTCGGGGTGTAAGGCCGGCACCGGAAAGAAGAAGTGCGCCACCTGCGACGGGCATGGCCAGGTCAGCCGCAACGCCGGCTTCTTCTCCATGGCACAGCCCTGCCCCACCTGCCGCGGCGCCGGACAGAGCATCGAGTCCCCCTGTTCGGACTGTCGCGGTCAGGGCGGCAAGCACGAAAAGACCGAGATCGAGATCTCCATCCCCAGTGGAGTCGAGGAGGGGATGCGCCTGCGCATCAGCGGCGAAGGGGACGTGGGTGCGGTGGGTGCACCGCGCGGCGACCTGTACTGCATCATCCGCGAGCATGAGCACAAGATCTTCCAGCGCAGCGGTCCGGACGTGATGGCCGATGTGCCCTTCTCATTCGCCCAGCTCGCCCTGGGAGACAAGGTGGAGATCCCAACCCTGCGAGGACGTGTGGAGATGAGCGTTCCCGCGGGCACCAAGCCGGGCAAGATATTCCGCTTGCGCGATCAGGGCCTGCCGCGCATCGAAGGCCACGGCCGCGGCGACCAGCTGGTGCGCGTCTTCTGCGAAGTACCCACCAATCTCACCGACCGGCAGGAAGAGCTCTTGAGAGAGTTCGCAGAGATCGAGACCGAGCGGGGCGGCAAGAAGAATTTCTTTGAGCGAGTTACCGACTTCTTCGCCTAAGAGGAGAAGCGGGAGAATGAACATGGCCAAGAAGACCAAGAAGAACAAAGAAGAGCACCTGAACGGGGAAGCGGACGAGGCACCCGAAGCCCAGACGCCGGCCGGCGAGGGCGCTGCACAAGAAGCCGCAGAGCCCGTCCGGGACGAGACCCCGCTCGAACAAGCCGAGCGCGAGCGCGACGAGTACCTGGGCAACTGGCACAGGGCGCGCGCCGACTACCAGAACCTCAAGCGACGCACCTTCGACGACGTCCAGGGAGCCGTGGGCCGCGAGCGCACCGCCCTGCTCCAGGAGATGCTCACCATCCTCGACTTCCTAGACATGGCCCTGGCCACTCCCGTAGAGCACGCCGAAGCCAAGAACCTCAAGACCGGCGTACAGATGACCCGCGATCAGCTGATGGCGTTGCTTGAACGCCATCGGGTCTGTGTCATGGAGACCGAAGAGGGCGCCTTTGACCACGGCCTACATCAGGCCGTCGCCACAGTGGAGACGGATGACGTGGAGCCCGGGCAGATTGTCGAGGTCATGCGCCGCGGATTCACGATCGCCGGCGAAGTGCTGCGCTACGCCCAGGTTCGGGTGGCTGCCGAAACCCAGACTGGAACCGAAGCCGACAACGAGTCGGGCGGCGACACCGCGCCAGGCGAAGACTAGTGCCAACCTACGACTATCGCTGCCGGGCCTGCGGGCACGAACTGGAGATGTTCCAGTCCATGAGCGAGGGTCCCAAGCGCAAGTGTCCCGAGTGCGGAACGCTCAAGCTGCAACGGCTGATCGGGACGGGTGCTGGAATCCTCTTCAAGGGCTCAGGGTTCTACGAAACGGACTACCGCTCCGCGTCCTACGAGAAGGACAAGGCGGCCGACAAGCCCCCAGCGGACAAGTCCAAGGGTGACAAGTCGGGAGCAACCCCAAAGGCCAAGGACGCGAAAGCCTCACCGGCACCGAAGAAGGACAAGGGCTCCAGCAGCTCGTCCTGAGTCCCGGCCTACAGGAACAGCTCCCGCACCAACTCCGCAATGGCCGGGGTGTCGTGGTGACCGATGACGCGGTCCGCCACGGACTTGAGCTCCTCCATGGAGTTCTCCATCGCAACCCCCAGACCCGCGGCTTGGATCATCGGGGTGTCATTGCGGGCATCCCCCACCGCCACAACCCGCTCAGGCGGGATGCCGTAGGTGTCCTGCAACAACCTCAGGGCCTCGGCCTTGCCCCGACACGGGGGTTGAAGGTCCACAACCTGCATGGGGCTCTCGCGGTGCTTGGGAAGGAACGACAGGGGGAAGTGAACGCTGTAGAGGTGATCCCCCACGGCCTCGGAGATCACCCTTGAGTAGCTCAAGGACCCGGCCGGGTGCTCGGCCATGAATGACACGCGGATAACAAACTGCTGCTCGCGCAACTCCGCGCGGTCCACGTGGCGCACACCCACAAGGCCCTCAAGGCTGGCGCGCTCGCGATCGTTGCGTGGATACGCACTGATCTTGTCATCGGCCGTCATCAAGAGGGTCAGGTCGCCACTGCTCTCGCCGTAGTCGCAGGCCTTCCCCATAACGCTCTTCGAGAGCGTGCGCTCCTCGATCAGGCGCTTCTCAACCGGGCAGTAAACGGCTGCGCCGTTGAAGACCATGGCGGGCCCCTTGAGATCGATCTCCTCCAGCACCGGCAGGGTGGCGATCTTGGAGCGGCCCGTCACCACCATGACCAAAACGCCCTGGTCTTGTGCCGCCGTCAATGCACTCACCACCTCGGGCAGGATCCGATCCTGGCCAGTCAGCAGGGTGCCGTCCAAATCCAAGCAGATGGCTTCGTAGTTCGCGCTCGTCACTGGCCCATGATAGTCATCCAGGGGATCGACAGAGAACCCCGCCGTGCAGGCCTCCGGCGAAAGCTGTACCCTGCTCGTTCAGCACGCGCATCGCCGAGCCCCCTATCGCCTCAATGACCCCCCTTCGCCGTATCGGTATCTTTGCTTGCGCCGGGCTCCTGCAGCTGGGCCCTCTGGACGCGCCGCTTAAAGGGCTGGCCGGAGTGGGTATGTGCTCGAGCGCCAACGCACAGCTGCCGCCCAAGTCCGGCCGCGACTACTACGAAGAGACCACGCGCCACGGTTTTCGCATCCGAACCCCCAAGGACTGGAATTTCTTCCCTGACGAGCGCGGCAATCCAAACGTACTTGGCCGCTACGTCCCCAAGCGCGACGGCGTCGTCAGCCAACCGGACGGCACACGCTTCGCCCCGACCATGTGGCTGCTGGTCTTCGACAAGGCCTACGAAGCCCCCGTCATCCAAAACCAACGGGACGCCCAGCGAGCGTCGGTCACCTCCTACTACGAGACCCTAGGGGACTGGCTGAAGGGGCGAGACGTCGATCTGCAGACCAATATTACGATCACCGAGTTCGAGGTTCTCGACGAGGACGAGTCCAAGGTCAAGGGCACCCTGGGTGGGCACGAGGTGCTGTACCTCGCCACGGGTGAGTATCGTGGCGCCCGCGGTGAAAAAAACTCTGGCAACCTGCACTTCTGGGCCAAGAGATTCGTGCTGACGGAGAACAAGGAGATCGCTGTGCTCTTTAGCGCCCCCGCGGACAAGCGCGACTGGAGCAAGTGGCGCTCGCAGATCCGCAAGATCGCCGGAACGTTCTCGCGCGTGGACCTTGAAGATCTGGACACGTCCTCGGTGAGCGGCAGCGGCGTCCGCGCCAAGAAGCACCGCGCCCTACTGGAGATGGTCGACGCCAACCCGGGCTGGGAACTGCACCCCACCCCCAATTACTTCGTGATCTCTAACTCGGATGACAGCGAGTTCCTGAAAGAGATCAAGGGTCGCCTCGAAGCCATCCGCGAACAGTACGAGCAGGAGTTCCCCGAAGACCTCGCTCTGGCAGCCTTGCAGGCTCAGGCGAAGCGTCAGCGCAAGGCGCGCAACAAGGACAAGGACGATGGCGATGAGCCAGCCTCCCCTGAAGTCGAGACCACGGCAGTGGCGAGCGCTTCTCCGCGTGAACTCTCACGCTGCAGCGTGGTGCGCGTGTGCGACAGCCGCGAGGACTACATGCGCTACGGCGGCCCCGCAGGCTCGGCCGGCTATTGGTGGTCGGCCACCGAGGAGCTAGTGATCTACGACGACCAGGCCACCGGCGGCCGCCGCAACACATGGGCCACTCTCAACCACGAGGCTTTCCACCAGTTCATCTACTACTTCTTCGCCAACCTCTCACCAGGCACCTGGTACAACGAGGGCAACGCTGATTTCTACTCGGGGTACAAGCTCAACTCGCGCCGCCACTACGAGCTGGGCCGCTTCGACTGGCGCAACTCCACGATCAAGGCCGAGATCCGGGAGGAAAAAAACGTCCCGCTCGAATCCCTGGTTGCGGCAACCAAGGCCCAGTACTACGCCCGCGCCCCCCTGGCCAACCCCCGGACGGGCCAGGAGGGCACCTTCTCCCGCTACCCCCATGGCTGGTCCTTCATGTACTTCCTGCGCACGGGCAAGGCCAACCGCGCCAAGAAATGGGAGGACGATTGGGACGCGATTTTGCCCACCTACCTCGCTACCCTGATTGAGACTGGCGACCCAGAAGCGGCCAATGACGCAGCCTTCGCCGGGGTGGACTGGGCCGACCTTGAAGCCTCCTGGAGCGAGTACATCATCCGCGGCAAGTAGCCTCATCAGAAACAACCCCAACCTGCCGATGGCACACCCGCTGCCCTCCAGATCCCTGTCCAACATGCTGATCCCCCACCGCACCCACCTCGCCTGCCTGCTCCTGCCTCTCGTCACCGCTTGCGTTGGCACTCGCGAGGCCGCCGACGCCACCCTGCGCATCTACGGTGAGACGGGTTCCGAACTCGGGGTCTGCACCTCCTACGGCATGGTCTTCTTAGGGCGTACGGTGCGAGCCGGCTACATCGATGTCGAGGCCCACTTCGGTGACGGTCCGAACCTGGAGGCCACCGTGGTGGAACCTATCGGCCACGGCTTGTACACCGCCGAGACCGAGATCCGCCTGCCCGCTGTACGCCTCAAGTTCCACGACCCCAAGGCTGGCGACGAGCTCATCCTGCGCGGCCGCACCGAAGACGGCGCCTGGGAGGAGGACGTGACCGTCAAGGTCGATGACCACGTCCACGGCCTCCTCATCACGGCCCCCGCGATCATGCTGAGTCGCGATGATCAGGTGGGAGCCGGAGTCTTCTGGTCCAACCCATTTGACTCCAACGACCGGCGGCTGATCGGACTGGTGTCCGCGCGCATCCGGATTGAGGGCAAGACCTACCTGTCCGTGCTGGGCCCACGCGATCTTTGGCGATTGGTCACCCACCGCCGGGATCTCCTGCGCCGCAAGCCCTGGATCTACCGCGAAGACATCATGTAGAGGGGCCCGCCCCCCCGCGGCCGGCTAGCGTCTCCAGAAGCCTGGCACGCACAGGGCCACGAGCGCATAGAACTCCAAGCGCCCGAGAATCATGAAGAGGCTCAGCACGACCTTCACCAGGTCGTGGAAGTGGTCGTAGTTCTGGGTGCCACCCACCAGGTGCAGGCCGGGGCCGATGTTGTTCAAGGTGGCGAGCACCGCGGAGCCCGCGGTCTCCAGGTCCGTGCCGAAGGCGGTCAGGAACAGGGTGCCCCCCATGAATACAAAGACCCACAGGGCGAAGTAGCCGGTCACCGAGGCCACCACGGGTTCGCCCAGAGCCTCCCCGTCCATGCGCACCGACTGCACGGCGCGCGGCCTCACAAAGCGCCTCACGCCCCCCAGGGCGGCCTTGGCCACGATCATGATGCGCACCATCTTGATGCCGCCACCCGTGGATCCCGCACAGGCGCCGATGACGGCCAACCCCATGCACAGCACACGACAGAACTGGGGCCAGGCGTCAAAATCCGCCGTGCCGTAGCCGGTGCTGGTCTGCATACAGACCACCGTGAACGACGAATCCCGGACCGCCTGCCAGAAGCTGCGATAGTCGCGGAGGTTACTCGTCGCGTCCTGGGCCACTCCATTGCTACCGCCATCCAGCCAGAGCACGGTGGCGATGAGCAGGGTGGCTCCCAGGGCGATGCCCATGTAGGCCAGGGCCTCAGAGGACCCCAAGAGGGAACGCCAGAAGGGCCGCGGGCCCACGCGCAGGAGCTTGTCGTAGAGGGCGAAGTTGAACCCGCACAGGAACATGAAGGTCGTCAGGATCACCTCCACCGGGACGGAGTCGAAGTACCCCACGCTGGCCGAGTGGTTGGAGAAGCCACCGGTGGCGATGGTGCCAAACATGTGCAGCACCGAATCGAAGAGGCCAATGCCACCCACGAAGTACAGCAGGGCGCATTCGATCACGCTGATCCCCACGTAGATACGCAGCAGCATCAGGGCCGAGTCGTGCACGCGCTGGTGGGCCGCCTCCCGGTTCACTCCAGGCACCTCGGAACGGAACAGACTGCGGCCTCCCGTGGGGAACAGGACCACGAAGACCATCACGATCCCGAAGCCACCGAGCCAGTGGGTGAAGGAGCGCCAGAAGGCCACGGCGTGGGACATCCCATCGATCTGCCCCGCGGACATGACGGTGGAGCCGGTGGTGGTGAATCCCGAGACCGACTCGAAGAACGCGTTGACCCAGGAGTCGAAGGTATTCGTGAAGAGATAGGGCACGGCACCGGCCAGGCCCGCCACAAGCCAGCTCAGTCCCACGACCGCCAAGCCCTCGCGCCGATAGAAGCGCGTGTTATCGACCTTGCTGGCCGAAGCCGGATCCGCCGCTACCGCGGCGGCCAACTTCAAGCGCTCAGCCCGCCCGCGCAGCACCAGGAGCGCCCCGGGAACGGCCGTCGCCAGTGCGGCCATCACAAAAGCCCAAGCCTCCGCCGTTTCGTTGTAGATCCAGCCCACCGCAGCAGGGACAAGCAGGAAGCCCGCCACGATGAGGATGACGAAGCCCAGCAGGCGGTGGACGGCCTGGAAGTTCATGGGATCCCGTCCGCTAGTCGCGGAATAGTTTCTCGATAGCCTCGTGAGTGCCGGGCAGGACGAAGAGTATCACCCGGTCACCCCGGTGGATGGTCGTATCGCCACGGGCAATCTTGACGGAATCGTCGTGGATGACGGCTCCGATCACCGCCCCCTTGGGAAGTCCCAGCGCCTTGACCTTGATGGGTTCGGGGAAGGGCGCCATCAACTCAAGCACCTCGGCCTTGCCCTCCGCCAACACGCTGATGGTGGCTGGCGATCCTGCGCGCACAAAGCGCAGGATCTTGCTGGCACACAGGAGGCGCGGGGAGACGGCCTGATCCAGACCAAGCAGGTCGTAGACGGTGGTGTACGACCCCTTGTTGATCAGAGCCACCGAACGATCCACCCCCTGGGCCTTGGCCAGCTGGCAGGCGATCATGTTGTTTTCATCGTCCTTGGTGGTCGCCACAAAGACGTTGGCCTCGCCGACCCGCTCCTCGGACAGCAAGTCGAGATCCGTGGCATCTCCCTCGATCACCATGACGGAGTCGTCCACCTCGGCGGCGAGCAGCCTGGCCTTCGTGGGATCGCGCTCGATCACGCGTACGCTCAGACCAGGCACCTTGGCCAGGGTGCGGGTTAGCTGGGAACCCAGGCTACCCCCGCCCATGATCACGGCCGCTCGACTCCAGGGAGCCGTCTCCCCAGCCATGCGCTCGAATGCATCACAGTCGCGAGCCGCGCCGATGATGAACAGCTGGTCCTTGACGGCCAGGGTGTCATCCCCGGTGGGAATGAACATTTTTCCGCTGCGGTTCACGGCGACCACGAGCACGCCCGAAGGCAGGCGCAGGTTCTGTAGGGGTTCGGCCGTCAGCTCGCTCTCCTCGCGCAAGGGGAAGCGGCGCAGATAGACGCGGCCCTCTGCGAAGGACTCCACCTCCAGAGCGTGGTGTTGGCGCACCATCTCCACAATGAAGTTGGCCGCCAGGACCTCGGTGGAGAGCACGACGTCGAAGCCCAGGGCCTGCTTGTAGAAGAACTCGTAGCCGTCCAACGGGCGCATGTCGTGCAGGCGCAGGATCACCCGGCTGGCTCCCAGTTGCTTGGAGATATGCGAGGCCAACATGTTGACCTTGTCCTGGTCGGTGACCGCCACCACCAGATCCGCCTTAGAGGTACCGGCCTGATTCAATACCCCGGCGCGCGTGCCATCGCCCACGATGGCCTGCACGTCCAGGGACTCGGTCAAGGTTTGGGCCTTGACCGGATCCTTGTCGACGATGGTGACGGCGTGCTTCTCCTGGCTCAGAATCTTGGCCAGATAGCGACCGACCTCGCCCGCTCCGACGATGACGATGTTCATCGTCGCGAACACTAGGACCCCGGCATGGGAAATGGAAGTGGTAGAAATCAGGGCCTTTGGAGACCCCCTGAGGGGCCCCCATGGGCTGCCAGAGGCCTATGGGGGCCACGCGCCCCCCGCCGAGGGCCCTTGGCTGCCCCTCCGAGGGGGGGTAATGTGCACCAGTGATTCTCCTTTTGGACAATCGGGACTCCTTCACGTTCAACCTGGAGCACGCGCTCCAGGCTCTGGGGGCCGAGGTCCGCACGGTGCGCAGCACGGACTTGGACCCGAGCCAGATTCTGGCGCAGGAACCCGCAGGCATCCTGATCGGCCCGGGCCCGGGGACGCCACAGGGAGCGGGCTGCATCGAGGCGTTGGTTCAACGGCTGCTCGATCCGGATCACACGCCCGTTCTCACCCTCGGGGTCTGCCTGGGTCACCAGGCCCTGGCCACGGCCACGGGCGCACGCCTGACTCGGGCAGGGCAGCTCCTCCACGGACAAACCCGGGCCGTGGAGCACGACGGCCTGGGCCTCTTTGAGGACCTCCCCAATCCCCTGCACCTCACGGGCTACAACTCACTGGTTGTGGACGAGTCCACCTTGGCAGAAGAGTGGCACGTCAGCGCACGCAACGGGGCAGGCGAAATCGAAGCCCTACGCCACAACACTCGCCCCCTGGTCGGAGTTCAAGCACACCCCGAGTCCATCCTGGCCCTGGAGAGTGGTGGCCTGGAATTGCTGCGGGCCTTCGTGGAGCGCTGCAAGCAGCTACCACTCTAGGAGCCGTCCGGCCCCAGGGCGTCGGTCCACTCCGGCCAGGGACCCGAGCTCGGCCGACGCTCCTCGCCATCGCGAGTCTTGAGCAGCCCCCGAGTGAGGAGCATATACAGGGGCTTGCCCGTCCGGCGCCAGAGCGCCGAGGTGCCCGTGCGCGGCAGACCGTGGAACGGTCCATGCTGCTCCGGCTCGCCCGTGGGTCCGCGGCCGTCACGGGTGTACCGACGACGGTGCTTTTGAAGGTGACGCAAGTCGTCCTGCACACGCGACCGGAACAGCGCCCCCCTCTTGCCGTGAACAGAGGACAGCTGGAAGTCAATGAGCGCCGGGCGCCCATCGGACTGCACCAGGATGTTCTGTTCTTTGTGCAGGTCGTTGTGGCAAACCCCGTGCTCGTGAAGAGCGAGAACCAGACCGTCCAACAGGTCGAAGAAGTTCCGGGGCAGAACCCGCGCCCGGTGGAGGGGCTCTCCACGGATGTACTCGCGCAAGAGGATGGCGCCGGCGCGCCTTCCATCGGCAAGAGACGCCCACGGCTGGTGATCCACGACTCTCGGGATCCCTGCCAGCCCCGTCAGCGCCCCCAGGGAGCGCCGCTCCCTGGCCATGAGGTGCCGCGCCAGGAGTGCGCTCCCGGGCAGGCGCGAGCCCGTGGCCAACCGCCGGACCACCTGCTCCTCCCCCCGCCCGAGGAGTTCCACACTCCCCAGAAGGTCGCTCTTTAGCTCGCTGATGATGTGCGCTTCGCCCACGGACGCTACCGTACCCCAGCGCGCGCGCCTCAGCGACCGCCCGACCCATGACTCCCGCCGCCTCCACCCCCACCGACACCACCGGGCGCATCGTCTGCCGCGGCCTCAAACGCCGGTTTGGCGACAAGCAAGCCCTGAAGGGCATCGACCTCGAGGTGGGCCCCGGGGGCATCACGGGGTTGCTCGGCCCCAACGGCAGTGGCAAGAGCACGCTCATGCGATGCCTCACGGGCCTCATCCGACCGGATGCGGGTCACGCCGAGGTGGATGGCCTCGAGGTTCGCGGGGACGGCGCCGACGTCCGCGCGCGCCTGACCTATTCACCTGGCGAGCTGCATCTATACGGTGAAATGCGCGGTGACGAGCACCTCCGTTGGTTGTTGCGCGGGCGGGACGCCAGTGCCCAGGCGCGCGCCCTGGAGTTGGCTGGGCGCTTCGACCTGCCGCTCACGCGCAAGGTGCGCGGCTACAGCCACGGCATGAAGCGTCAGCTGTGTTTCGCAGCCGCCATGGCACCGGACGTGCGCCTGCGCATCCTGGACGAGATCACCGACGGCCTGGATCCCAGTCGACGTGGGCAGGTTCTAGAGGCCCTGCGCGAGGATGCCGACAGCGGCACCACGCTGCTGCTCTCCTCGCACCATCTGGGTGAGGTGGACCGCGCCTGCGATCGCATGGTCTTCCTGAACGAGGGCGAGTTGATTGCCGATGAGTCCCCGGCTTCTGTGCTCGAGCGCACCTCGCGCCTGGTTCACCTGACCTACGCCGAGGCGCTGACCGAGGAGCAATTGACACGCCTGCAGGGACCCGCGGTCGAGCGCGTTCAACCCTCGGGGGAGCGCGTCAGCGTGTGGATTCGTGCGAGCGACCCGCGCGAGTTCCTGGCCACGCTGGCCCAAGACACCACCCTGCAAAGCCCGCGGCGCATCGAGTACGGCGGCCTTTCTCTGGCCCAGATGTACACGGACATTTACGGAGTACGAGGCGTCTGATGCGACTATCCCGGGACGCACGCAACTATCTGCTCTTCGGGACCATGCTGTTCGTGGTTCTGGAGGCGCTGCTGGCGGTGGCCATCATCTGGTGGCCGAGCTTCGCGGAGAACACCGGCGCCCTGAAGCGCCTGGCTGCGCCCCTGCCCATGCTCGCCGAGCAGCTGAACCTGATCGACATGATCGGCGTGCCCGCCTACGTGGTCGCTCAGCACTTCTTCAAGGGCTGCAACACCCTGGGCGCCGCGGCCGCCGTGCTGCTCGCCATGAACGCGGTGGCCGGCGAAGCCCAGCGCGGAACCATGGAGCTGTGGCTCTCGCGGCCCGTCACCCGCCGGCGCCTGTTCACCGAGCGCTATCTGGGGGGACTGGCCGCCGTCTGCGTGCCGGTGCTGCTCACCACGCTCACCATCCCGGCCCTCCTGACCCTGGTGGACGAGACCATGGGCTATGGGCACCTGATCCTGTGCGCCCTGCATCAGTGCCTGTTCCTCGGCGCCCTGTACAGCCTGACCCTGTGGCTCTCCGCCTTGGGGAGCCAGCCCCTCAAGATCGGTTTCGTCATGATGTTCGCGTGCATCGGCGAGTTTGCCCTCTACATGGTCAAGACCCTGACGCACTACTCGGTGTTCCGTCTGGTGGACATCGAGGCCTTCGCGGTAATCCTCTCGACGAGTGCCCTCGACCCGGTACGGGCCGGCTCGCTGCTGGCCGTCAACGTGGTGGCCTACCTGGGTGGTCTGGTCGCCCTGGAGCGCCGCGTCCCGTGAACGCTCTGTGTCTGAGCGCACGCGCCCGGGCCGACCTGCTGAGGGCGCGCGATCGGGCACAACCGGCAGAGGCCTGCGGGCTCCTGGTAGGCGTTTCTTCGGCGGACGAGTCCCTGGTGGTACGCGCGGTGCGTGTGCGCAACCGTGCCGGCGCGCGGCGCTTCAGTCTGTGCCCACAGGGCTGGATGCGAGTGGAGCGCGCCGCCCGACGCCAGAATCTGCAAGTCCTCGGGCCTTGGCACTCCCACCCCGACCAGCCCGCCGTGCCCAGCAAACGGGACCTCGCCCACGGATGGCGCCAAAGGCCCAACCTGATCGTTGGAACCGACGGGGTCCGGGGTTGGTGCAACCAGATCGAGCTCCCGGTCCGGCCTGGCTGACCCTGGTTGGACAAATGCACCCGAGGGTGCGTAGCCTGAAGCCATGCCTTCCGATCCGGAACTCACCACCACGCGCCCCGAACTCATCCTGCTGGACGTGATGAGCACCCTGGTCTACGACCCTTTCCGCGTGGAGATGCCCGCCTTCCTGGGCTTGAGCTTTGAGGAGTTGTTGGAGCAGAAACACCCCCATGCCTGGGCCGAGTTCGAGACCGGAGAGATCGACGAGGACGACTTCTACCTGAAGTTCTTCCGGGATGGCCGCGCCCTGGACGGGCCGGGGCTCAAGGCCGCCATGGCCCAGCACTACGCATGGCTGCCCGGGATGCAACAGCTCCTCGCACGGCTGGCGGAGTCGGGGGTTCCCATGCACGTGCTCTCCAACTACCCGCTCTGGTACGAGGAGGTCGAGCGTGCCGTCGGCCTCTCACGCTGGGTCCCCTGGACCTTCGTGTCGTGCCACACCGGTCGCCGCAAGCCCGCGCCGGAGGCCTTCCTGGAGCCCGCGCGACAGCTCGCCGTGCGGCCCGAGGCGTGCTTGTTGATCGACGACAGCCCCGAAAACGTGGCCGCGGCCCAGGCCCTGGGAATGGACGCCATCCGCTTCCGGGATGCCGAGGCCCTGACACGAGACCTCGTAGCCCGCGGCCTGCTCGGGGAATGAGCCCCGGAGCCGAGGCGGCCGTGGGGTCGAGCGTCTATGCTCAGGACCCATGGCGGTCCCATCCCCCCACCCGCGCCGCGCGGCCCAACTGGAGCTCGCCCGAGCCCTGCTGGGTGTCGCTGGCCTACCCCTGCGCCTGGGCTGGTTCGCCCTGACCCGCAGGCGTTGGAAGAGGCGCCTGGCGGTGCACCTCGACGATCCGTCACCCGCCCTGGAGGGCCCTCCTCTCCCGGCGCGCGTCTCATTCCCCGATCGCCCCTTGAGGTTCTGCCTCTCTTGCGGCGAGACCTCCAGCGCTGGCCACGCGGCGCGGGTGGCCGAGGCCCTGCGGGAGCTGTGCCGCGAGTCGGGCGCACCACCACCGGAGCTGTTCGGGCTCGGCCCCGCCGCCCTGAACGAGGCGGGCGTGGAGTGCATCGCGGATCCAACCGCCGCGGCCACCATGGGCGGGCAAGGCGTCTTCAAGGAGATCCCGTTCTACCTGGACGTGCTGGAGGCCGCCGCGCAGTCCTTCGCGGATCGCAGGCCCGACGCCTTCGTGCCGGTGGACGCACCCGCCTTGCACGTGCCCCTGGCCCGCATCGCCCGGCGCTACGGAGTGCCCACCGTTCACATGGTGGCACCGCAGTACTGGGCCTGGGGCCCCTGGCGAACAGCGGCCTACCGAAAGGTCATCACCCGCGCCCTGACGATCTTCCCCTGGGAGCCCGGCTGGTTCGCGGATCGCGCCGTGCCCACGGCCCACGTGGGCCATCCGCAGATGGACGTCTTGGAGGCCGTGGAGGTCACGGCACCTGACGCCGATTCCCGCTGCGAGTTGGTTCTCCTGCCCGGTTCCCGACGGGGTGAAGTAGCGGTACACCTGCCCTGGATGCTGCGGGCTGCGGCGCCTCTGGCCAGTGAGGTCCCCGAGCTCAAGATCACCGTCGCCCAATCAGGAGAGGAGTTGCGCCCCTTGATCGAGGGCATCCTGGAGCGCTCCGAGGTGGCCGCCACCCTGGAGGTGGGCGACCTGCACGCCACCCTCTGCCGGGCACGCAGCGCTCTGGCCGCCTCGGGAACCGTGCTCACCGACCTCTTGCACCACCGCCTGCCCACCGTCGTGATCTACGCCGTGCGCGGCGGCCTGCGATCCCGCCTGGTGCCCACCCTGTTGACTACACCCTACTTCTCCACCACCAACCTTCTCGCGGGCGGCGAGCTGCTCCCCGAACGCGGGTTCCGGGCCGATGTGGAAGGACCCCTGGTGGAGGTAAGCGCCCTCTTGCGCCGGGCGCACCTGGATGAGGAGTGGCGGGCTCAATGTCAGCGCGGGTTGCAGCGTGCCGCCGAGCGGATCGGTCCCGCTGGGGCCGCCCGGCGTTGTGCCCAGCACGTCCTCGAAGTGGCCCTTGGATCCACCCAGCCCCTGTAAGCCGTGGTCTGCCCAGCGTCCCCCACGCCTCCCACATCGGATCCGGAAAAACCGGTGAATAGGACTCAGGCCCGGGCGTACGCAGAGGCCATGTCCACCCAGTGCACAGCCCTGATGACTGCCGCAAGCGCGGGTGATCGGCAAGCGTTTGACGAGCTAACCCAGCTCGTGCGCGGCCGCGGGTATCGCATGGCGCGCAACTGGGTCGGTTCAAACGAGGACGCGCTCGAGTTGTGCCAGGACGCCTTGCTCAAGGTCTTCCGGTCACGCGAAAGCTACGACCCCGGCCAGCCCTTCCTGCCCTGGTTCCACCGCATCCTGCGCAACACCTGCTTCAGTCATCTGCGCAAGCACCGGCGTGTCCGCCCCACATCCCTGACCCAGGTGGGCGCCGATGGCGAGGAGCACGAGTTCCAGATCATCGATCCCGAGCCGTCCCCTGAAGCCAGTGCCCTGCAAGCCGAGCGCCAGACCCTCTTCCACGCGGCACTCAAGGAGCTCACCGAGCGAGATAGGGAGATCATCGCCCTGCGACACTTCGAGGATCTGCCCTACAAGCAAATCGCCGAAGAACTGGACATCCCCGAGGGAACCGTCATGTCGCGCTTGTTCCACGCCCGACGCCGCCTGCGGGAGGCCCTGGCACCGCACATGGAAGGTTCCCCACCCCACATACCCTCCGAGGCTCCCGAAGCCTGACCCTCTTGCCATGACGCGCCACGCAGACAAATCCCGGGCCGACCGCGAGCCCAGCGCCGATGAACTGACGGCCATGGCCTACGCGGACGGGGAGCTATCCGAAGCGGAACTCAGGGCCTTCGAGCAGCGCCTGCCCGCCGAACCCGACCTAGGCCTGGCCGTGGCCCACTACCGGGAGCTGGAGATCATGGCACGCCAGATGGCTCCCCCCGAGCCCGCGGATCATGAGTGGGAGCGATTGAGCGGCGAGCTCAGCCAGCGCGCGGGCCTGAGCCTTGGCCATGGCCTGGTCCTGCTCGGTGTGATTGGACTCATGGGCCTCGCTACGGTCGAATGGGCTCAATCCGAGATGGATCCCGCAGCCAAGGTCCTCACCGGCGCCCTTGGGCTCGGCCTCTGTGTGCTTGCTGCACTCGTTGCCCGAGCGCGCCTGCGCACTCTTCCCTTCGACCCCTATCGAAAGATCAAACGATGATCGTCACGACCGTAGAAACCATCGCCGGACGCTCCATTACCCAAGTCCATGGCCTGGTGCGGGGCACGACCGTGCGCTCCCGGCATCTTGGCAAGGACATCATGGCCTTTCTCAAGCTGCTCGTCGGCGGCGAGGTGCATGAGTACACCAAGCTCGTGGCCGAGGCTCGGGAGGAGGCCCTGGACCGCATGGTGGCGGAGGCCCGGGCCGTGGGAGCCAATGGGGTCGTTGGATTCCGCTTCGCCACCAGCCAGGTCTCCAAGGCGGCCGCTGAGGTAGTAGCCTATGGGACAGCAGTGACTCTTTCCGAGACGGAAGCCTGACAGAGCCGGCGGCGAGGGCCCGGGAACAGCCTGGCAGCCCACCCGTGCGGTCAGGCTGGGGTACTCTTGGGAGTCGTCTGCGAGGGGTTTCCCGATGTCCAGGCGTCCTCGCCAACCACCTTCGCCTTTAGCGTGACCAAGCGACTCCACGATCTACGTCAGAGTTGGGCACCGAGTGTGCCCCGGGGAAGGGTACTTGCAGAGCGTTGGTCGCGCTGCTTCGCCCTGGGAGCACTCGCGCTCATGGCGTCCTGCGCCAAGGCTGAGTTGGAAGCTGCTGACAACGCCGTTCAACACATCGTGCGCCTAGATCTGGCTGCTGTCCCCGGCAGCCCAAAACCCGCCGCCGAGATCCTCTCCGGGGGCCGCTTTGACGTAGAGCCCGAGAGTCATGCCAAATGGCAGATCGAGGGCGCCGACGAGGAGCTGGTTATCCAGTCTAAGGAGCGCTGGGGAGGTCCGTGGATGGGGCTGGGCTTCTCGACAGACAAGGGTCGCGTCGCCATCCCGCAGGCCATTCCAGCCGGTAGCGTCAACAGAGCCGCGGTGCGCATGATGTGCAAGAGTAAAGTGGACGTCGCAGTGGCCCTGACCCGGGACGGCAAGGACGTGGTCACAAGCGCCTTCTTGCGTCACTCCGGCACGGGGCTACCCGGGGTCGTCTTCGTGGACATTCCCGGAGTGCTCGGTCAGACCAAACCCTTCGACGGGGTGCGTGTACTCATTGACCGACTGAAACACGACTCCGTGTTCCTAGGCGTTGAGCTTCTCTCCGCGCCGCTGCATGGATTTCTCCCCGAAGACCCCAGCCGGCCCGATGCCGTGGGTATGGAGAACGAGTTCCGTACGTCCATCACCCTGTCGAAGGATGTCCCCATGGTGGCCGAGGTCACTGCCACTCCCGGATCCGTATTGAGATTCGGAATGGCGCGACCGGTAATGGTACGCCGGACCTCTGAACGCCCGCGCATCCAGGTAAGCGTCATGGACGCCGAACAGGACCCGCCGATCGAGCTCGCCAAGGGTGCCTTCACCCTTCCGCGCGGCCGGGACGCGAGACTCTGGGCCGATGCGGAGCTGCCCCTGCCCCTCGACGCCCCCAGCCGCATTCAGGTGACCTTCTCGCTGCATTCCGAGGAACCGGGGGCGAGCCTTGTGGCCCTGTCCTCCCCGCGCATCGAGCGGCGCTGGGCAGGCCCCAAGACGGTCGTCCTCGTCACCTCCGACACACACCGCGCCGACCATGTGGGAGGCTCCTCACGCAGCGTGGGCGTCGAGACGCCCTTCCTGGACCGCCTGGCCGACAAGGGAGTGATGTTCGAGGACGCCTACGCCTCCACGAACATCACCAATCCCTCTCATGCGTCCTTGATGACCGCGCTCTCCCCGCGCGACACGCGCATGGTGAACAACAACACCGTCCTCGCCGAGCATGCCGTGACCCTTGCTGAGCGGTACCAGCAGGCGGGCTACTTCACCCTGGCAGCCCTCAGCGCCGGGCACATGAACCACCGGCAGAGCGGACTCTCCCAAGGCTTTGACCGGCTCTGGGTTCCCAGCGGCAAGGCCAACGTGGACTCGCGCATCTCGATCGAGCGTCTAGACGAGTGGCTGGAAGAAGCAAATGGCCTCCCCCTGTTCGTGTGGTTGCACGTCTTCGATGCGCATGCCCCCTACGAGGTGCCCGACGAGTTGCGCTGGCGCTACTACGATGAGAGCAAGGACCCCTATGGCGAGTCCTTCGAACTGCCCCAAGGAGTACGGGTCCCGTGGGACGCGGCGGTGCGTGACCTGGACTTCGTCACGAGCCAATACATGTCCGAGGTGACATACCTGGACACCCAGTTGGAGGGGTTTCTCTCCCACCCACGCTTCCAGAACGCGGTCATTGCCATCACCGGCGACCACGGCGAGTCCTTCGGAAACCATGGCCTCTACTTCACGCACATCGGCCTCTACCCGGAGACGCTTGGCGTTCCCCTGATCCTGACGTGGCCCGGCAGCCCACTGGGTGCCAAGGTCACGCGGAGTGTCAGCCACCTCGACCTGGGGCGCACACTGCTCGATATAAGCGGCCTGGTGGAGGTGGAGTTCCCGGGCCAAAACCTCATGGGGTGGCTGGAGAACGAGGAACGAGAAGGCGAGGCGCGCTACGCCATCAGCTCCCACGCCCACTCGGCCTCCATTGAGAAGGACGGCTGGTTCCTGATCCTGTCCCTGCGCAACTCCGGCAAGCCCGTCCGCGCCGAGCATCAGGTGGAGCTCTACAGGCTGGCGGATGACCCCGGCTGCCTGGTGGATCTGATCGATGAAGAAATAGAACGCGCGCGCTACATGCGCAGTCAGCTCATTGCCTGGCTGGCGGCGGCCGATGAGAGCGGACTCTCTCAGGCCACTGGCCTGCAGGACCGCGAAGAGCTAGCCCAGTTAGCAGCCCTGGGCTATGCAGACCAAGGTGTCGGCGAGGGCACCGAGACAGGCACCTGGTACAAGGAAGACGGCAAGAGCGAGTGGTGTCAGCGGTTCCGCTAAGACCCACCTGGTAGAGGTCAGGCGCGTAACAGGCAAGGACACGCTACCCTGGGGCAGCCCGGTCACCGCCCCGTTGAACCCCCCCTCAGCCCGAGCGTTTCAAGCCTCATGCTCTCTCCTCTCCTGGCCCTCCTGGCCGCTGCGTCCCCCATCCTGCCCGCCGTCTCCGAGCCTGCGCCCCAGGACCTCGGCAGCCTGAAGGATGAAATAGACCTGTCCATTCGCTGGCTACGTTCCGTCCAGAACCCCAAGGTCGGCAGCTACGGGTCCGGTGTCCAGGACACCTCCGCCGTGCTAACGGCTCTGGCCACCTGCCCCCGGCACTACACGCGCTCCGACGGTCCTTTCGTCGCCGCAGCCCTGGACTACCTCATCGGGCTGCAATCGCAAGAGGGATCGATTGCCACACCAGGTGCCGAACCGCGCGGCGTCCTTATGCAGACACGCCAAGCGGCCGTGGCACTCTTCGGTTTCGTCGATCCCGTGACCACCCCAGCGCTGGGTCGTGCTGTGGCGTGGCTCGCCAAAGAGGGCGTGTCCGACCCGAGCGATGGGGCTCCCCTCCCCAACCCCTGGGTCGATCGGGGCGAGTTCACGGACAGCAAGGCACAGGCTGCCGCCTGGGCCACATCCCTGCTGGCCAAGCGACGGAGCAATGGCTCCTGGCAGGGTCCCTATTCGCAAGACGTGTGGGCCACCGCCACGGCCGTGAGCGATCTGTCTATCTGCCAACCCATGTTCGTCGATCCAAAGCTCACCCCCACAGGCGCCACGCCTTTGCCCGCCATCGCTGGAGTGAATGCCAAAGCCGTCCGCGACTCCATGCACAAGGGCGCACAGTTCCTGTTGCTTACAAGCGAAGACGGCCGTTGGGGCGCACCCGGCCAAGCGGATGCAGGCCTGACGGCCATGGTGATCGCCTCTCTTCAGGCCGTCCCGAGCCCACGCCCCGCGGACATTCAAAAGGTGATTGATGAGGGTCTAGAGTGGATCGCAAGCCTGCAGCGCGAAGACGGATCCATCCACCAGGGTCGGCTGGCCAACTACGTCACGTCCTCTTGCGTCCTGGCCCTGGCACAAGCCGAGGGCGCGACCTACGCCAAGGTGATCAAGCGCGCCCAGGGTTTCCTCGTGAACCTGCAAGCTGATGAGGGCGAAGGCTACTCCGCTGACCACCCCTTCTACGGCGGCATCGGGTACGGAGGCGACGAGCGGCCGGACCTCTCGAACCTGCAGATGGCCCTTGAGGCCCTGGTCGCTTCGGGCCTGGAAGAGGACCACGTGGCCTTCGACCGCGCCGTGCGCTTCCTCGAGCGCTGCCAGAACCGCTCGGAGTCCAACGACTTCGAGTTGCGATCGGCCGAGGGCAAGATCGTCTCGGGCAACGACGGCGGTGCGGGCTACTACCCCGGCGATTCCAAGGCGGGTTTCGAGGTGCTGGCCGACGGCACGAAGATCCCTCGCTCCTATGGGTCCATGACCTACGCCCTGCTCAAGGGGCTGGTCTTCTCGGGGCTCGACGCCGAGGACGAGCGCGTTCAGGCCTGCTGGAAGTGGCTCAGCGAGCACTACACCCTGGACGTGAACCCGGGCTTCGAACACTCCAGTGACCCCACGGCCGCCTACCAGGGCCTGTTCTACTACTTCCACTCCATGGCCCGCGCCCTGTCGGTGTTTGGTGCCAAGGAGGTCATCGATGGCGAAGGACAGGTTCACGATTGGCGGGCCGAGCTGGCGGGCCGTCTTGTGGCGATGCAGTCCAAGCTGGACGGCTCCTGGGTGAATGCCAACGCCCCGCGCTGGTGGGAGGGCAATCCCGTACTGGCCACGGCCTACGCTTTGCTCACCCTGGGTGAGACCCTCTAGCGCGCGCTGTATACTGCGCGCCATGGACACCGGCAGCGCACTTCCCGCCCCAGGCGGACCCATCCGGATCTACCGCCTGAGCCCGGACTCGGCCGGGCCCCGCGGGCGTCTGCTCCTGGACGACGGGCCGGATCCTGAGACATGCGCGGAGCGAGGATTCTTGGATCTCACAGAACTCCTCGAGCGTTGGGGCAAACCCACCAACATGGTCGACCTGTTCGCGATCGGCTGGCTGGATCGCGAGCATCTACAGCGTGCTCTGGACGAGGAAGGGGAGTCCGATGGCCTGCGTCGGGTCCAGGTGGAATGCGTGGACGGCGTCCCCGTGGGCACGGGTCTGCCGTTGCTGCCTTGTGAAGTGGGCAAGATCCTCTGCCTGGGCAAGAACTTCCGCGCCCACGCCGAGGAGTTCGGCGAGGAGGTGCCCACCGAACCCCTAGTCTTCAACAAGCTGCCCGAGACGCTGGTCCCCCACGGCGCAGAGGTGTGCGTACCCGAGTGGTATCAGGACCGATTTGATCACGAGGCCGAGGTCGCCGTCGTCATCGGCAGGGGTGGACGAGACATCTCGACTGCCGACGCCATGGATCACGTGGCTGGCTACACCGTGGCCAACGATCTCACAGCACGCACGATGCAGGGCGCGGACCGCAAGCTGGGGCACCCCTGGCTGCGCGCCAAGAACATGGAGGGCGCCTGTCCCCTGGGCCCCGCCTTCGTCCCGCGCGACTTTCTGGACGTGAACGCATTGGACGTGACGTGCCACGTGAATGGCGAGCTGCGCCAAGAGGCCTCCACCGCGGATTGGGTCGTGGGGTTGCCGGAGGCCATCGCCTACCTTTCACGCCAGTTGACTCTTCACCCGGGTGACATCATCTTGACGGGCACACCCAGCGGCGTGGGCCCCCTCCATGATGGGGATGAAGTGCTCTGCGCCGTGTCCGGCATCGGCGCGCTGAGGACCAGCATCCAACGCATGCCTCCGGTCCAGGTGACGCCATGACGGGGGCCTACGACCTAGAACAGTCCATGGATGGCTGGGTCTTCCAGCGCTCAAACCCCGAGGGTCGCCAACCCGCGCGCATCCGCATGCGACTGGATGGGATCGTGGCCAGCCTGGAAGATGGCACCACGGTCCAGATTGCCTGGAAGGGCATGCGACTGAACGCCGAGCCCGGCGGCGAGGTGATCTACTGCATCGCCGCCGATGGAGCTCAACGAATTTTCAGCGAGGACCCGGACTTCCTGCGAGCCGTGGAGGCGGCCGGCGGCAACGATCTCAGCGACGCTTTGGCACGCATGGAAGGCATGCGGACCTCCACACCTCTGACCAACCGGCTGGGCTGCCTGGGTTGCCTGGCCCTCACGGTAGTGCTCGCGCTCAGCGTGCCCCCCCTGTTCCGCTGGGGAGTGAACTCCACCGTGGAGGCTCTGCCCTACAGCGTGGACGAGATCATCGGTGAGCAGGTCTGGGGCAGCATGGACCTAGGGGGTGACGAGGTCAGCGATCCCGAGGTACGCGCCGCGGTGCAGGCCATCTTCGACCGTCTCACGCCCCATTCCGAGCTTCCCGAAGCCGAGTTCCAGTTCAAGATCATCGACAGCGAGGTGGTCAACGCCTTCGCCCTGCCCGGTGGCTACATCACCGTCTTCACGGGCCTCCTGACCGAGGCCTCCTCACCAGAAGAGGTCGCCGGGGTTATCGCCCACGAGATGGCTCACGTGACGCGCCGTCATGGTCTGCGACGCATGGCGCATTCGGTCGGCCTGTGGGCATCGGTCACGCTCGTCTTGGGCAACACCGACGTGCTGGCCTCCATCGCGCGCGATCTCTTCACCCTGGCCTCGGTCAACGGCTACTCCCAGGATCAGGAGACCGACGCGGACCTGGAGGGCGTGCGTATGCTGATGGCCGCGGGCATCGACCCCATCGGTCTGGCACACTTCTTCGAGCATCTGGCCGAGGAGCATGGTGACGTGCCCGACTCCCTGGCCTGGTTCTCCACCCACCCGCAGCACGAGGAGCGCATCGCGGCCATCGAAGAGTTCGCCGCGTCGCACGGAGGCACCGACGAGTGGGAGCCTCTCGACGTGGACTGGGACGCCATGCTCAAGGCGCTTGATTAGGGCTCAGGGAGCCAGAGCAGCAGCCCCCTCGAGTTGGGGCTGGGCGTGAAAGCCGCGCCCCAGCACGGCACCCACCACACGGCACTCGGCCACCACGCGGGCCAACTCGCCGGGTAGCAGGGCCTGGGCTCCGTCCGAGCGAGCCTGATCGGGGCGCGGGTGCACCTCCACGGCCACCCCATCTGCCCCGGCGGCGATGGCCGCACGAGAGAGAGGCGCCACCAGCTCGGGGATCCCGGCTGCATGGGAAGGATCGACCAGGATGGGTAGGTGGGTCCACTGGCGCAGCAAGGGTAGGACGGTCAGGTCCAGGGTGTTACGCGTCGCTGTCTCAAAAGTGCGGATGCCCCGCTCACACAGGATGATCTGATCGGACCCGTGGGCCGCCAGATACTCCGCGGCCGCCAGCCACTCGGCCACGGTGGCCGAGAGGCCGCGCTTGAGGAGTACGGGCCGACCCGCGGCCGCAATGGCTTTCAGCAGAGTGAAGTTCTGCATGTTGCGCGCGCCCACCTGTAAGCAGTCGATGTCGCAGTCCTGAAAAGCCTTCACCTGCGTGGCGTCCATGATCTCGCTGATCACGGGCAGGCCCACGCTCTCCCCCGCATCCTTCAACTGAGCCAGACCCTCGCGGCCCAGGCCCTGGAAGGCGTAGGGACTGGTGCGTGGCTTGAAGGCTCCGCCGCGCAAGATGTGGGCGCCCGCGTCACGGCAGATACGCGCCCCCTCCAGGATCAGGTCCCGACCCTCGACACTGCAGGGTCCGGCGATGACCACCGACTTCCCAGCTCCCACGCAGACCGGACCCACGTTGACCGCGGTGGGCCCTTCGCGAAAGGCGCGATCCACCAGACGCCACTCCCCGCGGGGCACGATGGCCTGCTCTACCTCGGGCCGCGCCGCCAACTGATCGGCCAGATCCCCAGACACCTCATCCACGATGGCGATGATGGGACGCGCGGGCTCGGGCGAGAGGAAGGTGCGCAAGCCCTGAACCTCGATCAGGGCGCGCAGCTCCAAGACCACATCCGGCGGGGTTCCGATGCGTAGGCGCAGGATCATCGGGACAGCTCCTCGGTCGCACGGCGACAACCCTCGTCCACGGCTTCGAAGACACGCTCAAGGATAGGAGCCGGGAAGTCCCCATCGGTACGGACGAGCACATCGTCCAGGGCGGGTGCGGGCAGGGGCGCGCCGCGGGCCATCTCCCGGGACAGGCGTGCACGCTCGTCCAGCAGGTGGGCCAGAGCCCGGTCCAAGGCGGTCAGTTGGTGTCTCAGAGTCAGGCTCATGGTTTCAGTCCCTCTCGCAGTTGGGTCAGGAAGTTGGCCGCGGCGCGGGCGCACACGGCATCAATGTCTTGGTCGGGGGAGGACCCGAGGGCGGCCTGATGGACGTGCTCCACCAAGGCTGAACCCACGATGGCCAGTTGGGCGTGGGGCGCCACAGCAGCCACCTCCGCCGGTCCGTTGATACCAAATCCCACGCCCAGGGGGCAGGTTGTCAGGGAGCGCACGCGCGCGAGGAACTCACTGCCCTCGCGGCCCAGCTCCGTGCGCGTCCCCGTGATGCCTGTGCGACCGATCACGTACAAGAAGCCGCGGCTCAGCTCGGCGGCGCGCACGATGCGCGCATCGGCGGTGGTGGGCGTGACGAAGAAGACGTTGGCCAGATCCGCCGCCTGCACTGCGCCCGCGATGCAGGCCTGCTCCTCCACGGGTAGGTCCGGGATCAAGAGACCATCCGCTCCTGCCTCGGCCAGGCGTGAGCAGGCCTCCTCGGCCCCGCGGCTGAGGATCGGATTGGCGTAGCTAAAGGCCAAGATGGGCAGGGCTCCCCCGGCGGAGCGATAGCGGCCGATCAGATCCACGACACCCTCGAAGGTGGTGCCCGAGTCCAGGGAACGCAGGGCCGCGGCCTGTAGGAGGGGACCGTCGGCCACGGGATCGCTGAAGGGCAGCCCCAGCTCGACGCAGGCCGCGCCGGCTCCCTCCAGAGCGTGCAGCACAGCCAGGGTGCGCCCCAGCCCGCCGTCGCCGGCAGTCACGTAGGGAGCGATGCCGCACTCACCGGCCTGAGCCAGGCGCGTGGTGACGGCTTCCAGCCGCGAGGCGCTCATGAACCCTCTCCATCCTGATCGGGGGCGAGCACTTCCAGGATCGTGGCCATGTCCTTGTCCCCGCGGCCCGACAGGTTCACGAGCACGGACCGACCGGCCAGAGCCTCGCGCTCCCGTCGCACCCAGCCCAGGGCGTGGCTCGACTCCAGGGCCGCCAGGATGCCCTCGCGAGCAGCCAGGTCCTTGAACCCGGCCAGGGCCTCTTCATCCGTGGCCGACTCGTAGCGCGCGCGACCCGCCGCTCGCAGGGCCGCGTGCTCGGGTCCCACCGAGGGGTAGTCCAAACCGGCGCTGATGGAGCGCGTGGCCTGCACTTGGCCGTCCTCGTCCTGCAGCAGGTAGCTCAGACAACCGTGCAGGACACCGGGACGACCGCCTCTGAAGCGCGCCGCGTGCTGGCCCGCCTCGGAGCCCACACCGCCCGCCTCCACGCCCACCAACTCCACGCTCGCGTCGTCCACGAACCCACGGAACAGCCCGATGGCGTTCGAGCCACCGCCCACACAGGCCACGGCCAGATCCGGGAGGCTGCCGTGGGCGGACAGGAACTGGGCGCGCGCCTCGTGCCCGATGATCTCCTGGTAGCCCGCCACGATGCTGGGGAAGGGATGCGGCCCGAGGGCGCTGCCCAACACGTAGTGGGCCTCGGGATCGGTGACCCAAGCACGCAGGGCCTCGTTGATGGCGTCTTTGAGGGTGCGCTGACCGTGCTCGACGATGCAGACCTCGGCGCCCAAGAGGCGCATGCGATCGACATTGGGTGCCTGGCGCGCGGCGTCCAGCGCCCCCATGTAGACCACGCACTCCAGGCCCAAGAGAGCCGCAGCTGTAGCGCTAGCCACCCCGTGCTGTCCGGCTCCGGTCTCTGCCAAGATGCGCTTCTTGCCCATGCTGCACGCCAGAAGACACTGCCCCAGGGTGTTGTTGAGCTTGTGCGCGCCGGTGTGCAGCAGGTCCTCGCGCTTGAGCCACAGGTCCACGCCCCAGGCCTCGGACAGCCGGCGCGCGTGGTAGGTGGGCGTGGGGCGACCGGCGTAGGTTTCGAGCAGACGCGTGAGTTCGGCGCCGAACGATTCGTCCTCCCCCGCCGCAATCCAGGCGGCTTCCAACGCGAAGAGGTTGTCCATCAGGGTCTCGGGGGCAAAAACCCCGCCGAAGGACTCCTCGCCCGCTGCGAACCGGGTGGGCCGCTCAAACCGCTCGTGGCTCACGGGGCGCCCTCCGTTGTCAGTGCTTGGCGTGCAGCCTGCGTGAAGGCGCTCACCGCGGCGGGGTCCTTGATTCCGGGCTCCCGCTCCAGGCGCGACGAAGCGTCCACGCCCATGGGCCCCACAGCCTGGATCCGGTCGGCCACGTTCGTTGCATCCAGACCACCGGCCAGAATGCACGGCGCCAGCGAGGCCAGGTCCCGCGCCATGACGCCGTCCACCTCCACCCCCGTCCCCCCCGGTGCGCCGGGGTGATCGAGCACGAAGGCCTCGCACAGGTCGGCCCAGCGTTCCACCTCCTCCCGAGCTCCGGGCCCCACGGCGATCCGACGCCAAAGGGATGGAGACGGGAGGTCCGCGCTCCAATCCCGGGGGTCCTCCGCGCCACACAACTGCAGGTGGGACGCGCCGCTGCGATCCGCCAGGGCGAGGACCTGGTCGGGAACGGCATCCACCAGGACCAGCACGGTGTACGCGTCCGAGCGCTCCCGAGCGCGCTGCACGAGATCGACCAGCTGCTCCACCTCCAGGTGCCGGGCCGAGGGTGGGTAGTGCACGAACCCCAGGGCGTTGGCACCCGCCGCCAGGGCCTGATCCACGTCCTCCTCGCGACACAGGCCGCAGACCTTGATGATCCCCGAAGCACTCACGGCTGAAGCCCCTCTAGCCAATCAGCCAAGGTGGCTCGTGGATCGGGAGCCCGCATGAGGGCCTCCCCCACAAGAGCCGCGTCGGCTCCTGCGCGCGCCACGCGCTGCAAGTCGGCGAGACTTCGCAGCCCACTCTCCGCCACGCTCAGCACACCGGTCGGAATCTTGGGCAGGAGCTGCTCGGTGCGCGTCAGGTCTACCTCAAAGGTCTTTAGATCGCGGGCGTTGACGCCCACGCAGTCGGCGCCGCAGGCCAGTGCGCGCTCCAGCTCCAGCTCGTCGTGTACCTCGACCAGGACCGCGAGACCCTGGGCTCGAGCCACCTCGAGCAGCTCGCCCAGGAGCGGGTCTGGCAGACAGACGGCGAGCAGCAACACGGCGTCGGCGCCCATGGCCATGCTCTCCAGGACCATGGCCTCGTCCAGCAGGAAGTCCTTGCGCAGACGCGGCAGGCCCGCCGACTCCACGGCCAACAGGTCTTCCGGTCCGCCGCCAAAGTGGTCCTGCTCGGTCAGCACCGACAGGGCCCGAGCACCGCCACGGGAGTAGGCCTCGGCCCGGGCAGGGAGGTCCGTCTCCGTGGAAAGCTGTCCCGCGGAAGGGGAGCGACGCTTGCACTCAGCGATGATCGAGAGGCCCGCCGCGCCCAGCCCGTTCAGGAAGCGCTGGCCTCGGCCCGGATCCGGGACCGCCCCGGCGCGCAGGGCCTCGAGACTCTGGATCCGGCGCCGCTGACGGGCGCGCTCGGCCACGTCCGCGAGGATGGGGTCCAGGCGGGTCCCCGTGGAGGAACCCATCAGGCACTCCCCGCCGCGGCGCGGCTGATCCGCACCCAGCCCTCAAGGCGCCGGGCGGCGGCCCCCGAGTCGAGGGCTTCTCGGGCCAGGGCCAGGGCCCCCGGTCCGTCTTCGGCCCGCTCGGCCACCAGCAGCGCGCCAGCTGCGTTGATCAGCACCCCATCGCGCAAGGGCCCCTGTTCGCCGGCCAGAATCGCCGACAGGATCTCCACGTTGCGCTCGACCCCCCCGCCGCGTAGATCGGCCACGGGACAGGACGCCAAGCCCAGGGCCTCGGCGTCCAGGGGCAGCGCCGGCGCGGCGCCCACGGGCAGAGCCTGATTGGGGCCCTCCAGGGTCAGCTCATCCGCTCCCCCAGCCCCATGTACCACGTACCCACGCTCGCATCCGAGTCCCTCCAGGGCCTGCGCGAAGTCCCCCACCCGCGCGCCATCGCTGACGCCGAGAAGCTGTCGCCGAACGCGGCCCGGGTTGCACAGGGGGCCGAGGAAATTGAAAAGGGTGCGTACCCCCAGGGCCTGACGCACGGGGGCCGCGAAGCGCATGGTCGGGTGATAGCGCGGGGCGAACAGGAAGGTGATCCCTACCTGGTCCAGGACAGCGCGCGCCTGATCGGGTTCCAACTCCAGTTCGATGCCCACCGCCTCCAGCAGGTCCGCCGACCCGCAGTCACTGGAGACGCTGCGGTTACCGTGCTTGATGACCGTGGCCCCGGCGGCCGCAGCGACGAGGGCCGCGGCGGTGGAGAAGTTGAAGCTTCCCAGGCCATCGCCTCCCGTACCGCAGGTGTCGATGGCGTGGGGATAATCGTGTTCGAAGGGAACGGCGGCCGCGCGCAGAGCCTGGGCGGCGCCCACGATCTCCTCGGAGGTCTCCCCGCGCTGGGCCAAGGCGATGAGGAAGGCCCCGAAGAGGACTGGATCCGTGTCCTCCCGCAAGGCACCGGCGAAGACCGCTCGGGCCTGGTTCCGGTCCAGGGACTGTCCGCCCAGGGAGAGGGCCAGGGCGGCGGAGAGTTCCATGGTCAGCGCGCTGCGGCCGGCTCCCCCGACAGGAGCAGGAACTGGGCCAGGAGCTGATCTCCCTGGGGAGTGAGGATGGACTCGGGGTGGAACTGCAGACCGAAGTGCGCCTCGCTCGTGTGTTGCACGGCCATCACGTCCCCGGCCTCCGTCCAGGCCCTTAGCTCCAGGCAGTCGGGCAGCGTGGCACGCACGGCCCGCAGGGAGTGGTAGCGACCGCAGGGAAAGGGACTGGGCAGTCCGCGGAACAGGCCCTGGCCATCGTGATGCACAAGGCTCGCCTTGCCGTGCACCGGACCCGCGTCCACTTCGAGACTCCCGCCGTAGTGCTCCACCAGAGACTGGTGCCCCAGGCAGACGCCGAGAACGGGCAACCCCTTGGGCAGAGCCGCCAGTAGATCGAGGCACACGCCCGCGTCCTTCGGACGGCCAGGCCCGGGAGAAAGGACGATGGCGGTAGGCGTCTGTTTCAACAGAGCTTCGACCGAGTGCGCATCGTTGCGCACCACCTGCACCTGCGCACCCATGCCCGCCAGGGATTGGTACAGGTTGTAGGCGAAGGAGTCGTAGTTGTCGATCAGCAGGATCACGGCCGCACCCCCGGTGTGTTGGGATTCTGCTGGGTGAGGCCCTCGGCGCTGGAATCCGACTCGGGCTGGAAGGCCGGTGAGGCGGCCTTGCGAATGGCCTCGAACAGGGCCTTGGACTTGTGCAGAGTCTCCTCGTACTCGCGCTCGGGGACCGAGTCGAAGACCACACCAGCCCCGGCCTGCACATGGATCGTGTCCCCCTGCAGGAACAGGGTGCGTATGGCGATCGCCATGTCCAGATTCCCGGCGCCATCGAGATAGCCGAACGCCCCGGCGTAGGGCCCACGGCGCGCGCCTTCGAGTTCCGCGATAAGTTGCATGGCGCGCACCTTGGGAGCACCACTCACCGTCCCGGCCGGGAAGGTCGCGGCCAACAGGTCCAGGGCGTCGCGACCGCTGGCCAACTCAGCCTCCACGCGACTGACCAGGTGCTGGACCGTGGGGAATTTCTCCAGCACCCCGTACTCCTTGACCGCCACGGTGCCCACCCGCGCCACCCGGCCCAGGTCGTTGCGCGCCAGATCCACGAGCATGTCGTGCTCGGCGCGCTCCTTGGTGTCGGCCAGCAGCTCAGCGGCCAGGGCTTCGTCCCGATCAGGATCGGGGTCCCGTGGGCGCGTGCCGGCGATGGGCACCACCTGGGCCAGGCGACCATTGAGGGAAGCCAGGCGCTCGGGAGAGGAACCCACCAGGGTTAGCCCGTCTGCCTGGAAGAAAAACATGTGAGGTGCCGAGTTCACCAGACGCAGCACGCGGTAGAGCATGAAAGGGTCGCCCTCGTAGCGCTGCTCGTAGCGCTGGCTGAGTACAGCCTGAAAGATCTCGCCCTGTCCGATCTCGTGTTGCAGTCGCTCGACGCCCGCCTCATAGGCGGCGCGCGTGGTCTGGGGCCGCGGCTCGTCTTCCAGCAGTCTGAATCCCTGTCGTCCCCCCGCGTCGGCACTGAGGTCTGCGGCCAGGCGCTCCAGCCGCTCGCAGGCGGCCGAGTAGTCGTCGGCGCCCCGGGGACAACCCGCCAGGAGGATCAGGCGCTGGGAGGCGTGGTCGAAGGCGATCAGATCTGAGTAGTGGTCGAAGATGGCCTCGCCCACCCGGTGGGGGTCGTCCTCCGGAAGGGGCACGGTAGGCTCCAAGCTGGCAGCCCACTCATAGGTGAAGCATCCAATCCAACCGCCGGTGAAGGGCGGCAACCCGGGCTGAGTCACGGGAGCGGTGGCGTAGCGCCGCGCGACCTCGCGCAGGGCTTCATGGCTCGGCCCGACCAGATTCTCAGTCCCCTCCGGCGTGGTCAGGGTGCAGCCCTCTGGGCCACCGCGGAAGTGGGCGCCCGGGTTCACCCCCACGAAGGACCAGCGGGCCAGACGGGCGGGGCCCTCCACCGACTCAAGCAGGCACGCGTGGTGCCCGGCCGCCCGCAGGGAGCGGAAGGCACGCACCGGCGTGAACAGGTCGGCCGGGTGGATCGCCCAGCACAGGCGGTGGTTTTGAGCGTCCGCGGCGGTGGAGGTCTGGAGGGAGATGAGCACGGGAACAGCAGTTAGAGGGGAACGGTGATTGGCAAGCCTAGAGCATCCAGCCGCCGGCAACATCCATGTTTTGCCCGGTGACGTGTTCGGCTTCGTCGGAGAGCAGCCAAGCCGCAGCGTGGGCCAGGTCCGCGCCCCGACCCGGTCGACCGGAGGGAACGGACCCGGCGAGAGCCTTGGTGTCCTCGCTAGCATGTTCGTGGGGAACCAGACCTGGAGAGAGCATGTTGACCCGCACGCCAAAAGGAGCCTCTTCCTTCGCAACAGAACGCACCAGCGAGAGCAGAGCGGTCTTGGCCATGAAATAGGCGGCCGCATCTCCCCTGGCGCGCAGGCCTTCCACGCCCGCCGCGCCGAAGAAAACGTAGGCCCCGCGGTCGAGTCGCAGCTGGGTTCGCAGGGCGCGAATCAAGGTGAAGGCCGAGAGCGTATTGCTCTCCAGCATGTGTCGCACGTCGTCGGCGCCCATGCTCTCAAGTGGACCGGGTGTGTACTCGCCCACGGCGTGCACAACGCCATCGATACGGTCATCCACCTCCAACACGGCGCCTACGATGCGCCGGCAGTCATCCTCGGAGGTCACGTCTCCGCGATGCACCCGGCCGGGAAAGCGCTCTTCCAGCTTCTCGCGGTTGTTCTCACGCCAGACCACGTGCGTACGCCAGCCCCTTCGAGAAAGGTCGATGGCGGTCTCCAGCCCGATACCCCGGCCAGCGCCGGTCACCAGGGCCACAGGGCGTGCAGTCTGCTCATTCACTTGCCAGGGTTTACCAAAACCTGGGGGTCCGGGTCATCTACTGTGACCGCAAGTCGGGCTCAGTCCAGGGTTCCGATGCGTCCCACGGGCCAGAAGCGGAACATGGCCTTGCCCCGCACGTTGCCGTAGGGCACCTGCCCGAACTCCCGGCTGTCGGATGAGCGGTTGCGGTTGTCGCCGAGCACGAAGCAGTGATCCGCGCGTACCACCGTCTCCAGGTGCGTCCAGGGCTCGACCGAATGGGGCCCCACGTAGGGCTCGTCCAGGATCGCACCATTGACGAAGACCCTGCCCCGACTGATGACCACCTTGTCACCGGGCAGGCCGATGACACGCTTGATGTAGTCCAGGCTCGGATCCAAGGGGTACTGCAACACGACGATGTCCCCACATTCGAGGCCCACCAGGCGGAAGGTCACGTGGTCCACCATGACGTGGTCGCGGTCGTGGATGCCCGGCTCCATGGAGCTGCCGCGCACCTCCGACACGTTGAAGGCCAGCCCCCAAAGGAAGAACAGCCCCACAACGAGGCGCAGTCCCACACTACGCCAGCGTCGCCGTGAAGGCGTGGCACTCGAGGCCATGGGACGCAGGATCCTGCCCGGGCGATAATCCTGTAAGTCCCCCGCAAGTGGGACGTTGCCCGCATGGCGCATGAGGCTTGCGAGAGATTCCGCATTACCCGAGGGCAGAACCGTGCCGTGCACCCCAGCCTGAGGGGCGGGCGTGACAAGCTGGTTCGGAACCAGGGAATCGTGGTGGGCGGAGTCCATTCACGCCTGTATCGGCGTCACGGAGGTCCTTTCTTGAATCCTCCCCACGGCAGCCGAGACTAGGAACTGCGCCGCTGCGCCCGTATGGTCTGCGCACCATGCCGACTACCCGCACCCTCTCCCCCCTTTTGGGCGCCCTGGAAGTCGCCCGCAAGGAGCTCACCGAGAGCCTGCGGGACAGGGCGACGGTGATCTACGCCTTCGTGCTGCCCATCTGCATGTACCCTGTCTTGTTTTGGGCCATTCTTCAGGGAGTGATGGTGGTCGAGGGCCTTCAGGACCGGACCGAGACCACATTGGGAATCGCGGCGGCCGGGGTTCCCGCCGAAAAACACGATACGGCCACCGAGGGTCTCACCCACGCTCTCTCGCCCCCCAGCGAGGACCCCGACGAGGCTGCGGCGAGCTCCTTGAAGCTCATCTGGGCTCCGGAATCCATGGACATGGAGCAAGCCCGCGAGTGGCTGGCGGAAGATTCGGAGGAGGATACGGAGGACGCCCCGGACAGGCCGGATGCAGTGCTCTTCCTGGATCCCCTGACGATCCTGCACCTCAGTACAGACAGTACATCCAACCTCGCCAGTGAGCGGGCCCGCAGCAGGTTGGCAGCCCATGCCTCCGCCCTGCGGCTGGAAGCCGCGGACCGGGCAGGGCTTGAGGCCGCTGACTTGGACCCCATCAGCGTCTCGACGGTGGACCTTGCTGGGCGCGGGGCCAAGGGCGCCGTAGTGCTCGCCTCCCTGCTGCCCCTGCTATTGGTGGTGATGGCCGTCATGGGCTCATTCTTTCCCGCGGTCGATCTGACGGCCGGTGAAAAAGAGCGCGGCACGGCCGAGACGACGCTGCTCGTCCCCTTAGCCCGCTCGTCGATCATCACGGGCAAGGTTCTGGCCGTGGGCGCCCTGGCCATGTCCGCCACGGCCCTCAGCCTCTTCGCCCTGTCCCTCTCTGCAGAGCACCTCCTGTCCGGATTGCCCGTCGAAGTCGACATCAGCATTTCCATCCCGACCATCGCCGTGATCGGTGCCATCCCCCTGGCCTTTTTCTTCTCGCTGTTCGTGAGCGCGGCACTTACAGCCTGCGCCTCCTTGGCGGCGACGTTCAAGGAGGGGCAAGCCCTGCTGGGTCCCGTGCAGATGGTGTTCATCCTGCCCGCCATGGTGGGCATCATTCCCGGCATTCAATTGACCTATCCGATGGCGTTGATCCCCGTGATCAACGTGGTCCTGGCCTTCCGGGCCATGCTCATGGGTCAGCCTCTTTACGGCCAGTACTGTGTCACGGCCCTCGCCCTGGCGTTCTATGCCTGGCTCGCTCTGCGCTTGGCCCTGCACCTACTCTCGCGCGAGTCGGTGCTGCTCGCGGGCAAGACCCTGCCCCTGAGCCGACTTTTGAAAATCCTGCGCGGTACGGCCTCCACCCGTTGATGACCATGCAACCCCTCCCCATTCGCACCACGAACCTGTGCAAGACCTTCGACGATCCCAAGCGTGGAGTCGTGCACGCCGTGCGCGACCTGAACCTTGAGTGCAAGGAAGGCGAGATCTTCGGCCTGCTGGGCCCCAACGGTGCGGGAAAGACGACCACCTTGCGCATGCTCTCGACCATCCTGGCCCCCACTTCCGGCGAGGCCGAGGTGGGCGGGGTGCGCGTCAGCGACGATCCCCTCGAGGTGCGGCGACGGTTGGGTTTCCTCTCGGGTACCACGGGCCTGTACCCGCGACTCACGGCACGGGAAATCCTGGAGTACTTCGGCCGCCTGCACGGCCTGGATGAGGCCCACCTGCAGGCACGGGTGGAGGAGCTGCTCGACACGTTCACCATCCGGCCCTTTGCCGATGGACGCTGCGAATCCCTGTCCACGGGTCAGCGCCAGCGGGTCTCGATCGCCCGGGCCGTCCTGCACGATCCGCCCGTTCTGATCCTGGATGAGCCCACCACCGGGCTCGACATCCTGGCCGCCAGCGACATGATCGACTTCATCCAGTCGCGCAAAGAGGCCGGTACCTGCGTTCTGTTCTCGACTCACATCCTCTCCGAAGCCGAGCGCCTCTGTGATCGCATCGGCGTGATCGACCAGGGACGCCTGCTCGCCGTCGGCAGCCTGGAAGAGTTGCGCGTACAGACCGGCAAGGAGTGGCTGGAGGACGTCTTCCGTGCCCTCGTGGAGCAGGCGGGCAGCGAAGCCCCCGCGGACATTCCCCCTGCGAACTAGGAATGAGCCCCACCTCAACATCCTCCCCGGGTCAGCAGACCTGGACCCTTTGGCGTTGCGAGATGCGCCAGTTACTGCGGGATAGGCGAGCCCTGTTCGCAGGGGTGCTGCTGCCCGCGCTCTTGTATCCGCTGCTGTTCTGGAGCCAGGGGAAGCTCGAGAATGTCGCGGAGGGAATCATGGCTGAGCAAGAACTCACCCTGATCCTGGCCCTCGAGGACGTGGATGCGGATCTGAGCGCTGAATTGCGCGCAGGCCTTGAGGCCAGCGGGAATGTAACCCTGGAAGACCTCGCGGCCGATCGGGACGCGAGCTCCCTTTGGGACACGCAGGAGCCCGCGTCGACCCCGGGGGATTCACAAGCCGACCCCCTGACCCTCGCCCGCCTCGAACTGCTAGGGGAATCTCACGCCCTGCTAGCGGGCCGGCGATCAACGATCAAAGAGGATCGGCATGAGTTCCGCGTCTTCTTCAACGTCCAAAGCGACGAATCACGCACGGCTCGGGGCCGCAGCCGTGATGTGCTTCGGGAGTTGGCTGCCCGTACGCGCAAGGCGCGCCTCGATGCCCTCCCGGGAGGCGACCCGGGTGCCCACCTGTCCTTCGAATCCGTCGATGTGGCCAGCGACGAGGACAAGAGCGGGGCCGGACTGGGCCGCATGCTGCCCTTGTTCTCACTGCTCATGATTCTCACCGGCGGTGCGTTCGCCGCCCTGGGGGCTTTTGCGGGAGAGCGCGAAGGCAAGACCCTGGAGACCCTCCTGGTACAGCCGGTGCCCGCCCGGGTGGTGGCGCTGGGCAAGTACGGCGCCGTCTTGTGCGCTGGGCTCGCCACGCTCCTCATCAATCTGATCAGCCTGGGGATCTGTGCCTCGCGCGGACTTGTGGAGATGCCCGGCCTCTCCGAAGGCTCCGCTGGCCTGCCTCCCTCGCGCCTGCTGGCGGGTCTGCTGTTCCTGCCGGCCTGCACCCTGGTCGCGGCCCTGCTCTCTCTGTTCTGCGGTCGTGCGCGCACCTACCGGGAGGGGCAGTTCACCCTCTTCCCGGTCATGCTGATCTCCATCGTGCCTTCCCTGGTCGTCCTGCGTCCCGATCTGGAGGCCTCCCTGCTCCTGTGTGTGGTCCCCTTCGCGGGTCCGGCTCTGATCCTGCGCGATGGGCTCGCCGGGCAGTTCGCCATCCTGCCCACCCTTCTCATGTTTGCCAGCCACGGCCTGTGGACCTGGCTGGTGCTCGAGCGCTTGAAGAACCTGCTCGACTCCGAGCGGACCCTGTCGAGCACGGACCTGACGGCCGAGGCCGGACAACGCGGCCTCTCGGCGGGTCACGGCAAGACCTGGGCCTTCGTGGGAGTGCTAAGCCTGTACCTGATCGGTTCTCGCCTCCAGCAGTGGGACCTGGCCTGGGGGTTGGCATTGACCCTCTGGGGCCTACTCCCCGTCCTCACAGCGCTTGCCCTGAAGACGCGCCCCACACCCACGCGGCCGGTGGCGGTCAAACGATTCTTGTCCCTATCCCTGCCGAGCGGAGCGCACGCCCTGGGCGCCGTGCTCCTCATCCCCGCCTTGGCGAAGCTGATGGTCGAGGTATACCTCCCGTTCCAAAGCCGGATCCTGCCTATACCCCAGTCGGTACTGGAGAATGAAACCCTCGGCCTGGCGCTTACGCACCTTTCCACGCCCACGCTGATCTTCCTCATGGCCATCTCCCCGGCCATCTGCGAAGAGCTCTTCTTCCGCGGCGCCATCCTCGGGAGCCTACGCCGCGGACTGACTCCGATGCGTGCGCTCCTCTGGCAGGCCCTATTCTTCGGCGCAGCCCACGCCAGCCTGTACCGCATCCTGCCCACCGCTGGCCTAGGTCTTCTACTGGGCGCGTTAACCTTGCGCTCGGCCAGCATTCTGCCCGCCGTTCTGGTCCACGCCGGCTACAACGCGGTGGTCGTGCTGGCGGGATTGGAACGCCTCTCCACAGACGGGACCTGGCTCTCGACCTGGGGGCCCTGGCTCGCGCTCCCCGGCCTAGCGCTCCTTGCGCTTCCGGCCAGGAAGAGGGACTAGTCCGCGAGCGTGATCTCGACCAGGGCGGGAGCGTTCGCTTCGGCGTCTTGGTAGGCACCCAGGGCTCCGCGCTCCGTGGCCACCAACCGCAGGAAACCATCGCCGCGGTTTCCGGCCACTTCGGCCAGCTCCAGCGTGGTGCCCAAGCTGCCGCCCGGGAGCACACGCCTGGCACACCAGCGGCCACGGCCCTCGGGGCCTTCCAGCCAAGTCACCAGGAGTGAGCCGTCGGGCATGGGACAGGTGTCCACTCGTCCCAGGGGATGTCCCCCATCTAGCCGCACAGGTTCGGCGAACTGCAGGGAGCCATCGGAATCAACGGGACTTGAAGAGACCAGAACGCGGGACTCTCCCCCACCGGCGCTGAACCAGGCCACGCTCGCGCGCTTGCCCAGGGAGGTCACTGAGGGCCCGTTCACCGGGCAGCCGGGAATGTGCCAGCCATCCTCATGCAAGGACTTCGGCTCACTGAATGAGCCCGCCTTCCGCGGGTCACCGATACACCAGGAGATGTCGCGGATCTCCTCTTCACTCCGGTCGCGCCAGACCACCAGCACGCGCCCGTCGTCCAGTTGGACCGCGTCCGTCTGACAGCATTCACAGACACGCTCGTCCAGGCAGAGCTCCGGCCCCAGCTCCCCGTCCAGGGACAAGGAGCGGGCGAACAGGCTCATGGCCCCCGTGGGGTCCAGGTCACCCTCATCGTCCAAGGTGTAGCGCGCGTCGAGCCACACCCCGAACACCTGCCCCCCATCCAGGGGCGTGAGGGTCACGAAGCCGTGCTCAACGGGGCTCGTATCACTGTGCAACCAAGTGCTGCCGCCCTCCCAACCCAGGCGCACACCATAGGAGTAGGTGCCCGTCCCAAGCATCTGCAGCCAGGCCGCCACACGGCCGTCGGCCCCGACCGCGAGAGTCGGGAAGTCGGCCCAGTTCACAAACCAGCTCTCTCCCGTGGCCAGAGCGTCCGGCTCACTCCATTCGCCATCGGCGAGTACCGAGCGCAGGAGTTGATCCGCGCCCTTGGATTTTTGCGTCCAGATCAGGTGTACGCCCCCCGACCCGTCACTCACGAGGCGCGGCCAGCGACCCTCGTGCCCCGGACCCTCCAGAGCCCGCACCTGCAGGTCGGCTGAAGCCGGCACCTGGAAAGTGATCTCCACAGGAGCGGAGGGATCCTGGCCGGCTTCCAACACCACGCCCGCCACGCCCGCCAAACCCAAGACCGTCCCAAGAATCATACGCATGCCGAATCGCTCTCCGAAGAAATAGCCCATGGGCAGGGTGAACAAAGGAGTCGTGGCAAACAGCAAGGCTGCCACGCCACCGGGTAGATCGCGCAGTGCAAGGTTGTACGGGATCTGGTTCAAGAGCGAGGCACACAGACTGGGAATCAACAGGAGGCGCAACACGGGCAGGCAGTGAAGGCCTGCGGTCAGGTGTACCACCTCCCGGCGGGGGCTCGTCCTGGGCCGGGCGAGTCCCACAAGGGCAGCCAGAACAAGTGCCCCCAGCAGTCCACCGATCACCCGCACCCCACCGCCAGTGATCACATCCACACCCGCGAGGGCATCGTGACCCAGGACCACGGCCCCGGCCCAGATGGTGGCCGAGGTAACGCAGATCGCCACACCGAGCCAAGGCCGACGGCCCGGCTCCGAGTTCGACGAACTGTCGGTGACCACGAGGGCCACGCCCAACAGAACCACAGCCATACTCCAAAGAGTGCGGGGCTGCAGAGACTCACCCAACCAGAACCAGGACAGGAGCACGCTGATGGGCACGCTGAGCAGACCCACCATGGCCGCCGTCTGCACGCCGCACCACCTGAAGGAAGCGAAGAAGAGTACGTCCCCCAAGGCGAAGCCCAGCACGCCACTGATCAGGAGGGCGCGCAGAACCTCATCGGAGGGCAGGCCGCCGCCTCCCAATAGCCACAGGAGACCGAAGCCCACCAGGTTGAAGGCGTTGCGTAGAAAATTGGCCGACGCCGGACCGGGCCCTTGGCCGTGCACCTGGGTCGCCGGACCTGCGCTCCGAAAGGCGCGATCCATCAGCAACGCGGACAGTCCCCAGGTAAGGGCTGCAACCAGAGCCGCACCGATGGCCAGAGCAGACATGTTGAGTCTTACGCATCCCCGCAGCGCCGGGGACGGTTCAGGACCCCTTCAGGCGGGTCCGAGGAGAGACTAGCCCTTCTTTGTGGCGCGCACCTTGGCAGTGTGCTTTCCAGCACCCATGCCCATCTTGCGCACGCGCTTGCGGCCGCGGGTGGGTCCGCCGGCTTTGAACTGGGATTTGGCCATGAATTAGAGGGGTCGCTGGCACAGGGGGGGGATCCCCAGGGGCCATTGGAGGCGAAGGTTGTACCGCCTATCAGCACCCTGGGCAAGGCCTCCGGCCGGGGATCCCCTTGCTTGGGGCCCCCGGAAGCGAATACTGGACCCGTGACCCCCACCGCAAGCACCCACGCCCGAACTCCGGAGCGCCGCATCTTCATCGGCGACATCCAGGGCTGCCGGGACGAGCTCGAGCGACTGCTCGAAAAGCTGAACGTCGACCCGGCCCGCGACGAAGTTCACCCGGTGGGCGACTTGGTCAATCGCGGCCCCGACTCGGCCGGCGTCCTGCGGATCCTGCGCGACCTGGGAGCGGGGGGAGTACTGGGAAACCACGACGTGCACGCCCTGCGTGTTCTGGCGGGAACGCGCCGTCCCGGGAGGCGCGACACTCTAGAGGATCTCTTCAGCGCAGATGACGGCACCGACCTGTTGGAGTGGTTGGCCAACCGACCGTTCGTGCGGGCCTGGCCGGACCTTGTCTGCGTTCACGCCGGGATTCATCCGACCTGGGACGATCCCCTTGCAGCACTGCGAGATCTCGATCCCCTGACATCCCACACACACACCGACTTCGCGACCCGGGTGAGAACCTGCGACCCCGCCGGGAAACGACCGGACGAGGACTGGCCTCCTCCCGGCCCACCCTTCAGGCCCTGGTATTCGTACTGGCAGGAGCGTGAGGGGGAGGCGCGTACTGTGGTCTACGGTCACTGGGCCAGCGCGGGCCTCGTGCGGGAGCCACGCGTGCGCGGCCTCGACACGGGCTGCGTCTGGGGCAAGCGCCTGACGGCCTGGATTGCCGAAGAGGATCGCTGCGTGCACGTGGACGCGGCGCGCGTGTACTCTGCCTCCTCGCTTCCTCCCTCCGATGAAGCGAACTGATCGGTCCGCATGCAGCCCACTCCCTTCATCCCCGAAGATCCCCTCGAACGCTTCGCTCAGATCGAGTCCTTTGCAGTTCCACCGCGCAAGTGGTGGCGGAACGGAATCATCCAGCGCCTCTCGTGCATGGGGCTGGTCACGGCCCGAGGTGAGCCTGAGAAAATCGCGAGCCGATTCGAACACACCGCGGACGAACTGAAGCGTAGCGCGGGCTGGTTCGGAGCCCTCAACAGCTCTGTGCGCTTCGCCGTGGCGGCCACCCTCGTCCGGCGTGAGCAGTCCGCGGGCAGCTTCGCCGTGGAGCTGGACCGGGTGCAACGGATGATGCGCGAAGAGCGCCTGCCGCGTGGCGGCATGCGCGAGGTGGTAGCCATTCTGCTCCTGAGCGGTGCACAACAGGACATGGAAACGCCGCGCTCCAGCGTGGAGCACCTGGGCGGGTTCTTCAGAGCGATGAAGTCGCGCAAGCGCATGCTGACGGGGGTCGACGACTACCCGGCCTGTGTTCTTCTGTGCCGCACGGACGTCGAAGCTGGGGCGGTTCTTGACCGGGTGGATGGTCTCTACGATGGTCTACGCAAGGCGGGGTTCTGGCGCGGAAACGCACTGCAGACCGCCTCGCACTTCCTGTATTTCTGTCCTCTTGAGGACGAACTGGCAGCGGCTCGCTTCGCGGACCTCTTCGGCGAATTCAAGCGGGCGGGCCTGCGCATGAATCAGCGCGACTACGCCCTAGTGGCGACCCTGGCCTTCCTCGACGAGACCCCCGAGCGGATTGTGGAGTGCGTTCTGGAGCACCGCCGGGAGCTGCTGGCCCATACCGGAGCCCGGGGCAAGGAAGAGGGGTTCCGGCTGGCGGTGATGACGGCCTTTCAGGAGCTGGCCGCCCACGGGGAGCAGAGTACCTGGGCCGCAGACACGTCGCGCCTCCTGGGTGTAGTGGATCTGATCGCCGCCCAGCAGGCCGCCGCGGTCATCGCCGCCACTTCCGCAAGCACGGCCGCGGCCGCCAGCAGCTAGATACGGCCCAGAATCAACTCACAGGGAATCGAACCGTTCTGGAGCGCACGGCGCTCGAAATCGGGCAGCTCCAGCCGACGGGCCAGGTCCGGATTACCGCTAAGGAGTGCCAGGGAGAAACCCTCACAGCACTCACGCAGCAGGCGGCCGAAGTCCCGGTAGAGGGGAATCAGCTTCTTCTCTTCACCCATGCGCTCCCCGTAGGGTGGGTTGCAGACGATCCAGCCGTTCCAGCCGGGACGCGGTGCAAACTCAAGAGCCTGGGCCACCTCAATCTCGCAGGTGTGGGCAAGGCCCGCGCTCTCCAGGTTCGCCTGCGCCTCGGCAGCTCGAGCACCGTCGGAATCGAATCCCATGAGGCGCAACTTACGCGGCATTTCTCCAGCACTGGCAGCGGCGGCGTGCACCGCCGCGTAGGCATCGGCGTCATGACCCGGCCAGCCTTCAAATCCAAAGCGCTTGCGGAATACACCCGGCGCCATGTCCCCAGCAATCAGAGCGGCCTCGACGAGCAAGGTACCACTGCCGCAGAAAGGGTCGATAAGGGGCGAGCGACGGTCCCAGCCCGAGGCCAGCACCATTGCCGCCGCCAAGGTCTCGGCGAGGGGCGCGACACCTTGGGCCTGACGCCAACCGCGCTTATGCAGGGACTCCCCCGAGGTATCCAAGGCAAGGGTGGCGCGGTCGCGGTAGAGGTGCAGGTGCAGGCGTAGGTCCGGATCCTCGCGCTGCACGTCGGGGCGTGTGCCGTCTTCGGTGCGCAAGCGGTCCACCACGCCATCTTTCACGCGCTGGGCCACGTAACGCGAGTGATCGAGGTTCGAGTCCTTGCACTGCGCATCCACCCAGAGGGTTCCACTCGGAGAGAGATGCTCGCTCCAATCCACCGCAAGCACGGCTTGATAGAGGGCGTCATCATCAGGAGCATGAAAACGTTCGAGGCGCAGGAGCACACGCACCGCCGTGCGCAGCCAGAGATTGGCTTTCCAGCAATCCTCAAGCGTGCCCTCGAAGCGCACGCCCCCCACCTGCTGTTCAGGTCGGTTCAGGCCCAGGGCGCGGACCTCGGCGTAGAGCAGCGACTCGACGCCCGGGGCGCAGGTGGCAAAGAATATGTGGCGGGTCATGGCGCGCGAATGCTACGCCACACCGTCCGTGAGTGAAGAGCTGGAGGTGAAGATCCTGCGCCACAGGTCGGTTTCGAGCAGCCCGCCGGGGTCGGTCTCCCGTTTCAGGGCCAGGAAAGCCTCGCGCTTGGCCTCCGGGAAGGCGCGCACCATGGCCTCGTGACCCATGAGCGAATCCTTGGCGAAGTAGAACTTGCCCCCCGCATCCAGCACGATCCGTGTCAATCGATCGCAGGCCTGCCAGAGATCCATGCGATTCGTGGGAGTGACTTTGAAGTCCATGGCCATACTCCAGCCGTCGAGGGAGTGGGTCATCCAGAAAGGATCGGGCCGGTGACGCTTGAAGACCCCAAGGAAAGGCACGTGCCCCTGGCGCTGGCACAGGCCCAGGACCTCCAGGAACGTGTCGTGGGCCACTTCCGCCGGCAGGAAGACCTGGTATTGGATCAGCCCGTGGCCGGGCTTGCGCCCGTAGGCGAACTTCCAGTTGGGCACGAAGTCGAGCAGGAAGTTGAAGCCGGCGTGGGACTGTTCATGCCAGCCCTGGTGCCCCTCGACCCTGCCAGCCTGCTGCTTGAGCGCGTTGAGCAGGCGCATGCCCCAGGGGTTGTTGATCAGACGCAGGAAGCGCCACACCTCACCCTTGGGGAAACCCAGAATGGAGCCGGGCAGCTGCTGGTAGGCCACCTGCATGGTCTGCTCCTGCTCGGAATCCTCGCCCTCGGCCAAGTACTCCGCGTCGTGGATCAGTCCCCGACCCATGCCATCCCCGCGCGCGAAGCAGTCCACCCAGCCCACCAGATAATCCGCCCGGCCCTTCTCGGCTTCGAAGTAGGCCATCATCGCAGCCAGGTTGCGCACGGACTCGCCGCGCACACGGACCTTGCCCGAATGGACGCGTTTGGTCTGAAGGCGAAGGCGGGAGAAGCAGCCCAGCATCCCGAGCCCTCCGATGGCGGCGTGGAACAGATCGGCGTTTTGCTCTCGATTGCAGGTGCGTAACTCCCCGGAGGGCAGGACCAGATCAAACTCGAGGACGTTGTCGCCGAAGGTGCCTACGCGGAAGTTGTTCTTGCCGTGGATATTCATGGCCGCCGCGCCGGCCACCGTGGGGAACATGGTTCCCGAGACGACCTTGGGCCAGTAGCCCATGGGCAGGGCGTGCTTCCATAGCTGCTCAATGGTGACCCCCCCCTCCAGATCGGCGATGCCGGTAGCGGCATCAAAGCTCAAGATCTGGTTCATCTGGGTCAGATCCAAGCTGAGACCCTCTGAGTTCATTGACGCATCGCCATAGCTGCAGCCCGTTCCACGCAGACCCAGCTTGCGACCCTTGGCCGTCGCCTCAGAAAAGGCCTCGCGAATGGCCTCCACCGAATGGGGGCGCAGCACGTGGCCGTGGACTCCCGCATTCATGCCCCAGCTCTCTACGTATTCGTAGGAGTGGGAGGCCGATGAGTTATTGGATCGACTGGGGCTCACGGTCAGATGCTCAGCCGCTTGAAGATCATCGAGGGAATGGACTTCACCACCACCGCCACCAGCGCCCAGCGCCAGGGGACGTAGCGCGTGTTCGCGCGGCTCTTCGCCGCCTTGAGAATCTGGCGCGCCGCCTCCTCTGCGGAGATGGCCCCGGCCAGCTCCAGGTGCGCGGTCATGGGCGTCTCGACAAATCCGGGCTTGATGGTGCACACGTGCACGCCCACCTCGGACAGGCGATTGCGAAGAGCCTCAAGGTAATGATCTAGCCCTGCTTTGGAGGCACCGTACACGGGGTTGCCCTTGCGCCCGCGAGCACCAGCGATGGAGCTGATACCCACTAGGGTACCCGAGCGTTGACTGGCGAAGAGCCGAGCCGCCGCGTTGCACCAGGCCACGGCTCCCAGGAGGTTGGTGTCGAGGATGCCGAGGTCTTTGGGGGTGTTGTACTCCTCGCGCCCCACCACGGGCATGATCCCTGCGGCGAAGATCATGAGGTCTAGTCCGCCCAGGGACTCCACCAGCTCCGCGAAGGCGGTGTCCGCAAGATCCGTCTGCGTAACGTCGCAGGTGGCGATGGTGACGGGCCCCACGGGATAGCTGGGTGTGGCGGGAGCCGACCCGGCCACCTCTGCGGCCAGAGCCTCGAGCTTGTCAGAGCTGCGGGCCACGGCGCCCACGGCCCAACCGGCACCGGCCAGCTGGCGCACGAGCTCCATTCCCATACCCGAGCTAGCGCCCACGACGAGCGCCCGGCCGAGAATGGCCCCCCCGGGTCCGGAGTCATCCGTCGAGGAGGGTGCAGAGGGTTCGGACATGGAGAGGCGGTTGGCAGGGAGAAAGGGAGAAGACGGCTGCCGAGAATATCGGCAGGTTTGTGCCCGGGCGCGCCCCAAATGAAGAACCCGCAGGACCCGTGTGCGCACCCTACGAAGTAGAGCCCGGGAGGTTGAGGTTCATTGGCAGATCAGGAGGTACTGGAGTGGGCCAGAGCCAGTCGCTACTCTCGGGTCCACTCTCCCGGCCCTCTTGGCACCGGGGTCCGATCGAAGGGACGGCGCTACTCGACGCGCGGTCCCCTTTTTTCGCCCGAACCCGCTGCCCCCCAGGGCTCTACCCGCCCCTCATGAAGAAGATCCTAGCCCAACTCAACCCGCCCCAGCGGGAGGCCGTGGAGACCACCGAGGGGCCCGTACTGGTCCTCGCCGGAGCCGGATCGGGAAAGACACGGGTCATTACCTGCCGCATCGCCATGCTTCTCGCCAAGCGGGTCCCGGCCAGCCAGATTCTGGCCATGACTTTCACCAACCGGGCCGCCGGAGAGATGCGCGAGCGCGTCCAGCAATTGGTGGGCAAGCGTCGGGGCGAAGACCTGACCGTGGGCACCTTCCACGCCTTCTGCCTGCGAGCCCTGCGGGCCCACAGGGCCGTGCTCGGCTATCCCCAGGGCTTCACCATCTGCGATGCGCGCGACCAGCTCTCCTTGGTGAAGGGCGCCATGCGCGAGCTACACATCGCTGAGACCAGTCTGCGCCCCCCCACCGTGCAGGCCCGCATCTCGCTCGCCAAGAACCGGCTGCTCACTCCCGAGAGCTACCTGGAGAAGGCAGGTGACAACCAGGACGAGCTGGTAGGCCGCACTTGGCAACGCTACCAGGAGCTGCTCAAGCGTTCGCGGCGTCTGGACTTTGACGACTTGTTACTTGAGACCCTGCGCCTGCTCAAGGGCAACAAGAAAGTACGCGAGGAGCTTCGGAAGCGATTCCGTTACGTGCACGTGGACGAGTACCAGGACACCAACGGCCCCCAGTACGAGATCCTGCGCCAGCTGACGGATGGGCATCGCAATCTGTGCGTCGTGGGCGATGATGACCAGTCCATCTACGGCTGGCGCGGAGCGGACATCACCAAGATACTCTCCTTCGAGAAGCACTACCCGGGTGCCAAGGTCGTGCGTCTGGAGACGAACTACCGCTCGACAGAACCAATCCTGGGCATCGCCAATCGGCTGATCGAGCACAACGGAGCGCGCCACCCCAAGACCCTCATCTCGGCCCTGGGCCCTGGCGAGCCACCCCAGGCCGTCAACATGCGCGACGAGGACACAGAGGCCGAGCGCATCGTGACCGAGATCCAGACGCGGATCCAAGACGGTGCCCACTACGACGACTTTGCGATCCTCTTCCGCACCGCCACGCAGGCGCGCCCCTTCGAGGCCGAGCTGCGAGCACAGGACGTGCCCTACAAGCTCATCGGAGGCATGAGCTTCTTCGATCGCAAAGAGGTGCGCGACATGCTCGCCTACCTCTGCCTTGTAGTGAACCCCAAGGACGAGACCGCCCTACTACGAGTCATCAACTGCCCACCGCGTGGGGTGGGCAAGACAACCATTGATAGGGGTTTGGAATTCGCCACCACCAAAGGCATCACCCTGGCCGAGGCCTTTGAGCGCGCCGGCGAGATCGAACGCATCAACATGAAGGCCGTGGAGAAGGTCAACGGCCTGCTCAAGCGCCTGCGCTCCCTGAAGGGCCGCTTCAAGGGCGGCAAGCAGCTGGTGCCGCTCGTCCAACGCCTCGTCGAAGAGGTGGCGTATCGCGACGAGGTGGTGCGCGTGTACCGCGACGAGGCCGAGGTGGAGCGACGCTGGACGGGGGTCACCGAGGTTCTGAACTTCGCTGAGAATTACGTACGCCGGAACAAGAAGCCTGGACTTCTCGGATTCCTCAACGAGCTCAGCCTGAGCGCTGACGATCGCAAGGAAGACGAGAAAGACCGCCGACTTGAAGTGACGCTCTCCACGCTGCATGCCTCCAAAGGATTGGAGTATGACCGTGTTTTCCTGGTGGGCATGGAGGAGGGAATCCTGCCCCACGCCCGCTCCGTGGAAGAGGACAACGTCGAAGAAGAGCGGCGCCTGGCCTACGTGGGAGTGACCCGCGCCCGCCAGGGATTGACCCTCTCCTGGTGTCGGGAGCGCGCGCGCGCAGGCCACCGCGCCCAGTGCCACCCTTCGCGTTTCCTGTTGGAGATCCAGGCCAAGGAACCACCTTCCGATTGGGTGCCCGCTGGCGCCAAGCCCAAGGCGCGGGGCAAAAAGAAGCGCCGGAGAAAGAGCGTCAAGAAATAAGGGGGAGATCAGATCCTGAGTGTTCAAACCTCGCCAGCGACCAAGATCCAGGTGTATCATGGAGCAGCGGGCAAACGACGCCCATGCTGGGAGTCCATGCAAGCTACGTTCACACATCTCCTCACTGGAATCCTTCTCCTCGCAGGTTGCGGCGCGGGAACAGAATCCGAGAAGGGCAAGAAGACGCCAAGCCGCGTGATCCTGGTCGTCCTGGACACTCTGCGCGCGGACCACCTGACGACCTACGGGTGCGAGCGCCTCACAGCTCCCTTCTTGAGCAGCTTCGCGTCCAGATCGGCGATCTTCGACGACGCCTGGGCGCCTAGCTCCTGGACAGGCCCCTCCATGGCATCCTTGTTCACCGGGGTCTATCCCAGACAACACGGGGTTGCTGCTGGATACGGGGTCACACGCCAAAGCAAGACCAGTAACGGCAAAGACAACTTCGCGATCAATCGGATCCCAAGCACACTGCATACTCTTCCCCAGATCCTGCACGATGAGGGCCTCCAGACCTACGGGATCGCCGACAACCCAAACATCTGCGCAGCAGAGGGTTTTGATGCGGGCTTCGATCAGTTCATCACCATGTACTACCAGAACGCCACGGCCGTCAATAAGCGGCTCAGGCAGTTCCTTCAGCACATGCAGGAAGACAGCCGACCCGCATTTGTCTATTTGCATTACATCGACCCGCACGAACCGTACTTCGAGCGGGAAACCCACATCGTCGAAGATCCGCAGGGCACAAGACAGGGCAGGGAGACCAAGGCCCTCTTCGACCAGAGCCGTTCGGCTCGCAAGGCGGCTCTTCGCCACTTACGGGCAAAGAAGAAAATGCCAGCATCAGAGCGCGTCCAGGAATTGCTGGCCAATACCATTGCGCGCTACGACAGCGAGATCCACTTCGTGGATGCTCAGATATCAGCGGCGCTCGAAATGCTCAATGTCGGCGAAGATGATCTGGTCATCATTACGGCTGATCACGGTGAGGAGTTCCTCGAGCACGGTCAACTCGGCCATACAATCAGTCTGTATCCCGAGCTACTGCGTATTCCCCTGTTTATTTCCTGGCCCAATGGTGGTGTCCAGGTCGCCCGCGTTCAGGGGCCTGCGAGCCTGGTTGACTTGGTACCCACGATTCTGGACGCCCTGCAGATCGAGTTTCCGCCATGGTTGAGCGGCGTGAGCCTTCTACCCGCCACACGAGGCGAACCACTCAAGCCGCGCCCCCTACTCTTCTCGAGAATCAAAGAGCACGGCAAGACCGAGACGGAGAAGATCGATGGCCTCCTAGAGGATAAATGGCTCTATCTGGAGCGCCACCCCCAGGGGGATCGCCTGCTCTTCAACCTCACGGTTGACCCCTGGGCTCAGAAGAATCTGGCCCACGAACAACCGAAGCGGACCACGGCCATGGGCTTGCGGCTACAAGCGGAGTCGGACGCCCTGCCCCAATGGGAGCGGGAGTTCACCCTCCGCACAACCCTGGATGCGGATCGGATCGAAAGTCTCAACGCGTTGGGCTACGCTACCTCGGGAGAGTAAGGTCCAACCCCATCCCTTGTCCGAACAAGCAGATGTATAGATAGGCGCCACTCATTCCCCCCAGGGACGAGCAGCGCCCACCACCCGTAGGTGGTCATCGACAGGAGAACCTGCCGACTGGTCCTCTCTATGGGACGCCCGGAGTCGAACCCCAAGCCTGAATCCCCATGGGAATCGACCCCCGGGCGAATCTTCTCCCAACGGGACCCTCAGCTGCTCTTGAGCACCAGCAGCAACGACTCCTGGCCGCCCTCGTACATCTTGATCTGCTTGGCGGGGCTGCTCGTGTCCCCCTCGGCGTGGACGGAGTAGGTGCCCGGACCCACCCCCTTGTAGGAGAAGCTCCCATCCGTACCACTGCGGACGTTGCCGAAGTTGGAGAGGTTGTGACCGGCCTCGTCGATAACCTGGATGCGCGCGCCGCTGACCGGCCCCCCCTGAGAGTCCTGCACTGTTCCCGTGATCTCCCCGGCCGCAGGTAGGGGTAGGTCGATGCGCTGTACCTGATCCGCGAACTCGACCTTCACGTCGATCAGCACGCGTCCCAGCTTTGCACTCTGCTGCGCCGGCCTGAAGCCCCAGCCATCGGTGCCCCCGGCGCGCAGGAGATAGTTGCCTGGCGCAAGGTCCTTGAATGAGTACTCCCCATCGGAGTTGGTCGTGGACGAGCGACCCGCGAAGGGGCTGGGTCGGCCCCGGCCTTCGCCCGGTCCCGCGCTTGGCGTCGTACCCCCGCTCAGGGTCACGCGCAGCCCTTCCTCCGGACGGCCCCCCAGACCGGTCACCCGGCCCTCGATGCGGCCTTCGGGCAGGCTGAAGTTGATAACAACGTTGTCGCCCCCGGGTACCGACTCCATGAAGGCCACCAGCTCACGCTGGTTGGAACCCACCTGGAAGCGCCAATCCCCGGGATGATCCAGTACCAATTCGTAGTGCCCCTGATCGTCAGCCCTAACCGCGGAAGTCAGGTCGTCGTCCCCACGCTCCGGGGCGGCCACGACGAGTGCTGAAGCGAGAGGCTCGTCGCCGCGAGTCACCGTGCCACTCACCCTCACCGCCGTGGGCGAGGGCGCGCCCAAGACCACGAAGGCCTCCTCGCCCTCGCGCACCTCCACGTCGGCCTTCTTGCTGTTGGCCATGCGCATGACCCAGTCGCCGCGGCCGCGTCCTCCGCGGCTTCCGGTCGGAGCGAGGCTCACCGTGTACTTACCCGCATCCAAGCCGTCGAAGCGCACGCTGCCGGCACTGTTCGTCTCTAGGCGGCGAGTGGTGGGTCCCGAAAGACTGATGCGCCGGCCCGCACGCTCTTCCATGTCCCTGTGAAGCTCGGCCACAATCACCGCTCCGGGTCTAAGAGCCAGAACGATCCCCTCGCGCTTGGCTGCCGACGTGATCTGGAATTTCTGGGTTTCGCTGCCCGAGTAGCCCTCCCCCGTGGCCGAGATCTCCACCCATCCAGGTTCAAGGTTGCCAGCTATGAACTTGCCCTCACCATCGGCATCTACTCCTATGGACTTGTTCTCGCCGTGTTTGGCCATGATCCTCGCACCCGCCGCACCCGACCCATCGGGCGCTCGGACGATACCCGTCACCACTCCCGTACGCGCCAAGACGAAGCGCAACTCATCGGCGCCTGGAATGCTCACCTTCTGACGGTCGGAGTCCCCGTACCCTGTCGCGGTCACTCGAACCTCCCAACGGCCAACCTGCACACCCTGGAGAGCGAACTCGCCGTCCTCGACCTTGAATTTCTCGCGCACCGGTTTCATGGAGCCCGCGCTCATGAAGCCATCGGCCTCGGGGGTCGCCGTAACCCGGAAGGCCTTGACCGGCTCCCCAGCGTCGTCCACCACCTTGCCAGAGACCACGTTGCCGGAGGTGAGGGTGAGGGCGAGTTGATGGCTACCGGGAGCCACGTCCTCCACCCGCGCCATCCAGCGCGGAATGCGACGCGCCTTGAGCTTCGACAGCTTGCTGCCCGAAGCGGGGCGGTCATCGGGGTGCAGGGAGCTCGCGGTCACCTCACAGGTTCCATCGCCAAGGGCGGGGAATTTGAAGCTCCCATCGGGGCCCGCCTGGATCTCGCCCATGATGCGGCCCACTTCCATGCCCATCATCTCGCTCTTCTGGGCTAGGCGCACGTCGGCACCTACGGCGGGTGACCCGTCGGGCCAGAGAATGACCCCGCCCACACTGCGCCCAGCGTCGAGGCGCACGTCCACGGCCAACCGCCGCTCCCCGTCGCGCAAGTTACCGAGCTCCTTGGTCGCCTCAAGGAAGCCGTCGGCCTCTACGACAAGCATGCGCTCGCCGGGCGGCACACCGGTCAACTCAAAACGACCGGCGTGGGTCAGCCTCTCAAATTCCGGGTTGGCCTTGAGGAAGGGAATGCGCTGACCCGCTTGCTCGGCGCTGATGTGATAGACCCGGGCGCCTTCAAGGAGCGCGCCATTGGAGTCGCTCACGGTGCCCGCCACGGTGGCGCCCAGGGCTAGAGCTACGTCCACGTTCAAGGTGTCGCCCGCCTCTACGCTGATGCCGCGCACCTCACCGTCGGCGTAGAGTTCCGAGTGGGCCAGCACCCTGTGGGCCACGCCACTGGCGAGCCCCCCGATCTCGAACTCCCCTTCCGCCCGACTCCATCCGTTGAGCTTTTTCTGCGTCGGGAAACTGCCGCGCACGGCTTCCACGCTGACACCATCGAGGACGCCGTCCCCAAACGCCACAATCCGTGGGGGCAGAACCTTGACGAGCAGGCGCCCGCCCAGCTTGGGCTTCAGGACCACCTCCTCTTTCAGGTCTTCGAGGTGCACCCAGAGGGGCTCGTCCATGTAGCAATACCGCCCGCGAACCCACAACCGGCCCTTGCTGTGCGTGCGGCCTGAGAATGCCACCCGGAAAGACCCGTCGGCCTGGGCGATGACGGTGTGCGTGTCGCGCGAGTCCTGGTGCTCAGAAAAGCGCGACCCCTGAGCCGTCACCCAGAGCGTTTCGTCTGAGGGAGTGCCCTCAGGCCGCTCCACGCGTCCGACCGCCCAGGTGGAGTTCTTGGGAGCGCGCCACCAGCCCGCTCGTCCGGCACTGACCCCTCCCACCTCAAGGGCCGCCTGGGGCGCGGCCTGGTCGCGATCGGCCGCGGGTTTGGCCTCCTCCGCTTGGACGGCCACCAGGGTCCCCTCGGGACCCTGCACGCCCGCCTGCCCACCGCCACCACCATCGACCATCACCACCCGGTCGCGCCCCTCAGGCGCGCGGGTGGTCGTGACATACCAGATCCCCATCACCGCAACGAGGAGGGTTGCGAGGGGAAATTCGAGGGTGCGTTTCTTCACGCGGAGAGAACCGGAAGCAGGGGCTGTGGCAGACTGGGGCCGATTGGCAGACAATACGCAATCGGCCTACCCAACCCTATCCTACGGGCTTGAAAGCCATGCTTCTCTGGTTTCTCGCCGCAGGAGCCAGAGCCTTGCAAACAGCAGGGTCCCCCTGCTATTCCCCCCCCACGTAACCGAACTCTTTCAAGGACTCCAACACCTCAGGGGCCAGATCCAAAGTCTGCCCCTTATGCAGGGCCCCCAGCGCCAGTTGGACACGATCCAGACTGCGTCTCAATTCGGTCACCTTGTCCGGCATCTCCTGCGCCAAATCTCGCCCCTGAAGTGGATCGGATTCCAAATCGTAGAGCTCCTGCCGTCCCCCCGTACCCACAATCAACGCATACCGCCCCTTGCGCCAAGAGGTCAGAGGTTCGCCCCACATGTTGCCGTGGGCCAAGATCGGACGCGGCTCCGAATCCGAGGCACCCGTCGCGCTTCTTAGCAGACTCTGCCCCAAGAACTGCTCTGGGGGCGCGATGTCCGCCAACTCGCAAAGCGTGGGTGCCAGGTCCACGTGGGCGACGCTCATGGTGTTCACGCCCGGGATGATGCGCCCGGGGTAACGCAGGATGAGGGGGACGTGGATCAGCTCCCGGTAGAGAGTGTGGCCATGCTCGTACCCGCCGTGGTCCAGGAACTCCTCACCGTGGTCGGCCGTCACCAGAACGACGGTGCTCTCGTCCAAGCCGCGGGCACTGAGCCCGTCGAGCAGGCGTCCGATCTGGGCATCCATGTATGCCACCTCCCCGTTGTAGAGGCGCTCGGCGCGGCGGATCACGCCATCGGGAACGTTAAGCCGCCCAGCTCTCAGGTCCATCATCTGTTGGCGCGTGCCGAAAACGAAGGACTCGTCCACGCCGGAGGCAAAGCGCTCGCGGAAGGGATCGGGCGGCGCATAGACCGCGTGGGGATCGAAGTAGTGCACGAACAGGAAGAAAGGGCGCTCGTCGCGCTTATCGAGCCAGTCCAGAGCGGCCTGGGTCGTGGCCCCCGCCACGCGCATCTCGAGGTTGCTCGTGGGTGCGACGATATCGGTGGTCTCGAAGTCCCGGGTTGTTCCGAACGCCTCGCCCAAGAAGGCCACGTTGGCGATGGCGTGGGTGCGCCAGCCGCGTCCTTTGAACACGGCGGGCAGGGTAGTGACCCCCGGGTCCATCAGCTTGAAGCCGCCCAGGCTGCCGCCCGCGCCGTGCTCGGCCGGGTGCAAAGAGGTGAGCATCGAGGCAATGGACGGCAGGGTCCACGGCGCGTGGGAGGAGGCGTCGGAGAAGCGCAACCCCTCGGCCGCGAGCTGATCCAGGTAGGGCGTCAGTCCGGCATCGGAGCCGTAGCAGCCGAGGCGGTCGGCTCGCAGGGTGTCCGTGACGATGAAGAGCACGTTCGGTGCAGCCGCCGTGCTCCCCCCACAGGCGCTCAACAAGAGCGCGCCGACCAAGGAAAATTGCAGGGTAGTTCGCATGGATCAGCGCGGCGTCCGCAGGCGTTGGAGCAGGTCTTCAAGGGGCGCGACGTTGAGGCCCGCCTGGCGAGCCTCGGGCAAGGCCTGCCCCAGGATTCGCTCGGCTTCCTGAAGCAGTCGCTGGGCGGGACGCTCCAACTGTATCGCGCGCTCCAGACAGCGGGCGGCCTTCTGCATGCGGCCCCCATTGAGGTGCAAGAGGCCTTGGTTGAATAGAGCGGGTGCGAACATGGGTGAAGCGGCTTCCGCCTCCTCAAAACGCGACAGGGCGCCGTCCAGGTCCCCGGCTTCCCTCTGCAGGGTCGCCACGTTGAACAAGGCCAGATGGTGCGTGGGATTGTTACGCAGCACACGCTCGTAGAGTTGGCGCGCCTTGGCCTTGTGCCCCTGACTGTGTTCCAGCAGGGCCAGCTCATAGAGCGCGCGCAAGCTGGACGGGTTTATCTCCAGGGCCAACTCCAGCTCCACACGCGCGGCTTCAGGATGCCCCGCCAGGGACTGGGCGATGGCCCGCTCCACGTGCCACTTCTCTCCAGTCTGAGAAACTTGAGGGGCACCCCAGGTACAGAGCACCACCAGCGCACAGGCCCCGCCCAAAGCCATCAGCCCACGGGAACGTTGTAGCCGGAGCATGGGCACCGAGAGGGAGGCCAACAGGGCCAACCAAGGCAGGGCAGGAACCCGGTAGCGGGCAGCCGCGAAGAACGGCAGGAGCGAGACGACATAGGCAGCGAACAGACTCAGGGCCAGCGCAGCCAGCTCATGCCGCCGACGAGCCTCCTCCTCGCGAGCCCCATCCAGACCCGCCCCTCGTCGCCCTAGACCGTGAAGGAGACACCCCAAGCTCGCCAGCCCCAGCATCCAGGGGAAGGGCGTGGGCAGATAGCGCAGGACAGGAGAGGCGCGCCGCTCCAGGGCGACCTCCTTGTTGTGCCCCACTTCCATGGGCCCCAAGGTCCAGCGCAGCTTACGCCAGGTGAGGGCGACAAATTCGGCCGGGTGATCCCAGATCCACCCCCAAGCCTGATCGGCAAACCAGTCGGACACGTCCCCATGGGAAGCCCCGGGTCCCAGGCGCGTCTCCAAACGCGCCATGAGCGAGGGGTAGTCGTAGCAGGTCTTGAAGGTGGCGATGCCCGCGGGGTCTTCGCGGATCAGGCCATCCGCACCTGCGTGGTTCCCCAGGTACAGGTTGATCCCGAAGTTAGTGGTCACCGGCACCCATTGGCCGCTGGCCGCCCGGTTACGGAGAGTAGCCGGTAGCACGGTGAGCAGGACGCCGGCACACAGCCAGAGGGCATCTCTCCCCCACGCGCGCGCGCTGCGCTTTCCAACCCACGCCAACCACAGGCAGGCGGCCGGCAGGTACAGCAAGGCATTGGGCCGGGTGAGCACGGCCAGACCCAGCGCGAGGGCGGCGCCAACCAGCCAACTTCGCTTGCGCGCCTCGTGGTAGCGCAGGAGACAGAAGGCAAAGGCGAGCTCCAGCGCGATCAGAAGAGCCGGCGCATGCAATTCACCCTCAAAATAGATGGGCGCCCAATGGCAGCCCAAGAGCAGCGCCGCCACCAAAGCCGCTCCCGGACCGAGCGCACGGCACACCAATGAGAACAGGAGCCAGACCGAGAGGCAGCCCAGGATCATCTGCACCGCCACGGCGGCCAGGTGACTTCCGCCGCTCATCCGGTAGATGCCCGCGAGAAGGTAGGGAAATCCCGGGGGCCGCAGGTAGGGCGAGGAGTCGAAGTGTGGGTCGGCGTAGTGCGTAGGCCGCCAGTCGCTCGCACCCTCGGAGCCAAAGGCCAGGCTGCGGGCCCAGTCGTCGTGGAAGCCGGCGTCCACCGTCGGCTGGCGCAGATCCATGGACGCATCGCGTTCGAAGAAATACGACACGCGCAGTAGTGCGGCCACGAGCAGCACCAGGGCCAGGAAAGCCCTGGGTGTTCCTCCCCGGCGTTCCTTCTTCGGCGAGCTCTCCACGCGAGCGGTGCTCACTCGGCCTCCCCCTCTCCCGTGGGAGGCGGGGGTAGGGTCAGCTTCAGCTCCGCCGCCACGAGAATCCCATCACCGTCGTGGGCGGGAACAAACTCCGGAGGCCGGGCAGCCAACAGGTCGGCACCCGCGGAGGGCAGGCCCGAGCGGCGATCCACGAGACGCAGGTGCACTTCGAGGCCCTCGGCCTCCTCAAGCGACTCGCCGTCCGGTTCCGACTCCGGCTCTTCCTCACCTCCCCCCCCTATCCAGATCTCAACGGGCAGCCCCTCCTGCGGAATGTCCATGATGGTGAAGCGCTTGCGCACACCGAGGGAGTGTCCTGAGACCACGAGGCTCACGGGACCGGGAGCCTCCAACACCCGCAGGCTCGTGCGACCCCGGGATGCACCCGAATACAGGGTGCCACTCACGCGCCAGCCCCGGTCCTCGCCCTGCCCCACCCACGCACCCGGATCAAGCTCCAGATGGGGTGGCGTCAAACCCAGGTGCGCAGCGGGTGAGGTGAAGAGGCGGCCACCGGACCAGCCGGGGGGGGGCGCTAGGTCCTCGGCCTCGGGCGGCTCGTACTCCGTGAAGGTCCAGCCACCCGCGTAGGCATCCGGCAAGGGGGGACCGAAGGTCCGGGCCTGCCACTGGGCCTCGCCCGTCGTGGGCAGGTCCTGGGCGTAGACCAGATTGAGTTTGGCCGGACGCCCTGCGCTCTGTGCCGGAGCCAGCAGCGTCCCCACCGACGAGGCGCAGAGCACCAGGGCTCCAAGACCCACCAGGCTGCGTCGCATCCAGGTCGGGATCCCGATCATGAGCGGCATGAAACAGGTACCGAGCAGCAGGATGGGCAAGGCCAGGGCCAGCTCGACCCCGGGTCCCGCCGCGGCCACCAGGCCACGGTGAGCGGGGATCCACAAGAGAGCCGCGACGGGGAGAACACCCGTCATTCCCCGAGCCAGCCGACTTTGAAGGTAGACGTCCCAAGGGGTCATGTAGAGGGTGACCGTGAGGATCAAGGCCACCGGCGTGAACAGAAAGCTGATCCCGGGCAGGAACAGTGCCGTCGCCAGAGCCCCCAGGCCCCAGCCCAGCGCAGCGCCCAGGACCGCCCCCACCCGCCCAACCCTGTGCCCCCAGCGGACCACCACACCCCACCAAAGGCAGAGGGCCAGGCCCACCTGGATCCCCAGCAGCCACAGAGGCTGAGCCAACCAGGGTTGTGAAGTACCGGCCAGCCCGCGTAGGCCGGTCGACCAGAGCAGCGAGACCACTGACCCGATCAGCACACAGAGGCCGGCCACGGACAGTCCTCCGGCCACCTCGCCCCAACTGACCCGACCCCGGGCCACACACCCCTGCGCCGCCCACACCAGGGCCAGCAGACACAAGAGCGAAACCAGCCGCGCCGTACCCTCGCCATAGAGGAGCATCCAGCCACCGGGCAAGGACCCGTGGACCACATCCCCCACCCCGTCACCCGAGGGCGGGGGAACCTGATTCAGCCAACGCTCCATCAACTGCGCCGCCTGCTCGCCCTCGTGCTGCAAGCTCGCCAGAGACAGATGAGCGAAATCGTCGAGGGGCGTGTGATACACGTGCAGGTCCTCGATGAAGGCGAAGTTGAAGCCCGCCAGACCCGCATTACGAAAAAACGAGAAGTCCGTGTCGTTGGGCAGCCGCTTGTAGATCTCGGCGGTCAGCGACGCCGCCGAAGGGTGCGAAACGCAATCGGCATACATGCGCATCAGGTCCGCATTACCGCGACCCGTCTCGAACATGTAGGCCACACCCGACCCACCTCGGGCCTCGAAGTTCAGGACCAGGCCCACATCCTCGCACAGGGGATGGTCAAGGAACCCCGCAGCGCCCACGAGGCCCTGCTCTTCCGCATCCGTAAAGAGGAAGACCACCGGCTGGCGCGATCTGCGGCTCTCGATCTGAATCCGCGCGAGCTCCAGTAGTACGCCCACTCCGGAGAGGTCGTCGGAAACTCCAGGTCCCGCCCAGACGGAGTCGTAGTGAGCCACGCACAACAGGACAGGCCCGGCTTCGCGGCCATTGCGCCGGGCGAAGACGTTGTGAATGGTGCCGGCGGTGCCCCCGCTCCCCACGGCAAATTGACTCTGCTCCTCGGGTTGGTATCCGAGCAGGCGAAGATGATCCGCAATGCGTATGCGCATCCGCCCGGCCTCGGGGCTGCCTGCGGGGTGGGTGCCCATACCCTGCAGCAGCCCGGCCATGGCGTCGCCAGCCCGTTGGGCTGAGAACTGATTGCCCGAAACCGTCGCGGGCAGAGGTGCAGGCGGATCCATGGCGAAGAAACCGAGGAGGCTCGCGAGCAACCATGCCCCGAGGCCCAGTAGGCAACGCCACCCGTGGGCGCGAGGGCCAGCGGGGGGGGCTTGAAGTGTGCGTGGATCAACCATGGGTGTCGTCGGACGGCGCCCAGACGATGCCCGGGACAGCGCCGATAGTGGGCACCCGGGTTCGGGGATGCAATTGCCCTCTGCAACCTACGGGCGCAGAGTGACTTCGTGAGCCAACACGGCGGGCAAGTCCGCCGTACTGCGAGTTCTCCCGCTGGAGTCGGCTCAGATCTAACGCTAGGTTGGATCCGGCCCCAGGCACCTCTCCCCCTCGACTTGATCCCAGAACCATGCCCCCTATCACGCTGCCCCCCTGCCGCCTCGCAGCTCCTCGAACTCTTCTGGCAATCGGATTGGGACTTGTGGTTCTGGCCTGTGGCCCCGAGCCCAAGCCCCCGGAATCCGCTTCCCACGCGAGCGCCGAGGACACTCTTGCCCGCGACCGCGTAGCCGCCATGGTGGCGGCCACACGCTACGACCAGGCCCGCTCTGTCCTTGCGCCGTTGGTGGCGCGCGAGAAGGCGCAGGCGGAGGATCTCCTGCGCGCGACAGTGATCGAGCTCAAGGACGGCAACCTAGAGGCGGCGCGGGGGTTCTTGAAGCGCGCGGCACAAGAACAAGAGAGCGCGATTGTGCACTTTCTACGGGGACGCATGGCGCAGCTCGAGGGCAAGAAGGAGGCCGCCGACCACTACCGCAAGGCCTTGACCCTTGCCCCAGGTGACCTGGCATCCCAGTACGCGCTTGCCCAGGTCCTGGAACAACAAGACCAGTACGAAGAAGCCATCGAACTGTGCGAACAACTCAAGGGCGCAGGAATCGAAGACGGCGGCCCTTGGTACGTCTCCTCCATCTACCTCCTGTTCCGCATCCACAACTGGCTCAATGAGGACGAAGAGGCCCTGCGCAAGTACACCGACCTGTGGGCCGCACTGCAGCAACGGGGCCTGCGAGCGGTCAAGGAATCGGAGATCAACGAGGGGACCCTGGCACGCATCCTGCCCCCGCCCGCCATCGGCAATCAGCCCGAGGCACAGATATTCACCCCCGTCTATGAATCGGCTGAGGTCATCGCGCCGGAACTGGGCGGCGGTAGCGAACTGCTAGCCGACGATCTGAATGGCGATCGGCGGACAGACCTCATCAGCGCTGGAACTGCGGGCATACGGGTTGCGCTGCAAGGCAGCGACGGCTCCTTCCACACAACCTCCATCTGGAATGAAGCCGCCCAGACTCTGCGCACTATCGACCTACATAAGGACGGGACACTTGATCTGGTGTTCATGGGCACCGAAGGCCTCGTGGTACTTGAGGCCAGTGGCGAAGGCGCGCAGGTGAGTTGGTCACCGTCTCCGTTGGTCATGCCCGCAGTGGGTGTGAAGGTGCGCGACATACAGCCCGTCGATGCGGATCACGATGGCGATCTGGACCTCTTGGTAGTGGGCGCGAACGGCATCCGGTGGTTGCGCAACGATGGCGCAGGGCGAACTCCAGAAGACAAGGACGGGGCGGAACCCCTCCCCAGGGGGACCTTCACTGACGTGAGCGCTGAGATCGGCCTGCCAAGTGCCGGCGACTGGCGCTGGTGTGCCATCGAGGACATCGATGGAGATCAGGACGTCGACCTCTTGTGCGGTGGGCCGGGGTTGCTATGGATGGGCTCCTCGCTCCGCGGAGGTAACTTCGAAGATGTGAGCGACGAGACGTTCGGCGGAGCGGACCTCGCGAGCCAACCGCTCTTCGCCGACGTGGATGGAGACGCGCGCATGGATGCTCTGTGCCCCTCACCCACTGACGACCCGGCCGCGGGCCGCCTGTACCTCCAGCAGCCTGACGGAGCCATGGAGCCGAGCGTGCGCTCGATTCCCAATGGTGCCCATCTGGTCGAGGTCGACCTGGACCTGAACGGCACCGTGGACGTGCTCTGGCCTGGCACGGACTGTGCCCTCGCCGGACTCTTGGACGTCGGCCTCCCCAGTGAACGGGCCGTCCGGATCGGAGCGGGCCCCGCCTCGGAGAAAGCTCTCGGTCCACTGGTCGTCGCGGATCTTGAATCCGGCTACGGAGATGCCTTGGCCTGGGAGATCCTGCAGCTACAGGCTGACGGAGTTCACGTTCAGCGCAGCACCGGCCCCATGGGCAAGGCCATCCGGATCCGCTTCAAGGGCAAGAAAGACAACTCCCAGGGCATCGGCGCCGTAGTGGAGTTACGCGCCGGAAGCCTCTACCGCCGGCACTTCTGGCGTGGAACAACCACGCTCTATGGATTGGGAGCGCGCGAGTTCGTCGAGGTTCTGCGGGTCACCTGGCCGAACGGTGTCGTCTCCAGCGATCTGGACGTGGAAGCCGGCAACCAGATCCTGGAGGGCGCCAGCGGCCTGGGCATTCAGACTGAGGGCCTGGTGGGTTCCTGCCCATTCCTCTACACCTGGAACGGCGACACCTTTGAATTTGTCTCCGACGTATTGGGCATCACCCCCCTCGGCTTGCCCATGGCACCGGGCATGTTGGTGCCCCCCGATCACGACGAGTACGTGCTTGTCCGTGGAGAGCAACTTGTGGCACGGGAGGGCAAACTCCAACTGCAATTCACTGAGGAGCTGCGCGAAGTCACCTACCTGGACCACGTGCGCCTAGACGTGGTGGATCACCCTGCGGGCACGGAGGTGCAGCCAAACGAGCGCTTCACTTTCCCACCTTTCCCCGAGGCGCACACGCACGTGATGGAGACAATGCACAGTCCGCAGCGCGTCACGGGCAGCGATGGTGAAGATTGGACCGCCGCTCTGAAAGAGATCGACAACGATCACGCTGCGCCCTTCAAGCGTCTGGCAGATGGACAGTTCTACGGACTGTCTGATCCCCACTGGCTTGAATTGGAGTTCGACCCACAGGCCTTGGCCCAGGCGGCAGCCGACGCGCCTTTGAGGTTGGTGTGCACCGGGTGGTTCCTGTGGACGGACGCCAGTGTGAACATGGCCAGCGCACGCACGCCGGGCGTGGAGTTCGTGCCGCCCATGATTCTGGTTCCCGATGGAGATGGCTGGTCGCCGACCGGGCCGCCCGTGGGCTTTCCCGCCGGCAAGACCAAGACCATGGTTCTGGACGTGAGCTCTATCGTGAGACGCGACGACCCCAGATTGCGTATCTCTTCCACCTTGTGCCTGTACTGGGATTCCATCCGGCTGGCGGTTGGTGATGACGCCGCACAAGTAACCACGGCCCTCCCGGTCCACGCCTCACACCTCTGGGCCCGAGGCTTTAGCGCCCCCCTGCCCTCCGAGTCGGACACATCCCCGGAGATGTTTGATTGGGACACCCGCGCGGATCAGCCGCGCTGGAACCAACACCCCGGTGCTTATACCCGCTACGGGGACGTACTGGAGCTGCTCACGGGTGTGGACGATCAGTTCGTCATCATGGGTGCTGGGGACGCGCTCGAGTTGAGCTTTGATGCCAGCGATCTGCCGCCCCTGCCCGAGGGTTGGACCCGGGACTACCTGGTCTACCTTGACGGCTGGGCAAAAGACCGTGACCCCAACACACTCTTCGCCCTAGAAGTCGAACCCCTGCCCCACCACGCCATGGGGATCTACCCACCGCCCCCGGGCATGGAATATCCCGACGATGCGGAACACCGTGCCTGGAGGCAGAAGTGGAACACGCGCAAGGCCTACCCACACGTCATCCCCCTCTCACCGCGCCGTGAGAGGGAGTGGTCCGAGTAGTCCTCCAAACCCAAACGTGCACTCCCCCCTTCCAGAGCGCTAGACTTCGTCCATGACTGCTCACGAGACCCAGCGCGGTTCGAATCGGCGCCTCTGCGACGTCCTCGAGGCAATGCCTGAGCTGGAACCAAGCTCTTGCCTTCAGCTGGCAGCTCTCTCGATTCACACGACGGGTGAGCTCCTGTTCTACTGCGCGACAAGCTCGGGGCGTGCACGCATCGCCACTGCCGCCGATCTGCGGGTTGAGCAGGTAGAGGACTGTCGCATCTCCGCCGAGCTACTGCTCGTACCTGAAATGGATGCGTACTGGGTGCCCCTGCTACGCGCCGCTGGCATCGACAGCCTGAGGGACCTGGCCTGCCGTCACCCCACCACGCTGACGGAGCTACTTTCAAGACTGCATCGTCAGCCGAACATCGGAAAGCCGTCGATAGCCGAACATGACGAGGCCGGCTCAGGAACCTTGGGCTTTTTCGACGTCGCATCTTGGGTGGCCTGGGCCGCTGCGGCCCTGACCGACGACGAACAAACGTGAGATCCGGGTGGTTCGTACTCGGCGGGTGGTTTCTTGCCATCGCCTCCTGTGTGGCCCCGAAACCACCGGAGTTGCGAGTACTCACCTACAACATCCATCACGGTCGGGGCGCCGACGGGCAGGTTGACCTGCAGCGCATCGCGGAGGTCATTCTCTCCACTCGCCCGGACCTGGTCGCCCTGCAGGAGGTCGACCGCCGGACGAGGCGCTCTAACAACGCCGACCAGGCACAGATGCTCGCCCTACTGACCGGCATGGAAGCTCACTTCGGACGCGCCATCGATTTTGATGGAGGCGAATACGGGGAGGCCGTGCTGTCGGGGCTGAAGGGAGGAGCCCCCCGCACCCACCCACTGCCGGCTTCTCCCGGGCACGAGGAGCGCGCTGCCCTGGCGGTGCCGGTGTGGCTTCCGAGTGGCGAAGAGGTGTTGTTCGTCGGCACGCACCTCGACCACACGAAGGACCCGGCAGACCGACTGGCCCAAGCCATCGCCCTCCGGGCGTCGTTCTCCGATCAGATTGCCATTGTCCTCGTGGGTGATCTGAACGCCGAGGTCGGCTCCCCGCCAATCGAACGACTGCTCAAGGTCTTCGAGCGCGCGGGCGGCCGCAAGCCCCTGCCGACGTTCCCCTCGGACAAGCCCCGCAAGAGCATTGACCACGTGCTGTTCCGCCTGCCGGGCTGGAGCGTGAAGTCGATCCGCATCGTGGACGCGCCCCACGCCTCGGACCACGCGCCGCTGCTGGTGGTCTTTGAGCGGCGGGCACCGGTCCGCTAGCTCCGGCTAGGCGAGACCCTCAAGCGCCTCAACCGCCTCCCTGAAGTGCGAGTCCATGGGCCTCGACGACCCGCTCTCGGCATCGACCACGACCAGTACGGCCTCGCCCTCGCACCAGAGGGTGCCGTCGGTGTCCTTGACCCGGTAGGCCTGCTGGATCGAGCTCCGGCCCAGGTGGGTCGTCCCGACCTCCACCCCCACGTCCTGTCCCCCCCGCCCCGGATGGACGAAGCGGATGTTGGTCTGCAGCAGCAGGAAGGGGAACTTCCCCTCCTCCAGGAGGCCGAGGGCGGAGAAGTACCCGTGGCGCGCCTCTTCAAAGAGGGTCATGTAGACCGCGTTGTTGAGGACGTCCTGATTGTCCTCGTCAGACCAACGGGTGCGCAGGGTCAGGTGGGTGCTGAGCTGGTCGGGGATGTCGGGGGGCTGCATGGAGAACAGGATAGGGGCTGGAGTGGCGCCCCGGTCCCGGGATCTGCCCAAAGGACACGGGCCCGGGGGAGGCTACCGACCCCATTCCCGAGTCCTCTCTTGCCTGCCCCCTCCCGCCTCGTCACGATCCCAGCGTGACTGCGCCCAACACCACTCCCCTGCGCTGGGGCATTCTCGGCACCGGGACCATCGCGGGGGTCTTTGCCCGAGATCTGCCTCTCTCGGCGGGCGCGACGCTCCTCGCCGTCGGGTCGCGCAGCGCATCCACCGCGGAAGGGTTCGCAGCCACCCACAAGGTCCAAAGAGCCCATGGCTCCTACGAAGACCTCGTCAACGATGGCGAAGTCGACGCGGTCTACGTGGCCACCCCGGCTCACCTCCACGCCGATCACGTGGCCCTGGCCCTGAACGCGGGCAAGCACGTCCTGTGCGAGAAGCCCTTCACCCTCAACGGGGCCCAAGCGCGCGACCTCGCCTCCTTGGCACGCTCCAAGAACCTGTTCCTCATGGAGGCGATGTGGACACGCTTTCTGCCGGCCATGCACCGGCTGCGCGCCCTGCTCGCAGAAGGCGTCATCGGCGACGTCCTGCAGGTCCACGCGGACCTGGGGTTGCCCGTGGCCCTTGATCCGAAGGCGCGCATCTACTCACCGGAGTTGGGCGGCGGCAGCTGGATGGATCTGGGAACCTATGGCGTCTCTCTGGCCCACATGGTTCTGGGGGTGCCAGAGAGCGTGCAGGGCGCAGGACACCTGGTGGAGACCGGAGTGGACGGCCACGCCGCAGCTCTCCTGACCTACGCCTCGGGAGCGGTGGCTCTTCTCAGTTCCTCCATCCAGAGCGCCGGAACGCAAGAAGCCACGATCGTCGGCACTCGGGGGCGAATCCATCTCCCCGCCCCGTGGTGGTGTCCGGTGGAGCTGCACCTATACCGCCTGAAAGACAAGCCCAGCCTCCGCGGCCGCCTCGGGCTAGCCGTGGTGGCACATGTGCTCCCACGACCCCCGGCGGGCTGGGCCGGGTCCCTGAGTCGCTGGATGGCGCGGCAAACACCGCGGCCCCAGCGCCTGCGCCTGCCCTTCAGCGGCATCGGCCTGCACCTGGAGGCAAGCGAGGTGGCGCGCTGTGTCGCAGCTGGCGAAACCCAGAGCCCCCTCATGCCCTTGGACGAGAGCATCGCCATCATGGATACCCTCGACACGGTCCGGGCTCAAATGGGCCTAGAGTTTCCGGGCGAGTAGGGCTCGGTGAGTCAACGCATCCTCATCATCGGCGGCGGCATGGCCGGCACGTCCCTGGCTTGGTGGCTGGGTGAATCGGGAGCAGGCAGGAACACCGTCCTGCTTGAACGCGAGGGGCTGCTGGGCCAACACGCCACGGGACAGAACGCCGCCATCCTGCGCAGCGCCGTGGCCCCCTGGGCCACCAGGGCTCTCGCCCACGAGACCGGCAGGTTTCTTCGACAGCCACCTGCAGGCTTCACCGACGCCCCCCTCCTGAATGAACGCGGCCTCGTGCTCGCCGAGGGTGCCGAGGGCGACCGCTTGCCCGCCTGGGTCGCCGACCATCTGGAGTGGGACACGGTGGAGGCCATCACGCCCTCGCGGCAACGCCAGCTGGCACCGCACTTCCATCCGGAGGGCGAGCGCTGTTGGTGGTTCCCGGGTGCGGGGGAGATCGAGGTGGCCCGCTTGCTGGAGCGCTTCGCGTTCGGAGCACGGCGCGCGGGTGTGAGAATGACAACCGGACGGGAGGTCAAGGACTGGATCACCTCCGGCGGTCCCGACCCAAGGCTGACCGGTGTGCGCCTGGCGGATGGTGAGGAGCTCGAAGCGGACGTGGTAGTGATCGCCGCCGGTGCGTGGGCGCCCTCCCTGGCCGCGCGGCTCTCCATCGCAACCCCCATGCGCGTCACCCGTCGCCACCTGATGGTCAGCGCGCCCGCTCGGGACGTCTGCCCCGAGTGGCCCGTGGTCTGGGATGATCGCGCAGGCCTGTACGCCAGGCCCGAGAGCTCGGGGCTCCTGGTCTCCGCCTGCGACATCAGCGAGGTGCAGCCCGAACCCCTGAAGGCCGACCCCGACGTTCGGCACCTCTTGGCCGAGAAGACCCTGCGCCTCCTGCCCAGCTGCGGGGACCTTGGCATGGCCCACTTCTGGCCCGGCCTGCGCACCCTGACGGACGACGACGTGCCGTGGCTCGGCGCGGACGCACAGGTCGAGGGGTTGTTCTGGATGGCCGGGTTCGGTGGCCACGGCATGTCCGTCTGCGCGGCAGCGGGCCGCATGGCGGCCGCCATGCTCTGCGGTCACTCCCCGAGCGACGAGTTACAGGCCGCGCTCGACCCTGGCCGACAAGCGGCTATCGCAGTGCCCCTCTAGGTCTGCGGTTCGTCGACGCCGCTGCGGCCATCGATGATCAGGAAGCCGCCCCGGTCGATGTGGGCCCTGTCCCCCGTGGGCAGCCATCCATCCGCACTCGTCTTGCCGCCTCCCTCCGCCGCTCCCACGTAGCCGAGCATCACGTTGGGTCCCTTGACCTGCAGCTCACCGCTCTGGTCCTGGGGCAGAACCGCGCCGGTTTGGCGATCCACAACGCGCACCGCCACACCGGGCAGGGGCCGACCGATACTCCCCGGGCGGTGGGCCATCTGCCGGCCTTCATGTCGATCCCCACCAGGAACGTTGAAGGAAACGACGGGACCGCACTCGGTCAGGCCGTAGCCTTCGCAAGGCAAGATGCCAAAGCGTTCCGCGAAGGCCGCTCCCGTCTCCTCGTCCAATGCCGCCGCGGCGCAGGCCGCGACCCACAGGTTGGCGAAGGCAGCGGGGTCCACCTTCTTGGTAAACGCCGCGAAGGCGACCGGACTTCCGTAGACCACCGTCACCTCTTCAGCCAGAGCCATGGATTCCACCTGCGAGCACAGGTCCGGGCCTTCTGACCGCACAAGGACGGCACGTGCTCCACTGAGCAGAGTCGTCCACAGGCCCACCGTATACCCGAACGCGTTGGCCAGGGGCACAGGCGAAAGCACCCGATCCCGGGGGCCGATGTGCAGCACCTCAAGCAGGCTCTGCACGTTCGACAGAACGTTTCCGTGGCTAAGCTCGACGGCCTTGGGCGGGCCAGTGGTCCCCGCGGTGAAGAGCACGGCGGCAGGTTCTCGGGCGGAGGTCTGGGGCGTCACGCGGCGCGCCAGGGCCCACGCCGGAAGCATGGACAGGGCACGGGCTCGAAGACGGTCCTGGCCGGTGACCGCGCCGCGCAGAGCGGCGAGGGTGTACCCGGGAATTTCCTGGGCGGTGTCCACTTCGCCAGCGATCTGAGCCTGGGCGCGGGCTTGCTCTGCGAGGGGCCCGCAGCCCTCAGCCGACAGCTCCGGATCGAGAGGTATCGCCACCCGGTCACTCAGGATCAGGGCCAGGTGCACGATGGCCTCCTCGATGCCCGACTCCAGGTGTACTGCCACGCGCCGAGCCTGCCCCAGCTGTCGGTCGAGCACGCGACTCAAGGCCATGGCCTCCACCAGCAGTTCGCCGTAGGAGATGCGCCCGTTCGGATCCACTAGCGCCGTGCGGCGGCGGTTGAGTTTGGCGCTGACCACGAAGCGCCAGGCCAGCGAGCCCGCCCGGCCATCGCGCTTGGAGCGGCGCGTGGCGATGGCCTCCTGTATGGCATTACGCACCTCGCCCGCGGGCGTGTGGGAGGGCAAGGGTTTTCCGACCACCACGTCTACCGGATAGGGCAGGCGGTGCGGCCACTTCCAGAAGAAGCTGCCGCCCTCGAAGCTGAAGATGCTGCCCCACAGGCGGTCGAGGCCAACGGGGATGATGGGCACGTCCGCCCCGCGCGCGATGACCTCCAGCCCCGTGGCGAAGGGCAGCATGGTGCCGGTTCGCGTGATGCTGCCTTCCGCGAAGATGCAGACCAGCGAGCCGCGCCGCGCCGCATTAGCGGCCTCATCCAAGGCGTGCTCCTTCTCCTCGGGTGTATCACCCGAGCTGACGGGGATGAAACCCATGCGGCGGCCGAAGGGCCCCACCACGGGAAGGTCCAGGTAGTCCCGGTACACCAGGAAGCGCGCCGGGCGCTGGGCCACGGCCCCCACGAGCATGCCGTCCACGAAGGACACGTGATTGGCCACCAGGAGGGCGCCACCCTCTTCGGGGAGGTTCTCCCTACCACTGACCCGCAGGCGATAGAGAGTGTGCGTCAGGGTCAGGAGCACCAGGCGCACGAGGAACTCCCCTGCCAACACGAGGGAAGCGATGCCCCCCAGGGCCATGATGACCCCCCCCACGACGAACATCTGCGGCGGCTCCAGGGCCAGGCCCTTGTCCCAGAAGATGAACAGCGGCGTGGCCAGCAGGATCCCCACAAAGTCCATCACCTCCGCCAGACCCTGCACGGCACCGCGCTTCTCCTCGCGCGGGAGGCTCTGGATCAGGCAGCGCACGGGGATGGTGAAGATCCCCGAGAACGTCCCCATGCCCAGGAGGCAGAAGCTCACCCAGGTCGTACTGTCCGGTGCAAAGGAGGTGGCCAGCAAACTCGCGGCCATGCCCAGGAGGCCCAGCGGAATCAGCCCGCCCTCTATGCGGTCCCCCGAGACGCGCCCGGCGACCACCGCCCCGAGGATGATGCCCAGGCCCGGCATGGCCGAGAGCATGCTGGTGTGGGTGTCCGTCAGGCCCATCCAGCGCCCATAGGTGGGGATGACGATCAGGAAGGTGGCCGCCATCAGGTAGAAGAAGCTGCTGGCGATGATGGAGAGGACCAGGTGGCGTTGGCCCTCGGTGGCGCGCCAATGAGAGATCAGCTCCGTTACCGGGTTCCAGTTGATGCGCCGCTTGGGATCCACTGCGGGCAGGAGCTCGATGCGCAGGGAACACAGCCAACCGATTATGGCGAAGCCCACGTACCAGAAACCCGCCATCCAAAGGCGGTCGCCCAGCTCCTCGCGGAAAATGCCTCCCAGGAAGACGCCCGCCAGCACCGCCACCATGGTCGAGCTCTGGATCAGCGCGTTGGCGCGGCTGAGCTCCCGGCTCCCGACCATCTCCTTGATGCAGCCGTACTTGCTGGGCCCGAAGATCGCGGACTGGGTCCCCATCAGGAAGACCGCGCCCAAGAGGACCCCGTAGTCCGTCAGCCAGAAGGCCAGGGTCGCCAGGGCCATGACGACGATCTCCAGGAAGTTCGCCGCCTGGATGATGCGGCTCTTGGAGAGACGGTCTGCCAGGGAGCCCGTCATCGGCCCGAAGAGCACGAAGGGCAGAGCGAACAGGAAGGGCGGAATGGCCTGGGCTGAGAGCCAATTCGGCAAGCCTCCGCCCAGGGGGTGCGAGCTCACCCAGCCCATGGCTTCCCCGGGACCCGCGCCAGCGGCCACCGCGGTGGCCATCAGGATGATCACCTGCTTGAACGCGTTGTCGTTAAACGCCCCCAAGAACTGGGTCAGAGTCAGCGCCCCGAAGGAGCGTTTCTTTAGAAGCCCGAGCACGGGCTTAGGCTCTCCAAGTCCATGCGCCGCAAACTAGGTCGCAGGTTGCGGCTCCTCGGCATTCGGGGTGCTGTCCGCCGATTGATAGATCTCCTGAGAGCCCGCGCGGAATTCCGATCCCTTGGCGGCCATGCCTTCTCCGAGGACGGCCTCCTCACTGAGTCCCTGCTGGGCCGCATAAGCCCGCACGTCCTCAGTAATCTTCATGGAACAAAAGTGCGGTCCGCACATGGAGCAGAAGTGGGCCACCTTGGCGCCCTCGGCGGGCAACGTGGCGTCGTGGTAGGAGAGCGCCGTGACGGGATCCAGACTCAGGTTGAATTGGTCCTCCCAGCGGAACTCAAAGCGCGCCTTGGAGAGAGTGTCGTCCCAGACCTGCGCGCCCGGATGCCCCTTGGCCAGGTCGGCGGCGTGGGCGGCGATCTTGTAAGTGATTACGCCCTCCTTCACGTCTTCCTTGTTGGGCAGGCCCAAGTGTTCCTTGGGCGTCACGTAGCAGAGCATGGCGGTCCCCCACCAGCCGATCATGGCCGCACCAATGCCCGAGGTGATGTGGTCGTAACCCGGGGCGATATCGGTTACGAGAGGGCCGAGGGTATAGAACGGTGCGCCCTTGCAGACCTCGGTCTGCAGGTCGATGTTCTCCTTGATCTTGTGCATGGGCACGTGACCGGGTCCCTCGATCATGGTCTGCACGTCGTGCTTCCAGGCGATCTCGCACAGCTCGCCGAGGGTCTCCAGCTCCGCGAACTGGGCCTCGTCGTTGGCGTCGGCGATGCACCCCGGCCGGAGACCGTCTCCTAGGCTGAAGCTCACGTCGTAGCGCTTCATGAGCTCGCAGAGCTTGTCGAAGTGGGTGTAGAGGAAGTTCTCCTCATGGTGGATCAGGCACCACTTGGCCATGATCGACCCCCCGCGTGAGACGATGCCCGTCAGGCGCTTCGCCGTCAAGGGGACGTAGCGCAGCAGAGTGCCGGCATGCAGCGTGAAGTAGTCCACTCCCTGCTCGCACTGCTCCTCGAGGGTCTCCAGGAACAGATCGATGTTGAGGTCCTCGATACGACCATCGACCTTCTCAAGGCACTGGTAGAGGGGCACGGTCCCGATGGGTACGGCCGAGTTACGGATGATGTGCTCGCGCGTGGCGTGGATGTCCGCACCCGTGGAGAGGTCCATGACCGTGTCCGCGCCCCAGCGGGTGGCCCACTGCAGCTTCTCCACCTCTTCCTGGATGGTCGATCCCACGGCGCTGTTCCCGATGTTGGCGTTGACCTTCACCAAGAAGCTGCGGCCGATGATCATGGGCTCAAGTTCGGTGTGCTTGACGTTCGCGGGCAGGATGGCTCGGCCGGCGGCAAGCTCCGAGCGCACAAGCTCGACGTCACAGCCCTCGCGCTCCGCAACGAAGCGCATCTCCTCGGTCACTATGCCCTGTCGCGCGTAGTGCATCTGCGTAACGTTGCCCCCCTCCTCCATGCGCGAGGCTACCCAGGCAGCCCTCGGAGTAGGCAGACCACTGTCCACAGGAAAACCCTGAGGGCCGGTGGTGTCGTACACGTCTAGCGGCGCGTCATCCGAAGTCAGATGGATACGGCGCTTGGGGACGTTCAGCTCGTGCTCACCGTGTTGAACGGGGACAAACACCTTGTGGGAGCTGGGGAAACAGGTCTCCAGGGCGGGAAGTGCGCTGGCTCCATCGGTACTCTGACTCATGGTGCTTTCCTACGCCGGCATAATCCGGATCAGGTTCGAGGGGTTCATCTCAGGCAACGGAGTGTCGCCGCCCCCAGCAGGCCCGGATTCCGGGTCGCCCGCATCTTAGCGATCAGGTCCGGCGGGTTCCACGACCCATCCGTCATGGTTGCCCAGGCAAACGCAAGCAGGGTCGCCGCATGAACGGAGACCCTGCTTACCGAGCACACCAGGCCGCCCAAGGGCCCCTGGCAAGTGCGACTACCGATCAGTCACCCCAGACAGACACGTCATCGAAGCTGGCAAAGCTACCCTTTGTCTTCTCCTTCGACTTGAAGCGAATGGTGCAGTTGGGGTTGTTCTCCGCCCCGGCGGGCAAGAACACGGACTGGTTGATGTAAGTGGAAGACTGGACGTTGTCCACGGTGACCCAATTGGTGCCGTCAAACCACTGCAGTAGGAGCTTCTTCTTGGCGGTGTAGTTGGTGACCATGCCCGCATAGTTCACCCGAACCTGGGAGAAGCCAACGGTGGAGAAAGTCTTCTCCACGTTGGTCAAGCGCTTGAGGCGTGCACCCCAGACTCCGGAATAGGACGATTTCTTGTGGATGCGGCACTTGCCGTTCTGAGTGACCCACCCACCGGACGCATAGTCGCCGCTCTCGAAGTCGTCTCCGAATATGAGCGTCGACCCACCACCCGAAGTGAACAGGTTCGGCCGCCAGTACTCGACGGTACAGCGCAGGCGACGGGCCTGCTCGGGCGTGAACTTGTACATGCACAGGTCGTCGGTGTAGTCCATGTAGTTGTGGAACGGATCCTGAGAACTGCAGGTGTTGCTGTTCCCGGGGCAACCGTAGACAGGTCCCGACTCGCGGTTCGTGTCGCAGATCGTGTCACCCGAGGAGTAGCAACCGCTGACGGTGCCGCATCCAAAGTCAAACGTGTGCCACAGGCCCAGGTAGTGGCCCGCTTCGTGGGTGGTCGTGCGACCCTGGTTGTAGGGAGGACCAAAGGGACTGTTGCGCCCGAAAGCCCGCCAGTGGCAGACCACACCGTCGATGCTGTTTCCAACCACACCGCCCTGCTGGGGCAGGTAGGCGTAGCCCAGGTAGCCGCTGGCCGTGTTGGTGTAGATGTTGAAGTACTTGTTGGTGTTCCAGGCCAGCGCGGACTTGAAGTTGCCGCTGTCGTTGTACCAGTTGTTGTTGGTCGTGCGGGTGATACCCGTTGTTGCGTTCCCGTTGGGGTCGACCGTCGCCAGGTAGAAGTCCACCTGGCAGTCGGTACCCGGGGAACCGTTGGTTCCGGGCAGGGCCATGAAGTCCTCGTTCAGGATGTCGATCTGGCTCTGCGCCATGGCATCGCTGACGGCCCCATTTCCGTTGGTGTGCATCAGAATGTGCACCACCACGGGAATGCTGAACTTCTGGACGGCGGGGTCGTACTCGGCCTTGGGATTGGTGGAGCCGTAGGCGCAATCGTTCTTGGAACCGTAGGTCTGTTGGCCTTGGTCGGAGGGCAGGAACGGCTGACCGCAACGCATCTTGTTACGCATAAAGAACGGAGACGCGAAGTAGACGTTCCAGGAGGCATACAGATAGCTACCCGTGGGATCGGTAGCCACGATCGTGCCATCGTCCTGTTCGAGCACGGAGACTCTTGGGTCCTCTCCCCCCGGGGTGTTACCAGCGCCAGCGCCGTGCTGGGCCATGCTGGTGGGGGTCGCGACAAACAGCAGAGCAATCAGAGGGAGAATTGCAGTCAGACGGGAGAGTTTCATGGTCAACGTTGGGTCAGTTTCGGGCAGATGCGCTTCCCTCGGACTGGCAGCCGTATCGAGCGGCAGGTCACCGAGAGGGTTCAAAGCGGAGATCTTGAGATGTGAGGGGACGAATCGGGCAGGTGTCACTAGCCTACAAGACCAGTCAAACCTACCAACTCCCCTGCCGCCGGGTTCACGCTTGTTGCGAATGGACGTCGACAGGGCGACAGATGCCACTCAGAGTGTCCCGAGTTGACCCAGGTTCCATTGAATTGGGCAATTCGCATTTCACTCATGCCCCCCTCCCATCAGACAGACCTGTGCGTGATCGGGGCTGGCATCGTCGGCCTGGCGACGGCCCGGGCCCTGCTCGCCCGTCACCCCCACCTAACGCTTGTCCTGCTCGAGGCGGAAGAGCGCGAGGCGGCCCACCAGACAGGGCACAACAGCGGGGTGATCCACTCGGGACTCTACTACCGTCCCGGCTCCCTCAAGGCGGAGTTGTGCGCGCGGGGCCGTGAGAGTTTGCTACGCCTGTGCGAGGAGGAAGGCATCGACCACAAGCGCACCGGAAAACTGGTACTGGCGACCCGGGAAGAGCAGCGGCCCCGGCTTGATGAGCTCGAACGGCGCGGGCGCGCCAACGGCCTGGTCGACCTGGAGCGCCTGGGACCCGCCGGTATCCGTGAGCGCGAGCCGCACGCGCGCGGGGTCGAGGGCCTGTGGGTGGGCGAGACGGGGATCGTCGACTTCGGAGCCGTGGCCCGGCACCTGGCGAGCGCGCTGCAAGCGGCAGGGGCCGACCTGCGCCTGTCCTGCGCGGCAGGCGACATCCGGCAGGAGTCCGAGGGCTACGTGATCGAGACGCCCAAGGGCGAAGTACGCGCCCGTTGGCTGGTCAACTGCGCCGGCATTCAGGCCGACCGCGTGGCCCGCCGCGCGGGCGTGGACCCGGGCCTGCGCATCGCGCCCTTCCGGGGCGAGTACATGGAACTTCGTGCCGAGGCGAGCGCGCTGGTGAACGGACCCATCTACCCGGTCCCCGATCCGGCCTTCCCCTTCCTGGGTGTGCACTTCACGACCCGTCTCGATGGGAGCGTGGAAGCGGGACCCAACGCGGTCCTGGCCCTCTCCCGCAATGGCTACCACCGGGGTCAGGTGAATGGCCGGGATCTGTTGGACCTGGTCAGCTACGGCGCCTTCTGGAAGATGGCAGCGCGCCACTGGAGGTCCGGATTGGGCGAGGTCTGGCGGTCGTACTCCAAGGCCGCCTTCACCCGTGCGCTCCAGGAGCTGCTGCCCGAGCTGACTGCATCCGATCTTCAACCGGGAGGCTCGGGGGTGCGCGCCCAGGCCCTCGACCCCGACGGTACCCTGGCCGATGACTTCCGCATCGTGGAAGGGCCGAACGCCCTGCACGTGTTGAGCGCTCCCTCGCCCGCGGCGACCGCGTGCCTGGCCATTGGAGACTGGCTGGCGAAAAGGGCCGAGCAGACGCTGGGCCTGGGCCGCTAGGCCAACGGACTACTCCTCGCCGATGACCTCGACGACCGCTGCAGCGCGCTCGTTGGGTACGGCGAAGGTCATGCTGTAGTGGGCGATGCGCCATCGACCGTCGATGCGCTGCAGCACGGCGGTCCCGCGCAGGGTTCCGTATTTCTCGTTGTCGAGCAACTCATCCACCCAGGCGTGGGATCCCCCTTGCGCGAAACGCACGTAGCGACACCGGGGGTGATAGGTCCAACCGCCTTTGGGGAAGTACAACCGTACGTAGGCCGTGAACTCCTCCAGAGTCCAGCGCTCGGTGGCATCCGTACCGAGGAACACGGCCTCGGGTGCGAAGTGGTCCAGGTAGCGCGCCTCGTCGGCCTTGGCGGCGGCATCGTGCCAGTCATCGAGGACATCGGCCACCGAAGCCCAGGCCGGAGTCTCGTCCTTGGGCGGCCCGGCGCAAGCCGTGGTCAGGAGCAAGGCAATCAGCAGCCCTCCCAGGTGCAACTTGCCCCCAGACTTCATGCGCATACTCGTGAATTCAGAGCGGAGCCCACAGCCACGCCGATTCCGACACCCAGGGTCAGGCCCAGACCCGGGTTCGCAAACGCGCCGCCAAACACGATGCCCAATCCGGCGCCAATGGACAGACAATACGACACCCAGTTGATCTTGCGGCAGCACTGGGTGGCTTCAGGCTCCGATACGGTTTCTTGTCTACTCATCATTCTCTCTGGGTAGGGGGGATGTGGACACTACGCTAGCAGTCGGGTCCCATTCACGCGAAAGGAAACAAGAAGAGGAGCCTCACTGGCCCTCCTCCCATCCGAAGTAGGACTCGGCCAGGAAACGCGCCCCCATGGTCGGGGCGGCCTCCACAGCTTCGGCGAACATCTCCCAGTTTGCGGCCGCCTGAGCCTCCTCCAACTCGTCTCGCAGACGCTCCACCAACAACCCGCTGCGCTTGTCGAGCTCGACGAACATGGCCAGCGCCTTCTCGGCGTCCGTCCCGCGGCGGTTGGGGAAGGCCGCACAAGCCTTGAGAACCTTGATCCAGTCACGGTGGTTCTTGGACTGCAGCACAGCGCGTGCCTCCTTGCGTGCGCGGTGCTCCTTCTCGAACACTTCGGCCTCCTCGCCCGCGAGGATCGCCCCCCACCCGATGAGCACGTCCATGCCCGTCTCAACACCGCGCGCCTCCAGTGAGGCCGCGCTGCCCTCCAGGTCGGCCAGGGCCGCCTGCACCGAACGCAGGGCCGCCGAGGCCTGGGCCGCGCGCGGTTCGCAGACCGGATCGTAGTCCCCGGCCTCCACGAGCATGGGCAGGGCCTCCTCGAAGTCCCCCTGGGCCAGGGCCGGTGCGCCGTAGCGCTCCCACTTGGTGCGCCACACGGCAAGCTCGCGCAACTTGCGGTCCGTGACCAGCTCTTCCAACGGATCGTCCAGGAAGCTATCGAAGGGCTCGACGGGCTCCTCATTGATTTCGAAGCCCGGGTCCCCTTCCCACAGCACGGTGCCGTCCAGGTCCAGGAGGAGCACGCGCGGCAGGTTGAAGCGGCGGATGAAGTAGCTCTCAAAGGATTCGCCGATGCCCACGCTGTTTTCGGGCAGAAGGTCGATGCCCACTGAGCCGGGTAAGGGGTGTGCGCGCAGGTAGTCCTCCATCCTCTCGTCATCGTGGGTCGAGACCACCGACACAATCTTGAGCCCCACGTCCCGAAAGCCCTCTTCGAGATAGGTCAACCACTGGTCAATGCGCACGAGCTTGTTCTGATCGATGGACCAGAGCACCAGGAGCTGCGGGCCTCCACGCGCCTCGGCCCAGTCTTCACGTGGCTCCTGGAGCCAGCGCGACACCTCGGGAAAGGGCGGAATCACGCCCTGGTAGCTGCCCTGCACCGCGCCCGTGCCGCCATCGAGATCCGCTAGGGCTTCATGGGTGATGGCACGCTCAATGGCGCTGGCCGGGTCGGCGGGATCGCGGGCCAGGAAGCGCACGTTTTGGAAGCGTGCCTTGCCCGGGCCCATCACCAGGCCAAAGCCCCCACGCAAGGCCTCCTTGCCGGCGAAGTCCTTGGTGCCCACCAAGTCGCCGTCGTACCACAGGTCCACACTGCGCCCGACCACGTCCAAACGCAGGGTGTGCCACTCCCCTGCGCTGGTACGCGCCTCGGCCTCTTCGGGTTCCGCTTCCGGATCCTGAGTGTCCACAGGTATGTGCAGCCAGGTCTTGGCGGGGCCTCCACCGTAGGAGGACATCAGGTCGAGCCAGGCGGTTTGTACCCCACCTTCGGCCACCTCCTTACCCGGGAACAGCAGCATCCCCTGGAAGGTGCTGGACCCCTTGTGTCCGAATACGAACCCACAGAAGTTGACCTCGCCCTTGTTGGCCAGCACCTCGGCCTCGATGGAGAAGTCTCCCGCCGTCACGCGGTCCATGGTCAGGGACTGGAAGTCGAAGGCCTTCTCGTCGTATTCCCCGAACGCTCCCGCCAAGGCGACGCTGTCAGCCTTGAACGATGGAACACCCGTCACCCACCCATCCAGGTTGTGCTCGTTGTAGGCCAGCTCCCACAGGGCCAGGCTGCGGCCGCTGCGACGCACGGCCTCTTCGTAGTAGCCCAGCATGTCATCCAGCTTGAGGTCGCTGCCTGCTCGCCAGGAGACGTCCATGACCATCATGTCCAACCCGGCGGCCTTGTAGCGCTCGACGGCAGTGCGCGTGCTGGCCGCCAGCTCGTCCTGGATGCGTGCCAGGGTCTTGTGCTTGGGATCGAGCTTGCTGAGCAGGCGCTCCACCGTGCGGATGAGTTTCTCGTCCCGTTCGGGTTCCTGCTCCAGTTTGTAGAGCGCTTCCAGAGCGAGCTTCGCCGCCCGGTCCGAGTTTTCGAAGTGCTCCTCGAGAAGGTCCGCGAACTCCAGGAGCAATTCAATGTTGGTGCGATCGGCCACCAGTCCTTTTTCGTAGTGCTCCTTGGCCACGATCAGGTCCCCGTTCTGCTCGGCGTAGCGCCCCCACTGGCCGTAGGGCTTGTCTACGGCGAGCTTGCCGCTGCCCTCATCGCGCAGGGCCAGGATCCAGTCCTTCCAGACCGCGTCCACCTCGTCGACCGTCTGGGGCAGGCGCACATCTTCCGCATCCTCGGGCCTCTCCACGAAGGACATGGCCGGCTTCGGGTTGGCCAGCACAACCTCCTCGAAGGTCGCCACAGCCGTGTCCCCGGTCTTGCCCCCCGAGGCATTGATGAACTCGTTGAAGGCATCCCTATAGACGTAGCGGCCGTCCACCGGATCCTGATAGTTGTAGAGGAAGTACACGAGGCCCCATGTCGGGGCGTACCAGGGCGGCCCCCAGGAGTAGCGGTTCTCGATCACGATGCGGAAGGTGGGCGCCTTCTCGGGAGTCGAGTCCGAGTCGTTGGGGTCATAGCCATCCTGAGCGTGGGCCATCCAACCCTTGCTCATGCGCTCGGCCAGCGGCATCAGGCGGCCGTTGGCCGGCATGTTCATGATCACCGTCCCGTTGGGCAGGATGCGTGTCCCCTCGAAGAAGGAGGCCAGTCCCTCGTTCAACCAGCCCACTGCGTTGGTGGCCAATGAGACGAACTGGTGCGCCGCCTCATGGAAGAGGGTGCCCACCATGTTCTCGAACCCGCTGGAGATGTAGGTCTCCACGTGGCTGCCGGTGAAGTGGCCGCCCGACCACTCCACGGGCGGACCGATGCCCAGGGTCAGGTACTCGTCACGGTTCTGGAACACATGCACCCGGATGCGCGACACGCTGCGTCCGTCCTCCTCGGTGCCATAGCGGAAGAACTCCCGGTAGAAGGCGTTCATCTGCTCCATGGCCTCGGCCGTGCGGATCAAGACGTGATAGCCCGCGTCGGTGACGGTGATGTAGTTGGGCCGCTCCTCCTCCCCGGCCTCATCCCAGGTGCCATGTGCAGCGTCAAACTCCTCGATCCACTCATCTGACACGTCGGCGAAGAGGTCTTTGGGCTTGGCTTCCCCGGCCAGGCTGGGATCGGGGCTAGCGGCGATGCGCTCGATGGAGAGCTGGGCCTCCACGTTTTCGGGGTCGATGGCCTGCACCTTCTTCCAAACATCGATGGCCGAGTGCGGCCGCTCAGCCTTCTCGTAGGACTCCGCCAGGGGGATGAGCTTCTTCAGGAAGCGGTCCTTGAGGCCGTAGAGATCCCGGGCCAGGGGATCGAGGATCAATAGTTCGTCCCACAGGGTGCGCTGGACCTTGCGATCCACGCCTTGGGCCAGGCTCAAGCGGTACTGCTGGTGGCGACTGTAGACCTCGTCATCCCGGTCTTCAGCAGCCTTGGCCCAGCGCGCCCGCAGGTCCCAGGCACGCGTGTTCTTGCGGTCCCGCTCCAGGGCGCGGAGGACGAGCGCGTGGGCCTGGTCCAGCTGCCCGGCCGCCAGGGCCCGCTCGGCCCGGTCGATGGCTAGGCCAAATGCGCTCAGCTCCCCCACGTCCTGGGGGACGGGCGGAGCAACAAGCAGCACGCAGGCAATTCCAAGACTCAGCATGGGCGCATGATACCCGGCATGGGGACCGAGGTTGCGCGGATCCATGCATCCACCGGCCGTGATCTGTTCAAAAAACGAAAAGTGCCGTGCCTGCAGAGATTGCCGACTGCGCCGCGTCCCAGCGCGGAATCAGGCTCAAAGACGCCGGATGCGGATAGCCCGGTACCAGACCGGGTTGCCGTGATCCTGGAGCGCGATGTGCCCAGCCTTCTCCAAGCCGAAGCCCGGCCACTGGGCAAACTTGGAAGCCTTCACCCGAGCGCTCCAATCCTCGCTCCAGAGCTCATAGCTGCACTGCTGCACACCGTTCAGCCAGTACTCGACGTGCGGTCCCTGGACCAGGATCCGAGCCGCGTTCCACTGCCCGACCGGCTTGGAATTGTCCGCCTCAGGAGCGTGCAGGGCGTAGTCGGCTCCCGCGGAGTGCAGCAGGTCGCCACCGGCGACGGCGTTGTCCAGGACCTGCATTTCCGGCCCCGTGAAGTACGTGGGGCCGTCGGTCTCGGCCACGTGGTACATGATCCCACTGTTGCCCTTGGGGGAGATCTTCCACTCCATTGTCAGATCGAAGCTGGCGTACTGCTCGCGCGTGATCAGATCGCCGCCGCCACCCTTGGTCAGGTAGATGGCGCCGTCCTGCTGCACCCAGTTCTCCGGCACGGCGTCCTTCTTGTAGCCACGCCAGTGGTCGAGGGAGGTGATGTCGGTCCCAGCGGGAGCCAGAGCCGCCTTCGACGGATTCTCGCAAGAGGAGACCACGAGAAGCAGGCAGGGAATCAGGATGGAGGTAGAGCGCATGGGTCAGGCCACCTCGCGGCGGCTGGAGGGGTAGATCAGAAGCAGAAGGATGAAGACGGCAACGGATGCCCACATCGGAACGGAGAAAAGGCGCGTGTAGTCGAGAACGCCCGCGTCACTGGTGGCCCATTCTGCCACGCTGCCAGCGATCTTGCTGCCCACGATCACGCCGATGCCCACAATGACGAGGTTGAAGAGGTTCTGCGCACTGGCTCGCACGCTGTCGGAAGTGTTTTCGTCCACGATCATGAAGGCCACGAAGATGAAACAACCGAAACACAGCCCGTGCAGGGCGATGCCAGCCAAAAGAGTGGTCATGACGGGCAAGGGAATCACGTCCACGTAGGCGAACAGGGCCATGCGCAATCCGTAGGCCAAAAGCCCCACGGCTAGGAACGTCTTGCGAGAGTAGCTCTTGGCCAGGAACGGAATGGCCGCCAGCACGAGGACTTCGGACATCTGCCCCACGGTCATCAGTCCTCCTCCCCCCACGCCAAAGATCGTCTTGGACCACTCGGGTGCGGCGACCTGCAGGGAGCCCAGGAAAGACTCGGTGTGGACGAAGTAGAACTGGTGGATGCAGCTGACGGGAATGGCCAACAGGAACAGGGACAGGAGGGGTTGCCTGGCCGCCTCACCGCAGGCATCGAGAGCGGCGTTGCTCTCGCTGGAATCTGAGGGCGGCGTGTTCGGCAGCGTAAAACAGTACACCCCCATGATGGCGCTGATGATGGCGCTCAACCGGAAGGCATCCGCCTTGCCCGCGATGACCTGATCCGCCGGGAGCGTGGCCAGCCACTGCCCCATGGCAAGGCCCACGGCGATCCAACCAAAGGTGCCCCACAGGCGTACCTTTCCAAAGTCCCGGTCCTTGTCTTCCAGGTGGTGGAAAGCCAGGGAGTTGGTGAGAGACAGGGTCGGCGCATACACCATCCCGTACAGCAAGGAGAAGATCAGGAAGCCGTTGTAGGAATCGATCGAGGCCAACTGCCAGATCAGCCCGGCGCCGATCAGGTGACTGAAGGCAAGAAAGCGCTCGGTGGAAAAGTAGCGGTCCGCTACCTGCCCCGCGACGAAGGGCCCAATGATGGCGCCCACTGCGCCGGCGGCGAACATGTCCCCGATCTGCCCGGGCGCCATTTCCCGGTGGCCCGAGAGGAACGACCACAGAAAGGGCAGCCAAGCCCCCCAAGCGGCGTACTGCAGGAACATCATGGCCGAGAGGCGTGTCTTCAGCAGAGAGGGAGGCATGTTGAATTGCTTGAGGGGGTGCGGTGAGAGAGAAGGTGTTCGCGCTGGCAGGGTGAATCAGTCCTTGGCGAAAGCGGCATCGAATGCCTGGGGGCTCACCTCGAAGTCGAGTTTCTTGCAGAATTCGGCCGACTCGCGCGCCCCGTGCTCGCGGTGCATGCCCGGATCCTCCCACTCCACGGTGAGCGGTCCGCCGTATCCGGAGTGATTCAGCTGGCGGATGATGCCCTCGAAGTCGATCTTGCCGCGGCCCACCGAACAGAAGTCCCAGAAGCGGCCATCGGTGCCGAAGCTCTGGTGGCCCCCGAAGACCCCCGCCGCCTCGGGCTTGTCGGACCACCACACGTCCTTCATGTGCACGTTGTAGATGCGATCCCCGAACTCGCGCAGGAAGCCGAGGTAGTCCGCGCCCTGATAGCCGAAGTGGCTGGGATCGAAGTTGAATCCAAAAGCAGGGTGCCCATCAATCGCCGCCAGAGCACGCCGGGAAGAAGCCAGGTCGAAAGCGATCTCGGTCGGGTGTACTTCGAGTGCAAATTTCACGTTCTCCTCGGTGAACACGTCGAGGATGGGCATCCAAAGGGAAGCAAACTCCTCAAAGCCCGCCTCGATGGAACCCGGAGCGGCGGGCGGGAACAGATACAGCAGGTGCCAGATCGGGCTGCCGGTGAAGCCGTTCACCACCGCGTGTCCCCCATTGGCCTCCAGAGTCGCGCGCACCTCGTCGGGGGCGCAGTCGTAGAACTTGCGCGCCGCACGGGCCGTGTCCTTCATCTCCTCGGCCGCTCGGGCGCGGACGCCATCCGGATCCCCATCACCCCAGATGGTCTCCGAGAGGATTGATTGGTGGCGCTCATCCACCCGGTCCGCCACGGCCTGCCCCACTAGGTGAGACGAGATGGCATAGGAGACCAGCCCCTTGGAAGCCAAGAGGGCCCAGTGCTGTTCGCAGTAGTCGGCCTCTCCCAAGGCGCGCTGCACGTCGAAGTGGTCTCCCCAACAGGCCAACTCCAAGCCCTCGTAGCCCATGGAGGCCGCCAAGCCGCCCAGCTCCTCCAGGGACAGATCGGCCCACTGGCCGGTGAATAGACAAAGAGGACGTGCCATGGGGAGATTCCTATGCAATCGGGAGGAGAAGGAGAGCCAAGAGGTTACTTGACCTCGCTCAATCGGATGGCGGTTCGCTCGCGGGCGCTCACCAGAGCGGCCTCCAGCACGCGCTGGGTCTGGTAGGCATCCTCGAAATCTGGCAGAGGCACCAGAGGCTTGCGGCGCGAGAGGACCTTAACGATGTCCGCGGCCATGTTCGTAAAACAGTGCTCGTAGCCGATCACGTGGGCGTCCGGCCACCAGGCATCGGCGTAGGGATGATTGCCCGCCGAGGTGCACATGATGCGCTGCCAGCCGTCGATGCGCGGGTCATCCGACGGCCCGATGAAGTGCAGGACGTTCATGTCCTCGAAGTCGAAGCGCACCGACCCCTTGGTCCCGTTGATCTCGATCGTGTTGCGGTTCTGGTTCCCACAGGCGAGGCGCGTCGCCTCGAAGCTCGCCGTGGCTCCGCCCTTGAAGGACGCCACGAAGAGAACGCAGTCGTCCACGTCGCTGCGCGCTTTGCCGCGCTTGCCCTCCTGGGCGCGCTCCTTGATGAAGGTGCGCGCCACCGCGCCGTGGACTTCGTGTATCTCGTCCCCGGTGATGAAGCGCGCCATGTCCACGATGTGGGCGTTCAGGTCCCCGTGGGCCCCCGAACCGGCCAGGCTCTTCTTGAAGCGCCAGGACATGGGTGTGGAGGGCCCGCCCCAGTCCTGCAGGTACTGCGCGCGGACGTGCAGCACGCTCCCGATCTTGCCGGCGCGCACAAGCTGGTGAGCCAGAGCCACCGCGGGGCAACGCCGATAGTTGAACCACACGAAGGTCTTCGAGCCTTTGGCCTTGCGTGCCGCATCCCGCATCTGACGGGCGTCGGCCAGGGTCCCGGCCAGGGGCTTCTCGCAGGCCACGTGCTTGCCCGCCGCGAGCATGGTCAGGGCCTGCTCGGCGTGCAGGTGATTGGGAGTGCCCACGTCCACCAGCTCCACCTCGTCGATGGATGCCAGGGAGCGCCAGTCATCACTGCAGCTATCCCAACCCCAACGCTTGGCGAAGGGGATCAGCTCGCTCTGGTCCCGAGCGGCCACGGTGTGCAGGTGCACGGGCCGGGGACCGTCGAAGAAGTGCCCCACCTGGTTCCAGGCGTTGGAGTGGGCACGGCCCATAAACTTCTGGCCGATGAGAGCGACGTGGATGGGGCGTGGCATGATCTTCTGCGAGTCGGGGGAAAGAGGCAGAGGAAGGCGGACAGCGGCCGAGTGCCGGTAGGAGCGGAGGATACCAAGCCCTCCCCAACTGCGTGCCCCCCAATCGGCCGCCCACCCTTGCCCCCAGGTCCGCGAGCGAATACAACGCACCCCCCGGCCCTCGCCCCTTGATTCCATGAAGTGGTACTGCAAGCTCATCGGTCACACCTACGTCTACAAGTCTGAGCAGCCCAAGATCCGTTGGTATGCAGACAAGGACATGACCGAACTGCACATGGAAGCTCCCGAGGAGGGTGCCCCGCTGCGCTTCCTGGAGTGCGTCCGCTGTGCGAATCGGGTGGAGAATCCCACCCCCGAGCAGGTCAAGCTGACGGGCAGCAACGCCCGCTGAATGCGGCTTGCCGGGCCCTCTGGCCCCCTACGGAACGCCGCTGGCGGGGATTGAGGTGGACAGGTGAGATTCCCTGAGGTTGGACGCACGTGACACGCCCCCGTTGGCCGATACTTGGCTGACGCTGGCCTCGCCACGCGCACCACCCCCATGGAAGAAACAGGCACAGACTTCCTCAAGATCGGCCTCGTCCTGGCGGCCTTCCCCCTCTGGGGACCCTTCGCCAAGGCGCTGTACGATGAGCTACAGGTCGCCTTGCGCCCCGAGGGCGGGCTCTTCGGCGACAGCCCCTCCCCGCGCGAGCGCAAGGCCATCGAGGCCGAGATCGAAATGGAGGAGATAACCCAGGTGCACGAACCCCTCGCCCACCTGCGCGATCAGGTGGGCCATCGCCCCGGCACACAGGGTCGCGCCCGCCACCCTGGACACGGCAGGCCTTCCGCATCAGCCGGCCCCCAGGCGGGTTCCGCTCGGCGGGCGTTTCGGGGCAGCACGGGCCCGACGGCGGCGCCCCCGCGCAACACCTTCCGTTAGGGCCATTCCAGGCGAAGGACGATCCAGGGAAGCCTGGACGGCTCCGGATTCGTATCCTGAGCCCATGAAACGCCGCCACTTCCTCGCCTCGCTGCCCGCCCTGGCCGCCTGCCGCTCAGCTCAGGATCCCGCGAGCCTGGCAAGCCTCCCCAACCTGCGAGCCGACGACCGCACGGCTGCCGAACTCGCAGGGGAGGAGTCCGAGTGGCGCGCCGTGCAGGACGCCTTCGCCGTGGATCGCAGCATGGTGAACTTCAACAATGGCGGCGTCAGCCCCTCGTCCGAGCCCGTCCAGGAATCTCTCAAGCGGCTGACCGCCGAGGCCAACGGCGCACCGGCCTACGTCATGTGGCGCCTCCAGGACAAGCGGCGCGAGGAGGTACGCACCGCCCTGGCCGAGCTGCTGGGCACCGACCCCGAGCAAGTGGCGATCACGCGCAACACCTCTGAGGGTCTGCAGATCTGCCAGTTCGGAATGAACCTCGAGCGCGGCGATCAGGTCCTGTGCTGCGATCAGGAGTACCCGCGCATGATCAACACCTTCCTGCAGCGTTCGCGCCGGGACGGGATCGAGCTGGTGCGCTTTCCGATACCCGTCCCCCTGACCGATCCGGACGAGGTCGTGCGGCGGTTCGAAGCGCGCATCACGCCGCGCACACGGGTACTGCTCGTCTCCCAGGTCATCAACCTGACGGGCCAGTTCTTGCCCGTGGACGCGGTCTGTGCTCTGGGACGCAAGCACGGCATTGCCGTGATTGTCGATGGAGCCCACGGCTTCGCGCACGTGCCCTTCAAGATGGACGAGTTGGACTGCGACTACTACGCCACCTCCCTGCACAAGTGGCTCAGTGCGCCCTTCGGGACGGGAATGCTGTACGTACGCAAGGAGCGTATCGGCGACCTGTGGCCCCTGATGGCCTCCTCCGAATCCCAGCGCGCGGACATTCGCAAGTTCGAGGAGATCGGGACCTACTCACTGCCTCTGGTGCTCTCCATCCTGGACGCGGTCCGCTTCCACCAGCGCCTCGGGACCGTGAACGTGCACGCGCGCCTGACCTACCTGCGCGAGCGCTGGGCCCAGCGCATCGAGGGCGACCCGCGCGTGCGCTGGAACACCGACCGCAGCCCCGGACGGGCCGGCGGGATAGCCAACTTCGGCATCGAGGGTGTGGACACCGCCGCGCTGCAAAAACACCTCTGGGAAGACCACCGCATCTACACGATCACGATCCGCCACCGGGGTGTGGGCACCGATGGACAGGAGCTGCCCGCCGAGGCCCCCTTGCAGATCGACGGCCTGCGGGTCTCTCCCTCGTTCTACTCCACGCTGGAAGAGGTGGACCGCTTCGGTGCGGTGATTGAGAACGTGCTAGAGCACGGCCTACCCGCATGAACCCGCCTTCATTGTTGATCCTGGCCGCCGGTCTGGCCTGTGCCCTACAGGCGGATGCGGGTGCGGGAGCCAAACGCGGTGGCGATGAGACAACGCGCGCGGCACTGGAGGTCCTGGTGGACACGTGCCTGCCCTGTCACCACCCGGAGTCGCCGGACAAGAAGGCCGTGCGCGACTGGCCCGATGCCCTCGACCTGCCCGCCACCTTGGCTGTGGAGGACTTCGTCACGCCCGGGGATGCGGAGGACTCCCTGGTGTTCCTGATGGTGCTCGACGGGGACATGCCGCCCGAGGACTGGGCTGGCGTGGATGGTTCGGGAGCGAGCTTGAGCGCAGAGCAGACCGAGGCCCTGAGGAACTGGATCGATGCGGGCGCCCCCCTGCCATCGGCCGAAGAGTTGTCCGTGGCCCAGCGTAGGGGTGAGGGCCTACTGGCGCGTGTTCTCGTCGCTGAGAGCGCCGAGGTCCAAGCGACGCAGGTGGATGAGACTCCGGCTATGGAGGTCACCGCGCCTCTCCCGGCGCCGCCTTCCTTTGGAGCGCGACTGTGGCGCCTCCTGGGTCACAGTCATGCGTCCGTGGTCCACTTCCCGATCGCGTTCATCTACGGTGCGGCTCTGGCCGAGCTATTGCTGCTGCTGGGAATCGGAGCGGCGTGGGCCCTGCCCCAGGCGCGACGTTTTTGCCTCTACATTGCCGCCATTTCATCTATTCCCGCCGCGGGAATGGGTTGGATCGTGGGCGAGACCGTGCGCGCCGAGACAACCCTGACCCAGCACCGTTGGCTCGGCGTGAGCTCTGCACTGATGTGCGTCGTGTGCCTGTGGGTCTCTGAGAAAAGCGTGCGCGCAGACGCCGCGAATCCGTGGTCGCGGAGAACGACCTGGCTCATCTTCCTGACCGCAACACTGATCGCCATCACCGGTCACTGGGGAGGCATCCTCACCTACGGCGAAGCGTACTTCGAGTTCTAGGCGCGGCCTCCGTCGAGGCGCGGATGGGGTGGGTAAGGGGACTCGAACCCCCGGCCTCCGGTACCACAAACCGGCGCTCTAACCAACTGAGCTACACCCACCATCCGAAGCCGGGACCTTGCGGTATTGACGGTCCCGTGCGCGAGAGAGCATCTGGGTCAGCAGGAGCGATGTCAAGCGTGCGAGAGGAACATTTGCCCCCGGCAGTCACGAACAGACTCCGGGCGTCAAGACGCGCGCGAGGTCACCCTCTCGCCGGGCTGAACTTGCAACCTAGCGCAGCAATCGCCGGAGCCGCCCGAACACTCCGGGCGTCTGCGCTGCGGCGATCCTGTTGTTCGCCCGTTGCAACTCCCCCACGAGGCGCTCGTTCTCTTTCTGCATGCTACCCATGGCCACGAGCAGTCGATTCCCCTGGGCTTGAACTTCTTGCAGCTGCTTCCGATCCGCGATCCGCTCTTGCTCGATCCGATCCACGTAGCGCTCGGTCCCGCGCTCGATCAGGGTTGCCGCAATCAGGGCAGAGTCCTTCTCCAGTGCCTCACGCTCTAGCTGTTCGATACTCGCCACGTACTGACGCTCGCGGCGCCCGGGACCGACGATTCGCAGCCGCGGAGTGAGCTCGACGTCCCCATCCACGCTTACGCGTCTCAAGGACGCGGGACCCGCAGCGCGAGCGGGCGTGGGAATCGAAGCGTGACCTGACTGACCGGATTTCAAAGTCTCCATACCGTTCCAATCGGCCAGTCCCGGGCGATTCTTGCCCCCGGGTGAGGTGATCCGTGGACCCGGCGGTACCCTATGCTTGCAGGATCACCATGGGCCAACCGCGCAAGAGCTTCGGAAACATCGGCGACCACCACTGGACGCGTACCCGCAAAGACGCAAACGCAGAGGATATCGAGTACCTGCGCGAGCGCTCCAAGGCCCCCGGGGTGGCCGAGGGCGGCGAGGCCCGCAACTTCTACTGCATGGAGTGCGAGGGCGTGATCCCCTTCGAAGAGGGTGACCTTTCCTGCCCCCACTGCGGAGCCGAGGTCCGAGGCTCCGCGCGGCGCTACTTCAACTGGGTCGAGATCGACACGCCGCCGGAGAGCGATGTCGCCGCCCTGCTTCCCTACGCCGTGGCGATCCTCGTCCTGATCTCCTTGCTGACCCTCTGGTACTTCAACAGCTGACCCATGTCAGACCCCCGATTCGATCGGCAGGAGCGCTTCGCCGCCTTGGGGAGCGCGGGACAGGCGCGAGTTCGAGAAGCACGCGTTCTGCTTGTGGGTTGCGGCGCCCTCGGCGGGGTGCTGGCCCAACATCTCCACCGTGCGGGCGTGGGCACCCTGGTCCTCGTGGACCGCGACGTGGTGGAGCTCTCGAACCTCCCGCGCCAGGTCCTGTTCGACGAGCGGCACGCCGAGGAGGGCACGCCCAAGGTCCTCGCCAGCGCCGAGACCTTGGCCCGCGCCGGTGGACCCACCGAACTGGAGACCCACGCCACCCATCTGGACGCGGACAACCTCCCGGACCTGGCCCGAGACTGCGACCTGCTGCTCGACGGCACCGACAACCTGGGCACGCGCTATCTCCTGAACGACTACGCGGTGCGCCACGGTGTGCCCTGGATCTACGGTGGAGTGGTGGGCGGCGCCGGCCTGGTCCTGCCCATTCTCCCCGGTCGCGGCCCGTGCCTGCGCTGCATCTTCCGCGACCCACCCCCCGCCGGCACCCTGGCCACCTGCGATACGGCGGGCGTCATCTCACCGGCTGTCGGACTCATCGCCTCCATGCAGGCGGGCCTGGCCCTACGCCTCGTCAGCGGCGCGCCCGATCCAAAGCCCGCCCTTCTGGAGTTGGATGCGTGGAACGGTGAGGTACGCAGCATTCGCACCCAGGCCGACCCCGAGTGCCCCGCCTGTGGGCAGGGGCAGTTTCCCTGGCTCGACCAGCCCAAGACCCAGCGCGCCGTTTCGCTCTGCGGTCGCAACACGGTGCAAGTGCGCGGCCAGGGCGCCGGTCTCGACCTGGACAGCCTGACCAAGAAGCTCGAGGGCGTGGCAAGTGACCTGCGGCGCGCCGGTCCGATCCTGCGCTTTTGCGTCGAGGACCATCAGCTGACCCTGTTCCCCGATGGCCGCGCCCTGGTGGAGGGCACCGAAGACACCGATCGGGCCCTGGCCCTGGTGGACCGCTACGTTGGAACCTGACCCCACCCTCTCCACCCCGGCTCTGGTCATCCTGGCGGCGGGGGCCTCGACGCGCCTGGGTCAGCACAAGGCCCTGGTCGAGTTGCGAGGCGAACCCGCCATCGCCCACCTCCTGCGGGCCGGAAGAGCTCTCGGGGATTCCGCGCCCTTGGTGATCACGGGTGCCGACAGGGGAGCCATCTCCGACACGCTGGAAGCTCTCGACCATGCCGGCCTGCCCGAGCTCGTCCACAATCCGAACTGGTCCGAGGGCCGGGGCAGCGGACTGCTGTTGGCCGCCAGCCTGCGAGTGGGTCGGGATCTGTGTGTGGCTCCCGTGGACTGCCCCCTCGTGTGCCCGCAGGTGTTCGAGGCTCTCGCCCGCGCCTGGGCGGAGGCGGGCCGGCCCGCATCGGGTTGGTTGGGTCCACGGCTGGGTACGGACCCCAGCGCCCCCCATGGCCACCCGATGCTCCTGGGGCGCGAACTGCTCTCAAAATGGGACGGAAAGGAATCCCTGCGTGACCTGCGCCAAAGGGCTCTCCCGCTGCTTTCCGTGGCGGTGGAGGACCGCGCCATCCTGGACAACCTGGACCGGCCCGAAGACCTGGACCGACTACGCGCCCGCTGACCCCGTTCTGCTCAGGGTTTTTCCCGGTGGGGTCGATGAAACCCCTGGGCCCACAGGCAATTTCCGCCTTCCCCCATGGGCCCCCGGGAGAACCGTAGATGAGCTTTCATGGAGACGTCAAAGGAATCGGCCTGGCCGAGCTGTTGCAGGGTCTGGCCGGTGGGTGTCGGACCGGGCGTCTGACCCTGACCGTCCACAAGGGACAGAGTCTGGTCTTCAGCCTGCTGCAGGGTCGCGTCCAGCTGCTCGCCCCCGAGGGCGAGGACAGCGAGCGCTGGCGCAATGCCGCGCAGGATGCCTGGGCCGACGAGGGCGATAGCCAGGCCGGTGGCTTGCACATGGAGACCGTGGCCTTCGGGCGCCGGCTGGAGCAGTGCTACACCCTCCTGGATGGCAGCGAGGTGCGTTTCTGCTTTGAGCCCTCCGAGGACATGGACGGCCCCGAACACCCCCACGACGTGGAACATCTTCTCCTCGAGTACGCGCGCGTGCAGGACGAGTGTGAACAAGAGAGCGCCTGTGACGGCCTGAGTCCGGACACGGTTGGATGCACGCTTGAGGCCGACCCCGAAGGACAGGCCGCCCGGGAGTTGCCCGCTGAATTCCTGGCGGCGGTAACCGGCCAACGCACCCTGCAAGAGATCGCCGACCGCCTGGGCTGGCCTCTGCGCCGTGCCCTCTCCTGCATGGCCCGCGGCGTGCGCCTCGGAGCTCTCGGAATCCGCCGCGGTGATGAATACCTGGACCTGGCCCAGGCCTGCCTGAATGCGGGCCAGACCAGCCGTGCCAGCAGGCGCCTGCAGACCTGGGCATGCGAAGGCACGCCGGGTCCCATGCCGGCCGTTGCGGCGCAACGTCTGGCTGGGAGCTTGTTGTCCCTCGTGCGCCCGATGCCGGCATCCGCTCGCCGCACGCTGCTGCGGCGTCTGCACGCGACCCTCGCCGACCCGACCCTGGCTGACCAGCAGTGGTCCGCAATCGTAGAGATCGATCAACTCGACCCCATCGCGTTGCTGCACAGCGTCCACCCTCGCCGAGTCCCCACCCAGGTGCTGGAACGCGACGAGATCTGCCCCGAGTCGCCTCCCCCCATCGAGGACTGGCTGACACTGGCCCGCAATTTCCAATCCCGCGGTACGCCGCATCGCGCCCTGCCCCTCCTGAACCTGGCGGCGCGCCACATGGGATCCGCGAGTGACTCACCCCTTGAGATCCGCCTGGAGTTGGGCATAGGCCTGGCCATCGCCGACCGAACGGAGGAGGCAACGCCTTGGATTTTGGGCGCGACCCGCCAGCTGCTTGAAGAAGACCGTGCGGGCGAGGCCATCGCGCCCCTGCGCATCCTGCTCGAACACGACGGTCGCAACCGTGAAGCACGTCAGGCCCTCGCGGAAGCGCGCCGGGCGGCGGGTATTCGCAGTCTGGACCTGCACCCGCTCTTGACCGGCCGCCCCCTCGTGGCCCTCTTGGCCATGGCATTGCTCGTGGCCGGCACCGCCCTGGTACAGGTGCGCGGCAAGCGCGACCGGGCCGAGCGGCTCCAGCAGGTCCAATCCCTCTCCGCCTCCCCCACCCAGGCTCTCGCCCAGCTGGCCGGCGACTTCGCGGAAGACGACGGGGCCGACGTACAGGAGCTGCGCGAGCAGTTGCGAGAGGAGGAGCTGCGCCACGACACGCAGCTGCGCGCCGATTGGCTGGAGGCCTATGGAGGTGTCCAGCACCAGGCCACCCTGGGCGACCCCATCCTCGCCCTGGAGCAGATCTTGCAGCTCCCGTCGCCGCCCAAGGTGCGCCGGGTCTCACGCGGCTTCCCCGACGTGGGTGACCTCCGTCAGGCCCTCGTGCAACGCCTGGTCGCGAACCTGAAGCGTGGCGGTGAGCCCGAAGCGGATCATGCCCAGCAGATCGAAGATGAAGAGGGGGTTGAAGCACACCTCGCGGCCATCGCATCCAAGTTGGAGTCCAGCGGACTCTCAACTCTCGAGCGTCAGGTTTGGGTCAGCGCTCTCGCTGAAGCCGAGGAGTTACTCGAGACCAGGCAGGAGACGCGCGCGATACTCACCCTTGAGAAACGCCGTGTCGAGAATCTGACGCGTCAGGAGACCTGGATGCGTCAGGCGGAGGCCCTGGCCACGAAGGGCTCGTTCCACCGCGCTCTTGAGTTGTACGGAGACATCCTGCGCATCGACTCCAGCGGCGACCTCGAGTTGGCCCTAGCCGAGCGTCTGGACAAGCTCACCCTGCAGCGTGATCGCCTGGACGAGGCTCGCGAGCTGGCACAACAAGGCCAACACGGCCTCGGCCTAGAACGGCTTGGCGAAGTCGTCGAGGATCTACGCCTCTTCGAGCTGCCCTGGACCGTGCAGACCCTTCCGGCGGATGCCGCGATCATGCGCGGGGGCGAGCCCCTCGGTGCGCACCCTGTGCATCTGGAATCCGCCCTCGACGAAGTGATCCACCTCGAGATCTCCCACCCCGGCTATGAGTCGCGTGAGATCCAGGTTCAGCGGCCCAGTGACCAGCTGGTGGTTCTCTCCCGCGTTCCTCTTCACGCCTGGCAACGGGAAGCGCGTGTGGACGCCCTGCCCGTGGAGGTCAACGCCAACCGCGTGGTCACCGACCGGGATGGACACATCGCCTGTCTGGACGCGCACGGCAAGGTGCTCTGGGAGCAGAGTCTGGAGACCCTCTCGGGCATCGCCCGCGCGCCGGTCTTCCTGCCCCGCCGTCCCGGGCACATGCTGCTCGTCAGCGAGGGCGGCCGTGTCTGGATCCTGAACGCCGAGGACGGCACGACCGAGGGTCCCCTCGACCTGGGCTCCGCGCCGGTCTCGGGCCCCGCCCCCAGTCCGGACTGCATCAGTGTGCGCCTGGCCGACGGTCGCGGCCTGGGTTGGACCCACGAGCTCGCGCCCAAGGTCCTTACCAACGTGGACGACGAGGACCTGAACCACGACTCCCAGCGCTTCGGCGGGGAGCGGGGTCTGCACGTCTACCGCCGCCGGGAGGCCCCCGAGCGCACGCAGTTCCCGGATGCCGAGGGCAAGCACTCGGTGGTCCTGAAGGCCGGGGCCTACTTCGTGCACTGGCACGGATCTGCCGAGGAGGCCGCCGACACGGTCCTGCTCACCGGTTCCTGGGAGTACGTGGCCTGGGAGCAGTCCTCCGTGGATGCCCCCGAGGGACGCCTTTGGATCTCGGACGGGGCTGGCCTGCGTTCGTTCGTTCCCCGATAGACAAGGGTGCCGGTGCGCCCCGGTCGCTAGACTGCGGGCGTGACTTCGCGCGACTCCACCCGACTCCGGAGCATCGGTTGCCTCGCGGCCGCCCTGCTACTGGGTGCCTGTGGCCTGACCTCTTCGTCCCGGGCACCGGACCTGCCCGCCGATTGGTCCGATTCCAGCACCCTGCGCTTCGAGTCCCTGGTGCAGGGCTTGCAGGAGCAGCCCGGAACATGGGCCTGGTCCTCCGCCAGCCTCAGCGCATTGAGCGCGGGCCTGGATGATGCGGGCGAGGTCGCCCTGCGCGCGGCGGTACTCCTTGGACAGAGTGACGCCGCCAACGCGCGCCGTGCCCTGCTCGCTCGACTCGAACGCCGCGTGCCCGCCCCGAGCCGCGCCCATGACGCGGGGGACGTGGTGGCCGCCTCTGCCCTGGGCCGCGCGTGTCCGAGCGATGCAGCGCTTGCAAAGCGCCTCGCCCAACTCGCCAGCGGCCCCAGCCCCCACCCCGATCTTGAGGTACGCGTGGAGTGTGCGCGTGCCGCCCTGGGCGCCGGGGTCGATTCGGTTGTTCCGTTCCTGGTGCGCGTCCTACGCGCCGGCACCCCGGCGGAGAAGGACGACCCGGGCGATTGGGAGCCGAGCATTCATCTGACCTGGTCCAAGCACCGCGCTGCCGAGGCATTGAGCCTGCGAGCCGGTGTCCCCAGCGAGTTTCGCCCCGACGGCTCCTGGCAGCACCAGATGGACGAGGCCGACAGGCTGGAACGGCTGCTGGGTTGAGACCCTGCCTGCGCATCCCCCGGGTGCCCGACCCAGAGATCAGTTGATCAGGCCCGAGATTCCCTTCGAGAACCGCGAGGGGTTCATGCCGTCACGGTGCCAGTACTGGAAGCGCCAGGTGTTGCCGTTGCACAGCGCACCACCGATGGTGGGCACGCCGCCGCCGGGGGCGGAGGATGCGTTCAACAGGTCGATACTGAAGGTGCCCGCGGCGCTGATGGCGCCAGCGTCCTTGTTGTAGCGGCCGATTGTTGAGCCGGCCAGGCATAGTTCGGACACACCGGTCGGGCTCACGGCCGTGGTGCCCAGACCCACGAGCGGGTAGGTGAACTGCTTGCTGAAGGGCGTGCTCAGGCTGAGCATGATGGAACCACCCGAGCAGTCACAAGTGCTCAGGGTGACATCGCCCAGGTTGTCCGCGTCCGTGTCACAGAAGACGACGTTGCAATTGCCCCCGCCCACCAGCGCCAGAGAGTGCAGCCCCCCCCCGGCCACCTGGACGAACCCCGTTCCGGGTGGTGTGTCCGTGACCTGGTTGGCAAAGTCGTCTCCCCAGGAGGCGATCGACCCGTCGGCGCGCAGCGCCAGTGAGTGCCACTTGCCCCCGGCCAATTGGAGGAACCCCGTTCCGGGTGGGGTGTTCGAGACCTGGCCCTGGCTGTCATCTCCCCAGGAGACGATCGACCCATCGGCGCGCAGCGCCAGCGAGTGGATTACACCTCCGGCCACCTGGAGGAACCCCGTTCCGGGTGGGGTGCCCGAGACCTGGCCCTGGTCGTCATATCCCCAGGAGACGATCGACCCGTCGGCGCGCAGCGCCAGCGAGTGAGCGGCCCCCCCGGCCACCTGAACGAACCCCGTTCCCGGTGGAGTGTTCGAGACCTGGTTCCACTCGTCCCATCCCCAGGATGCGATTGACCCGTCGGCGCGCAGGGCCAACGAGTGGTGCCCTCCCCCGGCCACCTGGACGAACCCCGTACCGGGTGGGGTGTCCGTGACCTGACCGTACAGGTCGTACCCCCAGGAGGCGATCGACCCGTCGGCGCGTAGCGCCAGTGAGTGGACCAACCCCCCGGCCACCTTGACGAACCCCGTTCCGGGTGGGGTGTTCGAGACCTGACCCCATATGTCGTTTCCCCAGGAGACGATCGACCCGTCGGCGCGCAGCGCCAGCGAATGGTCCCCCCCCCCGGCCACCTGGACGAACCCCGTTCCCGGCGGGGTGTCCGTGACCTGGCCGAACCCGTCAGATCCCCAGGAGGCGATCGACCCCTGGGCCATCAGCGAGGAGGTCAGGACACCGAACAGAGCGAAGCCAACAGCGGAGCGAGAAATCTTCATGCTGGGAACCGTTATCGGGGTAGGAAAAGAGCAGGCACATGCCCACCGATGATCCGTAGCACCACGAACTACAATTGAAACAGGGATTACCGTGTTTTCGGCTACCCCATCATCGCACCTCCCCCCAAAGCCGCAACGCTGGGCTGCGGGAGGGGGGTTCCTGGGTGATCAGCCAGCGTCCCGCTTACTGGAACGTGGTGGACAGGGCGTTGGAGACGTAGGGGTTCTGATTATTCAGGGAGTCGCGATAGATGAACTGGAGGGTGCGGGTCGTGCCGTTCCTGGTGCGCGTCCTACGCGCCGGCACCCCGGCGGAGAAGGACGACCCGGGCGACTGGGAGCCGAGCATTCATCTGACCTGGTCCAAGCACCGCGCCGCCGAGGCCCTGAGCCTGCGAGCTGGGGTCCCCTGCGAGTTCCGCCCCGACGGCTCCTGGCAGCACCAGATGGACGAGGCTACGCGACTGGAACAGCTCTTGGATTGAGGCCTTCGCGGCCCATACCCCCATCACCGTGGGCTGAGTTCTTCCTCTGTCAGCAACGTCAATGCCTTGGGGATCACCGGGTCGACTCCCGTCTCCAGGTCTGCACGCACATTCAGGACCTTGTGATCGGCAGGGATGCCCTTTCCCTCGTAACAGACCTTTGCTGCAGAGTAGTAGCGCTGGTGAGAGAGGGTGTATTTCCAGCCGTTGGGGAGCTTGCGAACGAGCATGTCACTGAAGACCCCGTTGGTGTGCTCTCCGATGCTGACGACATTGGGAAGGTCGCCCATGAGCATGGCGAACATATCCGCCGCGCTGTAGGAGGCATCATTTTGGAGGAGCACGATTTTTCCCGCGTAGCGCACATCCCCACCGGGCTCGAAATGCCGCGTACGTAATTTGCCGAACTCATCGTCCCCGGGCCCTTTCTTGGTTTTCTTGTAGTGCCCGACCCGCTTCTTGTCCGCAAAGCGCCGCATGATCCGATAGACGAAATCATCCGTCCCGCCGGGGTTGGCCCGGATATCGATGATCAGCCCTTGCGTGTCCTGGAGGGCGTCCAGGATCTGGTCAAGCCCCTTATCAAGGGCCTTATTCTTCGGCCCTTCCAAATCCGTGATTCTCAGGTATCCATAGTCACTGTTGCGACGGTAGTGGAACACCTTCGCCACCTTCACGGACTCACCGAAGCCTCTGGCCTCGAGAGTCCCGTCGACCAGCGACCAGAATTGTTTCAGGAGGTCGTCGGTGGAAAATTCCCGTTCAAACCGGGCTGTCTTCTCCGCGCAGAAGGCTCTTCTCTTCTCCCCCTTCATGATGAGGTTCACGTGGGCGTCCCCAAGGGGCGCCAACATCTCCGAGAGGATCGAGAACAGCTCGTCGTCCGTGGTCTTGGAGTTCACTCGAGCTTTGTAGGTCTCGCGCTGCTTGTCCCAATCCACACCCCGCAGTTCGAAGAAAGCGTAGCGGTCGTGAAACTCGCCCCAGATTTCGTCGAAGATCTCCTCGGGTGTGGAGACAACGTCGTCGGCTTTGGTGTCCTGGGCGGAACATGGAGCCTGAACCAAGAGGGTGCAGGCACCCAGAACCGCAATTCTCGCCAGCTTGCCTGGGGTGGATAAGAGCATGACAGACTCGAACCTACGGACAGAACGTGACCATCAGGCCGTCGGTCGTGTTCGAGCCTGCAGGCCCGCCGGTTGGATCGCGGTACCACAGCTGGAAGCGCCAGGTGGAGAAGGCGGCTACCTGGCCTGCGCCAGATGCCAACGGCTGGGAGTTGTAGTCCAGCGTCAGGGAGGCCGTGCCTGTAGGCCCGGTCGTGACCACTGTCTTGATGCGGTAGAGCGGCGGCGCAATACACAGCACGCCATCGCCCATGACCTTGAACCACTCGTCGGCACCATAGAAGAAGATGCCGAACTGGAAGGTGGGGAGGTCACTTGCCGTGAGGGTCAGATCTGCAGCCGAGATGCTGGCTGAGCCTGACCAACCGATAGTGGCCGGGAGACCCGTGGAGTTGCCCGTCGAGATACAGAAGTTCGAGAAGGCACACTGACAGCTGTCGAGCACGCCGTCTCCGTCCTGGTCGAGGCTGGGATCGCCTGCGATGTCACAGGTGTCGAGTGCCCCGTTTCCGTCACAGTCTAGAGCAGGATTCCCATTGATTTGACAGGTGTCCAGGACGCCATTGGAATCGCAGTCTTGGTTTGGATCATCCGCAATCTGGCACTCGTCGGGGATTCCATTTGTATCGCAGTCAGCACTGGTTCCGCTGGCGATGTCCTGGTCATCGGGGGTGCCGTTGTTGTTGC